>Ga0210101_1000098_pt1 | contig 29978 bp, 25 predicted proteins | sample Muzzi_PWC_D1_FD_185534 | JGI IMG/M metagenome (GOLD analysis project Ga0210101, IMG submission 185534) | Wetland microbial communities from San Francisco Bay, California, USA, that impact long-term carbon sequestration - Muzzi_PWC_D1 (SPAdes) | ecosystem: Environmental > Aquatic > Marine >... | reverse complement strand
CCTTGCTGCTGGTGCTGCTGTGGCTGCCGGGCGTCGGGAATGCCTATCCCCTGGACGGCTATGCGGAAAGCGGTATTCGCCGGGTGGAAGGCGCCCGCCTGGCGGTCGAGGGCGTTGTCAGGGGCACCAAACAGCCACCGGGTGCACTCAAGCCACTGGCGGAGGTGAATCTCCGGCTGCTGGACCACCGCGATATGGAACTGCCGGCGCCCGACCCGGCATTCACGGCACAGGTCGTGCGTCTGCTGGGCGGCCAGGCAGACAGGTATGGTGTGGCGGTGCTGGACCTGAGCGAGCCGGCGCAGCCGCGCTATGCGGAACACCGCGGCGAGGTGCGCCAGAATGTCGGGAGCGTCGGCAAGATGATGGTTGCCCTGGCTATCTTTCAGTCGCTGGCGGATATCTGGCCCGATGACACCGGGCAGCGTACCCGGGTTCTCCGCGATACGGTGGTAACCGCCGATTCATTCATCCATACCGACCATCACAAGGTCCGCCTGTTCGACGTGGCGAATCGCAAGCTGGACAAGCGCCCGCTGCGGGAAGGCGACCAGGGTACGCTCTGGGAGTACCTGGACTGGATGCTGTCGGCAAGTTCCAATGCCGCTGCCGCGATGTGCATGCGCGAGGCCATGCTGCTGCACCGCTATGGCAAGGACTACCCGCCGCCCGAGGCGGAAATCCAGCGCTTTTTCAGCGAGACACCTAAGCAGGAACTCACCGACCTGTATGTCAGCACTTTTTTCGAGCCAGTGGCACGCAACGGCCTGGATCTGGAGCAACTGCGCCAGGGCAGCTTCTTCACCCACACCGGCAAGCGCCGGGTCCCCGGTGGCGGCAGCAGCTACGGTACTGCCCGGGAGTTGATGAAATACCTGCTGCGCATGGAACAGGGGCGGCTGGTGGACGAGTATTCCAGCCTGCAAATCAAGCGCCTCCTCTACATGACCGAGTGGCGGATCCGGTATGCCTCCTCGCCGGCGCTGCGCAATTCCGCCGTGTATTTCAAGTCCGGGTCCCTCTACCAGTGCAAGCAGGAGCCGGATTTCAAGTGCGGCAAGTACATGGGCAACGTCAAGAACTATATGAATTCCGTGGCCATCGTGGAGACCACCGGTGACGGCTGGCAGCTTGATTACATGGTGACGCTGATTTCCAATGTGCTGCGCAAGAACTCGGCCGTTGATCACCAGACACTGGCGACGCGCATACACCGCCTCATTGAGAAGGCGCACCCGGTGCAGGTCGCTGCCCCGGCAGCGCTGGTAGAATCCGTGGAATCTGCAGAAGCTGTCGAACCCGTAGAACCCCCGGATACCGGCGACGACCAGTGAGTCATGCCGGCCGGGGTACGCATGGCTGGCCGTACTTGCAGGAGCATCCCGGAGGCATAAACGTCCCGTCCTGCGGCGCGATTGTTTTGACCCGCTAGTCCGGTTGCGACAGGTGCATGAGCGACTTTAATTCCCTGACGATATCTCCCAGGGAACGCTGGCCGTAGCGACCTTCATGCTGCGACCCGAGGTGGGTCAACAGATCCTGGTACAAATCAGCCGGTAGTACATTTTCGAGGTATTCCAGCGCGGTACCGCGCAGGTTGACATCCTCGCTGAACGTCGCCTGCATCGCGAGGTAGACGGCATCCGGATCAAGAATCAGCGCCAGCAGGGTAAACACGTGTTCCACACCGCGGTCGACCTGGGGGGCGGCCGGTTCCGCGTCCGGACTGCCATCCAGTTGCAGGGCACGATTGCGCGCCGCCCACTCCTCCGGGCTGGTCCTCAATTCCTGGTGTATCGCGGTGAATACCTGCTGTCGTGGCACCTTGAGATGCCGGTTTCTGCCATGCATGCGCGCCAGTGAGCGCGCGCAGCTGTAGCGGACATTGAAACTCTGGTCCACCATGCCAAGCAGCAGGCCGCTGATGGAACGCGGGTTGTGGCTGGCCTCCAGCACACCGGGCAAGCGCTGGCGTGCACGCAACGGGACATCCGGGTCGAGCATGGCATCGATCAGCTGCCCGGTGATTCGCGGGACCATCCAGCGGAGTTCCGTGCGCACGTCATTGGAAATGTCATCGTTGGCCAGCAGCGGTATGACGCAGGGAACCAGGCGGATATCCATCGCGGAGTTGCCGAGTGCCCTGTAGATGCGATCGGTATCGCCCGAGCACAGGTCATTGACGGTATTCGCGAACTGCAGCGAGGCATCGATTTCGTTGTCCTGCATCGCCGAACGATCCTGCATGAGGGCAAGCTTCGACAGCAGGAATTCGCGTTCGGAATAGGCGTTTGATTCGGCCAGGATCTGCTGGGTCGTGGCGTCCACGATATCGCTTTCCTGGATGTTGACTGCGCCGCTGCGCAGGCTGCGCGCCAGCTGGTCGATATAGCCCTGGTTCAGCCGGGTGATCACGAACAGCACCGCCAGTGCGAGCAGCACTGCGCAGCCGGTGACCATGGCCGTGGGCAGTTGCGGTACCAGGAACAGCAACAGCAACAGCAGGCCGCTGCCGATCAGGTCGCCGAGCCGGTCGCTGGCGACGTCGATGATTGCCTTGGTCGGTCGCTTTTTATGCGGGGACAGCGGCGTGTACAGCAATTCAAAGGCGGAGCGAAACAGGGAATTCACGAGGATTGCATGTCCGCCACGCAGCAGGACCATTGACCACAAGCGCGTGAATACTGTCCCGACTGTGCCGAATACCGCGATGGCGACCGGCAGGATCGCAAGTGTCGTGCCGATGCCGAAACGCTGCAGGATGCGTCTGCCAAGCAGCGTCTGCAGGGCGAATCCGGCCAGGCCGGCGATGGCATAGAAGGTGGCAAAGAATGCCACCAGCGATTCACTGTCCTGGTAACGCATGGCGGCTTGCGACTTGAGGGCATAGTCGAGCAGTGCCGCCATCACGGCCACCAGGATCATGAGCAGCGCCATCCATTGCAGGTAACGGGTGCGCGCGATGACGCTAAAGGCCGAACGCGTCCTGACCGCTTCATCGGCAGCCGCAGCCGCGCTGGTGACCGGACCGCCGATGCCACGAGTCGCCAGCAGGCAGATTATGTGCAGGCCGCTCAGAAACAGCAGCATGCTGCGCACATCCATCAGTGCGCTGACCCGTGCGGCCAGCACCCCGCCGATGACACCGCCGAGTGCGGCGGCGGCCGCGATGCGCGCTACACGCTGCTTGGCTGAGTGGGGATCAAACCGTTCGTTGATGATCGACCAGAAGCCGCTGATGAGGATGGCGCCGAATACCGCCATGTGCAGGTACAGAATCACGGATGCCATGCGCGGCTGGTAATCCAGCAGCAGCCATTCACCGACGAACAGCAGTGCGCTCAGTCCGAATATCGAGGGAATCAGCCGGATCGGGCTGATATGCACCAGCAGCCGTGACATCACCAGCACGCCGGCCATGGAGGCGATGGCCGCGGCAATGACGATCTTTGGCAGGTTGGTGACGTCAAAATTGGACAGGAACAGCGCGTCACGGGTTGCCTTTCCGGCAACCTGCTGCCCGATGATGACGGTTGCAGCAAGGAGTGCGAATGCCATTGCCGTCGAGTCTGATCGCCTGGAAATCGCCATCGAATGTCTTCCCGGTGGTTGTCAGACAGGCGCAGGCTATTGCGCTCGATTTGGCATGTTTGCTGCCGATGCCTTGTGATGTTCGCGCACCAGCATGATGCCGAACAGCAGCCAGAGCACCACCAGTGATACGTTGAAGATAAAGAATTGCCGGGTTGCCAGCGAGAGGAACTGCACGCCGACGAGTACCGTGAGGGCCGCCAGGCCGTCCCCCAGTCTGACATAGAGGGTGTCGATGGCGGGTTTTCCACGGAATTTCATGAGCGAGTCGACCGGGAGCCAGAGGACATGGCGCGAAGTGTTGTTGATCGAATAATCTGTTGCATTCTCTGCAATCTTCATCACTTTTACGATGGCCAGGATCGGCAGCAGCGCCATGGTAGTGTAGGACACCATCGCAATGACAGGAAGTATCAGCAGGATGGCTGCGAAACCGCCGTGCTTCAGCAGTCGTGAAGCGACCAGCGACTGCAGCAGCAGGGCAATGATATTCACCCAGAAGAAAAAGTTTCCGTAAAATGCAGTCGTGCCGTTGCGGGTGAATTCGAGTATGGCCCGGGGTTCGGTCACACCCTGATCGAGAGCCTGCGCTGCCAGGGTCTCCTGAACAACCCTAAACAGCAGGTTCTCACCGTTGGTATTCACCCAGTTGGTCAGCAGTGTGACAAGAGCGGCTGCCAGCAGGAAACGACTGATGAGGACCAGTCTGGCGCCGCTGAGGAGAAAACCCAGCCCCCTCTCCTGCCCCCCGGCTGCCGGCATCACGGGTTTGTGGTCAGGTGCCGTGACGCTGTTGCTGTAGTGCGCATCGACGAAACGGGTCAGCATGATTGATGCGAGCAGTGGCAGGATCGCAACCAGCAGCAGCGCATCCGCGGGCACGATATCGTATCTAACGAGCAGATCGACAATCCATGAGCCGGCTGCGGCACCGGAAGTCGCTCCGATGGCGATCATGGGCAGGAGCCGTCTGCCGCCTTCGTCGGTGTAGATGTCTGCACAGAACGTCCAGAACTGCGCAACCACGAAAACGCCGAACATGCCGACCCAGAGATAGAAAATGATGCCTGTGGCCGGCAGACGCGCGAAGAAAAAATCCGGCTGGAGGAACCAGAAAATAATCATGTTCGAGATGCAGAACAGGGTTGCACGGGTAATCAGTACGGAACGCTGCCAGCGACCGGCAAGGTGCCCGTACCAGCCGACAACGAACAGCAGAAGCACGCTCTGGGCAAAGCTTGAGTAGGCCTTTACCTCCATCTTCGAGAGACCGGAGATGTCCGAAATTGCTATCCAGCCTTCCCGCAGCGGCTTGATGAAATAATAGGCACAGAGGATGAGAAAGATGTTGGTGAACATCAGCAATGCCTTGGGACCTTCACCCGGCCGTATTTCGGTGAAGATTTGCAGTATTCGCTCGGTCTTCGAGAGCCGCATTCCGGTCATCGGGTTGATTGCCTGGTGCTGTCCATGGAACATGTCACGATAGTCCATCGTGAAGTTCCGCAAAAGAGAGTCAGTGACCGACTGACAGCGTCACGATCGGCCGGCAGCGAAAAATACGCTTCCCGTTTTACGGGTCGTATCGCCCGGACCGGCGCAAATCAGCATGTGCCAAGCCGATGCGCCATGCCGTGGGTGTCAGCGATCGTTATTCCGCATTGCGTGATCGCAGGTTTCAATCATCGGAGACTACCGGCAGATGTACTTTCGCGAACATGTGCCGATATCCAGTAAACGTGTTGCTATTCGCGCCGGTTGATTGACGCCATACTGAACGCATGGCCAATAGGCAGGTGATTATTCAACCGGGATAATGATTAAGGCATGTTAAATCAATCCGCTAGGTCTGTCATGCTAATATGCGTCATCGTTCTGACTGTGAACCGGTTCATGGAAAATTACACGTATTAATGTTTTGATAAATGCTGATTTATTGATACAATCCCGCGCCATGATTGCCATTCGTGCAGCAGTATTCAGCTTGTTGACACTCATCGCAGCGACACCGGTATTCGCCGATGCGCTCGACGGTTACCCCTCCCTGTGGGAAAGCTCCGATCCCGGCTTGCAGGCAAAGCTTGACAGGACACTGAAGAAACTTGGGCTTGATGCTGCAGTGCGCAACGGGAAACTCGGTGTCGCGCTGGTCGATATCACCGACATTGATGAACCCCGCGTCGCTTCTGTCAACGGCGACGAGATGATCTACGCCGCAAGTCTCCCCAAGATCGCCATCCTGCTGGGCGCATTTGTCGAGATTCAGCGGGGCAGGATGAAGCTGGATGAGGAAACCCGCGCATCGCTTACCCGCATGATCCGTAACTCGTCCAATGCCGATGCCACCGCCATGCTGAACCGGGTCGGCAAGAAGCGACTGCTCGAAATACTGCAGTCCGAAGATTACCACCTGTACGACCCGCTGGTGAACGGTGGCCTCTGGGTTGGCAAGGAGTACGGCAAGTCGGCTGCGTACAAGCGCGATCCCCTGCACAACCTTTCACATGGCGCCACGGCGCTGCAGGCCGCACGATTCTATTACCTGCTGGAAACCGGGCGGCTGGTCAATGCAAAGCTGACCGCTGAAATGAAGGGCATGCTGGGAAATCCCGGTATCCACCACAAGTTTGTCAAGGGGCTGGCAGATCACCCCGAGGCGAAGATCTATCGCAAGTCCGGGTCATGGAACAAGTGGCATGCGGACAGCGCCATTGTAGAAGCGGAAGGCCACAAGTACATCATCGTCGCGCTGGCCGAAAATCCCGATGGCGGCCGCTGGCTGAGCAGCATGATTGCGCCCATCCATGAATTCATGGTGCCGCGCAGAATGGCCAGCAACACGCAACACTAACCGGCGGTTTTCCCGGCAGTCTCAGCGGCTGCGCTGCTGCAACTCACCCTCTTGCGCATGACGCGCCTTGATCAACTCATGCAGCCTGGTCGCCAGTGTCCGGTGCAGTCGGGCCGCATCCTTGCGCAACCGGTTGGTTTGCAGGCTGACGAGATAGTAATACCGCGGTTCATCCGCGGGTGATTCGACGATCGCAACTGAATTCATGATATTAAACCGGTCGCCCCTGAATGGCGGGCAGGCGCCTTCGCGTTCTGCTGTGCAGGCATACAGTGATCCTGACTTGTAATAGACAGCGGCATTGTACAGGGCGGGGGATGCAGCATAACGGGTTCTCTGCTCCGTAACATACAGCAGGCGCTTGAGTTCACGGCTGGAAAATGCATCGACGATCCTGCCCTGTTCCAGCCTGAGCAGGAAGGTGACCAGCTCGCGGCTGCTGGCGCGGCTGCCGTCGCCGGGTACCAGCGCCTTGCCTGCAGCTGTAAAGAAACTTCCCTGGTTGAGTTCCGCCGTATCGATACCGCTGCGCTGCAACGTTCCCTGCAGGCTGCGCTGCAGCAGGTCACCCAGTTCCTGTCTGGGAGTTCCCTCGAAAAATTGCCGTGCCTCCGCAGTCGTTACCGGGTACTGCCTGCCGAAATGCGCCAGCAACAGAGTCTGCTGCATGCAGACGGAAGCCGCTGCATTGGAACTGGCGGAAAGCATCCAGTCGAGCCAGTTCCAGAGCGAGGCACTGTCGCCGGGTAGCAATGGACGCCGTGTTAATGTCCGGCTTTCCGTATCCCACAGCCTGACCTTGTGCTTATCGCCGTTGACGAGTTCGTCCGCCTCGACCCGTGTGTCACGCAGCACGGCGAGTCGTTTTTCAAGGTTGTCCGGCCAGGCATCGGCCAGCGCCTGGAACAGGGCCGCGGCGGCAACGAGTTTGCCGATACTGCCCGGGTGGTAGATGACAGTGTCACGAAAGCCGGCATAACGCGGCGAGTCCGGATCGGACAGATCCAGTATGGCAAGACTGAGTCCCTCTGCATCAGCGCCCGGCAGCGCCCTGACTTCAGCGCTGAATCGGGGATCGGGAGCCGGCAGTTCCAGCTGCCGTTCCTGTAACAGACGCAGGTCAACAGCGTTCAGGGGCAGCAGTTCACCGGCCTGTTTCTGTCTTCCGGGGATGACGCCCTCGTGCGCCAGGCGGGCCTGTTGCAGGCGCAGGATGCCGCGATCCTCGCTGCCGTACAGGGGGTATCCGGTTGCCATGCAACTCCAGCCCAGCAGGGCCAGTGCCAACGGCATGTGCATCTGTAATCGAATCATACTGTAAGATGTTACCGGATTTTGCGAACCCGCATGCGGCCTTGTACACTCACGGCAGAAAATACGGGCCGGGACTAAACCTTTCCGAAGCAACTGCGGCAAGCTGGAGTACGATGAGTAAACACTTTCAACAGTGGCCCGCTTGACCACCCGCCTGCGCAGACTGGCGGCTGGCCTGTCTTTTGTGGTGCTGGCCGGTTGTGCAAAGCCGTCCGTCGATATCAAGGCACCTGAAATGCTGAATGCCACACTGTGGCAACACACGTCAGCCGAATACGAAGTTGCGGTGCTGCAGGCTTACCGGCTGGCGCGGGAAAACCTCGACAAGGCGCTGGTCGACAATCGCTGGAACGCTGCGCTGGAACGCCAGGCCGGCGACACCCTCCTTCCCCCGGCCATCCTGCTCGACCTGGACGAAACCGTACTCGACAATTCGGAGTACGAGATCCGCATCATCAGGGAACTGGGTCAATATTCACCTGAGAGTTTCGCACAGTGGTGCGAGTCGGCGGAGGCGCCGGCAATTTCCGGCGCAGCTGAATTTCTTGCGTATGCAGCAAGCAGGCAGGTGGCGGTGTTTTACTACAGCGCGCGCAAGGAATCCCTGAGGGCCTGTACGGCAAGAAACCTGCGTACGCTGGGGCTGCCTTTCGCCAGTGACTCGCATCTGCTGCTGGATGATGGCACATCCAAGACGGAATACCGGGGAATGATTGCCTCGAGGTACCGGTTGCTGCTGCTGGTGGGTGACAACCTGGAAGATTTCGTTGCAGGATCGAAGTCGCAGTCCGGGCAGCGGCGGGAACTGGCACTACGTTACGCCGTGCGCTGGGGCCGGGAGTGGATCATGCTGCCGAATCCCATGTACGGGCACTGGGAGTCGACCACCTACGACTTTGACTACCGGCTGTCTCGCGATAAGCAGTTGCAGCGCAAGCAGGATGCGCTGCACTAGGTCCAGCTAGGGTTGCTGACCCGGTGGGGGCGTCTCCACTGTCGCCTCCGCATCATCATCGGGCTGAGTCAGCTCTTTGGTCTTTTCCCAGGCCTTTGCACTGCCCTCTTTCGTCGCAATCCAGGCTTCACCGGAAACCTCTTTGGTTTTGTCCCAGGCCTTTGCACTGCCTTCCTTCGTGGCGTCCCAGGCTTCGGCGGAGACTTCCTTTGTTTTCTCCCAGGCCTTTGCACTGCCCTCCTTGGTGGCGTCCCAGGCTTCAGCAGAGACTTCCCTGGTCTTGTCCCAGGTGTCGGGGGCGGCTTCGGTCGCAGCTGTATCCGCCTCACCAGTCGCAACGGCCGGTCCGTCAGTCTGATCAGTAGCGAATGCCTGCACAGGCAGCAGGGCTACCGAGAGGATGAAGATGGCCGCTGGCTGCAGCAGTGTTCTGAAACGCCATGTTTGCATTGGCTTGTCTCCCGTATTTTCCATTCTGGCCTTCATTTGGAATGAATACTGTGAGCCAGGTCTATAAGCGTTCGATGGCGGCCACGTCGCCCATGTAGCCCTGCAGCACCTCGGGTACCCGTATCGTGCCGTCGGCCTGCTGGAAGTTTTCCATGATCGCGACCAGGGTACGCCCGACAGCCAGGCCGGAGCCGTTGAGCGTGTGCAGGAGTTCCGGCTTGCCGGTTTCCGGGTTGCGCCAGCGCGCCTGCATGCGGCGCGCCTGAAAGGCCTCGAAATTGCTGCAGGAGGAAATCTCCCGGTATTTCTGCTGTCCCGGCAGCCAGACTTCCAGGTCGTAGGTCTTGGCAGCGGAAAAGCCGATGTCGCCGCTACACAGCGTCACGACGCGGTATGGCAGTTCCAGTGCCTGCAGGATGGCTTCCGCATGACCGGTCAGTTCTTCCAGTGCGCGATAGGAATCCTGCGGGCGCACCATCTGTACCATCTCGACCTTCTCGAACTGGTGCTGGCGAATCATGCCACGGGTATCCTTGCCATAGGAGCCGGCCTCGGAGCGGAAACAGGGGGTGTGCGCAGTAAAGCGCAACGGCAGGTCTCCCGCCTCGACGATGACGTCCCGGACAAGGTTGGTCACCGGCACCTCCGCCGTCGGGATCAGGTAATATTCCGGGTCGCTGCAGGTCTTGAACAGGTCTGCCTCGAACTTCGGCAATTGCCCGGTGCCGCGCAGGCTGTCGGCATTCACCAGGTAGGGCACATACAGTTCGCGGTAACCGTGCCTGCGGGTGTGCGTGTCCAGCATGAACTGGATCAGGGCACGGTGCAGGCGTGCCAGCGGCCCCTGGATCACGCTGAATCGTGAGCCGGTGAGCTTGGCGGCGGTTTCGAAGTCCAGCAGACACAGTTGTTCACCCAGCTCGACATGGTCCCTGGGTTCGAAGCCGAAGTCGGGCGACTCGCCCCAGCGCCTGATTTCCCGGTTGTCGTCCTCCCCGCCGCCGTCCGGTACCGATTCGTGCGGCAGGTTGGGTATGCCCATCAGCATGGCGTTCAGATTCGCCTGCAGATCGATCAGTTCATCTTCCTTCGCCTTGAGCTGGTCACCAAGTCCCTCGACTTCCTGCAGCAGCGGCGCGATATCCTCGCCGGCGGCCTTGGCCCTGCCGATGCCTTTGGAACGGCTGTTGCGCTCCGCCTGCAGCTGCTGGGTTGCGACCTGGATCTCCTTGCGCTGCTCATCCAGATCCTGCAGGGTGCCGGTATCGAGCGTATAGCCGCGCCGCGCGAGCTGCGCCGCGACCTGGTGGATATCGCTGCGGAGGAGTTTCGGGTCGAGCATGATGGTCTCTGTGTGCTGTTGTTTGTTACCGGGTACTGTCGGGGAAGGCGCCGGTACTGTTGTCCTGGCTACACCAGCAGGGTTGCCGGCCAGCTGACGATATGACAGGGCTCGACATCCGTGCAGATGTGTTCGAGTATTTTTTCAACCTTCTCCGGCACGTCGAAAAATTCGATGACGACAGGCAGATCCAGCGACAGGTCGAGCAGCGAGGAAGAATGCATTTCCCCCGACTTCCCGAACCCGCTGATGCCGCGGAACACGGTCACGCCGCGCACCTTTTCAATGTCGTGCAGCCGCTTCAGCAGGCCTTCCATGCAGCCTTCGCCCTCAGTCAGGTAGATGCGGACGAAACTGATCTCGATCGTGTTCATAATTGTCTCGCTGCCAAAACGCCCAGGCCGGCTGCACCGATGCACAGCGTGACGCTGGCGAGCATGTTGGCTACTGCCTTGAAGGCCTGGCCGGTTTCGACCAGGTTCAGGGTTTCCAGAGAAAAGGTGGAGAAAGTGGTGAATGCACCCAGCAGGCCGATCAGCAGGAAGGCGCGCAGCGCGGGCCCATCCGCCACGCGCTCCAGCAGCCAGACGTAGAGGAAGCCCATGAACAGGCTGCCGATCACGTTGACCATCAGCGTGCCGTAGGGAAATGCCGTTCCCAGCCTGGCGTGCACCGCTGTTGACGTCCAGTAGCGCAGCAGCGCACCGACGGCACCGCCCGCGGCGATTGCCAGGATCCGTGTCACGTGCCTGCCCTGTGATTCATGGATTGCAATAGTACACGCCGGCCATGCCCTGTGCACCCTGCCGGAGGCGCATGTGGTGCAGGCGGCCGTCAGGAATGCTGCTTGTCCAGCTCACGCAGGTGGGCCAGTTTCTCGGCTATCCTGATCTCCAGGCCGCGTGCTACGGGCTGATAGTAGTGCGGCTGCCCCATGCCGTCAGGGAAGTAGGTTTCCCCGGCCGCGTAACCTTCCGGTTCGTCATGTGCATAGCGGTAGGCCTTGCCGTAACCGAGTTCCTTCATCAGCTTCGTCGGTGCATTGCGCAAGTGCACCGGGACCTCCAGCGAGCCGGTCCGCGGGATGTCGGCACGGACGGCATTGTAGGCCTTGTACACGGCATTGCTTTTGGCGGCGCAGGCGAGGTAAAGCACGGCCTGGGCCAGTGCCAGTTCGCCTTCCGGGCTGCCGAGCCGCTCCTGTACATCCCACGCGTTCAGGCACAGTGGCAGTGCCCTGGGGTCGGCGTTGCCGATATCTTCCGAGGCCATGCGCACGATGCGCCGCGCCAGGTACAGGGGGTCGCAGCCGCCGTCCAGCATGCGCACCAGCCAGTACAGGGCGGCATCGGGGGCCGAGCCGCGCACCGACTTGTGCAGGGCGGAGATCTGGTCGTAGAAGTCATCGCCGCCCTTGTCGAAGCGCCGGCTGCCGCCGGCGATGACCTCGTTGAGGACGGTCTCGGGAACCACGCTCCTGCCGTCAGTTTCCTCCGCGAGGTCGGTGGCGATCTCCAGCAGATTCAGGGCACGCCGGGCATCACCGTCAGCCGCCTGTGCCAGCCGGTCCCGCAGGATGTCCGCCATCTGCAGTTCGCGTTCCCCCAGGCCATGCGTACAATCGATCAGTGCCGCGTCGATAATGCGCCGCAGTTCCCCGGGTTCCAGGCGTTTCAGCACATAGGTGCGCGCCCGCGACAGCAGTGCGCTGTTCAGTTCGAACGACGGGTTCTCCGTGGTGGCGCCGATAAAGATGACGGTTCCGTCCTCCACATAGGGCAGGAAGGCATCCTGCTGGGCCTTGTTGAAGCGGTGGGCCTCATCGATGAACAGGATCGTCTGGCGCCCTTCCAGGTCGCGAATCCGGCGTGCTGCGGCGACCGCCTCGCGGATGTCCTTGACGCCCGCGAGCACCGCGGACAGGGTCATAAACTCGGCATTGGTCTGCTCGGCCAGCAACCTGGCCAGCGTGGTCTTGCCGGTACCCGGCGGCCCCCACAGGATCATCGAGTGCAGGTTGCCTTCCTCGATAGCGCGGCGCAGCGGCTTGCCGCTGCCCAGGATATGCGGCTGGCCGGTAAAGGCGTCCAGCGACCGGGGACGCATGCGGTCCGCCAGCGGTCTGTAGGATGCAGTCGCTTGCGTCATGTGGTGGGTGTCAGGCAGCCAGGCTTACTGCACGTCTCCCACGACATCCGCACCGGCTGGCGGTACGAAAACGAACAGGTCTTCCGGCAACGGGAGATTGCGCTCGAGATTGCTGAAACGAAACGTGGTGGTGTTGCCGAAGCTGTCCTGTGCCCGGATCTCACGCAGCATGCCATCCTCCAGGTAGAGGTTGAGGGCGGTGATATTGCTGTCATCGGATTTGGGCAGCAGGCGGACGCTGTCGGCGTCCGCTTCCAGGGTGAAAACCTGCTCCAGGGGCTGTTCCCCGCTCAGCAGCATGGCCGGTGTTGCCGTCAGCACCTCGCCGGCCGCCTGTACGGTGACCTGCTCCAGATCCTCGTCATAGGACCAGAGCCGGGTACCGTCCGCCACGATTTGCTGGCGATAGGGCTGCTCGTAATCCCAGCGGAAGCGACCCGGGCGCATGATCCACATATGCCCCTGCGAACTTTGCTGCAGTTCGCCATCAGTGTCCACGACCTGCTGCGCGAAATCCGCCTGCAGGGTTTTCAGGCCGGTAAAGAAGTTGCGCAGGGCATCCGTCTGCGGTTCGGCATGGGCTGCAGAGCCCAGCAGCAGAAGCATGCCGAGCAGTGCCTGCCCGGGGGCGTGCAGGTTCATGCGTCCACTGGCGGTGGTGCCAGGACCTGGCGGGAGCCATTGGTTTCCATTGGGCCTACGACACCGGTTTCTTCCATATGTTCAATCATGCGCGCCGCGCGGTTGTAGCCGATCTTGAGGCGGCGCTGTACCCCGGAAATCGAGGCCTTGCGCGTCTGGGTCACGATGGAAACAGCCTGGTCATAGAGGGGGTCGGACTCGGTATCGTCGCCGCTGCCACCACCGTTTGCCGGTGACAGGCCCGGCACGGGTTCGCTCGACACGTCCAGGATCTCGGTCATGTAGTCGGGGGTCGACCTGCCTTTCAGGTGCGCGGTGACCTTGTGCACTTCCTGGTCGGAGACAAAGGCGCCATGCACGCGCACCGGCACGCTGGTGCCCGGCGGCATGTAAAGCATGTCACCGTGTCCCAGCAGCTGATCCGCGCCCATCTGGTCAAGGATGGTGCGGGAGTCGATTTTAGAGGAGACCTGGAAGGCGATGCGCGTCGGGATGTTGGCCTTGATCAGGCCGGTAATGACATCCACCGATGGGCGCTGGGTTGCGAGGATCAGGTGCACGCCGGCGGCCCGCGCCTTCTGTGCCAGGCGCGCGATCAGTTCTTCCACCTTCTTGCCCACGACCATCATCATGTCAGCCAGTTCGTCGATGATGATCACGATATACGGCAGTTGCTGCAGCACCGGGTGCTCGGTTCCCTCCAGGACTTCCTCGGGATTGAATAGCGGATCCGGGATCGGCTTGCCCGCCTGCTCCGCATCCTTGACCTTGCGGTTGTAGTTGGCAATGTTGCGCACGCCGAGGGCCGCCATCAGGCGGTAGCGGCGCTCCATCTCGCCGACACACCAGCGCAGCGCGTTCGCTGCCTCGTTCATGTCGGTTACGACCGGGGTGAGCAGGTGCGGGATACCCTCGTACACCGAGAGCTCCAGCATCTTCGGGTCGATCATGATCAGCCGCACGTCCTTCGGCAGGGTCTTGTAGAGCAGGCTCAGCACCATGGCATTGACGGCAACTGATTTACCGGAGCCCGTGGTTCCTGCGACCAGCAAATGCGGCATCTTCGCCAGGTCCGCGACGATCGGGATGCCGCTGATGTCCTTGCCCAGCGCCAGCGTCAGTGGCGAGGTGGACTGGTCGTATTCGCGGGTGTTGAGGATTTCGCTCAGGCTGATGATGGCCCGGTGCTCGTTGGGAATTTCCAGCCCGATGACCGATTTTCCGGGAATGACTTCCACCACGCGCACGCTGATGGCCGACAGCGCGCGCGCGATATCCTTGGACAGGTTGCTGACCTGGCTTACCTTGACGCCCGGGCCAAGATCGAGTTCGAAGCGGGTGATCACGGGGCCCGGGTTGACGGCGACCACTTCCACCTCGATGTTGAAATCCAGCAGCTTCATCTCGACCAGGCGCGACATGGCCTCCAGCGCCGCAGGCGAATAGCCGGCCTGGGAAGGCCTGGGGTCATCGAGCAACGACAGCGGCGGCAGTTCGGTATTGGGGGGCGGATCGAACAGCGGCACCTGGCGTTCCCGCTCCTTGCGCTCACTCTTTTCCGGTTGCTTGATGACCGGTTCGATGCGCACCGGCTTGCGTTTCGCCGCTTTTTTCTGGCTGGTCCTGATGACTTCCTCGCGTTCGGTCCGGGCCCTTCTGGCGGCCAGCTGCTCGGGGATCAGGCGGGCCCGCCCGTACAGCCATTCAAAGGCACGCAAGGTGTATCTGCCGGTCAGGTCCATCACCAGCAGCCAGGAGATGCCGGTGAACAGGGTGACACCGGTGAGGAACATGGCCAGCAGGAACAGTGTGGCGCCTACCGCGCTGACAATTCCCACCAGGCCGCCGGCAACGACACTGCCGAGCACGCCGCCCGCCCCGGCCGGCAGGCCGCCGTAGGCATTGCCCGCTTCCAGTGCCGCCAGCGCGGCACCGGCGCCGACGGTCATCAGAAAGCCGGCCCAGCGGATCGCCAGGACGTGCAGGTCGATGCCGCCGGCGGGGGTGCGCCCGCGGTATACCAGCCAGCCGCTGTAACCGATCATGACGGGGAACAGGTAGGCCAGGTAACCCAGCAGGTACAGCAGGACGTCAGCCAGCCAGGCACCGATAAGGCCTCCGTCATTGAAGATCTGTGTCACCGCGCCACTGTTGGACCAGCCGGGATCGCCCGGGTTATAGCTCGCCAGCGAAACCAGCAGGAAGATCGCTATCGCCCCCAGCAGCAGCAGCGCGCCTTCACGCAGCCCCCGTGTGACCTGGTGTGTCAGTTTGCCCGGTTGTTCGCTTTTCTTCCGTCGTGCCTGAGCCAAAATCACCCTCTTTCGCAAGTTGTTACGCCAATCACTGGATTCTATTCGAAATTATTTCTCAAGCAAGTGTTTCAGGGCTGCATGTTCGATGCGCCCGCCCGCAACGTTAATGCCGCGGCTTAAATCGGCATTCGACCGCCAGTCCGGCTCGCTGATGCAGCGCACGTAGGGCAGCAGTGCCGCGGACAGTGCCTGTGAAGCGCTCCTCGGCACCGCACCCGGCATGTTGGTAACCGCGAAATGTACCACGCCTGCCTCGATATAGGTGGGATCCGCGTAATTCGTCGGGCGTGTGGTTTCGATGCAGCCACCCTGGTCGACCGAGATGTCGACGATGACACTGCCAGGCTGCATGGCCTCAACCAGGGCGCGGCTGACGATATGTGGCGCACGGTCACCGGGTATGAGGACGGCGCCAATCAGCAGGTCGGCGGCTGCGACCTCCCGCTCGATGGCGTCCGGATAGGGATACAGCCCGGTGACGTTGTTGCCCAGCGCGCGCATGGCTGCAAGCCGCTCGCGTTGCCGGTCGAACACCACGACCTCCGCACCCATGGCTGCGGCCATGGCGGCAGCATTGCCGCCGGCATTCCCTGCGCCGATGATCACCACCCGGCCGCGTTCGGCGCACGGCAGGCCGCCCAGCAGCAGGCCCTTGCCGCCGTGCGGCTGGTGCAGGAGAGTAGCGCCGATCTGGCTTGCCAGCCTGCCGGCGATATCACTCATCGGTGCCAGCAGGGGCAGTTGCCCGGTGTCCGTAACCACCGTCTCGAAACCGACGGCGGTGAGGCCGATTTCCTGCAGTTGCTGCAACAGCCCGGGGTTGGCTGCCAGATGCAGGTAACAGAACAGCAGGTGCTCCGGTCGCAGTTGCGCGAGGTCTCCCGCGACCGGCTCCTTGACCTTCACGATCAACTCCGCTTGCGCGAAGGTTGTCTCGGCATCAGCAGCGATCCGGGCGCCGGCGGCTTCATAGTGCGCGTCCGGGTATCCGGACAGGGCGCCGGCGTCATGCTCGACAATCACGCTGTGGCCGCCACGGACCAGGTCGCTGCAGGCGTCCGGCGTGAGGGCCACGCGGCCTTCAAGCGGTTTGATTTCCCGTGGTATCCCGATATGCATGGTTGCTTTATCCCGTCCTGGTTCCGTAACATTCGCCCTGTCGTTTGCTCGGGGCCGGCTCCGGCAGCGCCCGGAACCTCCTGCCCGTAACTGTGTCCATGCACAATACCCGCGCCCGGCCCTGCAGTTCACCGGGCGTAGTCAGCAATAAAACCGGAGTCATTATACATGAGTGATATCAAGCACTGCCGCCTTCTGATCCTGGGTTCCGGACCCGCGGGCTATACCGCCGCGGTCTATGCGGCCCGCGCCAATCTTGATCCGGTGCTGATTACCGGACTGGAACAGGGCGGACAGCTGATGACCACCACCGATGTGGAAAACTGGCCGGGAGGTGAGGAAGGATTGCAGGGACCGCCGTTGATGGAAAACATGCGGCTGCATGCCGAACGCTTCAACACGGAAATTATCTTCGACCACATCAACCGCGTGGCGCTGCAGCAAAAGCCCTTCCGCCTGGAAGGCGACAGCGGCGTATACACCTGCGATGCCTTGATCATCGCCACCGGTGCGTCCGCCATGTATCTGGGGCTGCCCTCGGAAGAGGCATTCAAGGGCAAGGGTGTCTCGGCCTGTGCAACCTGCGACGGGTTTTTCTACCGGAACCAGGCCGTGGCCGTCATCGGCGGCGGTAATACCGCGGTGGAGGAAGCGCTCTACCTGGCGAATATCGCATCCCACGTCACGCTGGTGCATCGTCGCGATGCCCTGCGTGCCGAAAAGATCCTGCAGGACCGCCTGTTCCGGAAAGAGGCCGAGGGCGTGGTGACCATTGCCTGGGACAGCGTGCTGGACGAGGTGCTGGGTGATGACAGCGGGGTTACCGGCATCCGCATCAGGAACGTGAAGGACGACAGCACGCAGGATCTCAAGCAGCATGGGGTATTCATCGCCATCGGCCACCGCCCCAATACCGCGATCTTCGAGGGGCAGCTCGATATGAACAACGGCTATATCCGCATCAAAAGCGGTACCGAGGGCAATGCCACGGCGACCAGTGTCGAAGGCGTGTTTGCGGCCGGTGATGTGTGTGACCACGTCTATCGCCAGGCAGTGACCTCGGCCGGGTCCGGCTGCATGGCTGCGCTGGATGCGGAGTCCTACCTGGACAGCCTGGCCGACGCGAAGTAAGTTCCCGCACACTGCCACTGGCGCCCGCAGGACCGCAGGGGTGTCGACGGGCTGCTGCTGTTGCCAAATGAGCGCCGCAGCGTCACTGTAGCCTCATGCAGATACGGGTCATCAATCGCATTCTGGACATTCCTGCCAGTGACTGGAATGCGGTTGCCGGCACTGATCACCCCTTTACCCGCCACGAGTTCCTGGCTGCGCTGGAACGGCATGACTGCGTCGGTGAGCGTTTCGGCTGGCTGCCCTGCCATATCCTCGCGATGGATGCGGCAGGCCGGCTCGCGGGTGCCGTGCCGTTTTACCTGAAGGACAATTCCTACGGTGAATTCGTGTTCGACTGGGCCTGGGCAGATGCTTACCAGCGCATGGGCATGCCGTATTACCCGAAACTGGTCACCTCGATTCCCTATACGCCGGTGACCGGGGCACGCCTGCTGCTTCGCCCGGAGGCTGATCGTGAGGCGGTGACCGCGATCCTGATACAAGGGATGCAGCAACTTGGCGAGCAACACGGCGTCTCCTCGATTCATTGCCTTTTCAGCACGGTGCCGGATACGGACACGCTATGCAGGCACGGCTTCATGCGGCGCACCAGCTGTCATTTTCACTGGCATAATGACAGCTATAGCGACTTCGAGGATTTTCTGTCCCGCCTGAGTTCCCGCAAGCGCAAGAAAATCCGCCGCGAGCGGCGCCATGTACAGGAGGCCGGGCTTCACATGGAGCTGCTCACCGGCCAGGAGGCGACCGAGGAGCAATGGCGGATCATGCACGGTTTCTACCGCTCCACCTTCGAGCGGAAGTCGGGGGTCCCCACCCTGTCGCTGGCGTTCTTCCTCGAGATCAGCCGCACCATGGGTGAACAGGTCATCCTGGTGTTCGCCCGCCATGGCAGGGAAACGGTTGCCGGCGCCATCATGCTGCGCAGCTCGCAGGCCCTGTACGGGCGTCACTGGGGCTGCCTGCAGGATTACCACAGCCTGCATTTCGAAACCTGCTATTACCAGGGCATCGAGTACTGTATCAGGCATGGCCTGGCCCTGTTCGAGCCGGGCGCCCAGGGGGAACACAAGATCAGCCGCGGCTTCCTTCCGACCTTTACCTGGTCTGCGCACTGGATCGGGGACGAGCGTTTTCGAGAGGCGATACGCCGCTATCTGGACGAGGAGCATGGATGGATGCTTGAATATCGTGATGAACTGCTGCAAACATCCCCCTTCAGACAGGCCTGAAAAAATGCAGCTACAGGACCGGCAACCGGCGGAGCGGCCATGACGCAGACACAAGGTCCCGCGCCCTGCTGGCTGGATCCGGATGACCCGGAGTTGTGGTTTCCGCGTGTGGAACTCGCCCTGCAGGAACCGGACGGCCTGCTGGCCGTGGGTGGCGACCTGTCGGCGGATCGCCTGCTGCTTGCCTACCGCAGCGGTATTTTCCCCTGGTATGGCCCGGGCCAGCCGATACTCTGGTGGTCGCCGGATCCGCGGCTGGTTCTGTTCCCGAACCGCCTGCGAGTCAGCCGCAGTCTCGCCAAAACCATCAGAAAGGCCACCTTCAGGATCACCCTCGACCAGGCATTTGAGTCCGTGATCTGCGCCTGTGCCGAACCCCGGCCGGGCCAGGCGGGCACCTGGATCACCCCCGAGATGATGGCCGCCTACTGTGACCTGCATGCGGAAGGGTATGCGCACTCGGCGGAGTGCTGGCAGGACGGCAAACTGGTCGGTGGTCTCTACGGTGTCGCAATCGGGCGCATTTTTTTCGGCGAGTCGATGTTTGCCCGTTGCACGGATGCTTCCAAGGTCGCCTTTGTCGGGCTGGTCCGGCAGCTTTCCCGCTGGGGCTTCCCGCTGGTCGACTGCCAGGTCCACACCACGCACCTGGCGAGCCTGGGTGCCGAGTCGATTCCGCGCCAGGAATTCATCCGCACGCTGGAACATGCCTGTATGCAGCCTGCGCTGAATAAGGCATGGCGGCTTGATACAGATATCCTGTCATCCTGATACGCCTGCCACGGCCTGCCGAAATCAGGCATTTTTATCGCGGGCGTTTCGGGTATAATGCAGCGCCTGAATGTAGCGGATAATGCGGAATTTATGGCAAAAGAAGATCACATCGAAATGGAAGGGACTGTCATCGAGACCCTTCCGAACACCATGTTCAGGGTTCAACTGGATAATGGCCACGTGGTGACGGCGCACATCTCCGGCAAGATGCGCAAGCACTATATTCGAATCCTGCGTGGCGACAAGGTCACCGTCGAGCTCACGCCCTATGACCTGTCCAAGGGGCGCATCACCTACCGCGCCCGCTAACGGAACCCGCGTTCCGCCCTCCTCCCGGGGCCTGCCGACAGGCCCTAGTGCACGAACTCCCTGCCGTTGATCTCAAAGGCAAGTTTGTCGCCTTCCAGGTGAATAATGAGGTGTCCGCCGTTGGCGAGTCCGCCAAACAGCAGCTCCTCGGCGAGTGGTTTCTTGATGTATTGCTGAATGATGCGTGCCATCGGCCGCGCGCCCATTTTCGGGTCGTAACCGTGTTCCGCAAGCCAGAGACGGGCCGATTCATCGACCTCGATCGTTACCTGCTGTTGCTGCAACTGCGCTTCCAGCTCGAAAATGAATTTGTCCACGACCTGGGCCAGCACTGCCGGTGCGAGCGCCTGAAACTGCACTACAGCATCCAGGCGGTTCCTGAACTCGGGTGTGAACAGGCGCTTGATCGCCTCCATGGCGTCCGCTGAATGATCCTGGTGGGTAAACCCGATTGACGGCCGGTTCATCTCGTGGGCGCCGGCATTGGTGGTCATCACGATCACGACATTGCGAAAATCGGCCTTGCGGCCGTTGTTGTCCGTGAGCGTACCGTGGTCCATGACCTGCAGCAGCAGGTTGAAGACATCCGGGTGTGCCTTTTCGATCTCGTCGAGCAACAGCACAACGTGCGGGCTTTTCGTAATCGCCTCGGTCAACAGCCCTCCCTGGTCATAACCGACGTAGCCCGGGGGCGCACCGATCAGGCGGGAAACCGTGTGCCGTTCCATATACTCGGACATGTCGAAGCGCACCAGTTCCTGGCCCATGATACGGGCAAGCTGGCGGGTAACCTCGGTCTTGCCAACGCCGGTCGGACCGGCGAACAGGAACGAGCCGATCGGCCGACTCTCGTTGCCCAGCCCCGAGCGTGACATCTTGATCGCGGCGGCCAGTGTCTCGATAGCGGCATCCTGCCCGTAGACGACCATCTTCAGGTCGCGCTCCAGGGTGCGCAGCGTTTCCTTGTCGGAGGCGGACACGGTTTTTTCGGGGATGCGGGCTATCTGCGCGATGACGTGCTCGATATCGGCCACACCCACTGTCTTCCTGCGCCGGGACGGTGGCAGCAGGCGGTGGCTCGCGCCCGCCTCGTCGATGACGTCGACCGCCTTGTCGGGCAGGTGCCGGTCGGTGATGTAGCGATCGGCCAGTTCTGCGGCCGTACGCAACGCCCGGGTCGAGTACTTGACGTGGTGGTGTTCCTCGAAGCGCGATTTCAGGCCCTTGAGAATCTCAAAGGTTTCCTCGACGCTGGGTTCGGTGACATCGATTTTCTGGAAACGCCGTGACAGGGCATGATCCTTTTCGAAGATGCCGCGGTATTCCTGGAACGTGGTCGAGCCGATGCATTTCAGCTCGCCGGAAGCCAGCATGGGCTTCATCAGGTTGGATGCGTCCATGACTCCGCCGGAGGCCGCGCCGGCGCCGATGATGGTGTGGATCTCGTCAATGAAGAGAATGGCGCCCTCCTCCTTCTTCAATTGCGCCAGCACCGCCTTGAAGCGCTTTTCGAAGTCGCCACGATACTTGGTGCCGGCCACCAGCGAACCGAGATCCAGCGAATAGATGGTGCTGTTCAGCAGCAGTTCCGGGACCTCTCCCTCGACGATCATCTTCGCCAGTCCTTCCGCCAGCGCAGTCTTGCCGACACCGGCCTCGCCGACAAACAGCGGGTTGTTCTTGCGGCGGCGGCAGAGAATCTGGACGGTGCGCTGGATCTCCGCACGCCTGCCGATCAGCGGATCGATCTTGCCCTGCGCAGCCTGTTCATTCAGGTTGACGGTGAATGTCTGCAGCGGCAGCCGGGCGTTGCTTTCCTGTGACTCGCCTTCGTCGGCACGCTCGATATTCTCTTCCGGCTGCTCGGGTACCTTGGAGATGCCGTGTGAAATATAGTTGACGACGTCCAGCCGGGTGATGTCGATCTTGTTGAGGAAGTAGACCGCCTGGGATTCCTGTTCACTGAATATCGCAACCAGAACGTTGGCGCCGGTCACTTCCGTCTTGTCGGACGACTGCACGTGGAACACGGCGCGCTGCAGCACCCGCTGGAAACCCAGCGTCGGCTGGGTCTCCCGGGTGTCGCCGGGAGCCAGTTTCGGGGTGGTTTCCTCGATGAAGGTACCGACATCCTGCTTCAGCTGGTCCAGGTCGCCGCCGCAGGCGCGCAGGACCTCGACGGCCGAGGGATTGCCGAGCAGCGCATACAGCAGATGCTCGACGGTCATGAACTCATGATTCTTTTCCCGCGCCTCCTTGAAGGCGAGGTTCAACGTGAATTCCAGTTCCTTGCTCAGCATCATGACACCTCGTATGGCACGCCTAGACCGCTTCCATGCTGCACAACAGGGGGTGCTGGTGGCGCTGGGAGTATTCATTGACCTGCGCCACCTTGGTTTCGGCAATTTCGTAGGTAAAGATTCCGCACACACCCTTGCCGTGGGTATGTATCAGCAGCATGATCCGCGTGGCTTTCTCGCGGTCCAGTCCGAACAGCTTTTCGAGCAGGGAGACGACGAATTCCATCGGGGTGTAGTCGTCGTTATGCAGGACCACCTTGTACATGGCGGGTTCTTTCAGCCGGGGACGGGCTTCCTGCAGTGCCAGTCCGTCCTCGCCGCGATGCTCCAGGTCCTTGCTCATGGTTGATGCGTCACTTGTTTGTCGTACAGGTTATTCACGTTTCAGTAGTTTACCATTACATATTGATAACTTACATTGCCGGAAGTTTCAACATCGGCCGCCGGCGCTGTAAAACTGTAAAAAAGGATCGGCCTCGCGGTTGAGGTCCTGAAGCCGGGTGAAGATGTAAACCGTTCCCGCGATCCACGAGCTAACCAGCAGCTACAGGGACATACGGGTAAGTCGGGAAGGCACGGTTGCAGGGATGCCGGCGGCCGGCACCGCTACCCGGCCCCGCCTTCTCCCTGCCCCTCGAGACGCTGGAGACGATGTCCGGATGTCGTGCAGCACAGGGACGTGCGGGACCGGCCAGACCGGCAAGCCTGAGGGCAAAAAGCCGCACGCAGGCGTGTGGCTTCCGTAGCCGGAGCGTGGGTATCAGGCGTTTTCGATGATTGCCTTGCCGAATTCCGAACAGCTGATCTTGGTTGCGCCATCCATCAGGCGCTCCAGGTCGTAGGTCACGGTCTTGGCAGCAATTGCGCCGGACAGTCCGCTGATGATGCGATCCGCCGCCTCGTTCCAGCCGAGATGGCGCAGCATCATTTCCGCAGACAGTATCAGCGAACTGGGGTTGACCTGATCCTTGCCGGCATACTTGGGTGCGGTGCCGTGTGTGGCCTCGAATATGGCGATGTTGTCCGACAGGTTGGCGCCAGGTGCCATGCCGATGCCGCCGACCTGCGCGGCCAGGGCGTCAGAGATGTAATCACCGTTGAGATTGAGCGTGGCGATGACGCTGTACTCGGCCGGCCGCAGCAGGATCTGCTGCAGGAAGGCATCGGCGATGACGTCCTTGACGATAATGGTCCTGCCGGTCACGGGATTGCTGAAACTGCACCAGGGGCCGCCATCGATCTCCTGTGCGCCGAATTCCTCCCGGGCCAGTTCGTAACCCCAGTTCTTGAAGGCGCCCTCGGTGAATTTCATGATATTGCCCTTGTGCACCAGGGTGACCGAATCCCGGTCCTGGTCGATGGCATACTGCAGTGCCTTGCGCACCAGTCGCTTCGTGCCTTCGGCAGACACCGGCTTGATGCCGATCCCGGAGGTGGCGGGAAAACGGATCTTGGTGACACCCATTTCCGTTTGCAGGAAATGGATGATCCTGTTCGCCTCTTCCGTTCCGGCCTGCCATTCGATACCGGCGTAGATATCCTCGGAGTTTTCCCTGAAAATGACCATATTGGTCGTTTCCGGCTCCTTCAGCGGGCTGGGTGTGCCATCGAAATAACGCACCGGTCGCTGGCAGACATAGAGATCGAGTTCCTGGCGCAGGGAGACATTCAGGGAGCGAATGCCGCCACCGACAGGCGTGGTCAGCGGTCCCTTGATGGCGACACTGAACTCGCGAATGGCTTCAAGGGTTTCGGCAGGCAGCCAGGTATTGGCGCCGTAGACCGCGTTGGCCTTTTCACCGGCGTAGATTTCCATCCAGGCGATGGAGCGGGCATCACCATAGGCTGACGTGACGACGGCATCAACAACATCGCGCATCACCGGTGTGATATCGACACCGATGCCATCACCCTCAATGAAGGGAATGATGGGCCGGTTCGGCACCTTGAGCGAATTGTCGGAATTGAAACTGATCTTTTCACCGTCAGCCGGGACGGTAATGTGTTTGTACGCCATGAAAACTTCCTGCTAGCTGGAATTCGGAGGTGCCGATAATACACGAAAAAAAAGCCCCTGCTAATGCAGGGGCTTTGTTACTACGCTGTCTGGCCGACAGCCGGCCGGTACTTGCTAGGGTGTTTCGCCGGAGGCCTTGATCAGGGCTTCCTCGATGGCACCGGGAGAGCACATGATATTCATGAAAGTGGCGCCGGTTTCGCTGGCCATCATCGGCAGATGCGGCCAGTTGATGGCGATACGGAAACGGGCGAACAGCGCACGTGCGGTACCGTCAGTCACCACGATTTCATACGGCAGGTGCGCCGTGGAACGCGGTGTGCCCTTGTCGATGCGGCTCATGATGAACTCGTCACCACTGCAGTCATCGGCATCGGCGCCCTTCAGGGCAACGCCGAAAATCGTCTCGTCCTTGCCGGGGATGTCAACACGATAGACCTCGGAGGTGGCGCCCAGACCGGCCGCGAGAGAGTCTTCAACGGCCTTTACGGCTTCTTCCTGGCTGTCATACTCTGCCAGCACGCTGGGATCGTCGAAATACTCCATCATGACGGTGTAGTGATATTCGCGCAGGTCCTTGGCCGTCAGGTTCTTTTCCGAGCCGTAGTCCATCTCGGCACCCAGTGCACCTTCCAGCTGGGCACGGATGTCGGCCATGTCGGTTGCCATGCGATAGGCAGCCGCCATGTAGACCGGGTTGGTGTAGCTGACCTCGATGTTGTCGCCATTCTTGGTGATGGCGACGCGGTCTATGGCACCGTAGGCACCAAAATCGGACTTGGCGGCATGGGCCTTCTGGGCCTCCGTAGTCACGATGATTATGTCCGCACCATCATAGGGCGAATATTCACCCACGACTTCAAAGCCTGCACCCTTGAGCTTTGATTTGACGTCCGCGGCTACCGATGCCACATCACCGGTTTTGCTACCGGCAAACACGAACGGCATGAGAACATCGTCGGCAATAGCACTTCCTGCTGACAACATGAATGCAAATACAACGGTTAATGTTTTTCTTAACAAGCCAGTCATTCTAAATTCCTCCACATACTTTAGAATTAAAAAATTTATGATTAGATAACGTTACCTTGATGCTGTGAGGCACTGCCTTAAAATATCCGGGTAACACGAGCATGCATAACGAGTCGCAAAGTATAGGTGAATCAATGGAGTTGTGCGAGCGTCAATTTATAATCATCAGGCCGGCCGGCTAGCGGGCTGGCAACTCCGCCAGGCAGGGCCGGGAATGCTCCGGGATGCCTGAATAACCACCTGAAAAATCATGGATATGATCTGGAAACCACACGTAACGGTAGCGGCCGTGGCAGAAGAACAGGGCCGCTTCCTGCTGGTGCAGGAACGTGATGCCGGCAACCGGGTCCTGAACCAGCCGGCCGGTCACCTGGAAGACGGCGAGAGTCTGGTGGCAGCGGTGCGGCGCGAGGTGCTGGAGGAGACGGCATGGCAGTTCGAGCCGGATGCAATTGTCGGTATCTACCGCTGGCGCCATCCGCAGGCAGGGATGACCTTTGTGCGTTTCACCTTTACGGGGTCGCTGCTGGCGCACGATACTGCGCGCAGCCTCGATCCGGATATCGAACAGGTCGTCTGGCTGAGCGATGCCGAAATCAGGAGGCAGGAAGACTGCTTGCGCAGCCCGCTGGTGTTGCGCTCCATTGATGATTACCTGGCAGGCAGGTCATGGCCGCTGGCCATACTGGCAGACCTTGAATAAATCCGGCGCGACCCTTGTTGCCATCCTGCTGGCGGCGGGTCAGTCACCGGCCGCGGCGGACTGGATGTTTCGTGAGGAGACCATCAAGGATCCGGCTGTGGACCGGTTCTCGGTGTGTTTCGATCACAGCTGCCGCAGCATCGTTACCCGTTCCTTCAGTCCCCGGGAGTGGCAGCGGATTACCGGGCCATTACGGCCGCCCGCACCCTCTGCTGCAGCGGAGCGGGACGCGATCGCGCAGGCGATTGCGCGCATGGAACAGCTCGTGGGTGACAAGACCGGCACGGCCGGCGACAAGGGTGGCAATATGGCCGGTTTCGGCGAGCCTGGACAGATGGACTGCATCGACGAATCGAACAACACCACGACCTACCTGCAGCTGCTGCAGCAGGATGGACTGCTCAAGCACCATGTGGTCCGGGACCGGTCGACACGCTTCGGTCTGGGTGCCGGTATGCCGCACACCACGGCGGTCATCATGGATGTCGCAGCCCGGCAGCGCTATGCCGTTGACTCCTGGTTTTTTGACAACGGAAAACCGCCGGTGATCATGCTGCTGGAAGAGTGGAAATCAGGCTGGCGCCCGGACGGAAACCGTGATGAGTAAGGTCGTCGTCGGCCTGTCCGGCGGGGTGGACTCTGCTGTCGCGGCACTGCTGCTCAAGCAGCAGGGGCACACGGTCACGGCGGTGTTCATGAAGAACTGGGACGAGGACGACGATGCCGGATACTGTCCGGCGGCAGCGGACCTGGCTGATGCCCGCGAAATCGCCGTGCGGCTGGATATCGAGCTGGCCACAGTGAGCTTTTCGGCGGAGTACTGGAACCGGGTTTTCACGCATTTTCTCGACGAGTATGCAGCCGGGCGCACCCCGAGCCCCGATATCATCTGCAATCGCGAGATCAAGTTCCGGGCCTTTCTCGACCACGCGCTGGCTGCGGGTGCGGATTACATCGCCACGGGGCACTATGCGCGCATTGCCAGGTCACCCGCAGTGCGCCTGCTGAAAGGCATTGATGTGCGCAAGGACCAGACCTATTTTCTGCACACCCTGACGCAGGCGCAGCTGAGCCGCAGCCTGTTTCCCCTGGGGGACCTGAGAAAGGCCGAGGTCCGCCGGCTGGCACGCGAGGCCGGCTTCCCCAACCATGACAAGAAGGACAGCACCGGCATCTGTTTTATCGGAGAACGCCGTTTCGATGAATTCCTGGCCCGCTACCTGCAGAAGAATCCCGGTGAGATCAGGACCCTGGACGGCACCGTGGTCGGTGAGCACACAGGGCTGATGTTCTATACAATCGGGCAGCGGCAGGGACTCGGCATCGGCGGGCGTCACGGCGGTTCCGGTGAGCCCTGGTATGTCATCGGCAAGGATCTGGCGCACAATCTCCTTGTCGTGGGACAGGGCGTCGATCACCCCGCCCTGTTCAGGCGCGGACTGCGGGCAAGCAGTCTGCACTGGATATCCGGACAGGCGCCCTCCCCGCCGTTTGTCTGCGCGGCGCGCATCCGGCACCAGCAGCCGTTGCAGGAGTGCACGCTGGTGGCTATGACGGCCCGGGAAGCCTGTGTTGAATTCGCGCAGCCGCAACGGGCGATCACCGCCGGGCAGTCGGTGGTGTGCTACAGCGGCGATGAGTGCCTGGGCGGGGGTATTATCGAGGCCGCCTGGAACCCTGAGGACGGATGCCGTGACTGCTGATTACCGTGAACGCTGTATTGCCCTTGCCGGGTTGTTCCAGGCCGTTCGACTGGTACAGCAGACTGCACGCGGCGAGCGTCGCGATGTCGCGGCCACGGCCGCCTGCCTGGGCAGCATCTTCAATACCGACCCGGAGACCACGCTCGCTGTCTACGGTGATGTCGCCTCCCTGCGTACCGGCCTCGAGATACTGCTGGCCCAGCTGGGCAGCGACAGCGCGCAGCGCGATATGGAACTGACGGGCTATGCCATCACCCTGCTGCATCTCGAGCGCAAGCTGAACCGGCAACAGGAGATGCTGCGTGCGCTGGGTGACGGCATCGGCAAGGTAGCCACGCAGCGGGAGTTCTTCGATCACACACATCCCACGGTGATCGCCGCCCTGGCCGAACTCTACAGCAACACAATCAGCACCCTGCAGCCGAGAATCATGGTCAAGGGCGAACAGTCCATCCTCACCGGCACGGACAGCAGGAACATGATCCGTGCACTATTATTGGGCGGTATCCGTGCCGCGGTTCTGTGGCGGCAGTGTGGCGGTAACCGGGTGCAGCTGCTTTTCAGACGCAATGCACTGTTGCGTGACTGCACGGAACTGCTGGAGGAAGTGCGCCGGGGGGGCTGAACCCGGCATCCGCAGCCGGGTTTCCGTGTATAATCGCCGCCTCTCGAAGCGCCAGCCAGGTGCGCATTCGGGCACCTCATTCTGAAGCAAAACAGCAGGAGCACCCATGAACAACAGTTTCGCCACCCGCGACACGCTCACTGTCGGGGACCAGTCGTTTGAGATATTCAGCCTCCGCAAGCTGAATGCCGCACAGGACATCGCGCGCCTGCCGAATACCCTGAAGATCCTGCTGGAGAACCTGTTGCGCAACGAGGATGAGCGGACCGTGACACGGGCGGATATCGAGTCGCTCATCGGCTGGAACCCGCAGGCCGAACCGGATTGCGAAATCGCCTTCCGCCCGGCGCGCGTGCTGATGCAGGATTTCACCGGCGTGCCGGCGGTGGTTGATCTCGCCGCCATGCGTGATGCCATGAAACAGCTCGGGGGAGATCCGGATCGCATCAACCCGCTGCAGCCGGCGGAACTGGTCATCGACCATTCCGTCCAGGTCGACAGTTTCGGTTCGAACAACGCCATCGACCTGAACAGTGAACTCGAATACCAGCGCAACCAGGAACGCTACAGCTTCCTCAAATGGGGCCAGAAGGCGTTTTCCAATTTCAAGGTCGTGCCCCCCGATACCGGCATCGTGCACCAGGTCAACCTGGAATACCTGGCGCGCGTGGTGTTCCAGATGGACCGGGAGGGCGTGACCCAGGCCTATCCGGATACACTGGTGGGGACCGACTCGCACACCACCATGATCAACGGCCTGGGTGTGCTTGGCTGGGGCGTTGGCGGCATCGAGGCCGAGGCCGCAATGCTGGGTCAGCCGATCTCGATGTTGATACCACAGGTCGTGGGCTTCGAGCTCAGGGGCCGGCTGCCGGAAGGCGCCACGGCTACGGACCTGGTGCTGATGATCGTGGAGATCCTGCGGCGTGAAGGCGTGGTCGGAAAATTCGTCGAGTTCTTCGGTGAAGGCCTTGACCACCTGTCACTGGCGGATCGCGCAACCATCGCCAACATGGCGCCGGAATACGGTGCGACCTGCGGGTTCTTCCCGGTGGATGAGGAGACGCTGGTTTATCTCAGGCTGAGCGGCCGCAGCGAGGCGCTGGTCGCCCTGGTCGAGGCCTATGCGCGCGAGCAGCTGATGTTCCGCGAGCGCGGCAGTCCGGTCGCTGACTACACCCGGACGATCACGATGGACCTGGCCGGTGTCGAGCCGAGCCTTGCCGGGCCAAAGCGCCCCCAGGACCGGGTGCCGCTGAAAGACGTCAAGCCCCGCTTCCAGGCGGCACTGGCCGAGCTCAGGGAGGAACGGAACATCCACAGCCACGCGGTGAATGCCGAGATCGGCGGAGAAGCGGTAGAGCTGCAGGACGGCGCGGTGGTGATCGCGGCGATTACTTCCTGCACCAATACTTCCAACCCCTC
>Ga0210101_1000097_pt1 | contig 29987 bp, 27 predicted proteins | sample Muzzi_PWC_D1_FD_185534 | JGI IMG/M metagenome (GOLD analysis project Ga0210101, IMG submission 185534) | Wetland microbial communities from San Francisco Bay, California, USA, that impact long-term carbon sequestration - Muzzi_PWC_D1 (SPAdes) | ecosystem: Environmental > Aquatic > Marine >... | reverse complement strand
GAGGTAAAACGCACGACGAACTGCAGGAATATTTTACTGATATTGATTTATTGCAGTTACAGGAAGCTGAAAAACAGAATATTTTCAAACTCAGTTATTATGCGCCGACAGATATCGATCCAGACACACTGCTCAGCGAAATGCGTTCTCGACTGAGCCCGGAAGATATCCGTGCCAGTCTGATCTGGAGTATTGATGAAATGAGCGACACCGGTTTATTGGATATATTGCCGGAGAGCGCAACTAAACTACATGCCATCAAGTTTCTCATGCAACGTAAAGATTTTCAGCACAGTCAGACGGTATTTGCTGGCGATAGCGGCAATGATCTGCCTGCCTTGACTAGCGGGCTACAGGCGGTGTTAGTGAAGAATGCTCGGGAAGAGGTACGCAACACGGCTGTCCGGCAAGTACGGCAAGCCGGGTTCAGTGACTGCTTATATCTGGCTCAAGGTGGATTGTTGGGTATGAATGGCAATTATGCCGCAGGCGTACTGGAAGGAGTGGTACATTTTCTGCCGCACACACTGGAATGGATGGAGGATTCCTAGCGATGTATATAACCGGCGTATACTTATATTCACTGGATATGAAATGGCAAAGGCCGGCTATCCTTTAGGCGGTCGCATTTGCCGCTGTGCGGAGAAAGGGAACTGCTGACAAATATGGAATCAAAACATACGGATGATTACCAGAGACAGGCAGCTCGGAAAACGGCCAGGGAATGGCAGGTGGATGTTGCCATCGGTCTGGCAGCGCACGAAGCACAGGTGCGTCTACAGCAATACGGCTACAATGAAATTGCGGAAAAGGAAGAACCGCTGTGGCACCGTGTGTTCCGCCGTTTTTGGGGGCCCATCCCATGGATGATCGAAGTCGCGGCCATTCTATCGGCAGTGGTGAAAAAATGGGATGACTTTATCATCATCAGTATCATGCTTCTGGTCAATGCCGGTCTGGATTTTTTTCAGGAGCATCGTGCCTTAAACGCTCTAAAAAGCCTCAAACAACGCCTGAAGGCGGAAATCATTGTGTTGCGCGACGGCGAATTCAAGACCCTTCCGGCACGTGAACTGGTTCCCGGCGATATTATCAAATTGCGTATCGGCAATATTATTCCCGCCGATGTGCAATTACTACGGGGTGACTACCTTGCTGTCGATCAATCAGCATTAACCGGCGAGTCCTTACCGGTTAACAAGAACATTGATGACGTAGCCTATGCCAGCACTATCGTAAAACAGGGTGAGATGCTGGCGGTGGTGGTAAATACCGGCGGGCACACCAATTTCCACAACGTAGTGGCCCTGGTGGCCAAGGCCTCGTTGGAAGAACGCAGCCATTTTCAAAAAATGGTTATCCGTATCGGTGATTTTCTGATTCTGATTACCATTGCCCTGGTGGTGTTAATCATCATGGTTTCCGTGTTTCGTCATGAGCATTTTCTGGAAATCGCCCGTTTTGCTTTGGTGCTTACGGTGGCAGCAATTCCGGTGGCCCTGCCGGCGGTGCTGTCGGTAACCATGGCGGTGGGGGCTATTAACCTGGCACGTCGACAGGCCATTGTTTCGCGGCTCACCGCGATAGAAGAACTGGCTGGCGTGGGTGTGTTTTGTTCCGACAAGACCGGAACACTGACACAAAATGTGATGCAGGTTGCCGATCCCTATGTATTAGGGGGACAAAATGAAAATGACCTATTCCTGGTGGCCGCACTGGCGTCCATGGCGGAAAACCATGACCCCATTGAATTGCCAATCTTTCAGTATCTCAAGGAAAATCGACCAGATGTAGACTGGCAATCCTATCGGCAGCTCTCCTTCATCCCGTTTGATCCGATTCGCAAGCGGACCGAAGCAGAGATCGAAAAGGACGGCGAGCGCTTTGTGGCAATGAAAGGCGCGCCACAGGTGTTGCTCGATATGACGGAGCTTTCTGATGCCGAAATGCATGACGTCAATCAAAAGGTCGATCGTCTGGCCGAGAAGGGCTATCGCACCCTGGCCGTGGGGCGCAAATGCGGTGATGAACCACTGCAACTGTTGGGGCTCATACCGCTATATGATCCGCCGCGCGAAGATTCGAAACAGGTAATCGCCGAAATGCGGCGTTACAACGTGGCCATAAAAATGGTGACTGGTGACAACCTGGCAATTGCCCGGGAGATTGGTCAATTATTGGGTCTGGAAAAAAACAGCCTGCGTGCTGCACAACTGTCAGGCAGCGGAAGTAACGAATTGCTGACCCTGGCCTCCGTGTTGTCGGCAGCAATTTTTCAACGCCTCAAGCCTCAGGTATCTCACAAGGAGGCGCAACGTTTCGCGTCAGAGGTAATGGCAGAAGTCGAGGCCATGTACGACACTCGCTTGCTGGAAAGGGAATTCATCCATACACACGAATCGGCCATCGTCGATATGATTGAGTCTATCAATATCTTTGCCGAAGTGGTGCCCGAAGACAAATACCGCATCGTCGATACCCTGCAGAAAGGCGGACACATTGTTGCCATGACGGGAGATGGGGTAAACGATGCACCGGCATTGAAAAAGGCCGACTGTGGTATCGCCGTAGCCAATGCCACCGATGCGGCGCGCGCCGCCGCTGATATTATTCTTACCGCACCGGGTTTGAGCGTAATTAACGAGGCCATGAAACAGTCGCGCATCACCTTTGAGCGCATGAAAAGCTATTCCATCTTTCGCATCACGGAAACCATCCGCATCATTTTATTCATGACCTTAAGCATTGTGGTGTTTAATTTCTATCCCATCACCGCCTTGATGATAATCCTGTTGGCCTTGCTCAATGACCTACCTATTCTGGCCATCGCCTATGACAATACCAGGGTCAGTCAAACACCGGTGCATTGGAACATGCAGGAATTGCTGATCGTCTCCAGTGTGCTGGGAATCATGGGAGTAATAGCATCGTTCCTGTTATTTTTTCTGCTCAAGGAGGAAGGTGTCGCCGAACCGATAATTCAATCCATGCTTTTTCTCAAGCTCATCGTGGCCGGACACAGCACCTTGTATATCACCCGTACCGCGGGCTGGTTCTGGCAAAAACCTTATCCTGCCCCACTATTATTGGGCGCCACTTTTGGTACCGAAATTATGGGGACCCTGATCGCAGTTTATGGTGTGTTTATTACCCCCATAGGCTGGGAATTCGCGCTATTGATGTGGGCTTATGCCTTGATCTGGTTCGTGATCAACGATGTAGTCAAGAAACTCGTCTATCGACTGTTGCTCGCGCGAAATATTGTGTAACGAATTATTCAATAATATAAAACGAACACCCCTCATTGTTTTGAAAAGTCATTTGGCGGCTGATAGCCAATAGTGCTTCCCGCAGCAGTTTATATCACCCTGTCACTATCTGTTGAATACTTCGCGTAACCATTATTTTCAATAACATCAATCGCTGACCAAATTGGCACAATCTCTGCCGTAAGATTTCAATCGAAATAATTTTATCGTTTTTAATAGAATCATCGCCTGTATCGAAGATCCGGTGGTGATCAAGCATGGTTCACCTGAAGGCAAAAGTCGAAGTAAACGAGCCCAGTCCATTGCCCGAGAGCCGTGCGCCGCCGCCTGGCTTGCCGGCGGACATTTTCGACTGGCACCCCAACGTCGAGGTTTCGACTCCGGCACCCGTTGAGTGCGCGTTACCCGCGCGTTGAAGGCTCTGTTTGGCCTTAAGGGCAAGAGCGGGCCTGCATGCAGGGCGGTGCGGCGGAGTTGGTGATGTGCATGGAATTCAGGGCGAACCCTGTGCGGTGACGGCGGGCTAGGGATGGCGAATTACCGATGGACACGAGCAGAAAGGGCGTTTATTCTTCCTACGTATTCTCCAACGGGAGAGGATTGTTCGTGTCTGGCGTAGCTAGCGTTTGCTGAAGTATCCCGCAGCGGATGATGAAGCGTCGTAAATGGTGGCATGGCTGAGCCTATGTATGATTGACTCATGTTTCGGGTGATTAACCAGGAATTATTGATCATTGTATTTTTCATGGTATCGAGTTGTACGGCCATCGGAAAATCCACGTTGTCAGGGGATTTTGGCGGGCAATTGATAATCGAGTGGAAATAACGGGGTATCAGTTTGCCGTTATGTTGATGGATGGATCATTGGACGCACATACGGCCCAGGCCGACGAGATATTTATGGATCGGGCCCTGTCGCTGGCGAGGATGGCGGCACAGCAGGGTGAGGTACCGGTCGGGGCAGTGCTGGTCAAGAATGGTGAAGTCATCGGCGAGGGCTGGAACCAGCCGATCAGTGCCCACGATCCCAGCGCCCATGCCGAGATCATGGCCTTGCGTCAGGCCGCCGTCCGTCAGGGTAATTACCGCCTGCCGGAGACTACCCTGTATGTTACCCTCGAACCTTGTGTCATGTGCGCCGGGGCCATTATACATGCGCGCGTCAAACGTCTGGTGTATGCGGCGCCGGATCCGAAGACAGGGGCGGCCGGCAGTGTCTTCGACATTTTTACCTCCGGCCAGGTTAATCACCGGGTTGACGTGAGCACCGGTGTGCTCGCGCAAAGCTGCGGCGAAGAGCTGCGACAGTTTTTCAGATCCCGTCGTTAGCCACATAACGCCTGCACAGGCTGTTAAACTACCCCTTTCATCATGTGAGAACAGTATGAACAGAAATCGACGAGACGATATCTATGCTTCGATACTCGATGAGATCGTCAGTTTCAGGTTTGATGAAGCGGTGGCCGGCGTCTTTCCTGACATGATCCAGCGCTCGGTACCGGGTTATGCGACGGTGGTGTCGATGATCGGCACCCTGGCGGCGGAATACGCTCGTGCCGGCAGCCGTTGCTACGACCTGGGGTGTTCGGTGGGAGCGGGAACTCTGGCCATGCGCAGGCAGATTAAAGTACCCGACTGTCGCATCGTAGCCATCGATAACGCCATGGCCATGATAGAGCGTTGTCGCGCCAACATCGCCTCCGAAGAGAGCGGGGATGCCGCGGTCGATCTGTTGTGTGCCGATATACGTGACGTGTCCATCGACAACGCCTCGGTGGTAGTGCTGAATTACACCCTGCAGTTTGTACCCCTCGAACAGCGTGCCGAGATCATCACGCGTATCTATCAGGGCCTGCTTCCGGGCGGGGTATTACTGATAGCGGAAAAGATCCGTTTTGCCGATGCCGGGATCGAACAACGCATGCTCGACCTTCATCATGCCTTCAAGCGCGCCAATGGCTACAGTGACCTCGAGATCAGTCAGAAGCGCTCGGCGCTGGAGAATGTACTGGTGCCGGAAACGATCACTGATCATATGGAACGGCTCACACGTTCCGGTTTTGAACAGCCGCAGGTCTGGTTTCAATGCCTGAATTTTATCTCCATCCTGGCCATCAAATAACCGTCGCGCCGATGATCGATTACCAGCGCTTCTATCAGGATCTTCAGGATACACCTTTGCATGACTGGAGTGATGAACTGCTCCGGCTTGCCGAGTCAGCGCTGCAGGATCGACGTCATGGCAGGATGCCGGAATGGTTGTCATGGCTGGAGCAATTGCCAACCCTGACCCCCGGTTCCGTGGATCTGGGCAGTGAAACGGTCCGTATCGGCACGGCGCGGGACATCGATGAATGGCAACGGCAGGAACTGGAGCAACTGTTGCGCCGCTTTCATCCATGGCGTAAAGGACCTTTTTCCATCTTTGGTATTGAAATCGATACCGAATGGCGATCTGACTGGAAATGGCAGCGGCTGCGACAACAGTTGACGCCGCTGCACGACAGGCTGGTGCTCGATGTCGGTTGCGGCAGCGGTTATCACCTGTTGCGCATGCTTGGCGACGGCGCCCGACTGGCTATTGGCACTGATCCGACCATGTTATACGTCATGCAGTTTCATGCCCTGAAGCATTTTATGCCGGACGTCGCTGCCCATGTATTGCCACTGCGCAGTGATGAACTGCCGCAGCAGACGTCGGGTTTTGATACCGTTTTTTCGATGGGTGTCCTGTATCATTGCCGTTCACCCTTTGATCATTTGCGAGAGCTGAAGGGGCAATTACGAGGGGGAGGAGAACTGGTGCTGGAGACACTGGTTATAGAAGGAGATCCACAGGCAGTACTGGTACCACAGGGGCGTTATGCCAAAATGCGCAATGTCTGGTTTATTCCCTCTTCCCTGGCCATGGAGTCGTGGTTGATACGCAGCGGTTTTGCTAATGTTCGTCTGCTGGACGAGACTCTGACGAGCACCGACGAGCAGCGGTCAACGGCGTGGATGACGTTCGAATCGCTGGCGGATTTTCTTGATCCGCATGATCCGAGACTGACTGTTGAAGGTTACCCGGCACCGCGAAGGGCTGTCTTTATCGCTGATGCGCTTTAACGTGAAGAAGTAATCCTGATGGAAGAGATCACAGTGGCACAAGCCAGCCGATGAGACCTGATGGTCTGCTGTACAGAGACAGCGGATTGCTCAGAGAAGTGGCGGGGGCTGGACAGCTTCTTTGTTGCGGCCTTTATCGTGTTGGTATTTCACCAGCAGCGTAGTCGGTGTTTGCGAATTGTTTTCAGTGCGCCACACCAGGATGTCGAAATAATTGCGGATATTTTCGACATAACGCATGGCTTCGAGGCCACGGGCATAACCATGACGTGTCTGTTTGTACCAGCGTTTCTGCATCAATAAGGGCAGATTGTTGCGTACATCCATCCACTTGTTGGGGTCACCGCCCAGTTGATTGGTGATGATGCGGGCATCATCGACATGGCCAAGACCGATGTTATACGCTGCCAGCGCAAACCAGGTCCTGTCAGGGCCGGTGATTTCCCTGGGTATTTGTTTTTTCAACTGGGCGAAATAACGTGAACCACCCTGGATACTGCTGCGCGGATTGACGCGGTTTCTGATGCCCATGTCGGATGCGGTTTTGCGGGTCAACATCATGATGCCGCGTACGCCGGTAGGCGAGACCGCGTCAGGGTTCCAGTGTGACTCCTGGTAACCGATCGCTGCCAGCAGGCGCCAGTCCTCCTTATCTTTTTTCGCGGCCTGTTTAAAATGGGTCTTGTAGACCTCCAGCCGACGATGCATGTGCTTGAGAAACGTACGCGTGTCGACATAGTCAAATTCACCCAGGTGACCAAAATATCGATCCTTGAGCATTGCCAACCTGCCGGTCTGCCTTAATTGTGAAAAGAACTTGTCGGCCTCACGGTAAAGGCTGTAGTCGTCGTCCCTGGGGAAGGCCCAGGCAATATCCTGTGACGGTGAAACATCAAAGGCTATGCCAAGCTCGGGAAAATAACGACGACTGATTTCAATCTGATTGGAATCGGCGATGGTGTAATCGAGTTCTTTTTGCCATACCAGGGATAAAAGCCCGTCGAGATCAGCCTGGTAGTTTTCCTCCCAGTCCAGATAGGGTCGGGACCGGGCCAGTGACTTCATGGTTTCGGCGTGACTGCTGCCGGCGACGACCTCGATATAACCATCGATATCATCAATTTTTTCCGGTACCGGCCGGTAGTTTTTGCGGTAGATCAGTTGCTGCGTGACCTGCTGGTAGCTGGGTCCGAAGCGGACTATTTGCTTGCGGTAATCTGTGACGGTCAGTCCGGCGGCCGCGAGGTCGGCCTTGCGGGCCAGCAACGTTGGGATGATGCTGTTGAAGTTGTCAACACTGACGACCTTCAGATTGACGCCCAGGTAATCGGCAAACTGCTTGGCCAGGTCGTATTCAAACCCGGTTGCCTGCCCTTCAGGGCCTTCATAATAGGTGGTCGGGCTGGCGTAGGTAACGATGACCAGTTCGCCCTTCTGCTTGACCAGGTTTAAGGTCGTAGGCTGTCTGACATACCCTGTCAGCAGCAACACAGCCACCAGCACAGTCACGGCGACTGTCCACGAAAGGATTGGGTGGGCTGATTTTCTCATTTCAGTTTGCTGGCATCGAATTTTGTGATTACGGTCCCTGTATTTATGGTCCGGTCTGGTGATAATGAGTACAGTTAGTACCCTGTCCCTGCCACACATCCACGGTTGATTCAACCGGACATCTCCATTATAAACTATTGGCGTTTTATATGTGGATTTTGTCACACTTTTGGCGGGTGGTATTACGTTAACTATATGTTTAATATAGTTATTATTAGTTTTTCAGCAGGCTTTGAAGGTGTCGCAGATAGGCCATCTGGTCCGGCTCCTGCTGTGCTTTCTGGGCCTGCCACAGTATCTCAGCCAGGCATTCCATCATCCTGTGTTCGGCTTCATGGGCGCTGTTATGACGCCGCGCCAGCTCACTCCAGACCGAATTGATCCCCTCCGGTCTCCGGCTGCCAAGCTGCTCCTGGATGGCAATATGCATACCCATATGTAAAAAAGGGTTACTGTGGCCGCTTTCGGGCGGGAAATCCTGCCCCAGGGCAGCATCGGGATTGGCCAGCAGGTTATGGTATTCCGGATGCTGTTCGATCACGGCGGCTACCAGTTTCTCCAATGGCTCCAGCACCGGCTGCCCGGCTATTGTCGACTTGCGCCACACGTTGATAAAAAACTGACGCATCTGGTTTCGGTCTTGAGCAAACACAAATCAGGCCCCGGGTTCTTCAGTCCGTGACCTTGTCACGGTATTCGCACAGGTCTTCTATGATACAGGAACCGCAGCGGGGTTTGCGGGCAACACAGGTATAACGTCCGAGCAGGATCAGCCAGTGGTGGGTGTCGTGCAGAAACTCGGCGGGAATCAGGCGCAGCAGCTTTTTTTCGACCTCGAGGACGGTCTTGCCGGGCGCCAGGCCGGTGCGGTTGGCAACGCGAAAGATATGGGTGTCGACAGCAATGGTGGCTTCGCCAAAGGCCGTATTCAGGATCACATTGGCGGTCTTGCGGCCAACGCCTGGCAGGGCTTCCAGTTCCTGGCGCGATTTCGGCACCTTACCCTGATGTCGGCTCAGCAGCAGCTTGCAGGTCTTGATAATGTTTTCCGCCTTGCTGTTATACAGACCGATGGACTTGATATAGTCTTTCAAACCATCAACGCCCAGTCGGGCTATGGCGGCCGGGTTATTGGCGACCGGAAACAGTCTGGCAGTGGCCTTGTTAACGCCCTTGTCGGTGGCCTGGGCCGAGAGGATGACAGCGACTAACAACTCGAACGGTGTCGAATAGTTCAGTTCGGTCGTCGGGTGCGGGTTGTCCTGTTGCAGGCGCGTGAATATCTCGCGCCGTTTTTCGGCGTTCATGCCATTGCAGGCGTCATGTTACCGGCAGCGCCTCGCCATGTGGTGCCGCAACCCGGCTGGCGCGCAGGGCCCGGCGATTGTCGATAACATTTTTTATCGCAATCAGCAGGCCGAGGCCGATAAAGGCGCCCGGTGGCAATATGGCCAGCAGTAAACCTTGGTAGTTTTCTATCACGGTAACTCCCAAGTCCCTTGCGGCCTCACCAAACATCAGCTGGGCATTGGCCAGCAGGGTGCCATGCCCCAGGAGTTCACGCATAGCGCCAAGTACGACCAACACCAGGGTAAAACCGAGCCCCATCATCAGGCCATCGACCAGCGCAGGAAACGGGGGATTTTTCGCTGCAAAGGCCTCGGCGCGGGCGATAATGGAGCAATTGGTGACAATCAGGGGTATGAATATGCCTAGCACCTTGTAAAGATCATAAAAATAGGCATTCATCGCCAGTTCAATGGCGGTAACGATAGCGGCGATGATCAACACGAATACCGGGATACGGATTTCCGGTCGGATGACATTTCGGATCAGCGATACGCTGAGGTTGGACAAGGCCAGTGTCAACAGCGTCGCGACCCCCAGCCCCAGGCCGTTGATGACGGAATTGGTTACCGCCAGTAACGGACAAAGCCCGAGGATCTGGACCAGTGCCGGGTTGTTATTCCACAGGCCGTCGCGGGTTATTTTAGAATAGTCAGCCTTCATCAGTATGAGTCTCCGGATTTTTTGCCCGGCTTTGCGGTGGCGCCAGCAGGGTATCCTTATGTGCCTCGAAGTATTCTAATGCTTTATGCACCGCCTTGACTACCGCGCGGGGCGAAATGGTGGCGCCGGTGAACTGGTCGAAGATGCCGCCATCCTTCTCCACCCGCCAGCCAAGGCTTCCCGGGTTGTCGTAGGAATATCCATTGAAACTCTCGATCCAGTCCGAGTGCTCGCTATCGATGCTATCGCCCAGCCCCGGTGTTTCACGGTGATTAACCACCCGCACACCCATCAGCAGACCGTATTGGTCAATGGCGACCAGCAGCTTGATATCGCCGTTATAACCATCCGGGGCTGTCGGCGCCAGGATTACGGCGACCGGATGACCGTATTTACGCGCCTGGTAGACGGTGACGGGTTTGCCGGTGCCGAGCAAATCGGGGTCACGTATGGTCAGCGTGTCTTCCGTTATATCATTATCATGCAGGCGCGGGGGCACCAGGTCATGCAGGCTTCTGAGCAGGGCGTGCAGTTCGTTGTCAGCAATACGTTGTTCGGTATTGACGAAGGTCAGGGCAACCAGCGCGGTACCGATGACAGCGAAGAGTCCGAGGAAACTGGCAGTGGTGAACATATGGCGTAACAGCATGCTCAGTCTCGTCTGTTATGGCCAAAGACACGGGGTTTGAAATAATGGTCGATGATCGGCACGACCATATTCATCAGTAAAACGGAAAAGGCGATACTGTCCGGATAACCGCCCCAGGAGCGAATGATATAAACCAGTATGCCTATGCCGGTACCATACACCAGTCGGCCGCGCGGGGTGGTGGCGGCCGTGACCGGATCGGTAGCGATGAAAAAGGCGCCGAGGATAGTGGCACCACTGAACAGGTGAAACAGCGGCGAGGCATTATGGTCGGCATCGAACAGGTAAAACAGCAGTGCGAGCAGGGACAGCGAGATCAGCATGGCCACCGGGATTTGCCAGCCGATGATCTTTTTATAGATCAGCCACACACCGCCCAACAGGAATGCGCCATTGATCCATTCCCAGCCTTTGCCACCCAGGGTGCCGAAAATCGGTGTGACACTGAGCAGGCGACTGGTCTCTTCATCCAGACCCAGCTGGGCACGGACTTCCGCCACGGTATTGCCCATATTCAGGAGGGTCTTGAGCGTGTCCAGTGGCGAGGCCTCGGTGATGGCATCGAAACCGATACCTGATGGCAGTCGCTGGGTAAAGATGTAGACCAGATTTTGCTGAAAATTCAGGTTCACATCGCTCAGTGAGGCCGGCGGTATCCAGCTGGTCATTTCGCGCGGGAACGAGATCAGTAACATGACGTAGCCGACCATGGCTGGGTTGAAGGGATTGAAGCCAAGCCCGCCATACAGATGTTTGGCGACGATGATTGCAAACAGCGCGCCGACCACCGTTACCCACCAGGGTGCCAGCGGTGGTATGGCCAGCGCCAGTAACATGGCCGTGACGACAGCGCTGCCATCGCTAAGGAAGGGTTTCAGTGGTTTCCGTCGCCAGCTCAGGATCACTGCCTCGCCGAGCAGCGCCGCAGTGATGGCAATCGTCATATTGATGGCCAGCCCCCAGCCAAAAAACCAGATATAGGTGGCGATACCGGGGATCAGGGCCACTATGACCAGCAGCATTACCCGGGTGACAGTGCTGGGCCCGCTACTATGTGGTGATGTCGTGGTTTGTAGATCCATTATGCTAATCGGGTGTTATACCTGTGTCCGTTGTTCGACGGCAGTTATTGTTGGGTATTGTCCTGTTTGTCATCACCGCGTTCCTGTTGCCACTGTCCGGCCTGTTTCATCGCCTGTTCCCGGCGTTGTTTGGCCCGTTCAACGGCATCCTGAATCTCCGCGCGTTTTGCATCCCGTTGTTTGTCGGCCCTGGCCTTCTGTTTACGCCGAGAGCCATGTTCGGCCTTGCGTCGTTCGATGCGTGCCTGGCGGAATTCAAAACGCTGGCGAGCCAGTTCGGCCTTCTCCCGTTCCCGCTCCCGGATCCAGATTTCACCCTTGGCGAAACGATAATACTGCACCAGTGGGATATTACTCGGACAGACATAGGAGCAGCACCCGCATTCGATACAATCGAACAGGTCATGGTCCTGGGCCTTGTCCAGTTCATCGCTGCGGGTAAACCAGTACAGTTGTTGCGGTAACAACTCGACCGGACAGGCATCCATGCACGCTCCGCAGCGTATACAGGGTAATACCGGTTTTTCCGCCGGCATCTGTTCACGGTGATAACTGAGCACACAGTTGGTAGTCTTGATGACCGGCAGGTCGGTGCGGTGCAGGGCGAAACCCATCATAGGCCCGCCCATGATCAGTTTGCCCAGTTGTTCGGGATCGCCGTCACACTGGCTGACCAGTTCTTCCATACCGGTACCGATCAGGGTTTCAAGATTGCGGGGTGAGTCGACACCATTGCCGGTGATGGTAATGATGCGTGACAGCAACGGTTCGCCGTGGAAGATGGCGCGCTGGATGGCGGCGCTGGTGCCGACATTGAGGCTGACGACACCGATCTGCAGCGACAGGCCGTTGCTGGGTACTTCCTGGCCGGTCAGTACCTTGATCAACTGTTTTTCGCTACCCTGCGGGTACAGCGTCGGTACCTGTACAACCTCGATATAATCATAATCCCGGGCGGCGGCGCTGATGGCGGCCAAGGCCTGCGGCTTGTTGTCTTCAATGGCTATGATGCAGTGTTCGGCCTGCAATGCATGGCGGGCGATGCGCAGACCGGCGATGACTTCCTGCGGGCGTTCGCGCATCAGTATGTCATCGCAGGTGATATAGGGCTCGCACTCGACACCGTTGAGGATCAGCGTCTTGATAACCTTGTCATGCCCCGGATTCAGTTTGATATAGGATGGAAACCCGGCTCCGCCCAGGCCGACGATACCGGCCTCGCGAATCAGGTTGCGCAGGGCGCTGGGTGACAGATCATGATAGTCGGCGACCGCCATTCGTTCACCCCAGCGGTCTTCGCCATCGCTTTCGATCACAATGCAATCAGCGTTCAACGCCGAAGGATGGGGAATGGGATATTCGCCGATAGCCACCACGGTGCCTGAGGTCGGGGCATGGATCGGTGAACTGACATAGCCATTGGCGCTGGCGATCTGCTGGCCCTTGAGGACATGATCACCGACCTGCACCAGCGCCTGGGCCGGTTCGCCAATATGCTGATGCAACGGCAGCGTCAGCCGCTTGGGTAACTGCGCCGTACTGATGGCCAGTCGCGTCGATTCGGTTTTATGCTGGGGAGGGTGGACGCCGCCATTGAACTTCGACAGTCGGCGACTCATTGATCGCTCTCCCGAACCTGTTCGACCTCGGGTAATGACCATTTCCAGGTCATGATGTCCTGTTCTATCGGAACCATGTCGATGCAATCGACCGGGCACGGTGGCAGACACAGTTCGCAGCCGGTGCATTCATCGGCAATGACGGTATGCATCTGCTTGGCGGCGCCGAGTATCGCGTCGACCGGGCAGGCCTGGATACACAGTGTGCAACCGATACAGGTCTGCTCATCGATGACGGCCAGCGTCTTCGGCTTTTCCACACCATTGTCCGGGTTCAGTGGTTTGGGTTCACGATCAAGCAGGTCGGCCAGGGCATGGATGGTTGCTTCGCCACCGGGCGGACACTGGTTGATATCGGCCTCGCCATTGGCGATGGCCGTGGCATAGGGACGACAGCCGGGATAGGTGCACTGGCCGCACTGCGTTTGTGGCAGCAGGGCATCGATCTTGTCTACCAGCGGATCACCTTCGACCTTGAAGCGTACGGCGGCGAAACCCAGCGCCAAACCCAGGGCGAGGGCGAGCAGACTCAGGGACAGGATCGCAACCAGCATGCTGTTGGATCAACCTTTGACCAGGCCAGAGAATCCCATGAAGGCCATGGACATCAAACCGGCAGTAATAAGGGCGATTGGCGGACCCCGGAAGGCCACCGGTACATCGGCCGCAGTGATGCGCTCACGCATCGCGGCAAACAGGATCAATACCATCGAAAAACCGACCGAGGCGCCGAAACCATAGACAGCCGATTGCAGAAAACCGAAATCCTGCTGAACATTGAGCAGCGCCACACCGAGTACGGCGCAGTTGGTGGTAATCAGCGGCAGGAAGATACCCAGGACCTGGTACAACAGCGGGCTGGTTTTGTGGATGACCATCTCGGTGAACTGCACGACGGCGGCGATGACCAGGATAAAACTGATCGTACGCAGGTATTCCAGATTCAGGGGTACCAGCAGATAGTGGTTGACCAGATAACTGCACACCGACGACAGTGTCAGCACAAAGGTCGTTGCCAGGGCCATGCCGGTAGCCGTTTCCAGTTTGCGTGATACACCCATGAACGGGCACAGGCCAAGGAATTTGGTCAGGACAAAATTATTGACCAGTACCGTACTGACGAGAATGAGGACGTATTCAGTCATCTGTATTGCCGTCTTCCTGTCTTGTGTACATTCGTGTTCGTCATAAACGGTATTATGAAGCTCGGGTGCGGGTGACAAGTCGTGATACACCTCCTGACCACCAGGATGGCAAGGTGCTGTCGCCTGCTTGGGTATGATGTGCCAGGAACCCTGGTTCTCCAACTGGACTCAAGCTTCAGTCCGCAAATACCAGACCATGACTAACCGATTATAACAATCCCATATAATTAACTCTAATCATATATATGGCAAAGTATATAAGGGCGAGTTCTATGGGGCGGGTGCCAACCACCTCGGTCCGGAATGCTATATTAGCCTCATCCTCACCGGCTAACAATACAGAATCGTTAGGGTTTCTCGGCCGCGAGCGGGGTGATTCTATTTGATCCTCATTCCGGGAAGGGCGCCATCATCCGGGGACAACAGCCACAGGTCTTCACCGCCGGGGCCGGCCGCCAGCACCATGCCTTCCGAGAGGCCAAAGCGCATCTTGCGTGGTGCCAGATTGGCAACCATCACGGTCAGCCGTCCCTGCAGTTGATCCGGGCGGTATTTGGACTTGATCCCGGCAAATACGTTGCGGGTCTTCTCTTCACCGATATCCAGTGTCAGTTGCAACAGTTTATCGGCGCCCTCGACATCGGCAGCGGCAACGATACGCGCGACGCGAAGGTCGACCCTGGCAAAATCGTCGTAATTGATGGTCTCGGCCTTGTCGTTATCCATACTGTCAGTATCCTGTTGTTGTGATTCACCATGCCGTGCCGGCGAATGCGGTTCCGGGGCCGGTATCTGGGCGTTGGCGGCGACCATCGCCGCGACCTTGATATCCTCGATGCGCTGGGCCAGGTGAGTGTATTTGTCGATAACATGGCTGAGCAGTACATCCGCACTGTCCTGCCAGCATAATGCCGGGATATTCAAAAAGGCCTCGACCTTTTCTGCCAGTACCGGTAACACCGGTTTCAGGTACAGCGTCAGCAGGCGAAAGGCATTGATACAACTGCTGCACAGCTGATGCAGTAGGGCCTCCTGTCCATCCTGCCTGGCCAGTTCCCATGGTTTGTGTTCATTAACATATTCATTGACCTCGTCGGCCAGGTCCATGATGTCACGCATCGCCGTGCTGAACAGCCTGTTTTCATAATCGGACTGGAGTGAGGCCGCCTTGTCCTGCAGGCGCCGTATGAGTACCTGGCCCGGCTCATCCAGTTGCGCGGATAACCGGCCCTTGAAGCGTTTGTCAATAAACCCGGCGCTGCGACTGGCGATGTTGATGTATTTGCCAATCAGGTTGCTGTTGACGCGGGCGACAAAATCCTCGAGATTGAGGTCAATATCCTCAACCCGGTCACTGAGTTTGGCGGCGAAATAATAGCGCAGGTATTCCGGATTCAAATGGTCCAGGTAGGAACGAGCGGTAATAAAGGTGCCGCGGGATTTGGACATCTTGTGGCCATTGACGGTCAGAAAACCATGCACAAATATCTTGTCCGGGGTGCGGTGGCCGGAGAAATGCAGGGTCGCCGGCCAGAACAGTGCGTGAAAATACAGGATGTCCTTGCCAATGAAATGATACAACTCGGTCTGGCTGTCCTGCTGCCAGTAAGCGTCGAAGTCGATGCCTTCACGATCGCACAGGTTTTTGAAACTGGCCATATAACCGATCGGGGCATCGAGCCAGACATACAGGTATTTACCCGCTGTATCAGGGATCTCGAAACCGAAGTACGGCGCATCGCGAGAGATATCCCAGTCCTTCAGGCCGGCCTCGAACCACTCGGCGATCTTGTTGCGCGCCTCCGGTAACAGCGGCCCGGCATCCTCATCGCTATCGTCAATCGCCGTCCATTGTTTCAGGAAGGCCTCGCAATCACCGAGCTTGACGAAGTGATGTTCGGATTCGCGTGTTACCGGTGCTACCCCGGAAACGACCGAGCGCGGATTGAGCAGTTCGGTCGGACCATAGGTCGAGCCGCAGACCTCGCAGCCATCGCCATACTGGTCCTGGGCATGACACTTCGGGCATTCGCCCTTGATATAACGATCGGGCAGGAACATCTGCCGCTCCGGGTCGTAGAGCTGTTCGATGGTACGGATGTCGATCAGGCCGGCTGCCTTCAGTTGGCGGTAAATCTGCTGCGAAAGTACCCGGTTTTCCTCCGAGTTGGTTGAATAATAATTGTCGAAGTCAATATGGAAATCGGAAAAATCCCGCAGGTGTTCCTGATGTACCCGTTCGATCAACTCCTCGGGGGTTATACCCTCCTGTTCGGCCCGCAACATGATCGGCGTGCCGTGGGTGTCATCGGCGCACACGTAGTAACACTGGTGACCGCACATCTTCTGAAAACGCACCCAGATATCGGTTTGCAGGTATTCGACCAGGTGGCCTATATGAATCGAGCCATTGGCATAGGGTAAAGCGCTGGTTACCAGTATCTTGCGTTGATGTGTTGTCATTCGGTCCGGGTCCCGGGAAAACAGTTTGCATAACCATTTAAATACAGGGGAAAACGGCGGCAAAGTGGCACATTATAGACCATTCTCCCGGCTGTGCATCACCCATGACTCCAAATAGTGTAGAATCCATAGCTGATACAACAATCGTGGTGGCGGCAATGCCCGCCGGGCAACAGGAGTAAAACATGGCCGAGATTTCCCGTCTGCAGATAGAGATGGCGCTGAAGCAATACACCGATCCGTACCTGGGCAAGGATCTGGTCAGCAGCCAGTGTATCAGGGAGATAACGATCAACGGGACGACAGTCGGTGTGGATATCGTGCTGGGGTTCCCGGCCACCGGTTATCAGCAGGCCTTGCGCCAGGCGCTGGCACCGTTAGTGCTGGCGCTGGACGGTGTCGAACAGGTCGAGATCGGTATCCACAGCGAGGTTATCAGCCATGCGGTCCAGCGTGGCGTCAAGCCGTTACCGAGGATTCGTAATGTCATTGCCGTCGCCTCAGGCAAGGGTGGCGTCGGTAAATCGACGACTTCGGTCAATCTGGCGCTGGCGCTGGCGGCGGAAGGGGGCAGTGTCGGTATTCTTGACGCCGATATCTATGGCCCGAGTCAACCGCGCATGCTGGGCAGCACGGAGCGGCCGAAGTCACAGGATGGTCGTTCGATGGAGCCGGTGATGGCCCATGGTCTGCAGTCGATGTCGATCGGTTATCTGGTCGATGAAGATACCCCGATGATCTGGCGTGGGCCGATGGTGACCCAGGCGCTGGAACAGTTGTTGCGTGATACGCAGTGGCAGGATATGGAGTATCTGGTCATCGACCTGCCGCCGGGCACCGGTGATATCCAGTTGTCGCTGTCGCAGAAAATCCCGGTTTCGGGCGCGGTGATCGTGACGACACCCCAGGATATCGCCCTCATCGATGCCCGCAAGGCCGTGAAGATGTTTGAAAAGGTCGCGGTGCCGGTTCTGGGCGTAGTCGAGAATATGAGTACCCATATCTGCTCCCAATGTGGTCATGAAGAAGCCATATTCGGTAGCGGTGGTGGGGCACAAATGGCGGCTGATTACGGCGTAGAACTGCTCGGTGCCCTGCCACTGGATATCAACATCCGCAGCGGTGCCGACAGCGGTCATCCCAGTGTCATCAGTGCCCCCGACAGCGCCGTCGCCCAAAGTTATCGTGAGATCGCCCGCCGTGTTGCGGCGCGCCTGTCGATACAGGCGAAGGATTACAGCGCCCGCTTCCCTGAGATCGTGATCGAGAATGATTAAATAAAATAGTGCTGGGTGATGGGTAAAGAGTGAGGAGTGAGGAGTGAGGAGTGAGGGGTGAGGGGTGAGGGGTGAGGGGTGAGGAAAACCCTGCTTCCCTGTCATCTCGAACGAATGTGATTTATACCGGGAATCGACATGATTACGTTTCCCAGTAGAGATCTCTGACATCAGGGCCTGATAAAGTTCGACTTAGCGGTTAAAACTGTTTCGCAATATTTTACATTTATCTATAACAAATAATTAAGAGAATACAATGAGTATCAAATCGGATTTGTGGATACAACGCATGGCGAAGTCGCACGGCATGATCGAGCCGTTCGAACCGGGCCAGATACGTGAGAATGATAATGGCCGGATTATTTCCTACGGCACCTCCAGCTACGGCTATGATGTTCGCTGTGCCGATGAATTCAAGATCTTTACCAATATCAACTCGGCCGTCGTCGATCCCAAGTCCTTTGATGAAAACAGCTTTGTCGATATCAAGTCCGATGTCTGTATTATTCCGCCGAACTCTTTCGCCCTGGCGCGTACGGTAGAGTATCTGCGCATACCGCGTACGGTACTGACGATCTGTCTGGGTAAGTCCACCTATGCCCGCTGCGGTATCATCGTCAATGTCACACCGCTGGAACCCGAATGGGAGGGTCATGTGACACTGGAGTTCTCCAACACCACGCCTTTGCCGGCCAAGATTTATGCCAATGAAGGCGTGGCCCAGTTTCTGTTTTTTGAATCGGATGAGGTCTGCGCGACCTCGTACAAGGATCGCGGCGGCAAGTATCAGGGCCAGCGCGGCGTGACCCTGCCGAAGACCTGAGGTGGCATTGAAATCACGCCTGGCAGTTACTAGTTTATTTCTCCCGTGACCGGAGCTTAAATTATTCCAGTGTTTCCGTTAGCATACCCCGGGTTAACTTCACAGTAATGCAATACCTCAGGTTTTATTGCACCCATTGATAAAGGATCAGTATCATAGTGGCTGCATGCGATGCTAACCATTGGTGCTGTATAAAGGAGAATTATGCGTTCTACTGCATTATTGCTGTTTGTCGGCTGTTTTGGCCTGGTGGCCTGCGCCACAGCGCCGGGACCACGGCATCCTTCGGTTGCCACTCTGCAGACCATCGATTTTCTTGGCAGGAAATTTGTACGCGAGGCTGACACCACGGATGTGCCGGTGCGGATCTATTATTACTATCCGGCCAACGAGAGTCCTGAAGACTGGTTGGAACGGATAGAGTTTAAAATCTATCCGATAGAGCCGGATGGCGCTAATGAACCTCTCGATCATGCCAGGCGTGCTGCGGCGGATTTCAAGCAGGAGTATCCTAATATGGAGTATGCGTTGTCGTCCGACAGCCGCGCCGGAGTGGTCTATCTGGATTTTTTCTATCCCCATTCCAGCCGTAAGGAAACGGGCAAGGACTTTCTCGAGTTCAATGCGTTCAAGTTTTTCCGTGATAAAGGCAGTCGCCGCACCATGAGTTTTCATTATCTGAAAAATATTGAAGGGATGAGTACCTACCGGCCAATGAGTGATGTATCGACGGAGATCATCAATACGCGCCTGGAGATACAGCAGGCCATGACGAAGCTCCCTCGCTATCACCACTGAGCGCTGACGGAATCAATATTGACCGGTGTTGCCGGTGGCGGGAATTGCAGCGGACCGAAAGATGGTTTGTTTCAGTATCAGGGACAGGGAGGATTGGGTAATGACTGACAAACCGTTTGAGTTGAGCATTCACCGTGTCATTGATACGCCGCGATCCGCCGTATGGAACGCATGGACGGTACCGGAATACCTCGTAACGTGGTGGTGCCACCGGCCGAGGACGACACAAATACGCGCCTTTGATCTGCGTACAGGCGGTATGGAAGATGGCCATGGATCAATAAAATATGAAGTATTACGAATAAATAATACTTCTTGACATGTCGGTGTATGAAGAGTTATCATTACGTATGATTTATCAGGTAATGGCCTGGAGCCCTTACTATCTGTCTATTTAAGAAAATATAAAGGAGGGGTGGCGTAAGATGAAGATATTCAGTTGCTTAATCAAGCCGGGTATCCTGGCCGGAGCGGTTGTCGCTCAGTGTTGGGCAATGGTTGCAGTGGCTGGTGAAGATCAGCAGGAAAATCACCTGATAACGCATCAAATGGGTGGTGTACGGATTGACGGAGGTCTGACCTGGTTTTTGCAGGCTACGTCCGGAGCCACAGATGATACGTCGGCGCTGACCTATAGCTTTGATATGGGGCTGCAGGCGCCGGTGGGCGAACACGGCAGTCTCGTCGTCGCGCTGGAGGCCGGTGATGGTGAAGGTGTCGATCCGGTTATCGGTGACCTGTCCGGTGCCAATTACGATGCCTTCTACAGTGAGTTGACCAGTACGGTTGCCGGCTCCACTAATGTGGTCGTGCCTTCTGTCTCCCAGGCCTATTATGAAGGCGAATATATCGATGGCAGGCTGCTGGTCAGTGTCGGCAAGCTGGATGTCCACAGCTTGTTTGATGATAATGCCTATGCCAATGATGAAACTGACCAGTTTATGTCGGCGATATTCTCGCGTTCCGCGGATACCAGTTACAGTCAGCTGGATTATTATTATGCCCCGGGTATTGCCTTGCAGTATGCAGTGAACGACAAGGTTGACGTGGCCTTTATCGAGGCGAACGGTAACGATTCGGGCTTCAATGATGTCTTCAACAATCTGTACAGTGTAGCCCAGTTAAATATCAAACCCGGTTTCGGTGGCCATGACGGTAACTACCGTTTTTATTACATTGATGATCATCGTGATTCAACGAATACCACCTTTACCGATATCAGCAGCAGCCGGAAGATTAGTAACAAGGCCTGGGGCGTGAGTTTTGATCAGGCCCTGCCCGGTAACGTCGGTGTCTTCGCCCGCTATTCGACTCAGGATGACGGCATCGTGGAAAATACCGTCGCTTCATCATGGAGTCTGGGCGCGCTGTTCGAGGGTGCAGCCTGGGGCCGTGAAGTGGACACCATCGGTGTCGGCTACGGCAGCGTCAACCTGAATACGGACCCGGCGGCCCTCGCTGCGGCCAGTATTACCAATCCGGATGATGAGACCCATGTGGAGCTTTTCTACAAGTGCGGCCTGAGTGATCACTTTACCCTGACGGCCGATGTACAGGCCATCAGTAATATCGGTGGCGTAGCTGATGCCGATACGGTGACGGTAGCCGGTCTGCGCGGACAGCTGAATTTCTAGCCTGTTATCAAATGACAAATATCCAATAGTTTATTAAATGTCCAAATAGTTCAGGAGTATGTAATGTCAAAGCCAGTAAAATCCCTGCTCGGCGTCATGTTGTTCGGCTTAGCCATGATAGCGCCACAGGCCCAGGCACACTTTCAAATGATCATTCCTTCCGATGACATGGTGTCCCAGAACGAATCACGTCATCTCCGACTGGATGTGAAGTTCTGGCACCCGTTCGAGGGCCATGGCATGAATATGGTCAGGCCGGCACAGTTTGGTGTGCTGGCCGATGGCAAGAAAACGGATTTATTATCGCACTTGAAAGCCGTGAAAATGAAAGACCGTAATGGTAACCAGAAGGATACCTACAATCTGGATTATTCTCTTCGTCGTCCCGGTGACCATATTTTCTATGTCGAACCCAAACCCTATTGGGAGCCTGCGGAAGAATCCTTTATCGTTCATTATACCAAGGTTGTCGTGAATGCCTTCGGGCTGGAAGAGGGCTGGGATCAGGATGTGGGCCTGAAGACCGAGATCAGCCCGTTGACGCGTCCCTATGGACTGTATACCGGCAATGTCTTTCAGGGTATCGTCAAGGTCAATGGCAAGCCGGTACCAAATACAGAGGTAGAAGTCGAGTATTACAACGAACAGGGCAAACTATCGGTGATTGCAGATCCGATGATTACCCAGGTGGTCAAGGCGGATAAAAATGGTGTCTTTACCTATGCCATGCCCAGGGCCGGTTGGTGGGGGTTTGCAGCCCTTAATCGTGACGAAAAGACCATGACACATGACGGCAAGGAATACCCGGTAGAGATCGGTGCTGTGATGTGGGTCAAGACGCATGATATGAAATAGCAGCTGGTATTGTGCATGTATAGACCGGGCCCGGTATGTAATTGCTGTAAGTCGGGAACAGGAGAATTTTTCAGCGATGGCGTCAATGAGAGACAAGCCTCGCTCCGGGTCTGGCAGACTTTTTACACGCCCCTTGAACAGGGGCATTCATCAATAACTACACGGTGATACGGGGAGTAGCGTATGAATGATGTAATAGCGCCGGTACGAATCGGCTTGTTTCTTGTCCTGCTGACCTTGGTTTTCGGTATTGGTCTGGGGGTGGTTTTCGGTGTGGCCGAAGACTCGGTGCAATCCTATATATCCGAGGGCGTCGCTGCCCATGCCAACGTCCATGATGCCAATAGCAAAGGGAAAATATGGCGATATGCACAGCGGGCGCATTTTCATGCAACCGGTATTGCCGCTTTTTCCCTGGGGCTGGTGCTGCTGATTGCAGTTTCGTCAATGGACAGGAAATATAAAACGACCGCCGCGGTATTGACCGGACTTGGCGGCCTGTATCCAATGTCGTGGTTCACAATGTTCATTTTGGCACCCTCTATTGGCAGGAATGCAGCCCATGAACATGTTGTAACGGAAATGTTTACCTATTTGGGCGTCGGTGGTCTGCTACTGGGGCTCGCGATGTTATGTGCCAATATCTTTCTTGGCATGTTCCGTGCCCCTTGAAGCGGTGTAAATGGTGCCGGAATCTTTGTTCCGTAACATTCTCAACCCGACGGGTGCAGTGTCGGGCGCATGGATAATTGGCGAACAAGGATATAATCTGATAGCGGTATTTCTATTAACGGGTCGACATTATTATCAACGTCAGGAGAGGTTCAGGAAATGAAACCAGCCAGGATTATGTCAGTGCTATTCGGGTTGTTGCTGGTTGTGGGTTGGCCGTCGGTAAGTTTGGCCCATGTACATATGGAGCGATCGATCCCTGAAAACGGCGCGCATCTGAAACAGGCGCCCAGGAAAATACAGCTATGGTTCTCCGGCAAGGTCGCTGGTGAGTGGAGCAAGGTCAGCGTGATGGATGCAAAGGGTCAGCGGGTGGATGCCGGTGAGGTAACGGATGCCGGAGACCCAAAACATCTCGAGGTTGGTCTGGAGCCGCTGGGACCGGGTACATATGATGTTAAATTGAATGTTATTTCCGGCGATGGTCACCGGGTCAAAGGCTCGATATCTTTTACTGTTGAATAGGCTGGCAGCATGTCTGCCGATGTCCTCTCGCTGATCAGTACTACCCTGGATCATCTGTCGCAGGCATTGATCCTGGCACTGGCTGTAGCCGCTGTGTGGCTGGCGCCGCCTTTATCCCCGTCTGATGCGCAGCGCCGAGGCCGATTGTTACTGGTCCTGATGGTAATGATACTGCTGTGTGGTTGCATTGATTTGCTGCTTCGCACCGCGGTGATGGCGGACGTCGAGCCGGGCGAAGCCTGGGATTTCGTACCCAGGGTTCTTGCACACAGTGACTATGGTTTCTACTGGCAATGGCGTACAGCTGCATGGATAGTGCTGTTGCTGGTGTCGCTCTGGGTGGTGAGTCGTGGATGGGACAACGGCTCGGTATGGTTGCTTGTCATTGCCGCACTGGCGATCATGTTGCTGGTCAGTGTCACCCATCACGCCGGGGAAGATGGACTCTGGTCTGTTGCCAACCTTGTCAACTGGCTCCATCTTGCCGGAATTTCCATCTGGGGCGGGGCGGTTGTCACCTGCGCGATGGTGGTGATGCCCGAACTGCGCAGGTATGCCGATGCACAGCAAACGGCAATCACCGCCCAGCGCCTGTCGGCACTGGCAACGGCGGCACTGGCAGTCGTCCTGCTCAGCGGTATTTTCAACAGCTGGCGCCAAGTGGATGAATTTTCACAACTGTGGACCACGGTCTACGGCCGGGTGTTGAGCATCAAACTGGCACTGGTTGGCATTATGATGGTGATCGGGGCGTTGAACCGTTTCCTGTGGGTGCCGGAAGTGATTGCCCGGCGTCATGCCGCGGAAGAACGTTGGAGTACACCATCGCAGCGTTTATTTCTGGCGTTGCGAGTGGACAGTTTAATTTTTATTGCTGTTATGATTACCGCGGTCGTATTAGGATCGCAATCACCTCCCGCCCACGCCATATAATCCAACGGCCTTGAATAGACCGTAAGAATCATGTCGTGAACTTTCTGGGCCTGGGGGTTGGTTTCAGTTATTTGTAAGAGTGTTTGGGCGCAACCCCCGAAGTTCAAGGCTGAACCTGTTTGCGGGTTTCAGCCCTGGATACAAACGGCAAACCTTTTACCCGAGTGACGTCAGCGCGTATGAGGCTGCCGTCTTTTTCCTTCAGGTCTATGCGCACCGGCGTATAATTCAGTGCCGGCGCGCACCAGATGGTTGTTGTCCGTTTGCCGGTATCACGCTGGAGTTTGACGGCTTCATATCGACCCAGTGGCAGGTCGATGGTTTCCGTGCCGATGCGGGTAAATTTATAACGGCGAATCTTACCGCTGTCGGCGACGATGTAGCTGAAGTTATCCCTGCCTGCCTGCAGATCCATCATCAATTGCAATTGATAGAGCAGCTTGTCAGACGTATGGGGCTGGATCTCGTGACTCCAGACCGGACGGCGTTGCCTGTCACTGACCATGCCCTGCTGCCAGTCGAATTCCAGCTCGTTGTGTTTTTTTACCTTGCTGCCCTGGCGCAGGTAATGATAATGCAACGGCCGTAACCACTGTTCATGGAATTGCCAGCGACTGATTTCGCTGATGCGATCCTTGACAAACCAGCTCAGTGGTTTGGTAGTGTGCGACATCGATTCGAAGCGGTATTCGCCGTTATCGAGCTGAATCAGCCGGCGTTTCATCTCTACGCCCACTATGCCGCTGTTGCTGATCTCGTAATCGATTTCAAACGGCGCCAATATTGTGGCGGCGACGCCAGGACGGGGCAGGGCAAGCAGCAATAACAGCGACAGAGTGTAAACGACGGAGTTACATGACCTGTCTAGTCTGTTCATGTGCGGCGTCCGAACCTTTCAGTTTGTTTTCAGTGTACAGTCTATCGGTTTAGATAATGGCTGGCCATCATAGATGACCTGATTGCGCTGTTGACGGATTCTGCCCTGACAGAACCATTTCAGCGTCAGGGGATATAAATGATGTTCCTGTTCCTGTACTCGCCGGGCCAGATCATCCGCCCTGTCGCCTGGCAGGACGGGGATCCGGGCCTGACTGATGACCGGGCCGCCATCCAGTTCGTTGGTAACGAAGTGGACACTGGCGCCGTGTTTGGTTTCGCTGGCATCAATGACCCGCTGATGTGTATTCAGACCGGTATAGGCGGGTAATAACGACGGATGAATATTGAGTAACCGTCCCTGATAATGCTCGACAAAGGCGTCGGTCAATATGCGCATAAAACCGGCCAGTATCACGAGTCCGGGCTGGAAACGGTCGATGCAGTATTGTAGCGCGTTATCGAACTGCTTCCGGTCAGGGTAGTCCTGATGGGCGATGACGGCAGTATGAATGCCGTGTCGCCGGGCCCGTTCCAGACCATAGGCGTCGCTGCGATTACTGATGACGGCGCGAATCTCGGCGGCCACGTCTCCGCTTTCAATGGCGTCGATAATGGCCTGCAGATTACTGCCCTTGCCGGAGATCAGTATAACGATGGGTAACCGCTCCCCGGAAGATGGATGCGGGGATGTCATGCCGGTAACGCGGAATCGTTCACCCGCTGCATGTCAGCGGATGTTCACCGTGGCTGCAGCATCGCTGACGCCGGCGTCTTCAATAGTGCCGATAGCCCAGGCCGTTTCTCCCTGCAGTTGCAGGAGATCCAGGGTTTTCTGCATATCCTGCGGCGCTACGCAGACAACCATACCGATACCGCAGTTAAAGGTCAGATACATATCATCAGTATTGACATTACCCTGCTGTTGCAGCCAGTCGAAGATCGCCGGGCGTGACCACAGGCCGCTATCGATTACTGCTCGAGTGCCGGTGGGCATGACCCGCGGCAGGTTTTCGCTCAGACCGCCGCCGGTAATATGGGCCATGGCATGGACATCCACCTGTTGCAGCAACGCCAGCAGTGGTTTGATATAGATACGAGTCGGGACCAGCAGCGTAGCGCCGAGCGTCGTATCGCCGAACGGCTCGTCCAGGCGGCTGTTACTGGTAGCGATAATCTTGCGGATCAGGGAATAGCCGTTGGAGTGAGGACCCGAGGAGGCGATACCGATCAAGGCGTCGCCGCTGCGGACCTTGCTGCCATCAATAATGGCGTCTTTCTCGACCACGCCGACACAAAACCCGGCCAGATCGTAATCATTGTCAGCATACATACCCGGCATCTCGGCTGTTTCGCCGCCGATCAACGCTGCGCCGGCCAACTGGCAGCCCTGGCCAATACCTTCAACGACAGCCGCCGCGACCTCGACATCCAGATGACCACTGGCGTAATAATCGAGGAAAAACAGCGGTTCGGCACCCTGGACAATCAGATCATTGACACACATGGCAACAAGATCGATGCCGATGGTGTTATGACGGCCGAGATCAATGGCCAGTTTCAGTTTCGTGCCGACACCGTCGGTGCCGGAAACCAGTACCGGTTGACGATAGCGATCCAGCGGTAACTCGAACAGGGCACCGAAGCCGCCCAGTCCGGAGAGGACGCCGGGGCGTTGAGTGCGCCGGGCAATCGGTTTGATTCTATCCACCAGTTCATTACCGGCATCGATGTCGACACCGGCATCACGGTAACTGAGGGATGTCGGTGACTGATGGCCGGATTGATTGGGTTTCTGCGTCTTGTCCACTATACTAGCAGCTTGTATGTCGTTAGGGGTTCGAAATGGCCTGTATGGCAAGGTACCCGCGGAGACGCGTGTCCCAGTCATTACAGTCAGTTAACGGACGTATTCTAACCGAATTCCCCCGGCGATGCTTGTACTTCTTCAAGGCAGGATCAGGAAATGAAGATCAAAAAGAACGCGTTTGCGGTTCGGCTTGCCGTTGTGCAGATGGCGCTGCTGTTGTTGGTTTCGCTGCCGGCCTACACGGCAGAGGTCAAGGATTTATTCAGCGTCGAGGTGCCGGTGCACGGTCAGGGTAAAGACGAACGTTTGCAGGCCATACGCGAGGGGCTTGCCACCGTGATGATCAAGGTCAGCGGGCGGCGTGAGACACCCGCATTGCCGGCAATGGAAACCGTACTGAAATCCCCCATGCAGTATGTGCAACAGTTTCGATATTATGAACTGCCGCAACAGTGGCAGCAGGCCGTCGATGACAAGGGACGGTTTTACGGCCAGCTGCTCCGCGTCAGTTACGATGGTCAGGCCGTCAGCCGCCTGTTGCGCGAGGCCAATCTGCCGGTCTGGGGTCGGGCACGTCCATCGACGTTGATCTGGCTGGCGGTCGAGGACTGGAACCAGCGATCGGTGCTCGGTGCCGACAATCTGCCGTCCATACGCGAGGTCCTGCAGCGACAGGCCGGCCAGCGCGGTCTGCCGCTGATATTTCCGTTGCTGGATCTTCAGGACCAGTCGGCCCTTGGTTATGCCGATATCTGGGGTGATTTTCAGGATGCGATTATGAAGGCCTCCAGCCGTTACCAGGCCGGCAGTGTACTGGTCGGTCGTGTCTATCGCCAGGCTGCCAATAAATGGCAGGCGCGCTGGACCATGTACCTGCAGGATGAAGCGCAGCACTGGGTCACCGAAGGTTTACAGAAACAACAGGTACTCAGCGAGGGCATGGATGTTGCGGCTGATCGTTTTGCCGAGCGCTTTGCCCGTTTACCAACAGGGGGTGTCAATAGCCGTGTAACTCTGAAGATATTTGATGTGGCATCGCTGCCGGCCTATGCCCGGATCATGGACTATCTGGAATCGCTGGACCTGACCAAGGATGTCCTGGTTGATCAGCTCAGCAATGACAGCGTGACGCTGTCCCTGACGCTGCGCGGTGACCTGCAGCGACTTGAGCAGGCCATTGTTTTTGGCGATACGCTGGCTCCACTCAAACTGGCTGATAAGGTTCCATCGAACACTGTGCCCGACAACAGTATCGGCATCGACACAGACGGTGATACAGGCGGCGCTGCGGATGCGCCGGTCAACCCGGTTATGGCTTATCGACTATTGCCGTGAATCGCCGCGATATACCGAATATCATTACAATCCTGCGTATCGGTATTGTGCCCGCGGTGGTGGTAGCCTTGCTTGACGGTCAATTCACACTGGCCCTGTTGTTGTTTGCGATTGCCGGCATCTCAGATGGGCTGGATGGCTACATCGCCAAGCGTTTTAACTATGTCAGTCGCCTGGGTTCGATACTGGATCCGCTGGCTGACAAGTTACTGCTGATCAGTACCTACGTTGCCCTCGGCTGGCTGGGTTTGTTGCCTGTATGGCTGGTATCGACGGTCATCGGCCGTGATGTACTGATTGTCTGCGGTGCTTTAGCCTATCACCGTTTCATCGGTCAATATGAAATGGCGCCTTCACTGATGAGCAAGATCAATACCTTTTTCCAGATCGTACTGGGTCTGACCGCGGTGGTAACGGTCAGTATCCTGGTTCTGCCCGTACAGGTTGTGGAAACGCTGGTTTATATCGTCGCCGTGACGACAGTCATGAGCGGACTCGATTATAGCTGGACCTGGGGTATGCGTGCCTATCGCGCACGGCAGAGCGGTTAGAATGAGCGAGGTATGTAGCTATTGTGATGATTGAAGCGCAAAAATGGTGGGCCCTGGTCCTGTTTCTAACGACAGCCGGGTTATGCTATCTGCTGGCGCCGGTACTGACACCCTTCCTGATCGCACTATTGCTGGCCTACCTGGGTAATCCGCTGATCAGCATTTTATGCCGGCATCGCCTGCCGCGTACGCTGGCTGTGGTACTGGTGTTTGTCATGATCCTTGCCGTGGTCATCAGCCTGCCATTGCTGCTGTTGCCGGTGATAGAAATGCAATTGAAAATGCTGGCAACGCGCTGGCCGGATTACGTCGACTGGGTACAGCAGGTAATATTGCCGCGCCTGCAGTCACTGGTGGGTACGACGGTGGATGTGAGTGTGTTGAAGCAGGCATTCAGTGAGCACTGGCAGGTGCTCGGTGGCGGTTTCGCCGAGATAGTCGCCAGTGTATCGCGCTCCGGTCTGGCGTTACTGGCCTGGCTGGCCAACCTGTTGCTGATACCGGTGGTGACTTTTTATCTGATGCGCGACTGGCAGCGATTGATAGCGGCCATCGAAACCTTGTTGCCACGTTCGTCGGCACCGGTCATCGTGCTACTGGCACAACAGTGTGATGAAGTGCTGGCCACCTTTCTGCGCGGACAGATGCTGGTGATGCTGGCATTGGCTGTCATCTACAGCGGCGGATTGTGGTTGGCGGGTATCGAGCTGGCATTGCTAATCGGTATGCTGGCCGGGCTGGTCAGCTTTGTCCCTTACCTGGGTATGATCACCGGCTTGTTGATGGCCGGTATTGCCGGCTATGTCCAGTATCATGATTTGAGTCATCTGTTGTCGGTAGCGGCGGTGTTTGCGGTCGGGCAGTTGGTAGAAGGTTTTGTCCTGACACCGTGGCTTGTGGGTGAACGTATCGGCTTGCACCCGGTAGCGGTGATTTTTGCGGTAATGGCAGGTGGCCAGTTGTTCGGATTGACGGGAGTGTTACTGGCATTGCCGTTCGCCG
>Ga0210101_1000095_pt1 | contig 30894 bp, 35 predicted proteins | sample Muzzi_PWC_D1_FD_185534 | JGI IMG/M metagenome (GOLD analysis project Ga0210101, IMG submission 185534) | Wetland microbial communities from San Francisco Bay, California, USA, that impact long-term carbon sequestration - Muzzi_PWC_D1 (SPAdes) | ecosystem: Environmental > Aquatic > Marine >... | reverse complement strand
CCTGGGCGGACCGGCCGGCGGCAGCGGGTCGGCGGCCTGGAACAACGCCGGCTTCTACGGCGGGGAAACGTACGGCGGCGGCGGTGAAGACGGCAGTGGCAAGGGCGGTCACGGCGGCGGCGGCGGTGGTGGCTTCGGCGGTGGCAGCGGCGGCGGCGACGGGGGCCATTCCAGCTGCTGCAGCTACGGCGGCGCCGGCGGCTCGGGAGGCGGCAGCTTCGCCCTTGGGGGAGACGCCCCGCCGAGCGAAAACGTGCCCCAGCTCAGCGCGCCGAGCACCAACGGCGCGCTGGTGATCGTGGTCGAAGACACCGGCGGCGCCGACGGCGGCAAGGAAGGCGGCACCGGCGCCACCCGCAGCTGCGTCGCGCGTGTCAAGAGCCGGCGGGGAAGGACCAGGGCAAGGGTTGCTGCCGCGGGGCTGCGGCGCGGCAACCGCTACGCGGGCGGCTGCGGGAACGCCCGCCGACTGGTCGTCGTTGCGGCCAGGCGCCCCCGCAGGTCGCGCTTCCGGGCGCGCGGCTTCGCCTGCCGCCGAACCGGCTCCCGCTCCAGGGGGCGGACGAGCTGGCGCTGCGTCTACCATCGCGCCCGCAAGCCCGGCTACGCGCGCGTCGTCTTCACCCTGCCGCCGCGGCGCTAGTGTCCTGAGTCGGAATTTTGCGGCCGCCTCGCGGCGTCTGGACGTGCCTCGCTCCACCCGCCCGGCACAGGTACCTCCAGTACCTGTTTGCCGTGCGTGTGGACCCAGTCCCGCCCAGCCACTCGCGACGCTGCACCCGAAATTCCGACTCAGGACACTAGCCAACCGCCCTGCGGCGGCGCTCAGCTGCCGAGGCGGCCTTCGAGCTCGGTGGCGCGCCGGCGCATCCGCTCCAGCTCGCCCCTCATCTTTTCGACTCGCTCCTCCATCTTCAGCAGCGCCTCCACCCCGGCCAGGTTGAGGCCCTGCTCGGAGGTCATCCGCTGGATGCGGCGGAGGCGTTCGACGTCGCGCTGCGAGTAGAGGCGGGTGTTCTTCGGCGAGCGCTGCGGCTCGATCAGGCCGCGCGCCTCGTACATCCGCAGCGTCTGCGGGTGCATCTGGGCGAGTTCGGCGGCGACCGAGATCATGAAGACGCCGCGCTCGGCGTCGAGCGACGCTTCCACCCGCCGGGTGACCCGCCGCGCGCTAGCCACGGGGAGCCTCCCGTGACGAGTTGTTCTCGCATAGCGAGAGGAAGTCGTCGCAGCGCATCATCGTCCCGCCCTCCGCAGCAGCTCGGCGCGCGGTTCGGAGCCGTTCAGCGTCTCGGCCAGCTTCTCGGCCGCCTCGCGCTGCTCCTCGCTCAGCTCCTTCGGCACCTCGATCTCGAGCCGATAACGGATGTCGCCGTGGCCCTTGCCGCGCGGCTTCGGCGGCCCCTCGCCGCGCAGCCGCTGGATCGTCCCGTGCTTGGTCCCGGCCGGCACCTTGATCTTCTTGCTGCCGTCCAGGGTTGGCACCTCGATCGTCGCCCCCTGCAGCGCCTCGGCGATCGTGATCGGCACCTCCACCTCGAGGTTGCCGCCGTCGAGCCGCTTGAAGACCGGCGAGGCGGCGACCCGGGTGACGACGAAGAGGTCGCCGGGGGGGCCGCCGCGCGGCCCCGCCTCGCCCTTGCCGGCGAGGCGGATGCGGGCGCCGTCCCGGACCCCGGCCGGGATGTTCACCCGGTAGCGCTTGGTCTGACGGGTGAGGCCGGAGCCGCCGCAGGCCGGGCAGGGGTCCTCGACGATCTGCCCGGCGCCGCCGCACTGCGGGCAGGGCTGGCTGATCGAGAAGAAGCCCTGGCTCTGGGCGTCGATCCCGCGGCCTTCGCAGCGCGGGCAGGTGACCGGGACGGTGCCCGGCTTGGCGCCGCTGCCGTGGCAGGTGGGGCACCGTTCCTCCTTCGGCACGCTGACGCTGATCTGGGCGCCGTTGACCGCCTGGTCGAAGCTGAGGCTGACCTCGGTTTCGAGGTCGCGGCCGCGCTGCTGCTGGGGCTGTGCCGGTCCGCCGCCGCGGCGGAACAGGTTGGAGAGGATGTCGCCGAAGTCGCCCGCGAAGCCGCCGCCTTCCATGCCGCCGAAGGGAGCGCCGCCGCGACCCCCCGCGCCGCCGCCGAAGCCGCCGAACATCCCGCCCTGGTCGTACTGCTGGCGCTTCTCCGGATCGGAGAGCGTGTCGTAGGCGCCCTGGACCTGCTTGAACTTCTCCTCCGCCGCCGAGTCGCCGGCGTTGCGGTCCGGGTGGTACTTGCGGGCAAGCTTGCGGTAGGCCTTCTTGATCTCCTCGTCCGAAGCACCCTTCGAGACCCCGAGGACTTTGTACAGGTCCTCCGCCAAGGGGTCCCCCTACTCCGCCACCACGACGCGGGCCGGGCGCACCAGCTGGTCGCCGAGCCGGTAGCCCTTCTGCACCACCTCGACCACGGTGCCGGACTCGGCGCTGTCGGCGGCGGCGGTCGAGAGAGCCTCGTGCAGGTGGGGGTCGAACCTCTCGCCCTGCGGATCGACGGGCTCGATGCCGTTGCGCGCCAGCGCCTCCCGCAGGCTGCGGAAGACGAGCAGCACCCCGTGCGCCAGCGAGTCCTCCGAGTCCCCGTCGGGGTCGAGCCCCGCCGCCTGGATGGCCCGCTCGAGGTCGTCGAGAACAGGCACGACCTGCGCCACCACCTCAGCTTTCCCCCGCCCGACCGCCGCCTGAACCTCGCCGCTCATCCGCTTCCGGTAGTTCTCGAAGTCCGCTTTCGTCCGCTTCGCCAGGTCGAGGTACTCGTCCCGCTCGCCCAGCAGCGCGTCGAGATCGTGCTCCACTCGGTCGAGGTCCGGGGCATCCTTCTCCGACTCCCCTCCCGCGGGTGGGGGCGCAGGGGGGACCTCCCCCGAGGAAGCTTCAGCTACCGGAGGGGGAGGGGGGTCCCCTGCGCCGACAGGACCCGCGGGCCCCTCGCCAGGACCCGCGGGCTGGGAGCCCGGTCCCTGGGCACCCTCGGGCCGGGGCTTGCCCGTCCCGGGCTCGTCCCGTTCATCGGGCCTCACGACTCGTCGCCCTCGTCGACCACCTCGGCGTCGACGACTTCCTCCTCGTCGCCGGAGGAGCCGTCGGCCGAGGCGCCGTCTTCGGACGCCGTCGCCTGCTCCTGCGCGGCCGCGTAGATCTGCTCGGAGACTTTGGTCATCGCCGCGGTCAGCGCCTCGGTCTTCGATTTGACCTCCTCGACGCTGCCCGACTCGAGCGACTCGCGCACCTCCTTGATCGCCGCCTCGGCCGCCTCCTTGTCGCCGGAGTCGACTTTGTCGCCCGCCTCCTCCAGCGCCTTCTCCGCCTGGTAGGCGGCATTCTCGGCGACGTTGCGGGTCTCCGCCAGCTCGCGCTGCTTGCGGTCCTCCTCGGCGTGCGCCTCGGCATCGGAGACCATGCCCTGGATCTCCTCCTCGGAGAGGCCGGAGCCCGATTTGATCTCGATTTTCTGCTCTTTCTCGGTGCCGAGATCCTTGGCGGTGACGTGGATGATGCCGTTGGCGTCGATGTCGAAGGTGACCTCGATCTGCGGCAGGCCGCGGGGCGCCGGCGGGATGCCGGTCAGCTGGAACTTGCCGAGGCTCTTGTTGCCGCTCGCCATCTCGCGCTCGCCCTGCAGCACGTGGATCTCCACCGAGGGCTGGTTGTCGTCGGCGGTTGAGAAGATCTCCGACTTCTTGGTCGGGATCGTCGTGTTGCGCTCGATCAGCCGCGTCATCACGCCGCCTTTGGTCTCGATCCCGAGGGTCAGCGGGGTGACGTCGAGCAGCAGCACGTCTTTGACCTCGCCGCCCAGCACGCCGGCCTGGATCCCCGCGCCGACCGCCACCACCTCGTCGGGGTTGACGCCCTGGTGCGGGTCCTTGTCGGTCAGCTCCTTGACCTTGTCGCGCACCGCCGGCATCCGGGTCATGCCGCCGACCAGCACGACGTGGTCGATCGACGCGTCGGCGTCGGCCAGCGCCCGCTTCACCGGGTCGACCACCCGCTCCAGCAGGTCGGCGGTCAGCTCGTTCAGCTTCGAGCGAGTCAGCTTCAGGTCGAGGTGCTTCGGCTGGCCCTCGACCGCGGTGATGAAGGGCAGGTTGATCTGCGTCTCCTGCGTCGAGGAGAGCTCGATCTTCGCCTTCTCCGCCGCCTCGTAGAGGCGCTGCAGCGAGTTCTTGTCGGCCGCCAGGTCGACGCCCTGGTCCTTCTTGAATTCGGCGACCAGCCACTCGACGATCGCCTTGTCCCAGTTGTCGCCGCCGAGGTGGTTGTCGCCGGCGGTTGACTTCACCTCGAAGACGCCGTCGCCGATTTCCAGCACCGATACGTCGAAGGTGCCGCCGCCGAGGTCGAAGACGAGAATCGTCTGGTCGGCTTTCTCCTTCTCGAGGCCGTAGGCGAGCGAGGCCGCGGTCGGCTCGTTGATGATCCGCTTCACGTCGAGCCCGGCGATCTTGCCGGCATCCTTGGTCGCCTGCCGCTGGTCGTCGTTGAAGTAGGCGGGGACGGTGATCACCGCGCTGTCGACGGATTCGCCGAGCTTCGCTTCGGCGTCGGTCTTCAGCTTCTGGAGGATCATCGCGCTGATCTCAGGCGGGCTGTACTGCTTGTCCTGGGCGTCGACCCGCACGTCGCCGTTCGGCCCGGCGACGACCTCGTAGGGGACGATCGTCTCCTCCTCTTTGACCTCGGCCTCCTTGCGGCCCATGAACCGCTTGATCGAGAAGATCGTGTTCTCGGGGTTCATCACCGCCTGCCGTTTGGCGACCGTGCCGACGAGCCGGTCGCCGGAGTCGGTGAAGGCGACGACCGAGGGGGTCGTGCGGCCGCCCTCGGCGTTCTCGAGCACGGTTGGCTCGCCGCCCTCCATCACGGCGACGCAGGAGTTGGTCGTGCCAAGGTCGATGCCGATCGTCTTGCCCACTTCGTCAGTACCTCCAGAGGTCGTCTGTCTCTCGACTGGTTGAACGAGTCCATTGCGATGGACTCTTAAAATCTGAGTCTTAGTATGGCAGATCTATTTTGGATCTCAAGTCGAATTGCCTATAGTGGCTCGCGTCTAGTGGAGCCGGGCAGACGAGGCTAGCGCTGTCCGGTCGGGGGCGCCTCAAAAAAATGGGTCTCGCCGCGGCGGGGCCGCCGACGAGGAGGAATCCACCTTGAGCCACCCCGATCTTCACCGACCCGGTCTCCGCGCATCGCTGGCGGCGATCCTCGCAGCGCTTGCCCTGATCCTGCTGTCGCCGATCGCCGCCTCCGCGAACGGAGGGGAACACGGCCACGGCCACCACTTCCAGGGCCAGCGCGAACTGAGCGTGATGACCCAGAACCTCTATCTGGGCTCCAGCCTCACGCCGGCGCTCGAAGCGACCACCCCGGAACAGTTCATCGAAGCCGTCGCGCAGATCTACGCGACGGTGCAGTTCACCGACTTCCCGGCGCGCGCCGAAGCGATCGCCGACGAGATCCAGGCCAAGGAGCCGGACCTGATCGGCCTACAGGAGGTCGAGAAATGGACGACCATCGGCTTGACCGAAGGCTCAGAACCGCCCGACGGCTACGACTTCCTCGAAATCCTGGAAGGCGAGCTCGCCGCCGACGGGCTGCACTACGAAGTGGCGGCCATCTCGCACAACGCGAACATCGGCCCGGCTCCGCTGCTGGCGGAAGGCTGCACCGCCCTGCCGGAATTGCCGTTCTCCACCTGTGCGGTGCAGCTCGAGGATCGCGATGTGATCCTCGTCAACAAAGACACGCCGGGGCTGAGCTGGAAAAACCCGCAAAGCGCGCAGTACGCCGTTCAGCGGGAAATCGCATCGCCGGTCGGACCGCTGTCGTTCGACCGCGGCTGGGCCAGCATCGACGCGAAGCTGAAGGGCCTGCCGTTCCGGTTCGTCGACACGCACCTCGAAACCGAGGAAGACGCGGCCGTGCAGGAAGCGCAGGCGGCCGAGTTCCTCGCGGGCCCGGCCAAGGGCGGGACGGTCGTCGCCACCGGCGACTTCAACTCCGCCTCGGACGGCTCGACGACCACCTCGTACGCGCAGCTCACCGCGCCCGGCAAGTTCCGCGACGCGTGGGACGAGGGTCAGCTCGGCCCCGGCAGCTCGTGCTGCCAGGAATCGGCGCTGGCCAATGAAATCTCGACGTTGCAGACCCGGATCGACCTGATCCTCAGCCGCGGCGCCGCCCGCTCGGATGGGGACGAGGCCGAGCTGGTCGGGGACACGCATTTCCAAGAAGTAGCGCCGTTCTGGCCATCCGACCACGCGGGGGTGGTGGCCACTTTGCGCCTATCCCACTAACCAGCTCTAAAAGCGGGTACCCCCGGTAGGGACGGAACGTCTTGTACTTCTTTTGAAGCGCGGTACTCGGACGGCCCGATTCGGCGTTCAAAAAAAGTTAAGTGGAGTCCCTGCCGGGGGTACCCGCCGCTCAGCCCTCGCCGGCGGTGCGGGCGACGAATTCGGCGATCGCTTCGGCCTGCTGTTCGTTGACGATCCCCGCCGGCATCCGGCCCGGCGTCGTGCTGCTGTCGACCCCGTCCTCGATCGCGTTGAGCACGCGGCCTTCGGTCGCCTCGATCGTCTGCGCCGCGTTCTGGCCTTCGGGCGGGCCGGTCGGCGCCAGCAGTTCGTCGAGGTTCGGTCCGAAGTTGCCGTCGGTCCCCGCCGCGTAGAGCGTGTGGCAGGTGCCGCAGTTGGTCTGGAAGAGGCTCTGTCCGGCCTGCAGCTCGGACGGCACTTCCTCGGGTCCGGTCTCGGCGTCGCCGTCGGAGCGGAACGCCAGCCAGGGGATGAGGACGGCGAGGAAGACGACCAGCAGGCCAAATACGACGAAGGTCTTCTTGCTCATCGGTTTGACCGTTCCGCGCTCATTTGCGCCGGGCACGGTACCAGGGACACATGCGCCGCAGCGCGCAGTCGCCGCAGCGCGGTTTCGGGCGGCAGAGCTCGCGGCCGTGGCGGATCAGGTTCACGTGCAGCTCGTAGGCGTCCTCGGGGTCGACGACGGCGAGCATCTCGCCGTGGGCGCGCTCGAAGGAGGCGTCTTCGGGGAACAGGCCGAGCCGGCCGCCGACCCGGTGGATGTGGACGTCGACGGGGATCTCGGGGATGCCCCAGGTGAAGATCAGCACGCAGGCCGCCGTTTTGCGCCCCACCCCGGGCAGCGACAGCAGGAACTCCAGCGACTCCTCGCGCGGCGCGCTCGCCGTCCAGTCGAGGTCCGGCGGCTCCCCGAGCCGCTCGAGGACCGCCTGGATCCGCGGCGCCTTCTGCCTCGCCAGCCCGCCGGGCCGGATCGCCTCCTCCAGCTCCACGAGCGGTGCGTCGCGCACCTCCTCCCAGGTCGGATACCGCTCCCGCAGCCGCGCGAAGGACCGATCCCGATTGCGGTCGTTGGTGTGCTGCGAGAGCATCGTCTCTACCAGCTCGGCGATCGGATGCCCGTGCGGTTCGTTCACCGGTTGCCCGTACATCTCCCGCAGCCGGTCCCTGATCGCCCTGACCCGCCGTTTCTCCGGTCGCCTCCAAGCCATTGGGCCGCGCACCCTAGCTGCGCGAAAGGGGGATGGGGGCTCCCTCCACGGAGGCTTTGGGAGCGGCTACGCCGCGCCAGGAGGAATTGGGTGCCCCTCCCGGCGAGACTTTGGGAGCGGCTACCTCCCGCATCTGCACTTCTTCCGGCCGTACGGCCTCGCAGGGAGGGGTGGCCAATTCCTCCACGTGCCGTTAACGGCACGATTACAATGGCCCCAATGTCTCGCGCCCTCGCCGCGATCGGCTCCCGCTTGCCCCAGGGCTGGAGCGACCTCGGACGCCAGATCGCCATCCTGGTCGCGGTCGACGTCGCTTACGAGACGGTGCGCGGCCTCGCCGACGGCGAGCGGGCGGTGGCGCTCGCCCACGGCCAGCAGATCATCGACCTGGAGCGCGGCACGCACACCTTCTTCGAGCCGGCGCTGCAGGCATTCTTCCTGCCCGCCCAGTGGGTGGTCGACCTCGCCAACCAGGTCTACCTCAACAGCCAGTTCTCGATCACCCTGGGCTTCCTGATCTGGCTCTACCTGTTCCGCAACGAGTCGTATTACTTCGTGCGCAACATGTTCGTCGTCGCGATGGGCCTCGCCCTGGTCGGCTACACGCTCTACCCGACCGCGCCGCCGCGGATGTTCCCCGAACACGGCTTCGTCGACACGATCGTCGACTTCTCCAACGTCAACCACGACTCGGCGCTGGCGAAGAGCTTCATCAATCCCTATGCGGCGGTGCCGAGCATGCACTGCGCCTTCGCCCTGATGGTCGGCGCCACCGGCGTGCGCGTCGCCCGTCGGCGGCTCACCAAAGCGTTCTGGGCGCTCTGGCCCCTGCTGGTCATCTGGGTCGTGATCGTCACCGCCAACCACTACTGGGTCGACGCGCTGCTCGGGGCGATGGTGGCGGCCACAGCGGCCCTCGTCGCCCACCGCCTGCTGGCTCGCGCCCGCCCCGAGGCCTGGGCGTGGCGCAGCGAATCCCCGCAGGAGGCCGAGGCATAGATTCGCCCGTCCGCCTGGCCGGGATCGACTAGCCTCAGCGGCAATGGATTCGTCGGCCCCGTCAAGGGCCCGCGGCGGCCGTCGCAACGGGCGCCAGGCCCGCAGCGCCCAGGAGCTTCGCTCCTACGCCCGCGACAGGCTGATCGAGTCGCGGCTCACCCCGAACGCGATCTCGGCCGCCGGCCTGGTCGGCAACCTGATCGCCGCCGGGCTGGTCACCCAGCGGCTCTTCTTCCTCGCCGGCATCGCCTTCATCCTCGGCTCGACGATGGACACCCTGGACGGGCGCTACTCGCGGATGTCGGGCAAGGGGACGCTGTTCGGCGCCTTCCTCGACTCGACCTTGGACCGGATCGAGGAGGGGATCGTGCTGGCCGCGGTCGCTGGCTACTTCGCCGCCGTCGGCGATGACTTCGCGGCGGCGATGTGCGTGATCGCGGTGCTCGGCTCGCTGATGGTTTCCTACACGCGGGCCCGTGCCGAGGCGCTCGGCGTCGAGTGCAAGGTCGGGCTGGCGACGCGCCCCGTCCGGGTAGTCATACTGTCGGTGGGTCTGGTCTTCGCCAAGGGCGCCGGGCTCGGCGACTTCGAGCTTCTGGCGCCGGCGATCTACGTGATCGCGGCGCTGACCACCCTGACCGCGATCCAGCGCGTATGGCACGTCAAGAACGAGCTTTCAAGCGAGACCGCCGGGCCACCGGAGCTGTAACCAGTCGAGGCCGGGGGTTTGCTTTGCCAGTCAGCCAGAGCGAAAGGACTTAGAGCCCGATGAGCGAGACCAACGGAGCAAGCGGCAACGGCGCCGGTCGCGCCGACGACAAGGTCCGCGTCGCGATAGTCGGCGTCGGCAACTGCGCCAACTCCTTCATCCAGGGCGTCCACTACTACAGGGACGCCGATCCCGCCGAACAGGTCCCCGGCCTGATGCACGTCGACCTCGGCGGCTACCACGTCCGCGACGTCGAGTTCGTCGCCGCCTTCGACATCGACTCCGAGAAGGTCGGCAAGGATCTCTCCGAGGCGATGTGGTCGGGCCAGAACAACACGATCAAGTTCGCCGAGGTTCCCGAGCTGGGGATCAAGGTCGAGCGCGGTATGACCCACGACGGGCTCGGCAAGTACCTGAAGGAGAAGATCACCAAGGCGCCGGGGGAAACCGCCGACATCGTCGGCATCCTCGAGGAGACCAAGGCGGACGTGCTGGTCTGCTACCTGCCGGTCGGCTCCGAGCAGGCGACCAAGTGGTACGTCGAGCAGGCGCTGAAGGCGGGCGTCGGCTTCGTCAACTGCCTGCCGGTCTTCATCGCCCGCGAGGACTACTGGGACAAGCGCTTCCGCGAGGCCGGCCTGCCGATCGTCGGCGACGACATCAAGTCGCAGGTCGGCGCGACGATCGTCCACCGCCAGCTCGCCCGCCTCTTCCACGAGCGCGGCGTGCGGATGGAGCGCACCTCGCAGCTCAACGTCGGCGGCAACATGGACTTCTACAACATGCTCGAGCGCGAGCGGCTCGCCTCGAAGAAGGAGTCGAAGACCAACGCGGTCACCTCGATCATGGGCCACGAGCTGCCCGCCGAGGACGTCCACGTCGGACCCTCGGACTACGTCGCCTGGCTGACCGACCGCAAGTGGGCGCACATCCGGCTCGAGGGCGCGGCGTTCGGCGACGTGCCGCTCAACCTGGAGCTGAAGCTTGAGGTCTGGGACTCGCCGAACTCGGCCGGCGTGGTGATCGACGCGGTGCGGATCGTCAAGCTGGCGATCGACAACGGCATCGCCGGCCAGCTCGACGGGCCCTCCAGCTACCTGATGAAGTCCCCGCACACACAGCGGCCGGACGACGAGGCGCGCGAGAAGACCGAGGAGTTCATCGCCGCCAACCGGCGCGGCAAGGCCCCGGAGCCGCGCGGGGCGAAGGCCTCGGCCTGAGCCGGCCGTGCCGGACGAGCCCCTTTCGGTAGCACAGGTAACTCCCCACCGCTGGGGTGCGCGGAGCCCGGTCAACCAGTTCGCCCGGCGGGTCTCCGAGGAGCTGGAGAGCCGCGGCCACCGGGTGCTGACGCTCGGCGCCGGCGACCCGGTCAAGAAGCTGCTCGCGGAGACGCCGCTCGACGTCGTCCACGTCCACGACCCGTTCGCGCCGAGCGTCTCCTCGGCGGCGCTGCGGCACTCCTCCTCGCTCAACGTCGCCAGTTTCCACGCTCCGCACGAACGGGTCCTCTCGACCCAGGTGGCGCGGCCGCTGGTCGAGATCTTCTTCGGCCGCCTCGACGCCCGCACCGTCGCCAGCCCGGCCACCGGTGAGCTGCTGGAGCGCTACTTCCCCGGCTCCTACGAGCTGGTCGCGCCGGGCAGCGGGAGGCGCGACTGGGCCGTCGTCGCTGCCGAGCTGGAGGAGATCTACCGGCGCCTCGTCGCCCGCCGCCACGACCCGGCCGGCAACCCCGAGCTGCGGGAGCGGATCGCCGCGCGATCGCTGATCGAGGTCGACCTGCACATGCACACCGACCACTCGCCGGACTGCGCGACGCCGGTCGAGGTGCTGCTGGAGACGGCGCGCGACCGCGGCCTCGGGGCGATCGCGATCACCGACCACAACGAGGTCTCCGGGGCGCTGGAGGCGCGCCGCATCGCCGCGCGGATGGGCAACCTGAAGGTGATCGTCGGCGAGGAGGTGAAGACGGCCGGCCAGGGCGAGGTGATCGGCCTCTTCCTCGAGGAGAAGGTCCCGCGCGGCTTGACGATGGCCGAGACGATCGCCGAGATCCGCCGCCAGGGCGGCCTCGTCTACGTCCCGCACCCGTTCGACCGCTTCCACTCGGTGCCCGACTACGAGCACCTGATGGAGATCGTCGAGGAGATCGACGTGCTCGAGGTCTTCAACCCGCGGGTCGCGCTGACCGCGTTCAACGAGGAGGCCGAGCGCTTCGCCCGCAAGTACCGGATCGTCCCCGGGGCGGGCTCGGACAGCCACGTGGCCCAGGGGCTGGGCAGCGTGCGGGTGCGGATCCACGACTTCGACGGGCCTAGGGAGTTCCTCGAGGCGATGCGCGACGCCGACATCACCCGCAAGCACAAGAACCTGGTCTACGTGCAGGCGCTGAAGCTGTTGCAGACGGCGGGGCGCCCGAAGGCGCCGAAGCGCAGCGTCCGCGACGCCAAGCCGGTGCGGGGCGGGAGGCCGCGGGGGAAGCGGCGCCCGGGTGGTCTGTCCGGGCAGGCCACCGGCAAGAGCTGATGCAGGGCGCCGGCGCGAAAGGAGCCGCGGCCGGCCCGTCAAAGAGATCGGCCAGCGTGCCGGCCACCGACGACGAGATCCGGGAGAAGTACCTCGAGCGGGCGATCCGCGAGCTCAACCAGCTGACCCACGAGCTGCAGGAGTGCCAGCACTGCCCGCGCGGCAAGCTGATGCCGGTGCTCGGCTCAGGGCATCCGCAGGCCGACGTGTTCATGGTCAAGCACGCCCCCGGCGTCGCCGAGATCGAAGAGGGCGTCGCCTTCTACGGGCGGGCGGGCAACGCGCTGATGAAAAGCTTCAAGCGGCTGGGGATCGACCCGCTGGTCGTCTACGGCACGCTCTGCGTCAAGTGCCCGATCGCCGAGCCCGACCTCGCCGCCGAGGAGTGCGTGCGGCGCCTCGTCACCGAGCTGGCGATCGTCCAGCCGAAGATCGTCGTCGTGATGGGCGAGCCGGCGCTGCGCACCCTCAACGGCCTCGAGCTGCCGCTGGCCCGGCCGCTCGAGCCGCGCGAGGGCGAGATCCAGGCCTTCACGCCGACGGTCGACGCCCTCTACACCCCCGACATCGACGAGGCGCTGGACGAAGAGAGCGCCAAGCAGCGCTTCTGGCGCGCCTTCCGGATGCTCGGCGAGTGGTACGAGGAGCTGCCGCCGTACTGACGAGGGGAAGGGACGGGGACACCCTCGCCCGGACAATCGCCGGTCTAATGAGACCGGCGATTTGAGTATCCGCCCGTTCGAGGGTGTCCCCGTCCCTTCCTACGGCGCCGCAGCGGCGGCGAGCGAGGTCATCGCCTCGACGTTCGCGGAGGCCAGGCCGCGAACGACGAGCGTGTCGAGGGCCGTGTAAGCGGCGAGGGACTTCTGGGCGGGGTCGGCGTCGGGTGCGGCGACGCCGACCGTGCCCTCCGGCTCGCCGAGGCGGTCGAAGTGGTTGCGGTAGCCGGCGTGCAGGTCGCGGTAGAAGGACTCCTCCTTGGCGAGCCGCTCGGCCCCGTCGGGACCGACCGCGGTGCGCACGTAGCCGAAGACGGGAGGCGGCTCGCGGCCGGCCTCGGCGGCGCCAGCCTCGACCTGCCGGCGGGCGCGGGCGGCGAACTCGGGGGTCATCCAGTTGAAGAAGGCGCCGTCGAACTCGGCGCCGGCCAGCGCGCACATCTTCGGGCCCATCGCGGCGAGGACGAGGCGGACGCCGGGCAGCAGCTCGCGCAGCTCCGGCAGCGACTCGCGCATCCCGGTCAGCGGCTTCTCCGAGAAGCCGGCACCGACCCCGAGCCAGAGCCGCGCCGGGTCGAGCCCGGTCGCCTCGAGGTCGGCCGCGATCTGCTCGGGGGGCGTGCGGTCGAGCGCGATCACCGCCACGCCGAGGTCGATCTGCGGCGCCGCGGCGGCGAACTCGGCCAGCGTCTCCAGCCCCTTGGCGCCGGGGTGGTCGTTCGACCAGATCGACGCGTAGCCGAGCTCGGCGCAGCGGGCGGCCAGCGGCCGCGCCACTTCGGGGTCGAGCCCGGCCGCGACGCCGAAGCCGCGGGGCATCAGGGGCCGCTCCTCTCCAGCAACGCCACGCACTCGATGTGGGGCGTCTGGGGGAACATGTCGACCGGCTTCACGCGGGTCAGCCTATATCCGGCCTCGACCATCTGCGCCGCGTCGCGGGCGAGCGTCGTCGGGTTGCAGGAGACGTAGACGATCCGCCTCGCCTCGCACTCCAGCACGCGTCGCACGATCTTCTGAGAGAGGCCGGGGCGGGGCGGGTCGAGCACGACCACGTCCGGCTTGCCGGCCTGTTCGAGCAGCGGCCGCAACCCGGTGCGGGCGCTTCCGGCGACGAAGCGGGCGTTGCCGATCCCGTTGCGCTCGGCGTTGCGCTCCGCGTCGGCGATCGCCTCTCCGACCAGCTCCAGCCCCCAGACCTCGCCGGCCCGGGCCGCCATCGTCAGGCCGATCGTGCCGATCCCGCAGTAGAGGTCGAAGACCCGCTCGCCGCCGCTCAGCCCGGCGTACTCGGCGGCGACCGCGTAGAGCCGCTCGGCCATCTCGGTGTTGGTCTGGAAGAAGGCGTCGTGGGAGACCTCGAAGCGCAGGCCGCACAGCTCCTCCCGCAACCACTCCTCGCCGAGCACGCCTGTGGGGCCGTCGCTCCCGCCGGAACCGGGCTCGACCACCGTGTGCAGGTCGACCGGCGGCTTCGGGAAGCGCGCCGGTGTGGTGACGAGGCGGGTCTGGACCTGCCCGGTGCGCCGCCCTTCGCGCACCACGAGGTTGCAGAGGACGCCGCCGCCGGCTGGGCGGTCGTAGGGGGCGACCGATTCGCGCCGCGCCCAGGCGCGCACCTCGTTGCGCGCCGCGTTGCCGCGCTCGGAGGCGAGCTGGCAGTCCTCGACCCCGACGATCAGGTCCCAGCGGCCGGGCGCGTGGAAGCCGAGGATCGTCTCGCCGTCGCGCACGCCCCAGGAGTATTCGAGCTTGTTGCGGTACCGCCACTGCTCCAGCGCCGGCTCGATCCCCTCCAGCTCGAAGCCGTCGAGGCCGCCGATCCGCCGCAGCGCCTCGTCGACCTGGTCGCGCTTGTGGACCAGCTGGCGCTCGTAGGAGAGCCCCTGCCACGGCGCCCCGGGGCAGGGCTCGCCTTCGTGCAGGCAGCGGTCGGCGACGCGGTCGGCGCCGCCGTGCAGCAGCTCGACCGCCCGCGCCTCGGCGAAGCGGCGCTTCGCCTTGGTGACCTCAGCCCGCACCCGGTCGCCGGGCAGGCCCCCGGCGACGAAGACGACGAAGCCGTCGACGCGGGCGACTCCCCGCCCGCCGAAGGCGAGCGACTCGACCTCGAGATCGAGCAGCTCGCCGCGGCGCGGCCGGGCCGCGGTCTCGCCGCCCGCCTCCACCTAACCCAGTTTTTTCCTTGCCCGACGGGCTGCCTGGGTCGCCTGTTTACGTACCGGTTGGGCCCGCCCGCCCAGCTCTTTCCGTGCCTGCTTGATCAGCCGTTCGAGTTCCTTCAGCATGGAGTCGGTCTGCCGGCGGCCGCGTCGGAGCAGGTCGGAGACCATCTTTTCGGCGTCGCCGCGGGTCATCCGCCCCCGCTCGACGGCGTCGTCGACTACCTCCTGCAGGCGGTCGCGGCTCAGCGTGACGCTGTGCTCGAGGCTGTCGCGGAACTGCTCGACGCTCTTGTCGAGGCCGGCAGCGCGGCCGGTCCGCTTCTTGGCCGCTTTGGCTTTCGGTTTCGGTTTCGGTTTCGCTTTGGCTTTCGATTTCGATTTGGGTTTCGGCTTTGCTTTCGCTTTCGATTTTTTCGCTTTCGCGGAAGTCTGTTTTTTCGCCGCCACTCTCTCTCGCCTCCTGATGTCTCTGCAGGTTTGCGTGTCCTGGCATTCGGACTATTTCACGACCTTCCTCGGTGGGTTGCAAACACCGCTTCGACCGGGGCGTGGTCGGAGAGGCGCACAGCGAGCCCGTCGCTGCGCACCTCGCGCCGCCCGGGGGGCAGTTCCCGCGGCGGCTCGACCGTCTCCAGCCCGCGGGCCAGCAGGTGATCGATCGCCCGCGGGCCGGTCGGGGCCGCGAGGCCGAAGCGCTCGCGCAGCCGCTCGAACGCCTCCGGATGCTCGGCGGGACGCAGATTGAGGTCGCCGCCGAACAGCAGCGGGGCGTCGCCCGCCCACGCCGTCGCCGCGGCCGCCGCGCGGAGCGCGTCCTCGGTGGCGAGCGCCGGCCGGTCGTTGGTGGCGTGCAGGTTGGCAACGCAGAGGCCGGACCCGGTGCGGGTCAGCGCCACCGCCCGCCGCTCCGGCCGGCCGCTGTGGATCGTCACCTCGCGCCGCTCGACGATCGCCTTCAGCGCCCCGCCCGCCCGGACCAGGGTGAGGTTCGAGCCGCCCTCGCCGGAGGCGATCAGGTCGGGGTTGAGCCGGGCGGCGAGGACGCGCAGGGAGCCGAGCGAGTTGCGCGAGGTGAGCGCCCGGTGCGGCTCGGCGCCGCAGGCGTGGGCGAGCGGAGCGGCGAAGCGCGGCGGGCACTCCTGCAGCAGCGCGACGTCCCACGCGGCGCCGGCCAGCAGGCCGGCGAACTCGGGGAGCAGGTCGCGGTTGAGCTGGACGTGCGTCGCGTTGCGCTCGCTCACCCCCAGCAGCCGCGAGCGCCAGGTGAAGAGCGCTGGGTCGGGCGGGAAGTCGCGCCCGTGGAAGACGTTCCAGGTGAGGGCGGTGAGCTGCACGCCGCGTAGTATCCGCGGCTTGTCCAAGCGCGACTTCATCACCGGCGAGGAGCTGGGCGCCTTCGAGCTCGCCGAGCTGCTCGACCTCGCCGCCGAGCTGAAAGCAACCCGCGCCGCGGGGCGCGTTTCTGGGGCTATGCGCCAAGAAGGCGCCCCGGACGGCCCACTGGCCGGCCGCAGCGTCGCCCTCGTCTTCGAGAAGCCCTCGACCCGGACGCGGATCTCCTTCGAGGTCGGCGTCGCCGAGCTGGGGGGGACGCCGATCGTCCTGCGCGGCGACGAACTGCAGCTGGCACGCGGCGAGTCGGTCGCCGACACGGCCAGGGTGCTCTCCCGCTACATCGACGCGATCGCGGTCCGTGCCGGCTCCCACGAGGCGGTCGCCGAGCTGGCCGCGGGCGCCGAGGTGCCGGTCGTCAACGCGCTCACCCCGCGCCACCACCCCTGTCAGGCGCTCGCCGACCTGCTCACCCTGCGCGAGCGGTTCGGCGACCTGCACGGCCTGCGGCTCGCCTACGTCGGCGACGGCAACAACGTCGCCCGCTCGCTGACGATCGCCGGCGAGCTGGCCGGGATCGAGGTGGTCATCGCGGCCCCCGACGGCTACCAGCTCGAGCAGGGCCACGGCGCCAAGCTGACCGACGACCCGCGGCTCGCCGCCTCCGGCGCCGACGCGATCTACACCGACGTCTGGGTGAGCATGGGCGACGAGGAGGAGGCCGATCGCCGCCGCGCCGACCTCGTCCCGTTCCGGGTCGACGCCGACCTGCTCGGCGCGGCGCAGGACAGCGCCGTCGTCCTGCACTGCCTGCCCGCCCACCCGGGCGAGGAGATCGCCGAGGAGGTCCTCTACGGCCCGCGCTCCGCGGTCTGGGACCAGGCCGAGAACCGGCTCCACACCCAGAAGGCGCTGCTCAGCACGCTGCTCGCCGGGTAGGGGATGTACCCCGAGCTCGACATCGGTCCGATCACGCTGCAGAGCTTCGGCCTGATGTTCGCCCTCGCCTTCCTCGCCGCGGGCGCCCTCGTCTACAAGCGGCTGCGGGAGCTGGGCAAGCCGGCCGACTGGGCCTACGAGATGGGCTTCGCGGCGCTGCTCGGCGGCGTGGTCGGCTCCCGCGTCTACTTCGTCGTCCAGAACTACGACAGCGTCAAGGACGACCTGCTCGGCAACCTCTTCTCCGGCTCGGGGCTGGTCTGGTACGGGGGGGCGATCGGCGGCGCCCTCGCCGTCGTGCTCTGGGCCTGGTACCGCGACTTCCTGAAGCTGGCGCTGCTCGACCTGGCGGCGCCCGCCCTGGCGCTCGGCTACGCGATCGGCCGGGTCGGGTGCCAGCTCTCCGGCGACGGCGACTACGGCAAACCGTGGAACGGGCCGTGGGCGATGTCCTACCCGGACGGGACGCTGCCGACCGATCGCGACGTCCACCCGACCCCGGTCTACGAGACGCTGGCGATGGGGCTGGGGGCGTGGATCCTCTGGCAGCTCCGCAACCGCTTCCGGGCCGGCGTCCTGTTCGCGATCTACCTGGTCTACGCCGGCGCCGAGCGCTTCCTGGTCGAGTTCGTCCGCCGCAACAGCGAGGTCGCGCTGGGGCTGACCGCCGCTCAGCTGGAGAGCCTTGCAATGATGCTGGTCGGCGCGATCGGCCTCTACGCGGTCAGGCGGCGGCACGGGACGCTTTCCCGCGAGGCCGCTCCGGAAGCGGCCGGGGCCCGCCCGGCGGGCTGATCGCGGGGCTCCGAATTGCTGTTAATCTTGCGCAAAATCTTTTGAGGTAAAGCGACGAGGGAGCGGACGAGTGGGTGCAGCGAGGGGCGATAGCGAGGGCGGCCAGCCGGGGAGCGTCGGCGACCTGCTCGACGCCGCGACCGAGAAGATCGCCGCGGCCGGCTGCGGGGAGCCGCGCGCCGACGCCGAGGCGCTGGTCGCCGACGCGCTGGGGGTCAGCCCCGAGCAGCTGTCGCGGGACGGCGCCGGGGAGCCCGCGCCGCAGGTCGTGGCGGCGATCGAAGCCGCTGGCCTACGTGCTCGGCCGCGCCCCGTTCCGCGGGCTGGAGATCGCGGTCGACCCGCGCGTGCTCTGGCCCCGCCCCGAGACCGAGCTGCTGGTCGAGGTGGGGACCGAGCTGCCCGAGGGCGCCCGCGTGCACGAGGTCGGGACCGGCTCGGGAGCGATCTCTCTCGCGCTGATCTCCGAGCGCCCCGACCTTCGCGTCACCGCCTCCGACCTCTCGCCGGATGCCGCCGAGGCGGCCCGCGAGAACGCCGAGCGGCTCGGGCTGTCGCTCGAGGTCGGCGTCGCCGAGGGTCTCCCGGAGGGGCTCGACGGGGTCGACCTGGTGATCGCCAACCTTCCCTACGTCACCGACGAGACGATCGACGATCGCTCGCCCGAGATCCGGCGCGAGCCGCGGATCGCCGTCACCGGCGCCTGCGGCGCCGACGGGCTCGGGGTGATCCGCGGCCTGGTCGCCGAAACGCCGAGCGGCTGGCGGCTGGCGCTGGAGCACGACACCCACCACGGGCCGGCGATGCGGGAGATGCTGGGCGACGCCACTACCATGCGCGACTACATGGGTGGTGAGCGAGTAACCGTCGGCGTCGCGCCTTGACCGAAGCAGAGCGCCTCGCCAAGCTCGAGCGGCTGCGGGCGGAAGGGGTCGATCCCTATCCGCGCTCCTTCCCCGGCCGCACGGAGATCGCCGCGATCCACGCTGCCCACGACCCCGAGCAGCTCGGCGAGGGCGAGCATCGCGACTTCTCCTACCGGATCGCCGGGCGGCTGACCGGGCAGCGCGGCCACGGCAAGACGACCTTCTTCGACGTCCGCGACCTCTCCGGGACGATCCAGGCCTACGCTCGCCTCGACGCGCTGAACCGCGAGGCCTACGAGCGGATCGAGGATCTCGACATCGGCGACGTGGTCGGGGTCGAGGGCGACCTCTACGTCACCAAGCGCGGCCAGCTGGCGATCGAGGTGCGCGAGTGCACGCTGCTCGCCAAGGCGCTGCGCGACCCGCCCGACCTCTTCCACGGGATATCCGACCCCGAGGTGCGCTACCGGCAGCGCGAGCTGGACCTGATGGCGAACGAGCGCTCGCGCCAGATCTTCGCGATGCGGGCGAAGCTGACCGCGGCGATCCGCGACCACATGAACGAGCGCGGCTACGTCGAGATGGAAACGCCGATCCTCCAGCGGCTGACCGGCGGCGCCGCGGCGCGGCCCTTCAAGACCCACCACCACGCCCTCGACCGCCACCTCTTCCTGCGGATCGCCACCGAGCTGTACCTGAAGCGGACGATCGTCGGCGGCTTCGAGAACGTCTACGAGCTGGGCAAGTTCTTCCGCAACGAGGGGATGTCGCCGCAGCACAACCCGGAGTTCACGATGCTCGAGTGGTTCGTCAGCGGCGCCGACTACCACGGCGTGATGGAGTTCGCCGAGCGGCTGGTCGCCGACGTCGCGCAACGGGTGCTGGGCACGACGAAGGTGGAGCGCGAGGGCGAGACGATCGACCTGGCGGCGCCCTGGCCGCGGGTGCGGCTGCGCGACGCGCTGCTCGAGCAGACCGGGGTCGACATCTGCGAGGCGAGCCGCGACGAGCTGGCCGAGCTGGCCGGCGAGGACGCCGAGCCCGACGACGACTGGGCCGGCCTGGTCGACACGCTGCAGGGCAAGCTGGTCGAGCCGAAGCTGACCCAGCCGACCTTCATCGTCGACCTGCCGCTGGCGCTCTGGCCGCTGGTCAAGCCGGTGCCCGAGCAGCCCGAGCTGCTCGGCGAGGCGTTCGACGGGATCATCGCCGGGATGGAGATCACCGGCGGCGGCACCGACGTCAACGACCCGATCGAACAGCGGCGCCACTTCGTCGAACAGCGCGAACGGCAGCAGGCGGGGGCGGAGCCGACCCCGCACGAGCACGACGAGGAGTTCGTGCGGGCGCTCGAATACGGGATGCTGACGGCGAGCGGCGCCGGCCTCGGCGTCGACCGCCTGATGATGATCCTCAGCGGCGCCAAGACGCTGCGCGACGTCGTCCTCTTCCCGTCGATGCGCGAGCGCGCTGAGGACTGAGCGGCGGCTATTCCTGGATCTGGACCAGCCGCTGCGGCTCGTGTTCGACCTGCAGCGTGGTGTGGTGGATATCGAACTCGCGCTCGATCAGCTCGGCCAGCTCGAGGCGGGCGCGGTGGCAGTCGACGTCTCGCCCGACCGTGACGTGGGCCGAGAGGGCCGGGAATTCGGAGGTGACCTCCCAGACGTGCAGGTCGTGGAGCTCGACCACGCCGTCCTGCCCGGCCATCAGCCGGCCGATCCGGTCGGGGTCGATCCCCTTCGGCGAGGCCTCGAGGAAGATCCGCCCCGAGTCGCGCAGCAGCCCGTAGGCGGAGCGCAGCATCAGCCCGGCGACCCCGAGCGAGGCGATCGCGTCGGCGCGGTCGAAGCCGGTCAGCAGGATCACCGCGGCGGCGATCGCGGTGCCGATGAAGGCGAAGAGGTCGGTGAGGATGTGCTGGAAGCTGCCCTCGACGTTGAGGCTCTGCCGGTTGGCGCGGGCGAGGGTCGCGGTGGCGGTGAGGTTGACGACGATCCCGACCAGGGCGACGACGAGGATCAGGCCGCCCTCGACGGCGGGGGGCGAGACGAGCCGGCTGACCGCCTCGATCGCGATGATCGCGGCGAGGACCAGCAGGGTGATCCCGTTCGCCTGGGCGGAGAGGATCTCGACCCGTTTGAGGCCGAAGGTCATCCGCCCTTCGGCGGGGCGGCGGGCGAGGTCGATCGCGACCAGCGCGAGGCCGATCGCCGCCGCGTCGGTCAGCATGTGGGCGGCGTCGGAGAGCAGCGCCAGCGAGTTGGCGACGATCCCGGCCACCACCTCGGCCGCCATGAAGCCGACGATCAGCGCCAGGGCGATCAGCAGCTTGCCGCGGTCGGCGTCGGCGCTGACGCCGTGGCTGTGGCCGGCGTGGGTGTGGCTCATCGCCTTCCCATCGTAGGTACGCGTCCGCTCAGAAGGCGGTCTGGAGGTGGCCGCCGTCGATCGGGATAACGGCGCCGGTGATGTAGGCGGCGCGCTCCGAGCAGAGGAAGGCGACCAGGTCGCCGTACTCCTCGGGCCGGCCGAGCCGCCGCGCCGGGACCTCCTCGCGCGCCGCCGCCTCTGCGGCCTCCATCGAGCCGTAGTTGGAGGCGAGCCGGTCGGTCGCAAAGCGGCCGGTGGCGACGGTGTTGACGGTGACCCCGTCGGCGGCGACCTCGCGCGACAGCGTCTTCAGGAAGCCGACCGCGGCCATCCGGTTCGCGTTGGAGAGGTTGAGCCCGGTGATCGGCTCGCGGGTCGAGGTGGAGCCGACGTTGACGATCCGCCCCCAGCTCCGCTTGCGCATCCCGGGCACGACGGCGCCGGCGAGCAGCCGCGGCGCGAGGACCAGCGCGCGGTAGGACTCGTCCCATTCCTCGACGCTCTGGTCGAGCGGCCCGCCGGGGGGCGGCCCGCCGCTGTTGGCGACGAGGACGTCGAGCGGGCCGAGCGCCGCCTCGACCTCGGCGGGCAGCTCCTCTAGGCGGTCGAGGTCGGAGGCGTCGGCGACGAATGGCGAGACGTCGCCGTCAAGCGCCGCGGCGGCTTCCTCGATCCGCTCGCGCGAGCGGCTGGCGATCGCCACCTTGGCGCCTTCGCGGGCCAGCGCCGCGGCGATCGCCCGCCCCAGCCCTCGGCTGGCGCCCATCACCAGCGCGGTCCGCCCCTCGAGCCCTAGCTCCATGCGCGCCTCTGTTCAGCCGCTGCGATCACGGCGCGATTCTCCCATCCCACCGGCCGCGCCCGCAACCGGCGGGGGCGACGACGCTCGACCGCCGCAGCTCATACACTGCGCCGCGATGGAGTCGAGCCTTTCACGGCGGCGGTTGCTGGCGGTGCTCGGCGGGGCCGCGGGCGCGGTCGCGGCGGGACCGGTGGGAGCCGCGGAGGCGCTGTTGCGCCCGCGTGGGGGGCGGGCGCCGCATCCGAAGACCCCGACGGAGGCTTTGCGAGCGCTGCAGGCCGGCAACAAGCGCTACCGCCAGGGGAAGCTCCAGCTGCGCGACTACTCGCCCGTCGGCGAGCGTCGTGCGGCCGAACAGAAACCCTTCGCCGCGATCATCACCTGCTCCGACTCGCGCATCTCGCCCGAGCTCGTCTTCGACGTCGAACGCGGCAACCTGTTCGTCTCGCGGATCGCCGGCAACAGCATCGACACCGGCACACTGGGCAGCACCGAGTACGCGGTCGGGGTGCTCGGCGTGCAGCTGGTCATGGTGCTCGGCCACAGCGACTGCGGCGCGGTGAAGTCGGCGATCGGCGTCGTGGCCGACGGCAAGCGCTACCCCGACTCGAAATATGGAGCGATCGGCGAGGTGATCGACCACGTGGTTCCCGCCGTCAAGTCGCTGCCCAAGGATCAGCGCAACCTGGCTCGGTGCGTCCCCGCGAACGCGATCAGCCAGGCGAGCGAGCTCAGCCGCCGTGGCCCGATCGTGGCACCGGCGGTCGCCAGCGGAAAGCTTCGCGTCGTCGCCGCCGTCTACGACATCGCCAACGGGGCAGTCTCGATCGTCCGTTAGCGGCGAGCCGGGATGCCGCCCGCTGCGAGCGTGGCGCATCCCCTGGGCAGCTTGCCTAGAATCGGTTGCTGCAACGCGGCTGTGTCGAGGGGCGCGAAAGGGCGGAATCGGAGCCGGACCATCTGGAGGTCTTCCCCGGTAGGCCCGAGCAAGCGGCCTCGAAATATGGCCAATTTGCACGTATAGGCGCCCGTAGCTCAGTGGTCAACGGTCCCTTCGCGGGGACCAAAGAGCGTCGGTCTTTCAAGCCGAAGGTCGCGAGTTCGATTCTCGTCGGGCGCATTCCGCAGGGTTCCGGGGAAGACTGGGTTCTTCCCATTGCAGAGCCGAAGCATCGGCTTGCGCCTTGCAGCCCGTTCCGCGTCCTTCCGATCGATTCCGAGGCGTTCCGCGGCGTGAGTGTCTCATTTCTGTCTCATTTTTCGGCCTGTCGCTGTTGCCGAATAGGCTGGGAAGGAGATGGCGAAGGACGCCAGGGTGAGCCAGGCCGGGTTTCACGGAGACTCTGATCTACCCCCGATCTGATGGAGTTCGGTTTCTAGAGTCCTTCGGCCGTAAGGAGGATTCAGATGCCCCGCAGGTACCCCACAGAGGTTCGCCGTCAGGTGATCGAGCTAGCTCGATCAGGCACGATATGGGTCGCCTTGTGCTGGAAACCTTCTTGGAACAGAAGCCACCTACCGAAGACGCCTCACGTAGCGTTCTTCGCGATGTCACGGATGCCGGGGTCGGTCGTTCCGGGGAGGGTGCGTCATAGCGTGAGGAGGAATTGCGGCAAGACTGCGAGCGGCAAGCTGACCGCGGACGACCTGATCGACCAGCTAGCTGTGAAGGCAGAGGGCGGCAGCGACATTGAGAAGGTGCCAGTCAAACGTCTATAGGCCAAGGCCAACTGCGAGAACGACCGCCCAGCGGGGCAGCGGCGGCGACCCATCCGGGGGCGCTAGCGCTGAATCCATGGTGACGATTACGATTCCTAGCTATGAAGCTGGTTGATGACACCCTGATCGCCGAAGCGGGACGCCGCTTGGCTGCTGCTGCCCCCGATGCGCAGGTGATCCTGTTTGGCTCGCACGCTCGCGGGGAGGCCAGCCCGCATAGCGATGTCGACTTTCTCGTCGTCGAGCCTGAGGTCGCCAATGAGGCCGAGGAGTCGGTGCGGCTGCATAGGATTCTGCGCGATCTGCGGCTGCCGGCAGATGTCATCGTCGTAAGCCGCGACTATGCCGACCGTTGGCGAGAGGTGCGCGGTGGCGTCGTCCACGCGGCCCTCTCGCAGGGCCGCGTTCTCGCGGGATGAGCGAGAAGCCGGATCTACCTGGTGATTTGCTTGCCCTCGCACGCGAGGATCTCGCTTCCGCCGAGGCGCTGGACAAGGCCGAGCGGATCTCCGATTCACCGGTGGGGTTCCATGCCCAACAGGCGGTGGAGAAGGCACTCAAGGCGGCGATTGCCAGTCGCGATCTGGAGTTCCCCTTCACTCACGACCTCGGCGTCCTGATGCAGCTTTGCGAAGACGCTGGGTTTGAGCTGCCCGATGACCTTTCTGAGGCGGATCGGCTCACGCCGTATGCGGCGGCGCTTCGCTATGGCTTGGGCAACCCCGAAGCGGTCCGCGCAAAGAGCGCTCTTCGGTGGGCCGCGCTCGCCATCGAGTGGGCGGATGCCGAGGTTCACCCGCCGAACGACGATTCGACCGCTGCCCCAGACGCTTGATCTTCGGTCAAAACGACCGCGCCGGACAAGTCGCATCTCGGCCACATAACCGCCGCAAACGGCTCTAGCAAGCGCCCGTCGGTCGTCCTTTCAAGCCGCAGATCGCATGCGCCGCCGCCTACGCGACGGCGCTTGCCAGCCGTTCGGCCACTTCACGCGCTTCCGTCGCCGACATGGTCGGTCGGCGGCGTTCGAGGAGGCCGGCCAGCATCCGTGCAGGGAGGATCGTCACGCCCCGGCGGTGGGCGGGGACCGAGCCGACGAGGTAGGCGTCGCTGAAGACGAGTAGCGCCTCGACCCGCCTGCCCGTGATCCGCTCGAGCAGCTTGCGCTCGGCGTAGGCTTGCTTCAGCCAACGGAAGTCGATTCGGTCGATCGGGATCCGCCCGCGACGGCTCTTGGTCTCGATCGCGAAGATGCCACCCGGCCCGATCGCCACATGGTCGACGTTGCCGCGCCCGAGCGAGATGTCGTGGACCGCGTACCAGCCCTGGGTCTTGAGTTCTTCCAATGCCTTGCCGACGCTCTCCTCGCCCTCGGCTCCCTGCAGCCAGCTGTCGAAGCGGCGCGAGTAGACGCGGTTCGCGACGACCATTCCGGCGAGCGCAGCCAGCTCGACCCCGATCAGCGCCGGGCCCCGCAGTCCGAGCACCGGGCCCGCGCCCAGCAGGAGCAGCAACAGCAGCCCGATCGCCACGAGCATTCGCGTCGCGAGGGCGTGGGCCTGCCCGCGTGCATGCTGTCCCGCAGCTCTTCCTCCGAATCTGCCCACGCCTGCCATGCATCGCCCCATCGGCGCGCCGGCCGCGACGCATGAGCGACGCTCGCTGCAATGCGCCGTCCGATTCGCCGGTCGCCTGCGCTGGACTCGATCCGGCCGATCGGCGACGATGTGAGCGATGGTCGTCATCGACGAGAATGAACGAGTGCCGCCGCTCGACGCGGCCGCGTTGGAGCGACTTGGTGATGCGCTCGACCGGGAGGGGGTCATCGCGGCGATGCTGATTGGCTCTCAGGCGCGTGGGACGCCGGGGCCGCTTTCCGACGTTGACATCGCTGTGTGGCACGAGCCCGGGCTCGATCCGGCGGGCCGGCTGCAGCTGCAACTCAAACTGGCTCGTCTCGCCGGGGAAACGCTTCGCACCAATGAAGTCGACATCGTCATGCTCAATCAAGCGCCGCCGTTACTGCGTCACCGGGCGATTCGAGATGCCAAGCTGCTGGTCGAGCGCGATCCGGTCGCGCGGGTTCGCCTCGATGCGCGATCGCTGCTCGACTATCTCGACACCAAGCCGCTTCGGGCGGAGATGTCGAGGGGGCTGCGCAAGCGCATCAGAGAGGGTCGTTTTGGTCGACCCTGAAAGCATCGACTCACGCCTTGAGCGACTGTCGGAACTACTCGCGGAGTTGGAGCGGATACGGGCCGGGGGCCGTGCGGCCTATGACGCGACGCTTCGCGATCGGCTCGCTGCACAGCATGCGATCCAACTGGCGATTCAGATTTGCGTTGACATCGGCGCTCACCTGATCGCGGAACTTGGACCGCGGATGCCCGACGACTACAAAGGTGTGTTTGCGGCCCTTCGCAAGCCTCTCGGGCTTTCCCCCGAGCTGGTAGAGGGACTCTCTGCGGCGGCCGGGATGCGCAACGTCTTGGTGCACGCCTACTTGGACATAGACGATGACAAGGTTTGGGAGGCCCTTGAGCACCTTGACGACCTGCGCGAATTCGCTGCGGCTGTCAGACGAGTCGAGGAAGACGATGGCTGAGGTCGGCTACGACCCGAGGGGACGAGATTGCCAGCCGGGTATCTCCTGCCCGAGGGCGCGACGATGGTCGACGTTCGGCGGCTTGAGCTTGAGTTGCTTGCCAGCGAGGGTCTGAAGATCGAGGATCTACAGGCCGAGGACCGCCGCAAGGACGACTCCCAGCCGCAGCAGTAGCACCTGGCGGTCTCATCCCGGTCTTATAACGGCGGCGATCCCGCCTCTCATGCGAACGCCCCTCGTCCTTTCAATCTGATGGTAATTGGCTCTGTAGAGCGGGACAGCGCGGGAGAGCATGTATCCAAGTAGGCCTTGCCTGCAAAATGGCAGGATAAGAGGCGTCATAGCGGTAGTCTAGATATCGTCGAAATGGTAGTCTTGTCGAATGTCCGATGAGGCCCGAGATGTCACAGCAGTACCTGCGAAGAGTCGTAGACGCTGAGCTCGAGGAGCTTGCGGGGGCGCTTCCCGCGATAGCGATCGTTGGCGCCAAAGGCGTCGGAAAGACCGCAACCGCGAGCCGACGGGCGGCCAGCGTTCACGCACTCGATGAGCCTGCGCAACGCAGCGTTGCTCGCGCCGACCCGGCGAGGCTGCTGGATTCGGATCCGCCGGTCCTCATCGATGAGTGGCAGTACGTGCCCGAGTGCTGGGACCTCGTCCGGCGCGCCGTCGACGCCGGCGCTGATCCGGGTCGCTTTCTCCTGACCGGCTCGGCGTCCCCAGCCGAAGTGGAGACTCATTCCGGTGCGGGCCGGATCGTCAGCATCCGAATGCGGCCACTGGCGTTATCCGAGCGTGGTCTGGAGACGCCCACCGTCAGCCTGCCTGAGTTGCTGGCCGGCGAGCGTCCGCCGATTGAGGGACGCACGGATCTGAGGGTCGGTGACTACGTTCGAGAGATCTTGCACTCCGGCTTCCCCGGCATGCGCCATCTCTCGGGCCGGCCGCTGCGGGCCCAGCTCGACGGCTACCTCGATCGGATCGTCGATCGAGATTTCCCCGAGCTCGGGCACCCGATCCGAAATCCAGCTGCGCTGCGCCGCTGGATGACCGCATATGCCGCGGCTTCATCCACCACTGCTTCTTTCGAGACGATCCGGGACGCTGCTACCGGCGGTGAGGGCGAGAAGCCGGCCAAGACCACCACTCAGCCGTACCGCGATGTGCTCGAGCGGCTCTGGGTGCTCGATCCGGTCCCAGCGTGGATGCCGACGCGGAATCGCATCCGCCGTCTCTCGAGCCCCCCGAAGCATCAACTCACCGACCCCGCACTCGCGGCGCGGCTCCTGGGACTCGACGCTGACGCACTTCTGTCCGGGGGGGAGATCGGCCCTCCGATCCCCCGGGACGGGACGCTGGTCGGTGCGCTGTTCGAGTCCCTCTGCACCCTCTCGTTGCGCGTGTACGCACAGCCATCGGAGGCCCGGGTCTTTCATCTGCGAACGAGCGGAGGGGAGCACGAGATCGACCTCATCATCGAGCGGGGAGACGGGCGCGTGCTAGCGGTTGAGTTCAAACTGGCGCGCGACGTGGACACCGATGACGTCCGCCACTTGACCTGGCTCGCCGAGCAGCTCGGCAATTCACTACTCGACGCGGTGATTCTCACCACCGGCGAACAGGCGTACCGGCGGCCGGATGGCGTGGCTGTCATCCCGGCTGGCCTGGTCGGCGTCTAGCTCCGGGTCGCATTCCAGCCGCATAACCGCCGCAACCCCGCTCCCCATGCGGGCCACCCTCGTCCTTTCGAGCCAAAGGTCGCGAGTTCGATTCTCGTCGGGCGCATTCCGCAGGGTTGGTTGCAGCTGCTTGAACGACTGGGTCTTACTCAACTCCTATACCTCCTCTTTCCGCGTCCAGATCGGCGAGGAAATCCTCGGCGTGCGCCGCAATCCAGAGCCACCACCTTTGGCAGCCCGTTCGGCTGCTCGGGAGCGACTTGCAGCACCCCGCCGGCCCGCTGCTGTATGACGACGTAGTCGCCGCTCACATCGCCGTCGAGTCTTACCCGTGCCAACTTGTTCATGTGGATAGGATTGCAGACAACACGTCTTGGCGTTAGACGAGGGAGTGCAGGCTTGCCCTGGTTCCGGAGATGAGGCATGGCTGACGAAACATCTGGAGTCCCGTCGCTCGACGAAGCGGCATTGCAGCGGCTGATCAAGACGCTCGACCGTGAGGGCGTGGTCGCGGCGATGTTGATCGAGCCGCAAGCGCGGGAGACATCCGATCCGCTATCGGAAGTGGATATCACGGCTTGGCATGACCCCGAGCTCGACCCGGCGGCCGCGCAAGAGATTCAGTCGCGGCTCGCCACCGACGCCAGCCACGCCATCGGCGCCGGGGAGGTCAATCTGGTCATGCTCAACCACGAATCGCCGGTGATGCGCTACACCGCCATTCGCGACGGCAAACGCCTCATAGAGCGCGATCACGATGAGCGGGTCCGGCTGGAGGCCCGAGCGATCCTCGACTACCTCGACACAGCGCCGCTGCGCGAACTAACCAGCGATCCCTGACCTTCGGTCGAAACGTACGACGGCCGGGCGCTCTGACGATGCCGACGCCGGGCGTAACATGGCCGCGAGATGTCGTCCAAGCCCAAAGTCGAGGTCGCGCGCGAGCATCTGAGCAAGGCGCAGGAGGAGGCTGCCGGAGACGATTTGCGCGATGCGGTCCAATGGAGCTTCGCGAGCCTTGAGGCCGCGATCGACGCTTTGGCTGAGAAGCACGCGATCGAGATCAAGGCAAAACACTGGCGGCGTGCGGAGGCGGCGACGGAGTTGCACGAGAAGGGCCTGCTACCAAAGGATCTGTCCGAGCTTCATCAACTTCTCAACGTGGAGCGCAAAGGGATGTTCTACGAGGGGGAGGACCCCGATCTTGGCGACCGCTCGATGGAAGATGTCTTGACCGAAATCGAGACCGCAGTCGAGATTGCGGAGGCTGAGGCGAAATGACGCCGATGACGAAGACTTGGGAGCAGCTGGCACCGCAGCGAGGCGCACTCGCCGTACTCCGTCCCGCAGACGCGGAAGCGTGGTCGGAGCGCTTGCGCTTCGATCGTGAGCGCGCCGCTCGACATCAGTCGTCCGAGCTTGCGGCGATTACCGCCGCGGTGCGGGAGCGGGCACGGTCTGCCGGCGCCGCTGCGGTCGTTCTCTCCGGTTCGACGGCTCGGGGCGGTCGCACTTCGGTCAGCGACCTCGATTACCACGTGATCGGGATCGCGTCGCTACAGGTGGCCGACCTGCCAGAGGACATCGACCTTTACGCCGACGAGCTGGATCGCTTCTGGGCGAAGCTGAGAGAGGGGGACGACTTCGCCCACTGGTCGGTCTGGTACGGCTGCGTGCTGTTCGACTCCGGCGTTATGCGTGAGGCGGCGAGGTACGTCGCGGAGCACGATGCGTGGCCCGATCCCGAGCGCAAGCTCCACCAAGCCCAAGGCGCACTTGACTTCGCCGAGCAGATGGCCGCGAGCGGCGATTACGACGCTGCCTTGGAGCAGGTGCGCGGCGTGCTCTCCCTCACGGCACGCTGGCTGCTGCTCTCTCATGACGCCTTCCCGCTTGCGCGCGATGAGCTGCCTGAGCAATTGGAGCAGCTCGGGTACGTTGACCTGGCTCACTCCCTTCGCCGCTCGATCCGCGAGCGTCCGAGCATTGAGAACCTTCGCGAGGGGGTTGCGCGCGCTCGGGAGATCAGCGGGGCGAAGCAGTCACTGAGTCGGCGAGCGGCCGCCTGAGACTTGACCTTCGGTCCAAACGACCGCACCGGACAACCTATCGGTGCTATCATTGCTATCACTAATGGCACAGCTCTTGGTCCGTGGCATAGAAGGTGAGGTTGTACGCGAGCTGAAGGTTCGCGCCGCCCGCCATGGCCGCTCGGCGGAGGAGGAGCATCGGCATATCTTGCGCGAGGCCCTGAGGCCCAAGGAGCCGGTCCAATCCGTCAAGGAGCTTTTGCTCGAGATGCCCGATGTCGGGGAGGATCGGGACTTTGAGCGACCGAAAGACCGTGGCCGCACGGTCGAGCTTTGAGCTACCTGCTCGACACCAACGTCATCTCCGAGCTGCGCAAGGGAGAACGGGCCGAGCCGAGCGTTTCCGACTGGTTCGACGGCCTCGCCGATCAGGAGATCTACCTGAGCGTCCTGACGATCGGCGAGATCCGCCGCGGGATCGAGAGCGTGCGTCGCCGCGACCCGGACTCCGCCGCTGCCCTGGATAGCTGGCTCTCCCGCTTGACTGAGGCACATCGCGACCGGATCCTCCAGTTAGATCGAGCCATCGCGGAGGAGTGGGGCAGGATGAACGTGCCTGATCCGTTGCCCGTCGTCGACGGCCTTTTGGCTGCAACGGCAAGGATCGTGGGGCTGACGCTGGTCACTCGCAATGTCGCCGACGTCGAAGCCACCGGCGTCGAGTTGCTAGACCCCTTCGATAGGTAAGGAGAGTTCGGTTCTCGTCGGGCGCAGGCGGGCGCAAGCTCGCGCAACGGCGAACGCGGCAGGAGAGAGCGGCCCGGGCCGCTCCTTTCACCCCTCTTGGGGGTTGAGGAAGAGGCCGGAGCGGGAATCCCGCTTCCGAGGGAAAGATCGAGCTCTGTTGCCCGGCCTCCGGGCAAGCCGACAAAGGAGGACAGCCATGCGCAAGGAGCTGCTCGCTGCACTCGCCCTGAGCGCCGTGCTCGCCCTGGGAGGCACGGCGATCGCGAACGCGGCGTCCACCACGGTCCGCGTCGGCAATCTGATCCTCACCTTCGGCAGCAACGTCTCGCCGAA
>Ga0210101_1000094_pt1 | contig 30999 bp, 32 predicted proteins | sample Muzzi_PWC_D1_FD_185534 | JGI IMG/M metagenome (GOLD analysis project Ga0210101, IMG submission 185534) | Wetland microbial communities from San Francisco Bay, California, USA, that impact long-term carbon sequestration - Muzzi_PWC_D1 (SPAdes) | ecosystem: Environmental > Aquatic > Marine >... | reverse complement strand
GGATAGCCGCTACGCGGCTTCCGGGATGACAAAGAAATAAAACTCGGGTACGGATATACCCGAGTTTTATTTCTTTCTCAGTTTCTTGATTGCGGCGATCTGCGCGGCGGCGGCGGCGAGTTCGGCCTTGGCCTTGGCGATATCGAGGTCCGAGCGCTGGTCGGCCAGTGCCGCCTCGGCGCGCTTCTGCGCCTCCAGTGCGGCCGCCTCGTCGAGGTCGTGGGCGCGAATCGCGGTATCGGACAGCACCGTGACCATGTGCGGCTGCACCTCGAGAATACCGCCGGAGACGAAGAAAAACTCTTCCTTGCCGTCACCCATGTCGAGGCGCACCTCGCCCGGCTTCAGCGGCGAGATCAGCGGCGTGTGGCGCGGCGCGATGCCGACCTCGCCCATCACCGCGGGAGCGTAGACCATCTGCGCCTCGCCCGAGAAGATGGACTCCTCGGCGCTGACGATTTCGACCTGGATCGTGCTCATCTCTTAAGCCTACAGCTTCTTGGCCTTTTCGGCGACTTCCTCGATGCCGCCGACCATGTAGAACGCCTGTTCCGGGTACTGGTCCATCTCGCCGTCGAGGATCTGCTTGAAGCTCGAGATGGTGTCCTTGACCGATACGTACTTGCCGGGGGAACCGGTGAATACCTCGGCGACGAAGAACGGCTGCGACAAAAATCGCTGGATCTTGCGCGCGCGGCTGACCACCAGCTTGTCTTCCTCGGAGAGTTCGTCCATGCCGAGAATGGCGATGATGTCTTTCAGTTCCTTGTAGCGCTGCAGCGTGCCCTGCACGCCGCGGGCGGTGTCGTAGTGCTCGTTGCCGACCACGTTCGGATCGAGGATCCGCGAGGTCGAGTCGAGCGGGTCCACCGCCGGGTAGATGCCGAGCTCGGCGACCTGCCGCGACAGTACCAGGGTCGCGTCGAGGTGCGCGAAGGTCGTTGCCGGAGACGGGTCGGTGAGGTCGTCCGCGGGTACGTACACTGCCTGGAAGGACGTGATCGAACCGGTCTTGGTCGAGGTGATACGTTCCTGCAGCACACCCATTTCGAGCGCCAGCGTCGGCTGGTAGCCCACCGCCGACGGCATGCGGCCGAGCAGTGCCGATACCTCGGTGCCGGCCAGCGTGTAACGGTAAATATTGTCGACGAACATGAGTACGTCGCGGCCTTCGTCGCGGAAGAATTCCGCCATCGTCAGGCCGGACAGCGCCACGCGCAGGCGGTTGCCCGGCGGCTCGTTCATCTGCCCGTAGACCAGCGCCACCTTGTCGATAACGCCGCCGTCGGTCATTTCATGGTAAAAGTCGTTGCCTTCGCGGGTGCGCTCGCCGACGCCCGCGAATACCGAGAAGCCGGAGTGCTCGACCGCAATGTTGCGGATCAGCTCCATCAGCGTAACCGTCTTGCCCACGCCGGCGCCGCCGAACAGGCCGATCTTGCCGCCCTTGGCGATCGGCATGATCAGGTCGATGACCTTGATGCCGGTTTCGAGAATCTCGGTGGTAGCCGCCTGCTCGTCGTAGGTCGGCGGCGTGCGGTGAATCGGCATGCGCTCTTCTTCGCCGATCGGACCCTTTTCGTCGATCGGGTTGCCGAGCACGTCCATGATGCGACCCAGGGTTTTCTGTCCCACCGGCACGGTAATCGGCTCGCCGGTATTTTCGACCTTGAAGCCGCGGCGCAGGCCCTCGGCGGCACCCATCGCGATGGTGCGCACGATGCCGTCGCCGAGCTGCTGCTGGACTTCCAGCGTCAATCCTTCCTGCTCGGGAACGAGCAAGGCGTCGTACACCTTGGGAACGGAATCGCGCGGAAATTCCACGTCGACGACCGCGCCGATTACTTCCACGATATTACCTGAGCTCATCTGTCAAACCTCGTAATAAATCCTAAATTATTTAAGCGCCGCCGCACCGCCGACGATTTCGCTGATTTCCTGCGTAATCGAGGCCTGGCGCTCGCGGTTGTATATCAATTGCAATTCGTCGATCATCGATTCCGCGTTGTCGGTGGCGTTCTTCATCGCGATCATGCGCGCCGCCATTTCGCAGGCGACGTTTTCGACCACGCCCTGGTAAACCAGCGACTCGATATAGCGGTCGAGCACGTGATCGAGCACCTCTTTCGAACCGGGCTCGTAGATGTAATCCCAGTAGTGCTCGAGCTCCTTGTCCTCGGCCGGCACCACCGGCACCAGCTGCGACAACTTCGGCGACTGGGTCATGGTATTGACGAATTCGTTGCTGACCAGGTAGATGACGTCGATCTCGCCTTCCTCGTAGCGTTTCAGCAGCGTCTGCACCGGGCCGATGATCTTGGCCATCTCCGGCGTATCGCCGACATGGCTGGTTTCGGCGACGATCCTGGCGCCGATGCGCTTGAAAAATCCCAGCGCCTTGTTGCCGAAGGTCACCACCTCGATCTCGATGCCTTTTTCGTCGAGATCGCCGATGTGATTCAGCGCCCGCTTGAACATGTTGGTGTTGAGACCGCCGCACAGCCCGCGGTCGGTGGAAATCGCGATGATGCCGGCGCGTTTGGCCTCGCGCTCGATCAAAAACGGATGCTTGTACTCGGCGTGCGCGCGGGCCACGTGACCGACCACCTCGGCGATACGCTCGGCGTAGGGACGCGTCGCGAACATCTGGTCCTGGGCCTTGCGCATCTTGCTGGCCGCGACCATTTCCATGGCCGCGGTGATCTTCTGAGTGTTCTGAACACTCGCGATCTTGGTCTTGATCTCTTTTCCACCAGCCATCGCTTATCCCCTAGTAGACGCCGCTGGACTTGAAGTCCTCGATCGCTTTCTTGATCTCGCCGGCGATCTCGTCGTTGTAATCGCCGGACTCGTTGATCTTGTCGAGCATGTCCTGGTTGTTGGAGCGCACGTGCGCGAGCATCGCGTCCTCGAAGCTGACCACCTTGTTGACGTCGATGTCGTCGAGGTAGCCCTCGTTGGCGGCGTAGAGCGAAACGCCCATTTCGGCCACCGACATCGGCGAGTACTGGCGCTGCTTCATCAGCTCGGTGACGCGCTGGCCGCGTTCGAGCTGCTTGCGCGTGGCCTCGTCGAGGTCCGACGCGAACTGCGAGAAGGCCGCCAGTTCGCGGTACTGCGCCAGCGCCAGGCGAATACCGCCGCCGAGCTTCTTGATGATCGGGGTCTGCGCGGCGCCGCCGACGCGAGATACCGACAGGCCGGCGTTGATCGCCGGGCGAATACCGGCGTTGAACAGGTCGGACTCGAGGAAGATCTGGCCGTCGGTGATCGAGATGACGTTGGTCGGTACGAAGGCCGATACGTCGCCCCCCTGGGTCTCGATGATCGGCAGCGCGGTCAGCGAACCGGTCTTGCCCTTGATCTTGCCGTCGGTGATTTTCTCGACGTAGTCGGCGTTGATGCGCGCGGCGCGCTCCAGCAGGCGCGAGTGCAGGTAGAAAACGTCACCCGGGTAAGCCTCGCGGCCCGGCGGGCGGCGCAGCAGCAGCGATACCTGGCGGTAAGCCCAGGCCTGCTTGGTCAGGTCGTCGTAGACGATCAGCGCGTCTTCGCCGCGGTCGCGGAAGTATTCGCCCATGGTGCAGCCCGCGTAGGGAGCGATGTATTGCAGCGCCGCCGAGTCCGAGGCGTTGGCGGCGACCACGATGGTGTGCTCCATGGCGCCGTATTCCTCGAGCTTGCGCACCACGTTGGCGATGGTCGAGGCCTTCTGGCCGACGCCGACGTAAATACATTTAACCCCGGTACCCTTCTGGTTGATGATCGCATCGATCGCCACCGCCGACTTGCCGGTCTGGCGGTCGCCGATGATCAGCTCGCGCTGGCCGCGGCCGATCGGCACCATCGAGTCGATCGACTTGAGACCGGTCTGCACGGGCTGCGACACCGACTGGCGGGCGATAACGCCCGGCGCGACCTTTTCGATCGGCTCGAACTGCTTGGATTCGATCGCGCCCTTGCCGTCGATCGCCTCGCCCAGCGAGTTGACGACGCGGCCGAGCATCTGCTCGCCGACCGGCACCTCGAGAATACGACCGGTGCACTTGACCTTGTCGCCCTCGGTGATGTGCTCGTAATCGCCGAGGATTACCGCACCCACCGAGTCGCGCTCCAGGTTCAGCGCCATGCCGAAGGTATTACCCGGAAACTCGATCATCTCGCCGGACATGACTTCGGCGAGGCCGTGAATGCGCGCGATGCCGTCCATCAGGCTGACGATGGTGCCCTCGGTCCGGGCCTCGGCCGCGCTTTCGAAGTTCTTGATGCGATCTTTGATGAGTTCGCTTATTTCTGACGGATTCAATTGCATCGCGTTTTATCCCGTAATCAAAAATGTCTGTTATTTATTGAGCGCCACGGCGAGTTTTTCCATGCGCCCACTGGCCGAGCCATCGATGACCAGGTCGCCCGCGCTGACGATCGCGCCGGCAATCAGGCTTTCATCGATCTCGGTCGTAATGCTGACTTCCTTGCCGAGACGCTTCGCCATGCTCTCGGCAATTTTTTTCTCCTGGGCCTCGGTCAGCTTCTGTGCCGTCCTGACCCGCACCTCGATCCTGCCGTCGGCCTCGCGTTTCAGCGTCGCAAAAATCTCGGCGATCGCCGGCAATGCCGCGAGGCGGTCGTTTTCGGCCAGCAGCGAGATCAGGTTGGCGTAGTCGCCGCCCGATTCGAGCCCGGCGCCCTCGGCCACCGACATGAACAGCTTCGCCAGGTCAGCGGCCAGCAACGAGGGCACTTCGAACAGTGCCTGCATCTGCGCGTCCTCGGCGATCGTCGCGGCGCCCTGCAGGAATGTCTGCCATTCCTCGAGCTTGCCGCCTTCCGAGGCCAGCTCGAAGATCGCTCTGGCGTAGGGACGGGCAGCGGTTTCGAAATCAGCCATCGTTCAAACCCTAGATTTGCGCGACCAGGTCGTCGAGTACCTTGCTGTGCGCCTTGGCATCGACCTCGCGCTGGAGGATCTGCTGTGCACCGGCCAGCGCGATCGACGAGACTTCCTTGCGCAAGTGCTCGCGCGCGGCGGTAATCTGCTGATCGATATCGGCGCTCGCGGCGGCCTTGATCTTTTCGGCTTCCTCGCGCGCGGTATCGCGGGCATCATCGACGATTTCGTTGGCGCGCTTCTGCGCCTGATTGATGATTTCCTGCGCTTGCTGCTTGGCCTCGCTGAGGCTGTCACTGACCTTCGATTTCGCTTCCTCGAGGTCTTTCTGCCCCTGCTCGGCGGCGGCGAGGCCGTCGGCGATACGCTTGTTGCGCTCTTCGAGCGCATTCATCAGCGGCGGCCAGATATATTTCATGCAGAACCAGACAAAGATCGCAAAAGTGATCATTTGCCCAATCAGTGTCGCATTGAAATTCATGTTGCTTTCCTCGTGCCGTTGGTTTCCGGAGGTTTAAGCGACCGCGAACATCACATACATCGCCAGACCGACGGCGATCATCGGGATAGCGTCGACCAGACCCATCATGATGAAGAACTGGGTACGCAACAGCGGGATGAGTTCGGGCTGGCGCGCCGCGCCTTCCAGAAAACGGCCGCCCAGCACGCCGATACCGACCGCGGCACCGAGTGCGCCCAGGCCCATCATCGTAGCCGCGGCGATATAAAGCAAAGCTGATTCCATGATTGTCTCCTAGTTAACAGAGTGTGTTTGGGTTTAAAGAATTAGTGATCCGCCGTCGTCGACGCCATATCCAGGTATACGATGGTCAGCACCATGAAGATGAATGCCTGCAAGGTAATGATCAGGATATGAAAAATCGCCCAGCCCAGCTGCAGCAATCCGCCGGACACGGCCAGCGCGGCACCGCCGCCGTACATCAGCGCGATCAGGATGAAGATCATTTCGCCCGCGTACATGTTGCCGAACAGACGTAGCGACAGGGATACGGGCTTGGCGATCAGCGTTACGCCCTCGAGCACGAGGTTAATCGGCATCAGGAACTTGGGAAACGGGTGGAACGCGAGCTCGGCGAAAAATCCGCCCGCGCCCTTGATCTTGAAACTGTAATAAAGCGTCAGCGCGAACACGGTAAGCGACAACCCGAAGGTAATGTTCGGATCGGTACTCGGCACGACTTTGAGATAGGGTATGCCGACCAGGCTCGCCAGCCACGGCAACAGGTCGACCGCGATCAGGTCCATGAAATTCATCATGAACACCCAGGTGAAGATGGTCAGCGCCAGCGGCGCGACCAGCGGGTTTTGGCCCGAAAACGAGCCGCGCACCGAGCCATCGACGAATTCGATCATCATTTCGACGAAATTCTGCCAGCCGGTCGGCGCGTCGGTCGTCGCGCGCCTGGCGGCTTTGCGAAACAGCCACATCAACAACAAGCCGAGCAGGATCGAGAAAGCCATCGAATCGAGATTGATCGACCAGAAACCCATTTCCCTGATGCCCTCGACGCCATGGGCGATGCCCCAGCTGCCGTCGGGTTTCTGGCCCCAGGTCAGGTTGGTCAGGTGGTGCTTGATGTATTCGCCGGAATTTTCGTAGCTGCCAGCCATCGTCGATCAATTACCTTTGGTTACAAGCGGTATAAACCAGCCGGATAGTTGAAGCAAAACAAATCCGGCAAACAAAACTACGGGATCCCAGGGATAATCCGAGGTGAAGGCGAGCGCGAATATCGTTCCCATTATCACCCATTTCCCGATCTCGGCACGCAATCCATAGCCCAGCCACCTGGCCGCGTCGCTATGGTTTTCATTGTTCGCGGCGCGCGACACTCTCATGTCGAAGTACGCTTTCGGTACCAGGCTTGCCACGCACCCCACCAGGGCCGACGGTATTCCCGCCGGGTCCCAGAGGCCTATGCCAATCAGGTAAATCCCCCCCAGAGCAAATTGTAAAACCAGCATCCTGTACACCTGGTTTTTCATCGCTTCTTCCGGGCGCAGCCTGCTCTCGGGAACCCCGCCCAAAAAACGGATGCAGAGTATAACGGAGTCAAGCGCGAATAATCAATGACCCGCACGACAATTTCAGGGCGCGAGATGCTCGAGAATTCCTTCGAGTTCAGCGCTGCTGTGAAAGTGGATGACGAGCTGTCCCGAGCCCTTTTTACCGGGCTTGATCCTGACCGACGCGCCGAGCTTTTCGCTGAGTTCGTTCTCCAGGCGGCGCACGTCCGGATCGACCGGGGCGACGGTTTTTTTCTTGCCCGGGCGAGCCGCCAGGGTCTTCTTGACCAGTGCCTCGGTCTCGCGCACCGACAGGCCGCGGACCACGACCAGCCTCGCGACCTCGACCTGGTCGTGGCGAATCAGCGACAGCAGGGCGCGCGCGTGACCCATGTTCAACAGGCCCTGGTTGACCTGCTCCTTGACCGGTTCGGCGAGGTCGAGCAGGCGCAGCATGTTGCTGACCGCCGCGCGCGAGCGACCCACCGAGTCAGCAACTTGTTGATGCGTAAGGTCAAATTCCTCGATCAGGCGCGCAAAGGCATGCGCCTCCTCGAGCGGGTTCAAATCCTCGCGCTGGATATTTTCGATCAGCGCGATCGCCGCCGCCGACCGGGCGTCGAGATCGCGAACCACGGCGGGTAGCCGCTGCAGCCCCGCGAGCTGCGCCGCGCGCCAGCGGCGCTCGCCGGCGACCAGTTCGAAATGCCCACCCTCGGGGCGCACCACGATCGGCTGCACGACGCCCTGGGCGCGGATCGAATCGGCCAGTTCCTGCAGCGCCTGCTGGTCGAAAACGGTACGCGGCTGGTACTTGCCCCGCTGAATGCGGTCGATATCGATTTCGACCAGGCCCTCGGCCTCGCCGGATTCGTCGATCGCGGTGACTTCGTCGATATTGCCGATCAACGAGCCGAGTCCTCTTCCCAGGCGCTTTTTTTTCATGGTCTCTATTGAGTAACGTAATGATTTTGCTTGGCGTCGCGGCGCAGCACTTCGCCGGCCAGCGCGAGGTAAGCCATCGAGCCGCGCGAATTCTTTTCGTACTGGAGAATCGACTGACCGAAGCTCGGCGCCTCGGCGAGCGCCACGTTGCGCGGAATTACCGTGCGGTAGACGCGGTCGCCGAAGTGCTCGACGAGCTCGCTGGAGACGTCGTTGGACAGGTTGTTACGCGGATCGTACATGGTGCGCAGCAGGCCCTCGAGGCGAATGTGCGGATTCACGCTGATGCGAATCTGCTCGATGGTGTCGAGCAGCGAGCTCAAGCCCTCGAGCGCGTAGTACTCGCACTGCATCGGGATCACCACGCCGTCGGCGGCGACCAGCGCATTGACGGTCAGCATGTTCAGCGACGGCGGGCAATCGATCAGTATGTAATCGTAATCTTCGCGCAGGCTGTCGAGCGCCAGCGCCAGCTGCCGCTCACGGCCGATCTTGTTGACCAGCTGTACTTCGGCGGCGGTCAGGTCGGCGTTGGCCGGCAGGATATCGTAGCCGGCATCGGGCGCACGCTGCAGCGCCAGCGACGCGGCGCTGTCGCCAAGCAGCACGTCGCAGACGCTGATCTCCAGCGTATTCTTGTCGATGCCGCTGCCCATGGTCGCATTGCCCTGCGGGTCCATGTCGACGAGCAGCACGCGGCGGCGGGTCGCGGCCAGCGCCGCGGCCAGGTTGACCGCGGTGGTGGTCTTGCCGACACCGCCTTTCTGATTGGCTATCGTAATGATCTTGGTCATAAGGCCGTAATCGTCACCAGGCTACGGGATTCGCCGATACCGGGCACCTTTATGCTTTGCTCCTCGAAACCGAAGCGCCGCCCGTCCAGCTGGCCGGCCTCTTCGGTTTTGAGACCGGTTTTCATCGTCAGCAGCCGGGTTTTGCGCCCCATCAGGTGAGCGACGCTGTTGCAAAACTCCGCGAGCGGCGCGAAAGCCCGGCTGACGATGACGTCCAGCGAATCCGGCGCATGATAGTCCTGAACCCGGGACTGCACAACTTGGGCATTGCGCAGGCCGCAATGCGCCAGCGCCTGGCGAATGAAGCGCGTTTTGCGCGCGCTGCTGTCGAGCATCGTCCACAGGGTCTCGGGCATCGCTATCGCCAGCGGTATACCGGGCAACCCGGCGCCGCTGCCGACGTCGAGCAACTTGTGAGCGCCCTCCAGATGCGGCATCAGCGACAGGCTGTCGAGCAGGTGATAGGCGAGCATGCGGCGGGGTTCGTCGATGGCCGTCAGGTTGTACACCCGGTTCCATTTCTGCAGCAATCGCAGGTATTCGAGCAGTTGATCGTATTGCGATTGTTGCAGGCTGATCCCGAGCGTCTCGGCTCCAGCGCGAAGTTCGCCCGCGAGGTCCATTCAGGCAGACTTTTGATCCCGGTACTGCTGTCGCTTCAAGTGCACCAGCAGCAGGGAAATCGCGGCCGGCGTGATCCCGGAGATTCGGCTCGCCTGGCCGATGGTCGCGGGCCGGTGTTGCGCCAGTTTCTGGCAGACTTCGCTGGACAGACCGCGCACCTCGGCGTAATCGAGCGCCGCCGGCAGCTCGGTTTCCTCGTGGCGGCTGGCCTTGTCGATTTCCTGCTGCTGGCGAGTCAGGTAACCCGCGTACTTGGCGCGAATTTCCGCCTGTTCGCGCACCTTTTCGGGGAAACACCCGGTGGCATCCAGAATCGGCAACAGGTCCTCGATGCCGATTTCCGGCCGCTTGAGCAGTTCGGCCGCGCGGCATTCGCGCGCCAGTGGCGCCGACAGCTTTTCTTCCAGCGCCCGCGCCGCCGGAGTCTGCGGCCGCAGCCACTGATCGTGCAGCGAGTGCTCGAGCCGCTCGAGCCGCTCGCGGTAACTCTCGAAAGCGCGCCAGCGCGCGTCTTCGACCAGGCCGAGCGCGCGGCCGCGCTCGGTCAGCCGCAGGTCGGCATTGTCCTCGCGCAGCATCAACCGGTACTCGGCGCGCGACGTGAACATGCGGTAGGGTTCGGCGGTGCCACGGGTGATCAGATCGTCGACCAGCACGCCGAGGTACGCCTCGGAACGCTGCAGGGTCAACGCCGGCTTGCCGAACACACGGGCGGCCGCGTTGGCGCCGGCCAGCAGGCCCTGGGCGGCGGCTTCCTCGTAGCCGGTGGTGCCGTTGATCTGCCCGGCGAAATAAAGCCCCTCGATGAAGCGGGTTTCCAGCGTCGGCTGCAGGTCGCGCGGATCGAAGAAATCGTACTCGATGGCATAGCCGGGGCGGGTGATCTGCGCGCGCTCGAACCCCTTCATGCTGTTGACCACGCGCTGCTGCACGTCGAACGGCAGGCTGGTGGAAATGCCGTTGGGATAGACCTCGCCGAGCTTCAGGCCTTCCGGTTCGACGAAAATCTGGTGCGAGGTCTTGTCCGCGAAACGCACCACCTTGTCCTCGATGGAGGGGCAGTAGCGCGGCCCGACACCCTCGATTTCACCGCTGTAGAGCGGCGAACGGTGCAGGCTCCGGCGAATGATATCGTGCGTCTTTTCATTGGTGTGCGTGATATGGCAGCTGACCTGCTCGGGGTGCATGTCGACCGAGCCCATGGTCGAGAATACCGGCAGCGGATCGTCGCCGGGCTGTTCCTCGAGACGCGCGAAATCGATGGTCTTGCGGTCGATGCGCGGCGGCGTGCCGGTTTTCAGGCGGTCGACTCGAAACGGGCGCGCGCGCAGCCGCTCGGCGAGCGCTTTCGCCGGCGGGTCGCCGGCGCGGCCGCCGGCATAGTTGGAATCGCCGATATGAATCTTGCCGTCGAGGAAGGTCCCCACCGTCAACACCACCGTCGGCGCGTAAAACCGGAGGCCCATCTGCGTGATCACGCCGTCGATGGCGTTGCCGTCCTCGATCAGGTCGACGACCGGCTGCTGGAAGATCGAAAGCCCCGGCTGGTTTTCGAGCTTTTCGCGAATCGCCATGCGGTACAGCTGACGGTCGGCCTGCGCGCGCGTCGCGCGCACCGCCGGACCCTTGCGGCGATTCAGGATACGGAACTGGATACCCGCACGGTCGGCGGCCAGTGCCATCTCGCCGCCGAGCGCGTCGATTTCACGTACCAGGTGCCCCTTGCCGATGCCGCCGATGGCCGGGTTGCAGGACATTTGCCCGAGGGTTTCGATACTGTGCGTCAACAGCAGCGTCGCGGCGCCCATGCGCGCGGCCGCGAGCGCGGCCTCGGTACCCGCATGACCGCCGCCGACCACGATAACATCGAAACGCGTATTGAAATCCATGTTGACGATATTAACCGAAAAGGGCGCGCATTCTAGCCCATTAGTGCGGCTTTTCAAACCTCGCCGCGGGCCCGGACAGCCGCGCCGCGAAACCGGCTGGCATCGATTGCGGTGGCGTCGCCGGGCCCGATTCGCAAAACCGCGGCGGGCAAAAACGATTCGCCGCACAGGCGGATATCCACTAGACTCGACCCCTGAAACCGGACCGAGTTTATCCGGGCTTTCGAGGAGCGGCTGTCATTACGGTTGCGAGTAACTCTTTCAGCAGGATCATGCTGATCTGTGCCGTGGTCATCGTCGGGCTTTTCATCGGCCTGGCGGCGCTGCACCGTATTGCCGGCGAAGCACCGCGCCTGACGGAACTGCGGGTCGGTGTCGAGCCCGATCAAAACCCCGATGCCCTGCGCCGTCGCTACGCGCCGCTGATAGATTACCTGTCGGCGCAGACCGGGCTCCCGACCCGGCTCGTCATACCTGCCGACTACAACGAGTCGGTGCGCATCATCGGCGAGGGCGAGGTCGATATATCCAATATCGGCGGCCGTTCTTTCATCGAAGCCGAATCGAAATATCGCAGCGCTGCGCTGGTGATGCGCGAAATCGATACGCACTTCACGACCTGGTTCATCACGCGCCCTGAATTCACGCAGGCGAATCTCGCCGACTTCCGCGGCAAGCGCCTCGGTTTCGCCAGCCGCCTGTCGACCTCCGGCCACCTGATGCCGCGCTATTTCCTGCGCCAGTTATGGAAAATCGAGCCCGAAGACTTTTTTTCCGAGGTTCGCTACGCGGCGACCCATGACCAGGCCGTGCAGCGGGTGAAAAGCGGCGAAGTCGACCTCGGGGCGGTGAATTCGGCGATCGTCAGGAAAATGATCGAGGACGGGCGTCTCGCGGCCGGCGATATTCGAGTGCTGTGGCAAACACCTCCCTACCCGGACTACGTGTGGACGGTCCGCGAGGGGCTCGACGAAACCGACCGAACGCGGCTGCGCGACGCCTTTCTGCGGCTCGATTATCACGACCCGGTGGATAACGCGATCCTTGCGAGCCTCGACGCCCGCGCCTTTCTGCCGGCCAACCCCGACGATTTCGATGTTTTGGGCGAAATCGCGGCACGGCTCGATTTGCCGGGAGCCGAGGCAAAATGAAGACCAATCGCAGCAAATCCTGGGCGGGCGATATTCGGCGCCAGGTTTACGCGTTGCTGGCGATACTGATCGCGCTGGTGGTAGTGGCCGCGGGCTATAATTTCTGGTCGCAGGTTTCCATCGACGTCAGGCGCGATCACGCCAACCAGCTTCACCTGGTGGCCAGTTCCCATTACCTGCGCGCGATGGAAGACCTGCGCAGCCTGCAAAACCTGCAGCAATCCGGTTTCGACGCGACGCGAAACGGCGACGGCACGCCTGCCGCGAGCGGCATCCTGCAACTCGAATCCCGGCACTCGATACTCATGAACCTGATCGAGGCGAGCTTTCTATCCGGCCTGGCGCTGGAGAAACGCTTCGTCGATCCGCGTTTCACGATGCTCGTCAACAAGCTCGAATATCAATTGCTGCTGCTGAAGCGGGCGGACCAGGGCGATGCGGCGAATGCCGGCAAAGACGGCGCGCTGGCCCGCGCCATCGACCGGCTGCTGATCAGCGGCGAACAGCTCGTGCGCCTGCATTCGATCGTACGCGACGCTCAACTGGCACAATTGCGCCAGCAAAAGCAGACCCGCGACTACGTCTTTTACATGCTGGTTTTCCTGTTGCTGGCGGTGGCGATTTTCTTCGCGCGGCTCGGCTTTACCGCAATCAACCGCATCATTCGCCAGCAGGTCAAGGCAGAAGCCAGGATCAAGCGCCAGGCGCATTACGACAGCCTCACCCAGCTGCCCAACCGGTTCCTGGCGCTCGACCGGCTATCGCAGATGCTGGCCGAGGCACGGCGCAAGGAAAGCCGCGTGGCGGTGCTGTTTATCGATCTCGATTTCTTCAAGAAGGTGAACGACGTGCTCGGGCATCTGAACGGCGATCTCCTGCTGGTCGAGGCCGCGCAACGCATCAGCCGGTCGCTGCGCGCCGGCGACACGGTCGGGCGGCTCGGCGGGGATGAATTCATCGTCCTCAGCAAGGATTTTCTGAAGGTCGAGGAGATCGTGCGCATCGCCGAAAACCTGATCAGGCTGCTCGGCGAACCATTCTCGATCGAGGGCAAGGAAATCGTTTTGAGCGCCAGCATCGGCATCAGCATTTTTCCCGACGACGGCCAGCAGGAACTCGAACTGATTCGCAAGGCCGACTCTGCGATGTACCAGTCCAAGCAATCCGGGCGCAATACCTACTCGTACTACACCTCCGCGATGAATCGCAGCCTGGCGCGGCAGCTCGAACTGGAAGAGCAGATGGAGGCGGCGCTCGAGCGCGGTGAATTCAGCCTGGCTTATTTGCCGAAAGTCGACCTTTCCAGCCACTGCATCGTCGGCGCCGAAGCCCTGTTGCGCTGGCATAACAACCAGCTCGGCAGCTCGCCGCCCGCGGAGTTCATCCCGATCGCCGAGCGCAGCGGATTGATCGTTTCGATCGGCGAGTTCGTACTCACCGAGGCACTGCGCATGGTGGGCCGCTGGCGGCGCGACGCGCTGCCGAACTTCAGCGTCGCGGTCAATGTTGCGACACGCCAGTTCCGCGATCCCGGCCTGCCCGGCATGGTTTCCCGCGCGCTGCATGAATCCGGCATTCCGAGCGACGCCCTGGAACTGGAGTTCAACGAGGGAGTGCTGATGCACGACTACCTGCATATCGGCGACGCCCTGAAAGATCTCAGCAAGCTCGGCGTGGTCATCGCGCTGGACGATTTCGGGACCGGCATCTCCGCGCTCAGTTACCTGCGCAATTATCCGATCGACGTCATCAAGATCGATCGCGGCTTCATCGCCGATATCGACCGCAATCCGAGAAGCCTGGCCCTGAACGATGCCACCATATCGATGGCCCACGCGCTCGGCATCAGGGTGGTTGCCGAGGGTGTCGAAAACTGGTCGCAGTACAATGTCCTGCAGCAACTGCGGTGCGATTTTGCGCAGGGTTATTATTACGGCAAACCGATGCCCGCCGAACAATTGAGCCGGGTTCTGAAAATGCAAAAGCAGGAAGCCCGGGCCGGGGGCGTGGTCGAGCTACCGCGGCACGACAGGAACCCGGCGAAAAGACCCCTGCGCAAGTAGACCAGCAGGCGCCTATTCGCGGCCGGGCCCGGCAATCAGTGCCGGCAAATCGGCCATGCGCTCGAACACCAGCTCCGCCCCCTGGGCACGTAGCCGCTCCGCCGGCATCAGCCCGGCGAATCCGAACACGCGCATGCCCGCGGCGACGGCGCCGGTGACGCCGATCGGGCTGTCTTCGACGACCAGGCAGCGGGCGGGATCGTCGACGCCCATTTTGCGCGCCGCGTGCAGGTAGATGTCGGGGTGCGGCTTACCGCGCTCGACCTCGCTGGTACTGAAGATATTGCCATCGAAATAGCCTATCAGGCCGGTCTTGCCGAGCGTCATGCGCATCTTTTCGTGGGAACCGCTGGAAGCGACGCAACAGGGTTTATCGAGTTGCGCGAGCACCGCTTCGATACCTTCGATGGCCTGCACGGAAGCGGCCAGCGCCTGATTGATGTCTTCGCGATAGCGGCGCTCGAGTTCATCCGGCGGCGGCTCGCCGAGCATGGCTTCGATCTTCGCCAGGCACTGCGCCTTGGAATGCCCGACGAAGACATCGTACATTTCCTCGAGGGTAAACTCGAGCCCGCAAACCTCGCGCAGCACGCCCGCGAAGACTTCGTTGGCGAGGCGCTCGCTGTCGACGAGCACGCCGTCGCAATCGAAGATGACGAGATCGAGATTTTCGTTCAATGAAGTTTCCGCGACAGGGTTAACGGCACGGCGCCGCCAGCCGCGAATTCTACACCAGCCCGCCCGAATTTCTCGCAAGTTTTTGGCCAGATCAAAAACTCCCCCTTAATTTGGGTCAGATCTAAATTAAAGGCCGGAGGTTAATTTAGATCTGACCCAAATTAAAACGGGGCAAGGTTTACGGATGGATATTACGGAATCGCGGAGCGCCGGTCTTCCCTGACGCGAGGATAGCGCATGTCGACGCCGCTACGACGATACAATCGGGGCCTCGTCGCTCGCTCAGGCGGTGCCGCCCGGCGTCTCCTTGCGCGCCACGGTGGTGGCTAAAGATATCATCGACGCCAGGTCGGTCAGGTTCGACGGCACGATCAGCGTGTTACCTTCCTTGGCGAGCTTGCCGAATTGCTGCAGGTAAGATTCGGCCACGCGCAACTGCATCGCCTGCTCGCCGCCCTGGGCAATCAGCGACTCCGCCACCTTGCGCAAGCCCTCGGCTGTAGCAGTGGCGACGGCGAGGATCGCCTGCGCCTCGCCTTCCGCCTCGTTGATCTGCTGCTGCTTGGCGGCCTCGGATTCCTTGATAACGCGCTGTTTCTCACCCTCGGCCTGGTTGATCTTGGCGTCCCGGTCACCTTCTGAAGTAAGAATCACGGCGCGCTTTTCCCGTTCGGCGCGCATCTGCTTTTCCATCGCGTTGATGATGTCCGCCGGCGGGTTGATGTTGCGGATCTCGTAGCGCAGCACCTTGACGCCCCACGGGTCGGAAGCCTTGTCGAGTTCGGCGACGACATTGGCATTGATCATGCCGCGTTCCTCGAAAGTGCGATCGAGATCGATCTTGCCGATCTCGCTGCGCAGCGTGGTCTGTGCCAGCTGCGCGATCGCGAATGCGTAATCGTTGATTCCGTAGGAGGCGCGCTCCGGATCCAGCACCTGCAGGTAAAGCACGCCGTCGACACCGACCTGGACATTGTCCTTGGTGATGCAAATCTGCTCCGGGATATCGTGCGCCTGTTCCTTCAGCGTATGCTTGTAGGCCGCGGCCTCGAAAAACGGAATCAGGATATGAAAGCCGGCACGCAGCGTACGGCTGTACTTGCCGAGGTTTTCGACCACGAACGCCTGTTGCTGCGGGACGATGACCGCGGTCTTGAAAATCGCGATGATGACAATGATGGAGCCGACCAGCGCCACCCAGAAATAGGCATTGCCGTACATGTCGAAAATATTCATTACCGGTTACTCTTTGCTAAGCGGTTCGAGTTTCAGTTTCAGTCCGTCCACGGCAATTATCCGCGCCTGCTCGCCGGCACCGATCGTCGCCGCGCCGGCATTGACGATGGTCCAGTCGGTGCCGCGAAAATTGAGTCGCCCGGTATGCCCGGGTTGGAGTGCGTCTGTTACGGTGACCGTCTCACCGGCCGGGCCGGATTCGTAACCCTCGCCGCTGCCGCGCATCATGCCGTAGAGTTTGCGCCGGAACGAAACCATCAGCGCCACGGCAATGACCGAGAACAGCGTCCACTGCACCCATATTGCCAGGCCGGCACCGGCCAGTTCGACAATGCCGACGATGACCGCGGCAAAGCCGATGAATACCAGATAAAAAGCGGCGTCGACGACGAACAGTTCCGCGCCGAGCATTACCGCGCCAATGATCATCCAGCTCCACCAGGCCATTCGCGACTCCCGTAAAAACGTTCTTATTCTAGTTGAAAATAACTTCGGCGGGAAAACATCGGCGGGACATTCAAAAGCAGGCCTGGCGCGGCCCGCAAAGCTACCCGTAATTTGGGTCAGATCTAAATTAAAGAGAAGACCTTAATTTAGATCTGACCCAAATTAATGGGGAGCAAATCTTGACGTCCGAAAGCCACAGGATTCACGATACGTCGGAGCGACGATTACGCGCCGAATGTCGCCGGCAGGCGTTACTTCTGCGAGGCTTCGAGGGCCTGGTCGAGATCCCAGAGAATGTCGTCGAGCGTCTCCAGGCCGACCGAGATGCGCACCATGTCGGGCGTGATGCCGGCGGCGAGCTGCTGCTCCTCGGAAAGCTGGCGGTGCGTGGTCGACGCCGGGTGGATGATCAGCGAACGCGCATCGCCGACGTTGGCGAGATGACTCAGGAACTGCGCATTGTCGATGAACTTGACCCCCGCCTCGAGCCCGCCCTTGACGCCGAAAGTCATGATCGAGCCGGCGCCCTTCGGCAGGTATTTTTGCACCAGGTCGCGGTAAGGGCTGTCTTCGAGACCCGCATAGTTGACCCACTCGACGGCCGCGTGGTCGCGCAGAAACTCGGCAACCCCGAGCGCATTCGCGCAATGACGGTCCATGCGCACCGGCAGGGTTTCGGTGCCCTGCAGCAACATGAAGGCATTGAACGGGCTGATCGCCTGGCCCAGCGTGCGCAGGGTTTCGCAACGCGCCTTGCCGGTAAAACCGAAGTCGCCGAAGGTTTCGTAGAAGCGAATGCCGTGGTAGCCCTCGGACGGCTCCGTCATGCCGGGAAACTTGCCATTGCCGTAATCGAAACGGCCGGACTCGACCAGCACGCCGCCCATGCTGGTGCCGTGTCCGCCGATGAACTTGGTCGCCGAGTGCACGACGATATCGGCGCCGTGATCCATCGGCTTGCATAGATAAGGTGTCGCGAAGGTATTGTCGACGATCAGCGGAATACCATTGTCGGCGGCGATCGCGCCGACGGCCTCGATATCGAGAATATTATTGGTCGGGTTGCCGATGATTTCAGCATAGAGCGCCTTCGTCTTCGGCGTAATCGCGCTGGCGAAATTTTCGGGCACGTCGGAGTCGACGAAAGTGGTTTCGATACCCATTTTGCGAAACGTGTAGTCGAACTGCGAAAAGGTGCCACCGTAGAGCGCCTTGGCCGATACCAGGTGGTCGCCCTGTTCCATCAGGGTCAGGATCGCGGTCATCTGCGCGGCCATGCCGGAACTGACCGCAAGCCCCGCGCGACCGTTTTCGAGCGCCGCCATGCGTTCCTCGAATACCGCCGTGGTCGGGTTCGACAGGCGCACGTAGACATTGCCGAAGGTCTGCAGGTTGAACAGGCTCGCGGCGTGTTCGGCGTCGTCGAAGACATAGGACGTCGTCTGGTAAATCGGTACCGCGCGCGCGCCGGTCACCGGATCCGGAATTTGCCCGGCGTGCAGGCACAGGGTTTCGATACCGAATTTTCTATCTGCCATGGTCTGCTCCGGTTAACGGTTGATATAGCGCGGCCGCTGCGCGGAAATCACGCCGGTATTGACGCCGAGCCAGTTGAGACCGCCGTAGAGGCGCGCGTATTCTATTTTCATGCAGCGATCCATGACCACTTCGAGCCCCGCGTCGCGGGCTTTTTGCGCGGCTTCCTCGTTGACGATGCCGAGCTGCATCCAGACCACCTTGGCGCCGATCTCGATCGCCTGGTCGACGAACGGCGGAATCCTGTCGGGGCGCTGGAACAGGTCGACGATATCGACCGGCGTCGGGATCGACTTCAGATCCGGATAACACTTCTGGCCGAGGATTTCGTCGTACTTCGGATTCACCGGGATGACCTCGAAATCGCGGTCGAGCAGGTACTTGGCGGCGAAATTGCTGGGCCGGTACCAGTCGGCGGACAGGCCCACCATCGCAACGCGCTTGTAGTCGTGGAGTATGCGCCGCAGGGTTCGAATATCGGTATTGTCGGTCATAGTTGCCTCGCGCGTTCACGCAGTTCGAATTTTTGTATCTTGCCGGTCGATGTCTTCGGCAAGGGTCCGAAGACCACCTTGCGCGGCGCCTTGAAGTGCGCCATGCGCTCGCGGCAGAAATCGATGATTTCCTGTTCGCCGACCGGTTCGGCGCCGTCGCGCAGGGTCACGAAGGCGCAGGGCGTCTCGCCCCACTTGTCGTCGGGCATCGCGGCGACCGCGGCTTCGAGCACCGCGGGATGTCGATAGAGTATCTTCTCGACCTCGATGCTGGAAATATTCTCGCCGCCGGAAATGATGATGTCCTTGTCGCGGTCCTTGATCTCGATGTAACCGTCGGGGTGGCAGACGGCCAGATCGCCGGAGTGGAAATAACCACCCTCGAACGCCTTTTCGGTGGCCTGCGGGTTTTTCAGGTAACCCTTCATGACGATGTTGCCGCGGAACATGATCTCGCCGATGGTCTCGCCGTCGCGCGGCACCGGTTGCATGGTTTGCGGATCCATGACCACGAGTTCCTCGAGCATCGGGTAGCGCACGCCCTGGCGCGCCTTGACGGCGGCCTGCTCGGTGGTCGTCAGCTCGTCCCATTCGCGGTGCCAGGAACAGACCACGGCCGGTCCGTACACCTCGGTCAGGCCGTAGACATGGGTCACCTCGAAACCGAGATTCGCCATCGCCTCGAGAATCGCCGGGGGCGGCGGCGCGGCCGCGGTCATCACGTTGACCTTGTGATCGATACCGGCCTTGAGCGCTTCGCCGGCATTGACCATCAGGCTCAGCACGATCGGTGCGCCGCACAGATGCGTTACGCGGTGACGTTTGATCGCATCGTAGATGGCGTCGTCGCGCACCGCGCGCAGGCAGACGCTGGTGCCGTTCAGCGCCGCCAGCGTCCACGGGAAACACCAGCCGTTACAGTGGAACATCGGCAGTGTCCACAGGTAAACCGGGTGCGCCTGCAGGTTCCAGGCGAGCACGTTGGAAATCGCGTTGAGGTAGGCGCCGCGATGATGCGTTACCACGCCCTTGGGATTGCCGGTGGTGCCGGAGGTATAGCCGAGCGCGATGGCGCGCCATTCGTCGTCCACCGCTTGCCAGGCGAATTCGGGATCGCCGGCGGCGATGAATGCCTCGTACTCGATATCGCCGATCAGTTCGCCGCCCGCGGCCGCGGCATCGTCGACATCGATGACGAAGGGCTTGTTGTCGAGCCGTTCCAGCGCGGCGCCGACAGTCGCGGAAAATTCGGGGTCGGTGAGCAGTATGCCCGCGCCGCTGTGCTCGAGCTGGAAGGCGATCGCTTCGGCGTCGAGACGAATATTGAGCGCGTGAATCACCGCGCCGGCCATCGGTATCGCGAAATGCGCCTCGTACATTGCCGGCACGTTGGGCAGCAAGATCGCAACCGTATCGTCGTCGCCGATCCCGCGCGCGGCGAGCGCCGCGGCGAACTGCCGGCAGCGCCGGTAAGTCTCGGCCCAGCTGCGTTTCAGGTCGCCGTAAATGAGCGCCGTATAATCGGGATAGACCGCCGCCGCGCGTTCGAGGAACGTGATCGGCGAGAGCGGCGTGTAATTAGCCGGGTTGGCGTCGAGATCGGTCGAATACTGCGATGCCGCCATCGTCTTCAGCGATCCTTCCACTCGGGCTTGCGCTTTTCGAAAAACGCGTCGATGCCCTCGCGCGCGTCGTGCGAATCCATGTTGCAGGCCATGCGCTCGCTGGCAAAGGCATAGGCCCCGGAGAGATCCATTTCCAGCTGGCGGTAAAACATTTCCTTGCCGAGCGCGATCGAGTGCGCGGAACGGGCGGCGATCTTGTCGGCCAGCGCACGCGTGGCCGCGTCGAGCTCGTCGCCCGGCACGACCTCGTTGACGAGGCCGTACTGCAACGCGGACTGCGCGTCGATGAAATCGCCGGTCAGCAGCATGCGCATCGCCTGCTTGCGATGCATGTTGCGCGACAGCGGCACCGCCGGGGTGGAACAGAACAGGCCGAGGTTGATGCCCGAGACCGCGAAGCGCGCATCGCTGGCGGCGACCGCGAGGTCGCAGGCGGCGACCAGCTGGCAGCCGGCGGCCGTGGCGACGCCGTTGACGCGGGCGATCACCGGCTGGCGCAGGCGGTTGACGGTCAGCATCATGCGGCTGCATTTGTCGAACAGCGCCTGGTGAAACGCGCGATCCTCGGAGGAGCGCATTTCCTTGAGGTCGTGCCCGGGACAAAACGCCTTGCCGTTGGCGGCGATGATCACCACGCGCAGGGATTCGTCGGCGCCGATATCGTCGAGCTGTGCCTGCAGGGTTGTCATCAACTCCTCGGACAGGGCGTTGTACTGCGCCGGTCGATTCAATGTCAGCGTCGCGACACCATCGCGATCCTCGCGCAGTAATACCGATTCGGCGTTCAACGGTTCGACGGATGCGTTCATGACCTGTTCTCCTGAAATTTGCGTCGCAGGTATATGGAAAAGTAATCCCCGTAACGTTCCTGCAGTTCGGGGCGTTTCCAGTCCTCGCCGCTTACCTTACCGCGACACAGCGGGCTGCCGCAATGGCAATCGAGCCGGTATTCGTCGCTGCGCTCCATCGCGTAATCGTGGCACAGCTCCTCGCCGGCGGCGATATCGCGCATGGCGACATAGACGACCTGGCCGCGAAAGCCGACATTGGGGTCGCAGGAGTGATTGATGTATACCGACATATCGTCGGCTTCCTCGGTAGAGCGGGGTGCGATATAGAAGTCGTCGTCGATCTGCAGCGCGAGATCGCCGGCATTGCGGGTGACCTCCTCGATCTCGTCGCGGGTGACGATATTGCCCGCCTTGATGGCGACGACCTCGTCCTTGGCGATCGGCTCGATCGCCACCACGCCGCGCCCGGCCAGCGTATCTTCACGCACCTCGATCTTCGGCGAACGCCAGGTCTTCATCCACATCCCCACAAACGACCCGAAATTCTACCACCTCCCACTAAATTTGGGTCAGATCAAAATTAAAACCCACTCTTTAATTCGGGTCAGATTAAAATTTCTCTATTTTTTTCGAGGTTTGCGTCCGCGCTTGTGCAATCGAGTGCGCTGACCGCTTTCTTTTGCAATTCTGTCCTTGAATTTCTTTGAACCGAGAACCAGTCCTTTATTTACGGCAAATCTGATCTCATCGACTTGATCACGGGACATGACCTCTTTGAACAATTCCCGATATGCCACCAATCTCTTCGCTTTCGTGTTTCCAAGTGAAAGGTATACCTGGTGAGGTCGAAGCAAACTCGAATCGATACCCAGCGCATTCGTATTATAGGTTGACCAGTGAAACGAGCCAGGCTCGCTTACGAGGCCTGCTCTGACCGGATTCAACTCGATATAGCGCTGGCATGTCAGGAAATAGCGCTCGGTCTGAACCAGGCACGATTTGAACCGTCCATCCCAAAGCGTCCCTGTTCTCATATACTTACGATTGAAATAGCGCACGTATTCCCGGTCCACAAACTGCATCATACTTGAGACGGAGTTTGATTCGAACGGGGTCACCAGCAGGTGAACATGGTTCGACATGAAGACCCAGGCATGGATATCAACGTCGAACAAATCGATGGCTGCATTGAGTAGCTGAAAGTAATATCCCTTATCCAAATTCTCGTGAAAACAATCGCTTTTATTGTTTCCACGCTGAATGATGTGTACGGGAATGCCGGCGGGGCAATATCTTTTCAGACGTGTCATGGCGTTCCTCCCTGAACTTCTGACAACGGCTCGATTGTAATATCTTTCGGGGCCTGCGTCTCCCTGACTATCCCGGGACCTGGAATTCACATCTGACTTAAATCAGTCGTTGGGGATAAATTTAGATCTGACCCAAATTAAAGAGTGGGTTTTAATTTTGATCTGACCCAAATTTAGTCGTTGTCGGTGAGGCCGGCGCCGGCGCCGGCTCGGGAGGCTTCGCTGGCGGGGACATAAGTCTCGAAGGCGAGGCTGTCGATGCGCTTGAAGAGGGCCTCGTCGATTTCGTAGGCGAGCGTCGACGGCCGAATTTCGGCGACCGCGGAATCGTCTCGCCAGCAGCGCACGGCCTCGGCTGCCGCGCACAACATATCGTCGCGCTCGCCGAGAATTTGCAGGCCGTCACCGAAACAATTCATCTGCACGCCCGCCCACGCGGTCGCGAAAGCCACCCGGTGATAGCGCGCGGCCTGTCCGAGTATCGCGACCAGCAGTAACGGGTGCGCGGTTCGGCCGAGCGCGAATTCCCTGCCGGCCACCAGTTGCGCGGAACGGTCGGCGAGCGCGGCGCCGGTGACGACCGGGCACAGCAGGCCGCCGGCCGCCTGCCAGGGTTCATGGCCGCAATCGGGCATGAACGCGGCATAATCGCGCCCCTTCAGGCGCTCCAGTTGCGCGAGCGCGGTCTCGGGGCCCGGCAAGCCGAAAGCAGCCAGCCAACGGGCAGCCTTGCCGGCTTCCTCGGCGAGCCCCCAGTCGAGGCCGACGGCGCGCGCCGCCTTGCGCAGATAAGCCTCGGCCTCGGCCAGCGTCAGGCGGTAACTCATGGCGCCGCCGCAAGCAGTTCATGCGGAAAGGGCGCATCCTGGTACATGCAGATGCGCACCCAGCGATCCGAGCGCGGATCGAATCGAGTCGCGCCGAAGAACGACAGCTTGCAGCGCAGGATGTCGATCGGCAGCATGTCGGCGGCGATCAGGTTGTCCTGTATTTCCGCGTAGGGATGCGCGCGCAGGTTTTGCACGCGGCGCGCCGTGTGTCGATGCTCGGGGTGGGCGAGCAGGAATTCGGCAACGGTGGCGCCTCCCCGCCAGGCTTGCAGTGCCGCGTGCAGCGCCCACAGATCGCGGCCGATGGCGAGCGGCAGTTCGTACTCCGCACCCGGTTCGTCGAAACGCTCGCCGACGCGCGGCTCGAGTTTTTCGGCCGACGTGTACCAGAAACGCGCGCAGTTGTCGGGCCGGTCGTAGTCCACGTTCAGCGCCCACTGGCAATGCGTCTCGACGATCTCGCGCAAATCCTTGGCCGGCATCGAGCCGTCGATGAAAAAACTCTGGTGTTCGTCGGCATCCATGCACCGGGTCAGCTCGTCGACCAGCTCACCGTAGGGCTCGAGCAGCAGCGACACGAGTTGCTCCTGGCCTTCCAGGGACAGGCTGGCTTCGGCCCAGCGATAAAAGCGATCCCAGGGGTGGTCGTCGACGAGCGACTCGCGTTCCATGTATTCGCCCATACGCTCGAGATCGGCGCGCAGCGCGTGCAACTTTTCGACCTGGATCGGGTGCTCGGAATGCCATTGCGCGGCATTGTCGACCGCGCGCTCGAAATGGCGGCGAAATTCGCGGATCGCCGCCGGCTCGGCGCGCGGCAGCGCACGCACCCGCGCCAGCGCTTCCTCGCGCGCCATCATCCAGTTGTTCAGCAGCGCCGGGTGATTGACCAGGAACGGCGCCATGCCGAGGCCGGTGGAGTTGCCGACGCCGATGCGCCGACGCAGTTCGGGCTCGATGGTCACCGCCCGCTCGCCGCCGCGCGCCGCGGCGACGTGCTCGACGAGGTCGATCGAAAAAGCGCGGATCAGCCACACGGACAGCAGCTCGGCCTGGAACGGGCCGCTGAGTTCCGGCCGATCGGCAATCGTCAGCCGATCCGCGGCGCCGAACTTGCCGGAGCCGTAAACCGCCGTGGTACGCACCAGGTAACCGACGGCTTCCAGCTGCTCGCGGTCGGGCTGCTTACCGTTGGCGAGGCTGTCGACCACGTACCGCCACAGGCGCACCGACTTGTTGGCGCGCGACAGCGACAGCTCCGAGTCGGAGATGCGCCCGGCTTCCTGCTTCGGCACGTTTTGCTCGAGCCGATCGAGGTCCTCCGTCGTCGGTATGCCGTCGAACAGCGTAAAGGTCGCGTCCCAGGCGGTGGCGATGACGCGGTCGGAGCGCATTTCATCTGGAAGGTAATGAGAAAAGGCAACCAGCGAGTAGGCCCGCTCGGGACCGTAAACCGTGTACACGGCACGGCCGAAGCCGTCCGCGTCGAGCGCCCACAGGTTGCGCTTGAAGGACCAGTTTTCGCGCTTCAGGCGGCGCAGCAACGCGCGCATGAACGACAGCCGCGACTGGTGAAAACTGCCCATGCGCGAGAGCCGCATGACGACTTCCGGCGGCCGGCGATACGCGGCAGCCTCGGGATACGGGTTACGCTCGCCGCAGGTCATTGGCCTGCCGGGCCGAAGTTTTCGTCGAAGAAACGCAGCCAGTTGTTGCCCATGATGCCGGCAACCTCGCCATCGTCGAATCCCGCGTCGCGCAGGCCCTGCTCGACCTTGCCGAAATCGCGGTTGTCGTTGAACCAGGAAGGCATCGGCGGAAACCCCGCGTTCGCTGCAGAGCCTTCGCCGTAATCGACCTTCCTGGTCCAGCGGCCGACGCGCATCCACTCGACCACCGAGTCGGGATGCCCCTGGCACAGATCGGAACCGATGCCGATATGCTCGATGCCCATCAGCTCGGCACACTCGGCGACCATGCGGCAAAAACTCTGCAGGCTGCAGTCGCTGCCGTCCTTCAAATGATGCGGGTAGAGACTGAAGCCGAGCATGCCGCCGCTGTCGCCGAGCGCCTTCAGCACCTGGTTCGACTTGTTGCGCAGCGCCGGATGCCAGAAAGCCGGGTTGGCATGGCTGATCACGATCGGCCGTGTGCTGATCTCGATCGCCTCCAGCGTCGAGCGCTCGGCCGAGTGACTCATGTCGACCACCAGGCCGACGCGGTTCATCTCGGCAATGACTTCGCGGCCCATGCGCGTGATGCCCGGGTCCTCGGCCTCGTAACAGCCGGTGGCGAGCAGCGACTGGTTGTTGTAGGACAGCTGCATGAAACGCGCGCCGAGCCGGTGCAGGATCTCGACCAGGCGAATGTCGTCCTCGATCGGCGACGGGTTTTGAAAACCGTAAAAGATCGCGGTACGGCCGCTGTCGCGCGCGCGGCGCACGTCGTCGCCGCTGAAGCCCTGGAAGATCAGTTCCGGGTAACGCTCGAAGCGTTCGTTCCACTGCTCCATGTTGGCCACGGTTTCACGAAAATTTTCGTGATAGGCGATGGTGACGTGCACCGCGTCGACGCCGCCGGCGCGCATCTGCTCGAAGATTTCGCGCGACCAGTTGGCGTACTGCAGCGCGTCGATGCGGTAGTTAGCAGCCATATCTCACCACCCCCCTACTGTGGACGCCGATAAACTCACTGTGGCGAGACGTACTCCCGCCGGCCGGCTTAACGTAGTGGTTACTACGCCGACGCCGCCCTCTGGTCCGTGCGCCCCGCCACAGTGGCTTCTCGACGCCCTCGCTACGGAAGGTGGCGAGATATGGCTGCTCGTTTCGCTCATGACGGAACACCGCTAGCGATGTAGGCGGTTTTTACCGTGGTGTAGAATTCTTTCGCGTACTGGCCCTGCTCGCGCGGCCCGTAGGACGATTCGCCGCGCCCGCCGAACGGCACGTGGTAGTCGGTGCCCGCGGTCGGCAGGTTGACCATCACGCAGCCGGTCCTGACGTTGCGGCGGAAATGCGTGGCGCGCGCGAGATCGCGCGTGACGATGCCGGCGGTGAGACCGAAGCGGGTATCGTTCACCGTCGCCAGCGCCTCGTCGTAGGAATCGATCTCGATCACGCAGGCGATCGGCGCGAACAGTTCCTCGCGGTTGACCTGCCAGTCGTTGCGCGTACCGGTAAATACCGCCGGGGTCATGAAATAGCCCTCGGTGGCGCGCTCGACGCGCTCGCCGCCGCACAGTAACTCGCCGCCTTCCTGCCTGGCGAGTTCGACATTCGCCAGGTTTTGCCGCAACTGCGCGTCGCTCGACACCGGGCCGATCTGCGTGCCGGCTTCGAGCGCGTGGCCGACGACCATGTTTTTCGCGCCATCGACGAGGCGGCCGACGAACTCGTCGTGAATACCCTTGTGCACCACCAGTCGCGACGACGCGGTGCATTTCTGCCCGGTACTGCCGAAGGCACCGTTCAGCGCGCAGGCCACCGCGATATCGAGATCGGCGTCGTCCATGATGGCGAGCGCGTTCTTGGAGCCCATTTCGAGCTGCACGCGGGTGAAATTACCGACCGCCGACTGCGCGATGCCGCGCCCGACCGGTACCGAGCCGGTAAAACTGATCGCCTGCACCCGCGGGCTTTCGACCAGCTGCTGGCCGACGCCGCTGCCGGAACCCATCACCAGGTTGAACAGCCCGGCGGGCAGGTCCTGGCGCGAGATGATCTCGGCCAGCGCCACCGCGCTCGCCGGCACCAGGTTGGCGGGCTTCCAGATCACCGCGTTGCCGAAGGCGAGCGCCGGCGCGATCTTCCACACCGCGGTCGCCATCGGGAAATTCCACGGCGAAATAATGGCGACGGTACCGACCGGTTCACGGCGCACGTCAACCTCGATGCCGTCGCGCACCGAGTCGGCATTGTCGCCGACCTGGCGCAGCACCTCGGCCGCGTAATAGGTAAAAAACTGGCCCGAGCGATAGACCTCGCCCTTACCCTCGGGCCGGGTCTTGCCTTCCTCGCGCGCGAGCAGCGTGCCGAGTTCGTCAGAGCGCGCCATCAGTTCGTTGCCGATCGCCATCAGCGTGCTGTAACGCTTCTCGAGGCCAGTAGCCGCCCAGGTCCGCTGCGCCTGTTCGGCGGCGTCGAGCGCGCGTTGTAATTGCGCGCTATCGGCCTGCGCGTAGTGACCGATGGTATCGGACAGGTCCGAAGGATTGATATTGGCGATTTCGCTCTCGCCGGCGAGCCATTCACCGGCGATGAAATTTTGCGTTATTTCGGTCATAGGGATTACGGAGTCTCGGCATTTCGATGGACGGTCACGATAATTCCGCTTAAAATTTCAGTCAATCTGAAATTTCTTAAATTTATTTAAGTTTAATTGAATATAAAGCTCGAGCAATTTCGCGTCTTCGTGACCGTGGCTGAAAGCGGGTCTATCACCGAGGCGGCACGCCGGATCGGCCGCAGCACGGCCGCGGTGTCGATGACGCTGAGCCAGGTCGAGCACCAGATCGGCACGCCGTTGTTCGACGGCGAGCGCAAGTCGAAACTGACCCCGGCCGGCCGCCACGCCCTGCAACTGGCGCGGCGCGCGGTCGATGAGCATGCCAACGCGCTTCGCGCGATCGCGCGTTTCGCGAGCGGTGCCGAAGGCATGAGCCGCATCGCGGTAGTTCCGTCGGTGGCGACGCGACTGCTGCCGGCCGCGATCGGCGAGCTGACGCGCGCCAATCCGGGTACGCAGATTCATATTCGCGATCTCGACAGCGCCGCGATCCACGAGGCCCTGCGCGCGGGCACGGTCGATTTTGGCGTCGCCGGCAAACCCGAAGGCGGCGGTCTCGACGCCGAGTTCCTGCTCGCCGACCCGTTCCGCCTGGTGTGCCGCAGCGATCACCCGCTGACCCGCCTGTCGCGGCCGCTCGACTGGCGCGACATCGGCGGCGAAACCCTGATCGTCAACGGGCTGTGCCAGACCATCGACGACGACGGCTGGCAGGGATTATTCGCGGCGGCGACGCTTTATATTCACAACACCTGGTCGATCCTGTCTTTCGTCGAGGACGGCGTCGGCGTGACCCTGTTGCCGGCGTTGGCCCAACCGATCAGCACCGAACTGGTAGCGCTGCCGTTGGCGCGCGCCGACCTGCGGCGCGAACTCTATATCCTGAGCCGCGAGGACAGCTCCTTAAGCCCGCTCGACCAGCGCCTGATCGACGCCATTCGCCGCCAAGCCGCGATGCTCGAATTCACCGCAGCATGATTTCAGAATCGATCAGGAATGTTTGCTGACAGTTAATTTGTATCGAGACAAAATCGAAGCTATTACGCCGCACAAAAAATGATTCTGACCCCAATTCGATAATTGACTCTGGCCCCAATTTTGCGCGGCTGTTGACGCGTTCCCAAGGGGCCAGTCCGAAAAAGATCCCCGCTTGCGCGGGGATGACGCCTTGCGGCGTCATTTCCAGCGCGGGTTGAAGGCCGGCGGGCGCGGGTAGCGCGAGGTGATGTCGAATCTGGTCAGGTCCATGTGGCTGCGCGTGTATTCCCCGGACGCGTCGCGCGGCGGGTTGTAGTCCCAGCCCTGGTAGCGTCCGTGGCGCAGCGCGGCATGCACCGCGCGGCGGCGCTCCTGGCTGTGGATCACCGCCGCGCGCACGACGTCGCTGTCCCAGTGGGCCGCGGCCTCGGCGCGGAAGGCTTCCAGCCGCGGGTGATCGGTCAGGTTTTCGAGTTCGTTCGGATCGGCCTCGAGATCGAACAATTGCTCGGGGTCGGTGCTGCAGGAAATATACTTGTACTTGCCGCGGCGAATCATCAGCATCGGCGCACCGGTACCCTCGGCGAGAAATTCGCTGACACAGGCGTTCGGGTCGCCACTGGCATCGCCGTCGCACAGGGGAATCAGCGAGCGCCCGTGCCACGGATCGATCGGCGCGGGCTTGTCGGCGCCGGTCGACTCGGCGGCGAGATCGACCAGCGTCGGCAGCACATCGACCTGCGCCACCGGCTCGGCCACGCGCCGCGGTTCGAAGCGACCCGGGCGATGCACGATCAGCGGAATGCGGTTCGACCATTCGCGAAAGCTCATCTTGTACCAGAGGCCGAACTCGCCGAGCATGTCGCCGTGATCGGAGATCAGCAGGATGGTCGTGTTGTCGCCCATGCCGCAATCGTCGAGCGTCGCGCGCAACCGGCCGAGCCATTCGTCGACGTAGCTGACGTTGCCGTAGTAGGCGCGGCGCGCATTGACGATTTCCTCGTCGCTGACGTCGACCGCGTCGAGCGCGATGACCTTTTCGAGCCGCTTGTTGTGCGGGTCCTGGTTTTGCGGCCGCGGCACGGACGGCAGCGGAATATCCACGTCTTTGTAAAGATCCCAGTACTGTTGGCGCGTGGCATAGGGATCGTGCGGGTGGATAAAACTCGCCACCAGGCACAGCGGGCGCTCGTCCTCGCTGCGCGCGTGGTCGTAAATTACGCGCATTGCCTGCGCGCCGACCTCGTCGTCGTAGGCGAGCTGGTTGGTGATCGCGGCGACCCCGGCCTGCTTGACGCTCGACATGTTGTGATACCACAGGTCGATGCGCTCGTCGGGATTGTGCCAGTCCGGCACCCAGCCGAAATCGGCCGGGTAGATATCGGTGGTGACGCGATCCTCGAAGCCGTGCAGCTGGTCTGGTCCGACGAAGTGCATCTTGCCCGACAGGCAGGTGCGGTAACCCATCGACCGCAGGTAGTGCGCGAAGGTCGGCATGGTCGACGGCATGTAGGCGGCGTTGTCGTAACCGCCGCAGGCGGAAATATTCTGCCCGGTCATGAAGGCATAGCGCGCCGGCGTGCACAGTGGACTGGAGCTGTAGGCCGATTCGAACAGCACCCCCTCGTAGGCGAGGCGATCGATATTGGGGCTCTTGACGGCCGGGTTGCCGTAACAGCCGAGCGCCAGCGCGCTCAACTGGTCGGCCATGACGATGAGGATGTTTTCCATGGCGGGCGGCTCGCTCGAGTAACGGGACTAGATAAGATTCTTGCCGTCGAAGACGTCGACCTCGAAGGCCGAGGTATCGAGACCTTCGATACAACCGAGGTTCACGCGGCACTTGTCGGGAAAGCGCAGCATGACGTTGTGCGTATAGATACCGCAACGCTTGCAGAAGTAGTGCTTGGCGATCTTCGAGTCGAACTCGTAGAGCCCGAGGTCCTCGGGGTCGGCCTCGATCTTCAGGTTTTCCTGCGGAATCGCCTCCGGACTCATCATTGCGCCCTTGCGGCTGCACATCGAGCAGGTGCAGCGCAGCCCGCGGGTGATTTCATCGCCGTCGTAGGAAAATTTGACCGCGCCGCAATGGCAACTGCCTTCGTAGTGGTGAGTCATGATTCGCTCCTTCGGTTATCGGCAAGGCCACGATTCGCGCCCTGGTGAGGTTCGCGCACATTTAACGCATATGGTGCCGCGAATGCAAGAAGCCCGCTTGCGTCGGCACGACATATCAATTCGGCTCGGATCAAAATTTTGAATTTCGCGCTTGTAAGTCGTTAATTTTGATCTGACCCGAATTAGAGGATGCCGCTTAATTTTGATCTGACCCGAATTAGAGGATGCCGCTTAATTTTGATCTGACCCGAATTAAAGGATGCCGTTTAATTTTGATCTGACCCGAA
>Ga0210101_1000093_pt1 | contig 31019 bp, 31 predicted proteins | sample Muzzi_PWC_D1_FD_185534 | JGI IMG/M metagenome (GOLD analysis project Ga0210101, IMG submission 185534) | Wetland microbial communities from San Francisco Bay, California, USA, that impact long-term carbon sequestration - Muzzi_PWC_D1 (SPAdes) | ecosystem: Environmental > Aquatic > Marine >... | reverse complement strand
TCACCTCGCCCTTGTTGATCCAGCATTTGACGCCGATCCGGCCGGCCGTGGTGCGCGCCTCGTAGAAGCCGTAGTCGATGTTGGCACGCAGCGTGTGCAACGGCACGCGCCCGTCGGCGTAGTGCTCGGTGCGCGCCATCTCGGAACCGCCGAGCCGACCGGAAACCTGGATCTTCACGCCCTTGGCGCCCGATCGCATCGCCGAGGTCAGCGCCCGTTTCATCGCCCGACGGAAGGCGACCCGGTTCTGGAGCTGCTCGGCGATCGACTGGGCGACCAGCTTCGCATCCAGCTCGGGGCGCTTCACCTCGCGGATGTTCACCTTGATCGGCTTTCCGGTCAGCTTGTGCAGCTCCTTGCGAAGCGCGTCGACTTCGCTTCCCGACTTGCCGATCACGATGCCCGGGCGGGCGGTATGGATGTCGACCGTGACCTCGCCGCGGCGCTCGATCGTGATTTCGGAAAGACCGGCGTGGGCCAGTTTCCCCTCGATGTGGTCGCGGATGCGGAGGTCCTCCTCGAGCACGTCGGCGAAGCCCTTCTCGTCGAACCAGTTCGACCGCCAGTCCCGGATGTAGCCGACCCGGAAGCCGCCGGGGTGGATCTTCTGTCCCATGGTCAGATGCCTGCCTTCCTGGCCGAGTGCGCCCGGGGACCCGACTGGTCGAGCAGATCAAGGACGCAGGGCGCAGCCTTTGGTGGTGCCAAAGGCAAGCCCGAGGACGCAGATATGCGAAGTGCCAGGCGGGTCATCCGGGTGTGCTTGGTCGGGGAGGCAGGCATCTCTACGCTAGTTCCCCTTCCGGGCTCAGCGCCACCGCGATGTGGCTGGTCCGCTTGTTGATCGGCGTCGCCCGGCCGAGGGCGCGGGGCCGGTAGCGGCGCAGGGTCGGGCCTTCGTCGACGGTGATCTCTGCGACCCGCATCTCGTCGGCGATCAGGTCGTGGTTGTTCTCCGCGTTGGCGGCGGCCGACTCGATCAGCTTGCCGATGTCCCGCGCCGCCCCGCGCGGCGAGAACTGCAGGAGCGCCCGCGCCTGGTCGATGTTGAGGCCCCGAACCTGGTCGGCGACGAGGCGCGCCTTGCGTGGCGCCACCCGCACGTATCGGGAGCTGGCCCGGACCACCAGCGGCGCCGGCTTCGGCGTTTTTTTCGCCGGCGCCGTTTTTTTCGCCGGCGCCTCTTTCTTCGGCGAGTCTTTCTTGCCGGGCGCTTTCTTCGCGTTCGGGTCCCGCTGTTTCTTCTCGACTGCCATCAGTGGCCCACCTACTCGCCCTTGCCGGTTCCGGAGTGGGCGCGGAAGGTCCTGGTCGGTGCGAACTCGCCCAGCTTGTGGCCGACCATCGACTCCGAGATGAAGACCGGCACGTGCTTGCGCCCGTCGTGGACGGCGATCGTGTGGCCGACCATCTCCGGGAACACCGTCGAGGTCCGCGACCAGGTTTTCACCATCTGCTTCTGGCCGGACTCGTTCATCGCGGCGATCCGCTTCATCAGGGCGGCTTCCACCCACGGCCCCTTTTTCGTCGAGCGTCCCATCAGCCGGCCACCTAGCGCTTCTTCTTCCCGCGCTTGCGACCGCGGACGATGTCGCGGTCGGATCGCTTGCCCTTCTTGCGGGTGCGGTAGCCGAGCGTCGGCTTGCCCCACGGGGTGACCGGGTGCCCGCCGGGCGTGTGGTGCGCCTCGCCGCCGCCGTGCGGGTGGTCGACCGGGTTCATCGCCACGCCCCTGGTCTGCGGTCGCTTGCCCTTGTGCCGGTTGCGCCCGGCCTTGCCGACCTTGACGTTCTGGTGCTCGGCGTTGGACAGCGAGCCGACCGTCGCGCGGCACTCGGCGCGGACCATCCGCATCTCCGAGGAGGGCAGCCGCAGGGTCACCATCTCCCCCTCCTTGGCCACCAGCTGGATCGCGGTGCCCGCGGCGCGGCCCAGCTTGCCGCCCTGGCCGGCGACCAGCTCGACGTTGTGGACGATCGTCCCGGTCGGCATCTCGCCCAGGGTCAGCGCGTTGCCGGGCGCGATGTCGGCGCCGGGGCCGGACTGGACCCGGTCGTCGACCGAGAGGTCGGCCGGGGCGAGGATGTAGCTCTTCTCGCCGTCGGCGTAGTGCAGCAGCGCGATGTAGCAGCTGCGGTTCGGGTCGTACTCGATCGTCGCCACCCTGGCCGGCACGCCGTCCTTGCGGCGCTTGAAGTCGATTTGGCGGTAGCGGCGCTTCGCCCCGCCGCCGCGGTGGCGCGCGGTGACGCGGCCGTTGCCGTTGCGACCGCCCGACTTGCGCAGCCCCTCGGTCAGCTTGCGCTGCGGCTCGGACGCGGTCAGCTGCTCGCGCAGGGGATAGGTGGCGAAGCGGCGCCCCGGGCTGGTCGGTTTGGTCTTGCGGTTGGCCATCTCGATCCCTAATCCCCTAAGCGGTCTCAGCGCCTTCGAATAGCTCGATCCGGTCGCCCGGCACGAGTTGGACGATCGCCTTCTTCCAGCCCCGCGTTTTGCCCGACTGCAGGCCGCGGCGCTTCGGCTTGGCCCGCACCCTGGAGGTGTGGACCGCGGCGACGCCGACGTCGAAGATCTCTTCGACCGCGGCGGCGATCTGGGTCTTGTGGGCGCGGTCGTTGACCCGGAACGTGTACTTGCCTTCGGCAATCAGCGCGTAGCTCTTCTCCGAGACGACCGGGCGGACGATCACGGTGCGGGCGTCCATCAGGCGAGCCTCCCCTTCAACGCCTCGAGCGCAGCTTCGGAGAGGACGAGCGAGGCCGCGCCGATCACGTCGGCCACGCCGATCGCGCCCACCTCGACGACCGTCACCCGGGCGATGTTGCGAAAGCTCTTCGCGGCGCCGGTCTCCTCCGCCTGGAGGACGACCAGGGTCGGCCGCTGCGCGCCCCACTTGTCCAGCGCTGCGGCGGCCGGCTTGGTCGAAGGCTCCTCGAAGGCCGCCGGGTCGAGCAGCGCGATGCTGCTCCGCTCGGCGTGGACCGAGAGCGCCGCCCGCATCGCCTTGCGGCGCGCCTTGCGGTTCACCTTGACGTTGTAGTGGCGGGGCTTCGGGCCGAAGGCGACGCCGCCCCCGAAGCGGTTGGGCACGCCGAGCGAGCCGGCGCGAGCCCGGCCGGTGCCCTTCTGGCGCCAGGCCTTTGCGGTCGTGAACGAGACCTCGGCCCGGGTCAGGGTCGAGGCGGTGCCGCGACGCCGCGAGGCCAGGTCGGCACGCGCCGTCTCGTGGACCAGCGACTGGTGGAAGGGCTCCGCGAACAGCTCCTGCGGCAGATCCGCCTTGGTCGTCTTGCCGAGCACCGCGGCCTTGGCCATCAGGAATCGCCCTCGCTTCGCACCTCGACCACCGCGTTGCGCGAGCCGGGGACCGACCCCTTGACCAGCAGCAGGTTGCGCTCGACGTCGACGTCGGCGACCTCCAGCCGCCGCTGGGTGGCCCGCTTGTTCCCCATCTGGCCCGGCATCCGCATCCCTTTGAAGACCCGCCCGGGGAAGGCGCTGGCGCCGATCGAGCCGGGCGCCCGCACGTTGTGGGAGCCGTGGCTGACCGGCCCGCGGCTGAAGTTGTGGCGCTTGATCCCACCCTGGAAGCCCTTGCCGAGCGAGATGCCGGAGACCTTGACCTTCTGGCCGGCCTCGAACGAGGAGACGGTGACGTCGTCGCCCACCTTGGGGCCCTCCTCGGCGTCGAGGTCCTCGTCGCGAAACTCGACCAGGTGGCGCATCGGCGGCGCCCCGGCCTTCTTCAGGTGGCCCAGCTCGGCCCTGGTCAGCCTGCCCTCCCCGACCTCGTCGAAGCCGAGCTGCACGGCCGCGTAGCCGTCCCGCTCGGGGTCGCGGATCGCCGTCACCTTGCAGGGCCCGGCCTCGATCACGGTGACCGGGACGACCGTGCCATCCTCGCGGAAGACCTGCGTCATGCCGAGCTTCTTGCCGAGGATCGCGGCCATGATCGGCTCACAGCCTGATCTCGATGTCGACCCCAGCCGGCAGCGAGTCGAGTCGCTGCAGGGAGTCGACGGTTTTCGGCGAGGGCTGGAGGATGTCGATCAGCCGCTTGTGGGTGCGGATCTCGAAGTGCTCGCGCGAGTCCTTGTCCTTGAACGGGGAGCGGATCACGCAGTAGACGTTTTTCTCGGTCGGCAGCGGCACCGGGCCGGAGACGCTCGCGCCGGTCCGCTCCGCGGTCTCGACGATCTCGCGGGCAGCCCGGTCTATGGCGTCGTGGTCGTACGCCTTCAGTCGAATCCGGATTTTCTGCGCCGCGATCGTTGCCACGGTTCTTCAGCTCTTTCGTTTTCCTTTCGCGCGGCCTTTCCGCGCGGAAGGGGCGCCGCCCCTGGTCTGGGGCGCCGCCCCGGTCGTATGTCCTTTTCGGTTGTCTCGCCGCCGCGGCGGCGATCGGGGCGGGGTTCCGCCCCAGGGCGTTACTCGCTGATCTCCGAGACGACGCCCGAGCCGACGGTCCGGCCACCCTCGCGGATGGCGAAGCGCAGGCCCTGGTCCATCGCGATCGGCTGGATCAACTCGATCGTCATCTGGACGTTGTCGCCCGGCATCACCATCTCGGTCCCCTCGGGGAGGTTGGCGATCCCGGTCACGTCCGTGGTGCGGAAGTAGAACTGGGGCCTGTAGCCCGAGAAAAACGGCGTGTGACGGCCGCCCTCCTCCTTCTTCAAGCAATAGACCTCGGCCTTGAACTTGGTGTGCGGGGTGATCGAGCCCGGCTTGCAGAGCACCTGGCCGCGCTCGATCTCCTCGCGCTTGGTGCCTCGCAGCAGGGCGCCGATGTTATCCCCGGCCTGGCCCTGGTCGAGGATCTTGCGAAACATCTCGACCCCGGTGACGACCGTTTTCGTCGTGTCCTTGATGCCGACGATCTCGACCTCGTCGCCGGTGTTGACGATCCCCTGCTCGACCCGGCCGGTGGCGACGGTGCCGCGGCCGGTGATCGAGAAGATGTCCTCGATCGGCATCAGGAAGGGCTTGTCGAGATCGCGCTCCGGCTCGGGGATGTAGGAGTCGAGCGCTTCGGCCAGCTCGTAGATCGCCTTCTGGGCCTCTTCGTCGCCCTCCAGGGCCTTCAGCGCCGAGCCTTTGACGATCGGCGTCTCGTCGCCCGGGAAGTCGTACTCGTTGAGCAGGTCCTTGACCTCCTCCTCGACCAGCTCGATCAGCTCCTCGTCGTCGACCTGGTCGGTCTTGTTGAGGAAGACGACCACGTGCGGGACATTGACCTGGCGGGCGAGCAGGATGTGCTCGCGGGTCTGCGGCATGACGCCGTCGGCGGCGGAGACGACGAGGATCGCGCCGTCCATCTGCGCGGCGCCGGTGATCATGTTCTTCACGTAGTCGGCGTGGCCCGGGCAGTCGACGTGGGCGTAGTGGCGGTTCTCGGTCTCGTACTCGACGTGGGAGGTCGCGATCGTGATCCCCCGCTCCTTCTCCTCCGGAGCGTTGTCGATCTCCTCGAAGCTCTTCGCCTCGGTCTCGCCCTTGCCGGAGAGCGTCGTGGTGATCGCGGCCGTCAGCGTCGTCTTGCCGTGGTCGATGTGACCGATCGTGCCGACGTTCACGTGCGGCTTATCGCGCTCGAACTTCTCCTTTGACATCGCTCTCCGTTCTACCTTTCGAAATCGTGGTTCTCTTTATCGCTATCTGCTGGCGAACCTCGGAAATATAGCCGGATTCACGTGGCGGCTCCGACCGGCTCGCCCGACCGGTGTTCGACGATCTCCTCGGCGATGTTCGACGGGACCTCCTCGTAGCGCTCGAACTGCATCGTGTAGGTGGCCCGGCCCTGGGTGGAGGAGCGCAGATCGGTGGCGTAGCCGAACATCTCGCCGAGCGGCACGAACGCCTGCACGGCGAGCGCGTTGCCCCGCTGCTCCTGGCCCTGGACCTTGCCGCGACGCCGCGAGAGGTCGCCGATCACGTCGCCGAGGAACTCCTCGGGGGTGACCACCTCGACCGCCATCACCGGCTCCAGCAGGATCGGGCTGGCCTTGCGGGCGCCCTCCTGGATCGCCATCGAGCCGGCGATCTTGAAGGCCATCTCCGAGGAATCGACGTCGTGCGAGGACCCGTCGATCAGCTCGGCCTTGACGTCGACCATCGGGTAGCCGGCCTTGATCCCGTTCTCGAGCGCCTCCCGCATCCCCTGCTCGGCCGGGCCGATGAACTCGTTCGGGATCGCGCCGCCCTTGATCTTGTTCTCGAACACGAAGCCCTCGCCGGGCGCTGGTTCGACGTTGATCACGACGTGGCCGAACTGGCCGCGACCGCCGGTCTGGCGGACGAAGCGCGCCTCGACCTTGCCGACCGACTTGCGGATCGTCTCGCGGTAGGCGACCTGGGGCTTGCCGACGTTGGCGTCGACTTTGAACTCGCGCAGCATCCGGTCGACGATCACCTCGAGGTGCAGCTCGCCCATCCCGTGGATCAGCGTCTGCCCGGTCTCCTCGTCGGACTCGACCTGGAAGGTGGGATCCTCCTCGGCGAGCCGCTGCAACGCCGTGCCCAGCTTCTCCTGGTCGGCTTTCGTCTTCGGCTCGATCGCCACCGCGATCACCGGCTCGGGGAATTCGATCGTCTCCAGGGCGATCGGCGCGTCGGGCGCGGCCAGCGTGTCGCCGGTCCCGGTTTCCTTCAGGCCGACGCCGGCGCAGATGTCGCCCGCGTAGCACTCCTCGATCTCCTCGCGGCTGTTGGCGTGCATCATCAGCAGCCGCCCGATCCGCTCGGTCTTGCCGGTCGAGATGTTGAGCACCCGGCCGCCGGCGCTGAGCTTGCCGGAGTAGACGCGGAAGTAGGTCAGCTTGCCGACGTAGGGGTCGGTCATCACCTTGAAGGCGAGCGCCGCGAAGGGGCCGTCGTCGTCGGCCGGGCGGGTCGCCTCGGTCGGCTCGTCGTCGCCCTTGCCGGCCGGCTCGAGGCCGGTGACGGGCGGGACGTCGAGCGGTGAGGGCAGTAGCTCGACGATCGCGTCGAGCAGCGGCTGCACGCCTTTGTTCTTGAACGACGAGCCGCAGAGGACCGGCGTCACCTTGGTCTCGATCGCCGCCTGGCGCAGCGAGGAGGCGATCCGCTCGTGGGGGATCTCCTGCTCGGCGAGGTAGGCCTCCATCAGCTCGTCGTCGTAGTCGGCGCAGGCCTCGATCAGCTCGGTCCGGTGGTGCTCGGCCTGCTCGCGCAGCTCCGCGGGGATCTCGCCCGTCTCGAACTCGGTTCCCAGCTCGTCCTTCCAGACCAGGGCCCTCATCTCGACCAGGTCGACGACGCCTTCGAACTCGGCCTCCTGGCCGATCGGCAGCTGGATCGGCAGCGGGTTGGCGCCGAGCCGGTCCCTCATCGTCTCCACCGCGCCCGCGAAGTCGGCGCCGGTGCGGTCCATCTTGTTGATGTAGGCAAAGCGCGGCACCCTGTACTTGTCCGCCTGGCGCCAGACCGTCTCCGACTGCGGCTCGACGCCGGCGACGGCGTCGAAGACCGCGATCGCGCCGTCGAGGACGCGGAGGCTGCGCTCCACCTCGACCGTGAAGTCGACGTGGCCCGGCGTGTCGATGATGTTGATCCGGTGGTCCTGCCACTCGCAGGCGGTGGCTGCGGAGGTGATCGTGATGCCGCGTTCCTGCTCCTGCTCCATCCAGTCCATCACCGCGGCGCCCTCGTGGACCTCGCCCATCTTGTGGGTGCGGCCGGTGTAGTAGAGGATGCGCTCCGTCGTCGTCGTCTTGCCGGCGTCGATGTGCGCCATGATCCCGATGTTGCGCGTTTTCTCCAGTTGGAAGGTGCGTGGCATGGTCTTAAGGTAGTTGTCTTGAAGCGGGGACGAGGGAAATCACGGAGATCGAGGCCTTCCGGCGCAGGCCGCCGGGATCGGGGCATGAAAAAGGCCCTAGCGGGCCCGGCGAAACGCACTGCGAAGAAGAAGCCTGAGCGACCGGCGATGATAGCAGCGGCGCGGCGGCGCATACGCGCCGGGGCAGGTCGCCTCCGGGGCGCGTTATCGGTGCATGGCGCCAATAACGCGCCCCAGCGGGTCGGTAGGGGCCTGCGGGCGGCCACCGCGAAGGCGCTGGCCATGAGCCGCCGGGTCGACCGCGCCGCCAACCGGGTGCTGCTGTGGGCCTGGACGCCGATCGCCCGCCTGGGCCGCTCCGCAAGGCGCCTCGGCGGGCGCGTCGCGCGTCGCCTGCGACCGCTCGGCGTGTGGCTCTTCCGTGCGCTCTCGAGGCTCGAACGGGTCCTCCTGCGGGCCCGCGACCTGGCGGTCCGGGCCGCAACCCGGGCCAGCGGGGTGCTCACCCCCCGGCGCGCGATCTGTGCGACGGTGCTCGCCTCCGCCGTCTGCCTGGCGATCTCCCAGTTCGTCGACTACCGGGCGGTCGAGGTCGGGCGGCCGGCTTACGCTGGGCTGTCGGCGGCGAGCGCGCCGACGGTCGGCGCCGAAGCCGCTGGCCGGGCCCACGCCTACCTGCTGATCCCGCTGGCGCTGCTCGCCGCCGTGCTCGCCCTGGTCGCGCTGCGCAACGAGCGGCGGCGCGGGCTCGGCAGGGCGGTCTTCGTCCTCGGCCTGCTCGCCCTCGCGGTCGCCCTGCTGATCGATCTCCCCGCCGGGCTCGACGCCGGCGCGCAGGCCTCGCGCTTCGCGGGCGCCAGCGCCGTGCTGCTCGACGGCTTCTACGCCGAGATCGCCTCGGCGGCCGGCTTGATGCTCGGGGGAGCGCTGCTCGTTGGGGCTCCGAAGGCGGCGGCCCGCTACCATGCGCGGCCGTGCCGAACACCAATCAACTTATTCGCAAGGGCCGCAAGCGTCCGAAGAAGAAGACGACGACGCCGGGCCTCAAGTCCGGGCAGGGCCGCAAGAAGCGGGTCGCGGCGCCGCAGCGGCGCGGCGTCTGTACCCGCGTCGCCACGGTGACGCCGAAGAAGCCGAACTCCGCGCTGCGCAAGATCGCCCGCGTGCGGCTCACCAACGGGATGGAGGTCACCACCTACATCCCGGGCGAGGGCCACAACCTGCAGGAGCACTCGGTCGTCCTGGTCAGGGGCGGCCGCGTCAAGGACCTGCCGGGCGTCCGCTACAAGGTCGTCCGCGGCGCGCTCGACGCGGCCGGGGTGTCCGACCGCAAGCAGGCCCGCTCGCTCTACGGCGTCAAGGCCGGATGACGCGCCCCCAGGAGGTCAGCTAGTGCCGCGCCGCTCCGCAGCGCAGATCCGGCCGGTCGAGCCCGACGCCCGGTTCCGCAACCGGCTCGTCCAGCAGGTGATCAACAAGACCATGCAGGACGGCAAGAAGTCGCTTGCCGAGCGGATCGTCTACGACGCGCTGGCGATCGTCGGCGAGCGCTCCAAGGAGGACGCGGTCGAGACGCTCGAGGCGGCGATCAAGCAGCTGACGCCGGTGCTCGAGGTCCGTTCCCGGCGGGTCGGCGGCGCCACCTACCAGGTGCCGGTCGAGGTCCCGGCGCGGCGCGCTCGCACGCTCGCCGTGCGCTGGCTGGTCGACTTCGCCCGCAGCCGCCGCGAGTACTCGATGTCGGAGCGCCTCGCCGGGGAAATCCTCGACGCGACCCAACAGCAGGGCGGCGCCTGGAAGCGCAAGGACGACATCTACCGGATGGCGCAGGCCAACAAGGCTTTCGCCCACTACCGCTGGTAAGAGGCCGTGGGGACGCGCCTGGCGGCGTCCTCGGTCGCTCGGCTCGGGTCACGCACGAGTCTAGTGCGCTCCCCTCACTTCACTTCCTGCGTCCTTGCCAGCCACGCCCCCACGGCCTCTTAAGGTTTTGAATATGAGCAAGCCCATCCTGGCTGTAGATATCGACGGCGTCATCTCCCTCTTCGGGTTCGACGAGCCGCCCGACCGGAAGCAGGCGCGATTCGAGCTGATCGACGGGATGGTGCACTGCATCTCGGTGCCGGCCGGGGACCGGTTGCGGCGGCTCGGAGGGCACTTCGAGATGGTCTGGGCCTCGGGCTGGGAGGAGAAAGCGAACGACTACCTGCCGAACATCCTCGGCCTGCCGGAGCTTCCCGTCCTCAGCTTCGACGGGGCGGCCCGGTTCGGCTCGGCGCACTGGAAGCTGGGGCCGCTCGACGAGTACGGGAAGGGACGCGCCGTCGCCTGGATCGACGACAACTTCGACGAGAGCTGCTACGAGTGGGCGCGCGGCCGCGAGGAGCCGACCCTGCTGGTTCCGACCGAGTCCCACCTCGGGCTCGAGGAGGCCCAGGTCGAAGCGTTGACGGCCTGGAGCGGCGGGCTAGACTGACCCGGTGGAGGGATTCTGGCCAATCTTCTTCCTGCTGGTCGTGCTGAAGATTCCCGTCTTCGGCGCGCTCTGGCTCGTCTGGTGGGCGAGCAAATCGCCCGAGGAGGACGGCGCCGAGGAGCCCGGCGACGGCTTCGGCCGCTGGCGCCCCCTATCGCCCCGCCCCCGCGGCCCCCACCCCAGCCCGAACGGCGCCGGCGCGATCGGGAGGACGCGGGGTGCCCCTCCCGATCGGCGACGTCCCGTCAGGCCCGCTGCGCCGCCCGCTTTCGCTCGCGGCGGATCTCGCGCAGGTAGGGGTGGAAGTCGACCTGGATCGTGTGGCGCTTAGAGGCGACGTAGCGCTTCCGCATCTTGCGCTCGTAGGCGGCGATCTCCGCCCGCATCTGCTCGGCTGAGGGCAGCGCCGTGCGGCCACCCAGCAGGTCCGCGACCCATTCGGCCTGCGCCTCGGCGATCGGCATGATCGCCCCCAGCGGCTGGATGAAGCCGAGGAAGTAGAGCCCCGGGTGCTCGACCGAGGCGACGCGGCGGTAGAGGGAAAGCCGGTTGTCCTGCGCCCCGACCAGCTCGGGGTCGAAGAACGGGAAGCTGATCTTGTACCCGGTGCAGTAGATCACCAGGTCGATCTCCTCCTCGCTGCCGTCGTCGAAGCGCACCGTGCGGCCGCCGGCGAAGCGGTCGATGTTCGGCTTCACCTCGATGTCGCCGTGCCCGAGCCGAGAGAGCAGCTCGGCCGAGACGGTCGGGTGGGCCTCGAGCAGCTTGTGGTCGGGCTTCGGCAGCCCGTAGGCGGTCATCTCGCCGGCGGTCAGCCCCAGCATCCGGCCGATGAAGAAGCGCTGCACCGAGAGCGGGAACCGGGTCAGCAGCGGCGAGGCGGCTTCGTCGGTCGGCTTGCCTTTCAGGTACTTCGGCAGCACGTAGGCGCCGCGACGCATCGCCAGGAAGGCCCTCTCGGCGATCCGCGAGGACTCGACCGCGATGTCGGTCGCGGAATTGCCGATCCCCAGCACCAGCACCCGCTTGCCGCGCAGCACGTCGGTCTCGCGGTAGTGGTGGGCGTGCATCTGCTCGCCCTCGAACTGCTCGGCGCCGGGGAAGGGCGGCTCCGGCCAGCGTGCGTCCCAGTGGTGGCCGTTGGCGACCAGCACCGCGCGGTAGCGAATCGTCTCGCGCCTGCCGTCGGCGTCCTCGACCGTCACCTCCCACTCGCCGTCGCTCGGCTCGACCCGCAGAACCTCGGTGCGGAAGCGGATCCTCTCGCGGAAGCCGAAGTGGTCGACGTAGTCGTCGAAGTAGCGGGCGATCTGGAAGTGGTCGGGGTAGTCCGGGTAGTCGTCGGGCATCGGGAAGCTGGCGTAGGCCATCAGCTTCCGCGACGTGTTGATGTGCAGCGAGCGGTACGCGGAAGACATCCCGTTGTCGTTTTCGTAGCGCCAGTTGCCGCCGACCTGCGAGCCCTTCTCGAAGCAGTCGAAGGGGATGCCGCGCGCGGCGAGGACCTGGCAGGCGGCGATCCCGGAGCTGCCGGCGCCGACGACGCAGACCTTCTCAGTCCTGGCCATCCAGCCAATTTACCCATTGGCGCGCTTGGAGAGCGAGCCAGATGTCATCCGGCTTTGCGCCTGGTCCTACCTTCTGCGAATCGTCTGACATCTGAGGCCCTATCTGACATAATGGCGTGATTATGACCTTAAGACCGAAACAAGAAGGCTCGCTCCAGGCCGTCGAGAACGTCGGTACGGCCGAGGCCAAGCGGCGCTTCTCCGAGCTTGTCGATCGTGTCGGCGAGGGGGAGCGCTTTCTGGTCTCACGCAGCGGCAGGCCCGCGGTCGCCCTCGTGCCTCCCGAACCGGACACGCTCGCGAGCCCCGGACCTCCCCCGACCGGGCTCGCCGCGATCGCCGGCGCTCTGGCCGAGTGGGACGAGCTCGACGACGTCGTCGCTGAGCTCTACGAGAGTCGCCGCACCAGCACCGATCGCCCGGCACCCGACCTCGGCTGAACGTGTATTGCTTCGACACGGACGCCCTCAGCGCAACCGTTCGCCGTGAACCGTCGCTGGCCCTGATCAGACGCATAGCCCGAGTTCCGGCCTCCCAGCAGTTCACAACCGCGATCACGATGGGCGAGCTGCTCTACGGCGCGGCCCGACGAAACAGCAAGAGGCTCACGGAGCAGGTACGCAGCCTGATCGCCGGCGCGATCACGGTCCTCCCCTTCGACGAGCCCGCCGCTGACACCTACGGACCGCTGCGCGCCCAACTCGAGTCGGAAGGACAACCCCTGGCCGAGCCCGACCTCCGCATCGCCTCGATTTCACTCACCCACGGTCTGACGCTGATCACCGGCAACGTCCGCCACTTCGAGCGCGTTCGGGGTCTTCGAGTCGAGAACTGGCTCGAGCCGTAAGGGCGCTTCGTGGGGGGAGTGTGGGGTGCCCCACACGCCCTCCCCTACGCCGACTCGTCCTTGTTCGACTCGATCTCCTGCGCCAGCTCCTCGAGCTCCTCGGCGAACGAGGGCCCGAAGCTCTCAACCGGCGCCCCCTCGCCGTCGGCGCCGAGCTCCGCGGCCAGCTCCTCTTCGTCGAGCAGGGCCTCGTCGCTGGGCGGCTCGACCGGCACCGCCGGCTCGACCGCCAGCGTCCGGTAGTGCTTCAGCCCGGTCGCGGCGGGGATCAGCTTGCCGATGATCACGTTCTCCTTGAGGCCGACCAGCTTGTCGCGTTTGCCCTCCAGGGCGGCGTCGGTGAGCACCTTGGTCGTCTCCTGGAAGGAGGCGGCGGAGAGGAACGACTCGGTGGCCAGCGAGGCCTTGGTGATGCCGAGGATGACCTCCTCGCCTTTGGCGGCCGTGCCGCCATCTTCCTTGACCTGCTTGTTGAGCCGTTTGAGCGCGCCGCGGTCTTCGAGCTGCCCGGGCAGCAGGCCGGTCGACCCCTTCGACTCGATTTTGACCTTCTTCAGCATCTGCCGCGCGATCAGCTCGATGTGCTTGTCGTCGATGTCGACGCCCTGCGCCCGGTAGACCCTCTGCACCTCGGCGACCAGGTAGAGCTCGGTGTCGGTGCGGCCGCGGATCGCCAGCAGGTCGGCTGGGTACAGCGAGCCCTCGTTGAGCTGCTGGCCGACCTCGACCTTGTCGCCGTCGGCGACGTGCAGCCGGGTGCGCGGCGGGAAGCTGTAGCTGTGCTCCTCGCCGTCGGGCTCGGTGACGATCAGCTTCAGCGCTTTGTCGGTCTCCTCGACCGAGACCTTGCCGGCCTCCTCAGCCATCTGCGCCAGGCCCTTCGGTTTGCGCGCCTCGAAAAGCTCGACGATGCGGGGCAGGCCCTGGGTGATGTCCTGGCCGGCGACGCCGCCGGTGTGGAAGGTGCGCATGGTCAGCTGGGTGCCTGGCTCGCCGATCGACTGGGCGGCGATGATCCCCACCGCGTCGCCGATGTCGACCATCGAGCCCGTCGCCGGGGCGACGCCGTAGCAGGCGCGGCAAATGCCCGACTCGGCGTCGCACTTCAGGGTCGAGCGCACCGGGACCACGACCCCCTCCTCGTCGCCGTAGGCCTCGGCGATCTCCTCGACCTCGGCCTGGGTGATCTCCTGGTTGCGCTTCAGCAGCTCGCGGCCCCGCTTGGTCTCGAACTTCTTCGCCGCCAGGCGGCCGATCAGGTTGAAGTTGAGGGAGCCGTCGTCCCTGCGCAGCGGCATCTCGATGTGGTCTTTGGTCTTGCAGTCCTCGTCGCGGACGATCACGTCCTGGGCGACGTCGACCAGCCGCCGGGTCAGGTAGCCCGAGTCGGCGGTGCGCAGCGCCGTGTCGGCCAATCCCTTGCGCGCGCCGTGCGTGGAGATGAAGTACTCCAGCACCGAGAGGCCCTCCATGAAGTTGGCCTTGATCGGGCGCTCGATGATCTCCCCTTTCGGGTTGGCCATCAGGCCGCGCATCCCCGCCAGCTGGCGGATCTGTTTGAACGAGCCGCGGGCGCCCGAGTTGGCCATCATGTAGATCGGGTTGAGCTCGTCGAGGTTGTCCTCCATCGCCCGCGCGACCTCGTCGGTGGCTTCGTTCCAGCGCGAGGTGACCGCCTCGTGGCGCTCCTCCGCGGTGATGTAGCCGTCGTCGTACTGGCCCTGGAGCGCCGCCGTCTGCTTCTCGTAGCGATCGAGGATCTCCGCCTTGTCGGGCGGCGAGATGACGTTGTTCTTGGAGACCGTGACGCCCGCCTGGGTCGCGTAGTGGAAGCCGAGGTCCTTGAACGCGTCGAGCACGCGGGAGACCGTCGGCGCCCCGTAGGCCTCGACCAGGTCGGAGACCGTCTCGTTGACGTCGCGCTTCTTCAGCGCCCGGTTGGCGAACTGGAAGCCCTCCGGGTCGAACTCCTCGCCGAGCGCGCCCGCGAGGGCGCGCTCGATCCTCTCGTTGAAGATGATCCGCCCGACCGTGGTCAAAAAGTGCTCGTGGCCGGCGCGCCGGTACTCGGCGAGGTCGTGCAGCCCGCAGCCGCCGTTCTCGTAGACCAGCTCGGCCTCCTGGGCGGAGCGGAACACCTTCGGCGCCGCGCCGTTCGGGCCCCTGCCCGTCTTCAGCTCCTCGTCGCGCTTCGCCAGCTCCTCGGCCGACGGCCCGTAGGTGAGGTAGTAGATCCCCAGCACCATGTCCTGGGTCGGCGTCGCCAGCGGCGCGCCGTGGGCGGGCGAGAGGATGTTGTTGGCGGACAGCATCAGCACCCGCGCCTCGGCCTGCGCCTCGGCGGAGAGCGGCACGTGGACGGCCATCTGGTCGCCGTCGAAATCGGCGTTGAAGGCGTGGCAGACCAGCGGGTGGACCTGGATCGCCTTGCCCTCGACCAGCACCGGCTCGAAGGCCTGGATGCCGAGGCGGTGCAGGGTCGGCGCCCGGTTGAGCAGCACCGGGTGCTCGTGGATGACCTCCTCCAGCACGTCCCAGACCTCGGGCACCATCGACTCGACCATTTTCTTGGCCGCCTTGATGTTCTGCACCGCTTTGCGCTCGACCAGCTGGGCCATGATGAACGGCTTGAACAGCTCCAGCGCCATCAGCTTCGGCAGGCCGCACTGCTGCAGCTGAAGGCTCGGCCCGGAGACGATCACCGAGCGGCCGGAGTAGTCGACCCGCTTGCCGAGCAGGTTCTGGCGGAAGCGGCCCTGCTTGCCCTTCAGCATGTCGGAGAGCGACTTCAGCGGGCGGTTGCCGGGCCCGGTGACCGGGCGGCCGCGGCGGCCGTTGTCGAACAGCGCGTCGACCGCCTCCTGCAGCATCCGCTTCTCGTTGTTGACGATGATCTCGGGCGCGCCGAGGTCGAGCAGCCTTTTCAGCCGGTTGTTGCGGTTGATCACGCGCCGGTAGAGGTCGTTGAGGTCCGAGGTCGCGAAGCGGCCGCCGTCGAGCTGCACCATCGGCCGCAGCTCGGGCGGGATCACCGGCACGGAGTCGAGGATCATCCAGTCCGGCTTGTTGTCGGAGTGCAGGAATGCGGAGGCGACCTTCAGCCGCTTCACCGCGCGGGCCTGTTTCTGGCCTTTGGAGCTGTTGATCGTCAGCTCCAGCTCCTCGCATTCGGCCTCCAGGTCGACCTGCTCGAGCAGGTCGCGCACCGCTTCGGCGCCCATCCCGCCGCGGAAGTACTCGCCCCAGCCGAACGGCGACCCGAAGCGGTCCTTCAGCTCGCGGAACACGGTCTCGTCGTTGACGACGTCCTTCGGCTTCATCTCGGTGAAGATCTTCCAGACCTCGTCCATCCGCTCGATCGCCTCTTCGATGTAGGCCTCGGTGTCGGCGATCTCCGCCTCGAAGGTCTTGCGCAGCTCTTTGATCAGCTTGGCGCGCTCGTCCTCCTTCAGCTTGCGCAGCTGCGCCGCGGTCAGCTTCAGCGTGTCGGCCCAGATGTGGTCGTCGTCGTCGAACTTCTCCTGGCCGCCGCCTTCGAGGTACTTGATCCGCCGTTCCAGCGCCTCGTTCAGCTCCTGGGTGCGCTTCTGCTGTTCGGCCTCGTAGCCGTCGACGACCTTCTTCACCTCTTTCTCGAGCTTGCCGAGATCCTTGTCGCGGGCCTCGACGTCGACCCAGGTGACCATCGAGGCGGCGAAGTAGAGGACCTTCTCCAGCTCCTTCGGCGCCATGTCGATCAGGTAGCCGATCCGGCTCGGCACGCCCTTGAAGAACCAGATGTGGGAGACCGGAGCGGCCAGGTCGACGTGGCCCATCCGCTCGCGGCGGACCTTGGACCGCGTCACCTCGACGCCGCAGCGCTCGCAGACGATGCCCTTGTAGCGGACCCGCTTGTACTTGCCGCAGTAGCACTCCCAGTCCTTGGTCGGGCCGAAGATGCGCTCGCAGAACAGCCCGTCTTTCTCGGGCTTCAGGGTGCGGTAGTTGATCGTCTCGGGCTTGGTGACCTCGCCCCAGCTCCAGGACCGGATCTTCTTCGAGGACGCGAGGCCGATCTCGATCGCGTCGAAGTTGTTGATGTCGATCATCGCTTCCTCAGTCCTCCACCTTCGTCTCTTCCTTGGCCTCCGCCCCGTCGCCGTTGCCGCCGCCCTCCTCGTCGGTGACCACCTGCTCCTCCTTCTCGTCGGCGGCGCCGTTGGAACCCTCGGCGCGCACCCCGGTCAGGTCCATCCCCAGCTCCTCCGCCGCTTTCAGCAGGTCGTCGTCCTCTTCGGCGATCTCCACGTCGCCGCCTTCGGATACCACGTTGGCGTCGAGCGAGAGGCTCTGGATCTCTTTCAGCAGGACTTTGAAGGACTCCGGGATCGAGGGCTCGGGGATGTTCTCCCCCTTGACGATCGCCTCGTAGGCCTTCACCCGGCCGACCGTGTCGTCGGACTTCACGGTGAGCATCTCCTGCAGCGTGTAGGCCGCGCCGTAGGCCTCCAGCGCCCAGACCTCCATCTCGCCGAAGCGCTGGCCGCCGAACTGCGCCTTGCCGCCCAGCGGCTGCTGGGTGACCAGCGAGTAGGGGCCGGTCGAGCGGGCGTGGATCTTGTCGTCGACCAGGTGCAGCAGCTTGAGGATGTACATGTAGCCGACCGTCACGGTGCCCTCGTAGGGCTCGCCGGTGCGGCCGTTGTAGAGCTGGGCGCTGCCCGCGCAGCGGGCCCCGGGCTGGGCGCTCTTGTCGACCCCGAGGTCGATGCCGCGCTCGGAGTTCTCCTCCGACCAGCCGAGCAGCGCCTCGTCGACGTCCTCGACGGTCGCCCCGTCGAAGACCGGGGTCGAGACGTAGACCCGGCCGTCGCCGCCGGGCGAATGCGCCTGCTTATAGGCCTCGGAGCCGTCGTCGTACCAGCCGCCGCCGGCGACCCAGCCGAGGTGCGTCTCCAGCACCTGGCCGATGTTCATCCGGCTCGGCACGCCGAGCGGGTTGAGGATCACGTCGACCGGCGTGCCGTCGACCAGGTGTGGCATGTCCTCTTCGGGGACGATCTTCGAGATCACCCCCTTGTTCCCGTGGCGGCCGGCGAGCTTGTCGCCCTCGGCGATCTTGCGCTTCGTCGCCACGTAGACGCGGACCAGGTCGTTGACCCCGGGCGGCAGGTCGTCGCCCTCGTCGCGGCTGAAGGTGAGCACGTCGATCACCACGCCGCCCTCGCCGTGCGGGACTTTCAGCGAGGTGTCGCGGACCTCGCGCGCCTTCTCCTTGAAGATCGCGCGGATCAGCTTCTCCTCGGCGGTCAGCTCGGTCTCGCCCTTCGGCGTCACCTTGCCGACCAGCAGGTCCCCCGACACGACCTCGGCCCCGACCCGGACGATGCCCTGCTCATCGAGGTTGCGAAGGCTCTCCTCGGAGCGGTTGGGGATGTCGCGGGTGATCTCCTCGTCGCCGAGCTTCGTCGTGCGGGCGTCGATCTCGTACTCCTCGATGTGGATCGAGGTCAGCTCGTCGTCCTTGACGAGGCGCTCGGAGAGGATGATCGCGTCCTCGAAGTTGTAGCCCTCCCAGGACATGAAGGCGACCAGGCAGTTCTTGCCGAGGGCGATCTCGCCGCCCGCGGTCGAGGAGCCGTCGGCGAGCACGTCGCCGGCCTTCACCTTCTGGCCGCTCTCGACGATCGGCCGCTGGTGGATGATCGTCCCCTGGTTGGAGCGCATGAACTTGTGCAGCTGGTAGGTGTCCTTCTTCGAGCCGTGGCTGACCACGACCTGCTCCGAGTCGACGTGGCTGACCTCGCCGTCGCTGTTCGCCAGGGTGACGTCGCCGGTGTCGATCGCGGCGCGCCGCTCCATGCCGGTGCCGATCAGCGGCGGCTCGGGCTTCAGCAGCGGCACCGCCTGGCGCTGCATGTTGGAGCCCATCAGCGCCCGGTTGGCGTCGTCGTGCTCGAGGAAGGGGATCAGCGCCGTCGCCACCGACCAGATCTGGGTCGGCGAGACGTCCATCAGCTCGACTTCGCGGGGCGCGGCGGTCGCGTACTCCTGCTCGCCGGCGCGAACCAGGACCTGCGGGCCCTTCAGCTTGCTGGTCTTCGGGTCGACCTCGGCGTTCGCCTGGGCGATGATCCGGTCCTCCTCCTGGGTCGCGTCGAGGTGGACGATCTCCTCGGTCACGACGCTGTCCTTCACCAGCCGGTAGGGGGTGGTGACGAAGCCGTGTTCGGAGATCTGCGCGAACGAGGAGAGCGAGCCGATCAGGCCGATGTTCGGGCCCTCCGGGGTCTCGATCGGGCACATTCGGCCGTAGTGGGTCGGGTGCACGTCGCGGACCTCGATCGGGGCCCGCTCGCGGGTCAGGCCGCCGGCCCCGAGCGCCGAGAGGCGACGCCGGTGGGTGAGGCCGGCCAGCGAGTTGGTCTGGTCCATGAACTGCGAGAGCTGCGAGGAGCCGAAGAACTCCTTTTGCGCCGCGACCACGGGGCGGATGTTGATGATCGTCTGCGGCGTGATCGCGTCGGCGTCTTCGGTGGTCAGCCGCTCGCGCACGACCCGCTCCATCCGGTAGAGGCCGATCCGGAACGCCTCCTGGATCAGCTCGCCGACCGTGCGCAGGCGGCGGTTGCCGAAGTGCTCGTACTCGTCGAGGTGCTCGGCGACCGGCTCGCGCGGGTAGGTGATCGCCTCCGCGGCGTAGTCCTTGATCGGGTTCTCCTCGTCGATCTCCTCGGGGATGCCGAGCAGCTTCGGCAGGCTGACCAGCTCCTTGATCAGCGCGGTGATGTCGTCGTGGGTGAGGACCCGGTTGTCGAGGTCGACGTCGAGGTCGAGCCGCGCGTTCAGCTTGTAGCGGCCGACCCGGGTAAGGTCGTAGCGCTTCGGGTCGAAGAAGAGCTGCTCGAGCAGGGCGCGGGCGGCGTCGACCGAGGGCGGCTCGCCGGGGCGCTGCTTTTTGAACAGCTCGATCAGGGCGCCCTCCTCGCTCTGGGTCGCCTCGGTGTCGGCCTCGATCGTGTGCTTGAGGTAGACCGAGTCGTCGAACATCGAGAGGATCTGCTCGTCCTCGACGTAGCCCATGGCGCGCAGCAGCACCGTCACCGGCAGTTTGCGCTTGCGGTCGATGCGCACGTAGACGCGGCCCTTTTTGTCGATTTCCAGCTCCAGCCAGGAGCCGCGGGCAGGCATCAGGTTGGCGATGAAGACCTGTTTTTCGGGGTCCTTCGGCGCCATCACGTAGGCGCCCGGGGAGCGCACCAGCTGGGTGACCACGACGCGCTCGGTGCCGTTGATGATGAAGGTGCCGCGGTCGGTCATCCACGGGAAGTCGCCCATGAACACCGCCTGCTCACGGATCTCCCCGGTCTCTTTGTTCTGGAAGGCGACCGTCGCGGTCAGCGGCCGCGAGTAGGTCATGTCCTTCTCGCGGCACTCCTCGATCGAGTGCGGCGGCTCCTCGAACTTGAAGTCGCCGAAGACGATCGCCAGGTTCCCCGTGTAGTCCTCGATCGGGGATATGTCGTCAATCGTCTCTCGCAGCCCGCCCTGTTTGGGATCCGTCAGCTCGTCGAAGGAGCGACGCTGGATGTCGATCAGGTGGGGGACTTCGAGCGGGTTCTTCAGTCGGGAGAAACTCCTGCGGGTTACGGGGGCAGCGCTGGAACGTGCCAAGTCGGCGACTCCTCAGACGGTCAGAGGGACGTGGATACTGCGCAGATACGAGCAGGGGATGACAACAGGCGCGCGACCGCGAAAAATAACATACGGCCGGGCTCGGCCGCGGGATCGGCTCCCTGCCTGCGATCCCTTCGCGGTAGCTGCGGCTTTTATTTGAGCTCGACGGTCGCTCCGGCCTCCTCGAGTTCCCCTTTGACCTTCTCGGCCTCTTCGCGCTCGAGGCCCTCTTTGATCGCTTTCGGAGCCTCGTCGACGATCGCCTTCGCCTCTTTCAGCCCGAGCCCGGTGGCGGCTCGGACGACCTTGATCACCGGCACCTTCTGGCCGCCGACCTCGGTCAGCACCACGTCGACCGTGGAGGCCTCTTCCTCGCCGCCGTCGCCGTCGCCGGCGGGGGCGCCGGCAGCCGCCGGGGCCGCCGCCGCGACCGCGGTCGCGGATACGCCGAACTCCTCCTCGAGCGCCTTGATCCGCTCGGAGAGTTCGAGCACCGAGATGCCCTTCAGCTCCTCGATCCAGTCCTCGGTCTTGACTTTGGTTGCCACTTCCTATTCCTCCTCTTTTGAAGTCTCGTCAGAAGCGTCCTCGGGCGGGTCAGCTTCTCCTTGCTCAGTCTTCGCAGCCTCGGCGCCGGCTTCCGCCGCTTCGTTGCTTGGCCCCTCGCCGCTGACCAACCCTTTCTCGGCGATCTGCGCCAGCTGCAGCGCCAGGCCCTGGACCATCGAGCCGAGGCCGCGAACCAGGCCGGTGAGCGGGCTGGCGACGACGCCGGCCAGCTGCCCGTCGAGCACCTCGCGCGCCGGCAGCCGGGCGATCGACCAGAACTTCTCCTCGTCGAGGTCGAGCTCGTCCATGAAGCCGCCCTTGAAGGCGAGCACCTGGTGCTCTTTGCTGAAGGTCGAGATCGCCTTCGCCGCGCTGGCGGTGTCGCCGCGGACGAAGGTGAGCGCGGTCGGCCCCTCGAGCAGCTCGGAGAGGCGCTGCTCGCCGGCCTGCTCGGCGGCCCGCTTGGTGAGGCGATTCTTGACGACCCGGAAGCTGGCGTCGGCCTCTCGCAGCCTGCCGCGCAGCTCGGCCGCCTGGGGAACGCTGATCCCGCGGTAGTCGATCGCGAAGATCGCCTCGGCGCCCTCGATCTGGGCGGAGATCTCCTCGATGGCTTGTGCCTTCTGGTCTCGGTTCATCGTTCACCTGCACCGGGCTTCCGGGCCGGGGCCCCGCCGGTGGTCTCGGGTTCGCGCGACGCGTCAGTCTACGCGGTGACCGGCTCCCCTGCGGTCTCGGCCGGCGCCTGGCCCGCAACCTCGCGGTCGCCGGTCTTACCGGCGTCGACCCGGATGCCCGGGCCCATCGACGTGGTCAGCGTCGCCGAGAGGATGTATTTGCCCTTCGAGGAGGACGGCTTGGCGCGGACCACCTCGTCGATCACCGCGAGGCAGTTGTCGAGCAGCTGCTGCGCGTCGAAGCTCGCCTTGCCGATCGCCAGGTGGACGATCGCCTGGCGATCGGTGCGGTACTCGACCTTGCCGGCCTTCGACTCGCCGACCGCCTTCTCGATGTCGTCGGTGACGGTGCCGACCTTCGGATTCGGCATCTTGCCCTGGGGGCCGAGCACCCGGCCGAGCTGACCCACCGTCTTCATCATCTCGGGGGTCGAGATCGCCACGTCGAAATCGGTCCAGCCCTCCTGCACTTTCTCGACCAGATCCTGGGCGCCGACGACGTCCGCCCCGGCGGCCTCCGCGTCGCGGGCCTGCTGGCCCTCGGCGAAAACGGCGATCGTCACCTCCTTGCCCAGCCCGTGCGGGAGGGCCAGGGTGCCGCGCAGCTGCTCCTCGGCATGGCGCACGTTGACCCCGAGCCGCATGTGCAGCTCGACCGTCTCGTCGAAGCCGGCGCTCGCCGTCTCCTTGATCAGCGAGATCGCCTCGGCGGGCGGGTAGGCGCGCTCGCGCTGGACCTTGCCGAGCTGTTTGCGGTAGCGCTTGCCGTGGGCCATCAGCCGATCGCCTCGCTTACGCTTCCACGTCGACGCCCATCGACCTCGCGGTGCCGGCGATGATCTTCGAGGCGGCGTCGAGGTCGTTGGCGTTGAGGTCGGGCATCTTGCGCTCGGCGATCTGGCGGACCTGGTCGGCGGAGATCGTGCCGACCTTGTTCATGTGCGGCTCGCCGGAGCCCTTGGAGATCCCGATCGCTTCGCGGATCAGCACCGCGGCGGGCGGCGTCTTGGTGACGAAGTCGAAGGAGCGGTCCTCGTAGACGGTGATCTCGACCGGGATGATCGTGCCGCCCTCGCCCTGCGTCTGGGCGTTGAACGCCTTGCAGAACTCCATGATGTTGACGCCGTGCTGGCCCAGCGCCGGGCCGACCGGCGGCGCCGGGTTGGCGTTGGCGGCCTGGATCTGCAGCTTGATTAGGGTGAGGACTTTTTTCGCCATCGGGATCGGGGAGCGTAGCGGTCCTGGCTAGATCTTCTTCACCTGGTCGTAGTTGACCTCGACCGGGGTCTCGCGGCCGAAGATCGAGACCAGCACCTTGAGTTTGGCGGCGTCCTCGTTGATCTCGGCGATCTCGCCGGAGAAGTCGGACAGCGGGCCGGAGATCACCTTGACCGACTCGCCGATCGAGAACTGCGCCTGGGTGCGCGGCCGCTCCGCGGTCTCGCGGTGCAGCAGACGGTCGACCTCCGGTTTGGAGAGCGGCACCGGCTTGTCGCGCTGGCCGACGAAGCCGGTCACCCCGGGCGTGTTCTTGACCAGGCCCCAGGCGTCGTCGGTCATCTCCATGTTGACCAGGACGTAACCGGGCATCGTCCGTTTCTCCTTCGGTTCTTTCTGGCCTTCCTTGTTGAGTTCCATCACCTGCTCGGTGGGCACCACGACCTGGCGCACGTTGCGGTTCTGGCTCATCGTCTGGACCCGGTGCTCGAGGTTGTGCTTGACCTTGTTCTCGTGTCCCGAGTAGGTATTGATCACGTACCAGCGATACATCTGGAGGCTTGCCTTTGCTTTCGGGACCCGCTAGCGGGCTAGAGGATCTGCTTGATGAGGAAACTGAAGGCGCTGTCGAGGGCGCCGAGGTAGGCCGCGGCGACGGCGACGAAGATGATCGTCACGGCGGTCGCCTGAACCAGCGTGTCGCGGTCCGGCCACTGGACTTTGCGCAGCTCCGCCCCGCAGGAGACGAGGAAGCCGATCACGCCGCCGCGCTGGCGACCGGCCTGGGCCTGCTTCTGGCGGCGGGCCAGCTGGTCGCGCTCCTGGCGCTTGCGCTCCTCGCGCTTGCGCTTCTCCGCTTCCTTGGCCTGCTTCGCCTCGGCGCGCCGCTCGGCGCGGCTCGGCTTCGGCGCGTCGGGGGTCTCGAGATCGGCCTCGGCGGCGCCGGCGCCCATCCCGACCTCCATCGCCTCGACCTCGGCGACCTCGCCGGAGACCCCGACCTGGGTGTCGTGCTGCGCGTGCGACTCGGCGTCGCCGTCGTGCCTACGGCCGGAGCCGTCGCCGGAGCGCTGGCCGTCGCCGGAGCGCTTCCGCTCCGCCGCTTCGCGGGCGCGGCGCTCCGCCTTGCGCTGGGCGCGCGTCTTCGCCACTACCTGGTCTCCTTGTGCGGCGTGTGGTGCCCGCACCAGCGGCAGAACTTGCGCAGCTCGATCCGGTCCGGCGAGTTGCGCCGCGACTTGTTCGTCTGGTAGTTGCGCCGCTTGCAGTCTTCGCAAGCCAGCGTCACCGCGATGCGGACATCTCCGCGAGCCATTTCTCCTCGTTGCCGAACGGACGCCGTTACAAGAGAAAACCCCGAGCCGAGGCGCGAGGCTGAAGGCAAGGATAGCGCTCCGTCCGTCCTTTGGCCGCCCGCCGATTCGCCGCGTGGGGGGAGAATCATCGGTGTCGGGCGCCTTATTGGGGGTATGCACCCAAAAGGCGCCCCCGACGCCCGAGTGGCGGCCCTTGCGACGCGGCAGCACGGCGCGATCTCGATCGGACAACTCCGCGACTGCGGCCTGTCGGACAGCGGCGTTCGCGAGCGACTGAGGGCCGGGCGCCTCCACCGCATTCATCGCGGGGTGTATGCGGTGGGACACCTCGCGCCCAGCAACGAGCGGCGGTGGATGGCCGCGGTGTTGGCCCTGGGAGAGGGCGCCGTCGTCAGCCACGGCAGCGCAGCGGCACTCTGGGGACTCCTGCCTCCGCGAGATGGGCCCGTCGATGTCTCCCTACCCAGCCGGAGTGGCCGGAGGCGGCGCGAGGGGATTCGCACCCACCGCCCGGCCTCACTGGAGCCTTCCGAAACCACCGGCAGGCGCGGGATCCCCGTCACTTCACCCGCCCGCACTCTCGACGATTTGCGGTCGGCTATCCCAGACCGCGAGCTGCGCCGCGCGGTCCGCCAGGCAGAGATCCTCGGGCTGCCCCTGGGGCGGAGCGTCGTCCCTGTGGTACCGGTAGCCATCCGTCTCCACCCGGCTGCCCAGGCCCAGCGTGAACGCGCTCCGGCTCGCTGCGGGTCCGGTCGGAGGGCAAGGAGGCATTCGAGGGCGACCGCGCCCGGGATCTGCGGCTGCGCGGCCAGGGTTACCAGGTGGTGCGTCTCTCCCACCGGCAGGTGTTCGAGGAACCGGCCCGGGTCGCGAGGGTCCTCCGCGCGGCAGTCGCCCCCTCCGGGCGCCTTGATGGCGCTATGCGCCAATAACGCGCCCCGAGGCGCTCAGAGGCCGAGCGTTTTGGCGATGATCGTGCGCTGGATCTCCGAGGTGCCACCGTAGATGGTCGAGACCATCGTGGCGCGCACGAGGCGCTCCATGTCGTACTCGGAGGAGTAGCCGTAACCGCCCATCAGCTGCATCCCCTCGACCGCGACGCGTTTGGCGACCTCGGTCACGTGCAGCTTCACCATCGAGGCCTCGCGGGGCAGCATCCGGCCTGGGTCCTCGTCGGTCAGGGCGGCGACCCAGCGGGTCATCAGCCGGGCGCTTTCGATCTCGGTCGCCATGTCGGCGAGGCGGTGCTGGAGCGCCTGGAAGGAGCCGATCGGGCGGCCGAACTGCTTGCGCTCCTTGACGTAGGCGAGCGCGTCGTCGAAGGCGCGCTGGGCGATCCCGAGCATCGTCGCGGCGAGGATCAGCCGCTCGACGTTGAGGCCGGCCATCAGCTGCGTCCAGGCCTGGTCGACCTCGCCGAGCAGGGCGTCGGCGGGCGCCTCGACGTCGCTCAGGTAGAGGGTGTTGGTCTCGGTGCCGCCCATCGTCTCGATCGGGACGATCTCGAGGCCGTCGGCCTCGCGCGGCAGCCAGATCATCGAGAGGCCGTCGTGCTTGTTCTCGCCCTTGGTCGTACGGCAGACGACCAGGATGTGGTCGGCGATGTGGGCGTTGGAGATGAAGACCTTCTGCCCGTTGAGGACGAAGCCGCCGTTCACCCGCTCGGCCGAGGTGGTGAGCGCGCCGACGTCGGAGCCGGCCTCGGGCTCGGTCATCGCGATCGCCTCGACCGCGCCGCCGGCGATCCCGCCGAGGATCTCCCGCTTCTGCTCCTCGCTGCCGAAGCGCTGCGTGGCGCCGGCGACGATCAGCGTGGTCGCGTAGCCGCCGATCGGGGCTAGCCCGCGCGAGGTCTCCTCCATGAACAGGCAGGCGTCGAGCATCGAGCCGCCCGATCCGCCGTACTGCTCCGGGATCGTCACGCCGAGCCAACCGAGCTCGGCCATCTGCTTGTAGACGGCGTCGGCGTGGTGCAGCCGGTAGCCGTCGGTGAGCTGCTCGCGCTGCTCCCTGGTCCCGCACTCGCGCGCGCAGAAGCCGCGGATCGCGTCGACGAAGTCGGTCTGCTCGTCGGTCAGCGAGAAGTCCATGGGCCGGGAGGCTATTACGAGCTACTAACTCACGATCAGCAGCCGGCAGGCCGCGCCGCTCACCTACCGCTGCGGCAGCCTCGTAGACCCCCCCTTGGCTCGAACACGGCGTCGATGTCGCGCGTCGCCCGGCGCTCATCGTAGGCGAGGGCGGTCGGCGCCCCGCCGACCACATCGCTCAGACGCGGTGCAGGGAGCGCTCGGGCACGAACACGCCTCGGCGCCGGAAGGCGGCCGGCGCCTGGGCGATCGAGACGGCCCGGAACCCGGGCACCTCGCTGAAACCAGAAGCGATCGAGGAACCGCGCCGCCTCGAGCGACCACCCGGGGCGCTCGAGGCCGTGCGCAACCGCCAGGTGCTCGGCGAGCGTTCCGAGGTAGGCGTCGTAGCGAGCGTCTCCGCACGGCTCCGGTCGATCCGCGATCGCCTCCGCGCGGGAACGGCCGTCGCCGCGCAACGAGAACTCGTCGAGGAACTCGCGCACCGCCTGACCGAAGCCTCGCCCGTGCGGACCCGGTCCGAGACGCCGGCCAGCGTCTCGCGCAGCCGCTCAGCGTCCGGAGGATGCGCGGCAAGCCACTCGGAATTCGTCGTCAACGGCGTTGCCATCTCGACCGATAGTGGGGCCTGGCTCGGCATCCGGCGACCAGTTCCCGGTTCGTTTCGTCTGAGCCACACACCAACGTACGACGGCCGCGACGTGAAGGGGCAAGGGGTCGGCGGAGGGGAAGGCGGAGCGCGGGGCGCTGCGACGGGACTATCTCGAGCTGACGCCCGCGCAGCGAGTGAAGCAGGTGTTCGAGCTGTCGAGTTCATGTCCCGTGTCTCAGAGGCGGGTAACCGCCAGCGTGGCGCCTGAGCTCGACATCGAGGGAATCCTCGAAGCGCTCGTCGAGGCGGATGTCGAGTTCCTCCTGATCGGCGGCGTCGCTGTCGGTTTCCACGGCTACGTGCGGGCGACGGAGGACGTCGACGTAGTGCCAGCTCCGAACGCAATGAACCTGGCGCGCCTGTCCAAGGTGCTGACCGCTTTGGAGGCCGAAGTCGAGGGTGCCGACGAGCTCGCGGAGGGCGAGCTGCCCGACCCCCTTGACCCGTCCGTGCTCGCGCTCGGCGGCAACTGGGTACCGCGCACGAGGCTCGGGCGCTTCGACGTGATGCAGTGGATCGGCGACGATGCGCTATGGGAGAGGCTCTCCCCAGCAGCCATCTGCACGCAGATCGGCGACCTGTCCGTCCGCATCGTCGGCTACGAGGACCTGGTGGCGCTCAAGCGGCGGGCCGGCCGGCCCGAGGACCTGGCCGACCTGCTGCGACTCAGCCAGGCGCGCGGCGAAAGCCCGGAACGAGACTCGAACTCGTGACCCCTTCCTTACCATGGAAGTGCTCTACCAACTGAGCTATCCGGGCGGAACGATCAACTTTAGCGGTGGCGCGCTCCGCACTACAGCTGGGTCGCGATCAGGCCGATCAGCGCGGCGATCACGAGCACGCTGCTCTGGAGCATCAGGCGCTGCATCGCTTCGAGCCGGGCATCCGCTTTGTCGAATCGCGCGTCGGCCTTGTCGAAACCGGCCTTCATCTCGCCACGCAGATCGCGGAGCTCGCCTTCGACCTTGTCGAAGCGCCGGTCGACCGCGTCGAAGCGGTGATCGACCGCGTCGAAGCGGTGATCGACGTGCTTGGCGAAGTCGTCGAGCCTCTCGTCCGTCCAAGTCTCTCGCATCGTCTCCATTCTTCCATGCTCGCAGACAAGAAGGCGCGAGTGGCGCGCAGATCGAAGAATGTTCTGCGCGGGAACGTGACGAGACCTCAGCGGCATCAGCCTGTATGTATCACCAGTGATACAGTAAGGCAATGTCCGAGGTGAGCATTCGCGACCTGCGCAACCACGGCGGCGAGGTGGTCGACCGCGCGGCGCATGGCGAGCAGATCACGATAACGCGGTCCGGCAGGGCCGTGGCCGAGCTGCGCGCGGTGCGTCCGCCGCTCTCCGCAGCGGCGCTGCTGAGCCGGCGGCGCGGCCTGCCCGCGATCGACCCGGCGAGCCTGCGCACGGACGTCGACCGCCTGCTGGACTCGCGCCTGTGAGCGAAGAGCCGGCGGCGCCGACCCGGGGGATCCTCGACACCTCCACGGTCATCCTCCTGAGGCGCCTCGAGGACCCGAGCGCGCTGCCCGACGAGCCGCTCGTGAGCGCCGTGACTCTCGCCGAGCTCGCCGTCGGCCCGCTCGTCGCCGAAGGCCAGAGCGAGACCGCGGCCCGCCAGGCCCACCTGCAGCAGGCCGAGGCCGACTTCTCTCCCCTCCCCTTCGACGCCGACGCCGCCCGCGCATTCGGGCGCGTCGCCGCCGCGCTGCGGAGCTCGGGGCGAAAGGCGACAGCGCGTACCTACGACGCGATGATCGCGGCGACCGCCCTCGCCAACGAGCTGCCCGTCTACACGTGCAACCCGGACGACTTCGCCGGCATCGACGGGCTCGACGTCGTCCCGGTGCCGGTTCCGGAATAGCCCAAGCTCGTGGGCGGCGATGCCGGGGTCGCGGGTGACGAGCGGGCGGACAGATCTTCGGGCCGCGCCGCGCCAGGCGGAGGCGGCGGGGTATAGCCGGCACGGGTGGACTCCATCGAGGGACCGCTGGGGGAGACCAGCCAGTCGCTCGGCGAGTACCTGCGCACCCTGATCGAGATGCGGATCGTCGCGCGCGAGCTGCCGGTCACCGCCGCTGCGGGCGCCGTTGGATACCGCTACCGACTGGCGGATGGCTTCTTGCGTTTCTGGTTCCGCTTCGTCCGGCCTTACCACGACGAGCTGGAAGCGGGAATGAGCGCGAGCGATCTCTGGCAGGCGGAGGTAGAGCCGGGTATGTGGACAACGAAGCCGCTGAGCGTCCTCTTCGCTCGCTCCGGCTTCACGAAGGGCCTGCGAGAGGCATCGATCACGGCGAGTTCGGCGAGATCATCCACTGCATCTGAATCCTTGGGGACCGAGAAATGGCTCTGTAAAGCCAATCCGGGCGGAGCGATCGACTCTAGCGGCGCGGCGGGTGAGAGCGCTTGCGGTGGCGCTTGCCCTTGCAGTCAGCCCTGACCTTCGGGCGGGTGTCGCGACGCTTGCCGTTGTGGCCGGCGAAGCGGGCCCTGGCGCGGTGCACCCCGCGGCAGAGGTCGGTCGCGTTGACCAGAAGACCCTTCTTACCGCCCTTCATGGTCAGTACGAAGGTGCTGACCGGAGCGTCGGGAACGGTGGGGAAGACGGTCCGGATGCGGCCCCGGACGGCGTCGATCCGGCCCGAGAGCTCGATGTCGACCTGACCGTGCAGGTCGGCAACCAGGTCGGGAAGCCGGTGCTTGGAGGAGCGCAGGTATACGGGTCCTTCGAGCGGCCGGTCGAGCAGCGGCGAGACACCCCTGGCGAACCCGTAGACCGAGGCCGGCGGGCACGCCCGTGCGGAGAACTGCACTTGCGTGCAAACCGACCTGACGTGGGTCTGGTCGAACAGCTCCGAGCGTGGCAGGGTGAGCGCGACGCGGCCGACGTTGGCTTGGCCGGCACGGGCCTTCAGGACCGCCCGCAGCCTCGGGTGACCGCCTCGCCTGGTGCCGCCGAGCAGGCGGGCGTGGAGGCGCGGCTTGAAGCCGAGGTCCTCGCAGCCGCCGACCTGGAAGCGCGAGGCCGGCGTGGCGGCCCCACCGGCATCGGAGACGATCGTCGTGGCGACCGCCTGTTCTGAGCAGTCGGTCGGGTTGAGCATGAACTCTGGCCGGTCGACGCCGACGTGGATCCGGCGGTAGGCGATCGGGATCCCTCGGAGGATCTGGGGCAGCGGGTCGGAGCTGACCGAGACCTGCGCGGTTATCGGGTCGATATGGACCGCGGCCCGGGCCGACACCGTGCCCAGGTCGAAGGGCCCCGCCTGGGCTGGCACCCGGAACACGACGCTGTAGGGCTCGCCGCGGTAGGGGCCGGCCAGGTAGACCCCAGTCGGCGCCTTGCCGGGCTGGGGCACCGAGAGTGGCCGCGGACCGACGCCGGCGGCGACGTTCAGCGAGCCGATCCGGCTGGCGGCCGGGCAGTCGCCCGCGCCGGCATATGCCAGCGGGCAAAGCGGCACACCCGCCAGCTTCGCCAACTCGCCCTTCGGCAGGACGGCGCCGATCGCCGCAACATTCTGTTCGCCGTCCTTGCGACCGACGTCGAAGACGAAGGGAGCGAGGACGGCGGCGGCCGCGTTTGTGGTGCCCGCCGAGAGGCTCGGGTTGAAGCCGCCGGTGCCGCAATTCCGGTCGACCGCGACGGAGTCGGCCCTGTCCACGCTGCGACCGGACCAGGAGGTGAAGGTGCTCCTGTAGGTGTAATCGCCGCAGCTGCCCGGGTTGGCGAGCACCCCGCCGGGGCCGCCGAAGAAGCCCAGCTCGACCTCGCTGAACGGCAGCTGCGGGACGTTTTCGAACGTGGTGGTGACCTGGCCCGTGTTCGGATCGAGGTCGAGCTCGGCGGTCTGCTTGACGATCACCCCGTGCCCTTCGGCCACCAGGTAGGCGGCGAGCAGCGAGCCGAACGGGTTTGCGTTCTGCCGAGCGAGGTAGAGGGCTCCCTCCAGCGGGTCTTCGAGCAGCGGCGTGTTGAGCTTGACGGTGCCGATCTTCGAGTCGTCCGGGCAGCTCACCGGGTTGTCGTTATGCAGGCCGAACTGCGCCTCGCTACAGCCGCCGAGGCCGTTGGCCGCGGCGGGGTTGACCGCGACCCCCTCGGGCAGCTTCACCACGGCCTTTTTCAGGTGCGAGGTGACCAGCCCGTTCGGGTCGCTGTTGT
>Ga0210101_1000091_pt1 | contig 31292 bp, 23 predicted proteins | sample Muzzi_PWC_D1_FD_185534 | JGI IMG/M metagenome (GOLD analysis project Ga0210101, IMG submission 185534) | Wetland microbial communities from San Francisco Bay, California, USA, that impact long-term carbon sequestration - Muzzi_PWC_D1 (SPAdes) | ecosystem: Environmental > Aquatic > Marine >... | reverse complement strand
GTTGCGAATCTTCAAATGTCATTCTCTACCATGATCCCGTCCGGCCGCTGACAACAAAGGGCGCTGCGATGCCGTGATTCAGGGTTTGAACATGAGCGATACCTTAGCATTGAATCCGGTTTTCAGCCATGGGCAAGATAGATTCGGTAAACTGAGATAAGTCGCCAGCGCCGCGATGAACAGCAGGGCAAAACGGCCAGGTATGTCAGTGAGAGGCGTGAGTTATCCGTGATCGTGATAGATAGCAGGCGCGTCAGTCACGCCCGATCATTTATAGGTGCGACAAATTGTCACATTCCGCACTCCGGTATTCCCGGTTACTATCCTGTCGACATGAAGCCAAGCGGGAGGCGGGATGAAGAATATTATTATAAGTATCGTTATCGGTTTGTCGGGGATGTTGTTTTGCGCGGTGACACAGGCCAGTTGCGGTAGCACCGTCTGTGCGATCAATACCAACTGGGATGAGCACGGCGCCAGTCGTCCCGGCTGGAGTGCGGATATGAGTTACACCTATAGCCATGCCGATGTCCTGAGATCCGGCAGCCGACGGATCGACGCCGATACCACTTCCAGTGGAGAGGTCGAGAATCTCGGCACCTACAACAGGGCCATCACCGCGACGTTAAACTATACACGTGATAGTCACTGGGGTGCGATGCTGAGTCTGCCCTACATCATCAGGGATCATGACCACAATCTCGGATCCTATGTCGGTTCTACACCTGCCGGTTATGAAAGTTTTCACGCCGATGCCCTGGGAGATATCAAGCTGGTCGGCCGTTTTCACTGGGATCAGGATGAAAGCGACAACACCGGTGCGGGAGTGAAATTCGGGGTCAAGCTGAATACCGGCAAGAAGGATTTCACCATCAAGCAGAGCGGACTTTTGCCTGAAGAGGTCGCATTACAGCCCGGAAACGGCAGTACCGATTTGATCCTGGGGCTGATGTGGCACCGCTCCACCCCCGGCAGTGACTGGAACTGGTTCGCCCAGGGGACGGTCCAGGCATCGGTACGGGCAGACGATGAGTATCGTCCCGGCAACCAGGTCAATATCGATGGTGGCACGCGTTATGCGCTCAGTCATCATGCCAGTGCCCTGTTGCAGCTTAATGCCCAGTGGAAGCATGTCGACTCTCGCGATGCAGCGTCATTAACCGAAGCCGGTGATGACAGCAGCGGCGGGCGCATTATTTCGTTGACTCCGGGTATCAGCTATGAATTCATGTCGAATTCGCAGGTCTACTGCCTGGTGCAGGTCCCGGTCTACCAGTATATGAACGGAGAACAGTTGACTGCCACATCATCGGTGTCGGCAGGTATCAACCATCGCTTCTGATAATGGCTGACTGACACTGTCAAGGTATATCAGGCCGGTCATTGTAATGGTCCAGGGACCGGAATGGGGTGCCTAGTTGAAGCGACTGACACCCTGTTCCAGGTTTCTTTTGCTGAAGGCCCGATCATTGAGCCTGTTATTGATTTTGATATCGCTGATCTCAAGTACGGTTTGTTCCCGGGTCGCGGGGTCAGTGGCCTCAACGCGCTGCCACAACCAGTAGCCATCGATCTCGATCCAGTGGAATTTGATATCGAGCAGTTCCCTGTCATCGGCGTCAAAGGATTGTATACGGCTGATGCGCAGGGTGTTTTTGTTCACCCAGTTGAGACGCCTGGCGACCGTGGCAGCGTCCCCCTGATCGGCAGGATCCTGTAGTCCCTGTCCATGTCGTGGGGTGCTGCTGATCAGATAGTGCGGTTGTCCATCATAGGTTTTTTCACCCACCAGTCGGTGCTCATCGAGCCGTGACGGACGCGGGTCAAGATTGTAACGATCCAGGAGTGAGCGGCCGAATTCATCATCATTCTGCTTGTGTCCCTGCTTGTGCGGGACGAGACGGCGGGTCATGCGCAGTTCAGGCAGGTAGATCCATTCATCATCGGCCTCGTCGCTGTCTTTATCCCGCAACCAGCCCAGATAGGCGACGCCCTTCCTGTCCAGCGGGCTTTCAGTGAAAAACATCGCCTTGTTATCATAACCCTGTTTGCCGGACATATTTTTCCACACCATAGTGTAGATAACCTGTTTGTCAGTCTCGTCTGCGGCAATGAAGTGGAAGGTCAGCCTGGCAATCTCGTCGTCAACCCGCTTGATCGCATCGCTTTCGCGCATGATGTTGGTGGCGTCTTCGGCCGCATGGCTGTAGCCGGGATTGGCCATGAACAGGAGTGTTGCTGTGATGATGCCGGGTAATCTCATGCCTGTTGTCCCTGTATGATTCAGCAAAGGCCTTCCGGCCGGCGGCCGGAATCCCGTCTATGATAACGCCGATATTACTGCATAAGCGAATGCAATTAACGCAGACAATAATATGATAGGGTATTCTGTGCCGGACGGCACATCGATGATATATCTCGCTGCAACACTGCAGACCGATAACACAGAGAGACCTATGAAAAAACGTTTGTTGATCCTGGTGTTCATGCTGACGGGTGAGTCACTGTACGCGCAACAATGTGATATCAGTCGTGAGGCGACAAGTCCTGATGATATTTTCATCATGAACAAGGACGGTACGGTTAAAGACAGCTTCAGCGGCCTGATGTGGATGCGTTGTGCGCTGGGCCAGCAATGGCGTGACGAACGCTGCGCCTTTAATCACCTGGGCTATACCTTTGCCGGTGCCATGGAAGCTGTCAGTGAATTTAATGCTGCGGGCGGATTTGCCGGTTATCGCGACTGGCGCCTGCCTGACCTGAAGGAATTGTCGACCATAGTGGAGCAACGCTGTGATGATCCGGCGATTAACAGCCGTGCCTTTCCTGATGCACCCGTTACCGGTTACTGGTCATCGCGGCGTGATCCCGACTATAGCGATGGTGCAATGCTGATACATCTGCTGAATGGTCGGCATTACATGGGCAATATCGGCGGTGTGTGGGCTGTGCGACTGGTGCGTGACGATCATTAAAACCGGCCGACAGGAGGAACTCGTCCTGATGAACGGCGATCGCGTGTTGCAGGTGTGTGTCTGCCGGGCATGCAAAAACCGCCCGGCAGACTGACGGCGTAGAGACTATTTTTTACTGTTGCGTTCCTGCACTTCCTTGATCACCTCATCGGCGACATTCTTCGGACAGGCCGTATAGTGAGAGAATTCCATTGAGAACTGGCCGCGGCCCGAGGTCATCGTGCGCAGGTCACCGATGTAACCGAACATCTCGCTCAAAGGGCAATCAGCCTTGATGCGAACACCGGTCACTCCGGCCTCCTGGGATTTGATCATGCCGCGACGGCGGTTAAGGTCGCCGATGACATCACCGACATGATCTTCCGGGGTGAAGACATCGACCTTCATGATCGGTTCCAGTAATTGCGGCCCGGCCTTGGGCATGGTCTCGCGGTAGGCGGCCTTGGCGGCGATTTCATAGGCGATGGCCGATGAGTCGACGGCATGGAAGGCACCATCCATCAATGTCACCTTGAAGTCCAGGCACGGGAAACCGGCCAGGACACCGTGTTCGGTGCTGAGTTTGAATCCCTTTTCGACGGCGGGCCAGAATTCACGTGGAACGTTACCACCAGTGACTTTGGATTCGAACTCGAAACCGCTGCCGGGCTCGCTGGGTTCGACGACAAAGTCGATCTTGGCAAACTGACCGGAACCACCGGTCTGCTTTTTGTGGGTGTAGGTGTCTTCAACGCGTTGGGTAATGGTCTCGCGATAGGCGACCTGTGGTTTACCAACGTTAACGTCAACCCCGTGGGTGCGGCGGAGGATATCGACCTTGATGTCCAGGTGCAGCTCGCCCATGCCTTTGATGATGGTTTCACCACTGTCTTCGTCGGTTTCAACGCGAAATGACGGGTCTTCCTGGATCATCTTGCCCAGTGCAATACCGAGTTTCTCGGAAGCCGCCTTGTCCTTCGGTGCGATGGCGATGGAGATTACCGGATCCGGGAACACCATCGGTTCCAGTGTGGCCGGGAATTTCGGATCACACAGGGTGTGTCCGGTCTGGACATTCTTCATGCCGACGATGGCGACGATGTCACCGGCCTGGGCGCTATTCAACTCCTCGCGCGAGTCGGCATGCATCTCGACTATACGTCCGATACGTTCGGTCTTGCCGGTAAAGGTGTTAAGCACATTGGAACCTTTTTCCAGCTTGCCGGTGTAGATGCGGATGAAGGTTAAAGCACCAAAACGATCATCCATGATCTTGAATGCCAGTGCCCGCAACGGTTTTTCCGGGTCGACGATGGCGTATTCTCCTGTCGGGTTACCTTCCAGGTCGATCTCAGGCTGCGGCTTGACCTCGGTAGGGCAGGGCAGGTAGTCAACGACGGCATCCAGTACCAGCTGGACGCCCTTGTTCTTGAACGATGAGCCGCAGTAGGTCGGGAAAAAATCAAGATTGATCGTACCCTTGCGGATGCAGCGTTTGAGATCTTCGACGGACGGCTCCTCACCCTCGAGGTATTGCTCCATCAGGTCGTCATCCACTTCCACGGCGGTCTCGATCAGCATCTCACGGTACTCGGAGGCTTTACCCTTGTATTCATCCGGGATGTCGATGATCTCGTAATTCAACGGGTCACCGGAGTCATCCCAGATCCAGGCCTTTTGCGTCAGCAGGTCTATGACGCCCTTGAAATCATCTTCGATGCCGATCGGCAACGTCATCACCAGAGGATTGGCGCCGAGGACATCCTTGACCTGTTTGACCACACGGTAAAAATCCGCGCCCATGCGGTCGAGCTTGTTGACGTAGATGATACGTGAGACCTCGGCATCATTGGCATAGCGCCAGTTGGTTTCGGACTGGGGTTCGACACCACCGGAACCGCAGAAAACACCGACGCCGCCATCGAGGACCTTCAGTGAGCGGTAGACCTCGATGGTAAAGTCTACGTGTCCGGGGGTATCGATAATATTGAAACGGTGATCCTTCCAGAAGCAGGTCGTTGCCGCCGATTGAATCGTGATGCCGCGTTCCTGCTCCTGCTCCATAAAATCGGTCGTGGCGGCACCGTCATGTACCTCGCCAATCTTGTGAATCTTGCCGGTCAGTTTCAGGATGCGTTCGGTGGTAGTAGTCTTGCCGGCATCCACGTGGGCAAAGATACCGATGTTTCTGTAATGCGTCAGGTCTGTCATGTGATTACTCTATCTATTTAGTTAACTATAGTAATGCCAAAAAAAGCACAGGTTTATTATCCAGCCCGGGAATAAATCCCGATGCCGCCACGTCCGTTATGCGCTGCGATCACCTGGCCGCAGAGGCCTGTTTAAAACCGTACTGTGGGGTGAAGCTGAGCCGGTTACCGTAGCGTCCCCGGGGCCGATTGGGCGTGACTGTTCGATGTTATCGTCCCTTTCTCTACGGCACTGAAAAAATGAGCGCTATTTTAACCCGAAACCGTTGTAAAATAGAACAAATTTTCTTTAGTTTTGAAAAAGGGCGTCTGCATGCGCTGAATACCGGCAGCGGCGGACGGTTTCGGACCATGCGGGGTGATTATTGATGGGACATAGATCAGCGCAGGCACGGAACGGGCCGTCAACGGTAGTATTTCTGATGGGGCCGACCGGGGCGGGCAAAACCGATATCGCCGTTGAACTGACCGCCCGACGCGACTGCGATATTATCAGTGTCGACTCCGCGCTGGTCTATCGGGATATGAATATCGGCACCGCTAAACCGGATCGTGAGGTTCTGGCACAGGCCCCTCACCGGCTGATTGACCTGTGTGACCCGTCCGAGACGTATTCGGCCGCCCGTTTCCGCACCGATGCCTGTGCCGAGATCGATGAGATCCTGGCCCGGGGGCACACGCCGTTGCTGGTCGGAGGCACGATGTTGTATTTTCGCGCCCTGGCCAATGGCTTGAGTACATTGCCGACGGCGGATGCGTCGTTGCGGCAGGCGCTTGAATCACAGGCACAGACACAGGGCTGGGCGGCGATGCATCAGCGCCTGTTGGCTGTGGATCCGCTGGCGGGACAGCGTATTCACCCCAATGATCCGCAACGTATCCTGCGCGCCCTGGAGGTCTTCGAGATGACGGGTACCCCGTTGTCGGCCCTGCAGGGAAGAACACAACCGCTGCCGTACCGGATTATCCGCCTGGTTGTGGCGCCGGCGGAACGTGCGGTCCTGCATCAGCGAATAGAACGGCGCTTTCATGCGATGATGGCCAGGGGATTCCTTGCCGAGGTCGAAAGGCTGTACCGACGTTCTGACCTGCATACCGATCTGCCGTCGATGCGTGCGGTCGGCTATCGCCAGCTCTGGGCCCACCTGGCCGGGGAGATCCCGCTGGAAACCGCCGTCCAGCAGGGTATTACCGCGACCCGGCAACTGGCTAAACGGCAGTTGACCTGGCTGCGCTCCGAGCCTGAGGGGACAAAATGGTTTGATGGTGATGATAAAAATATGTTAGATAACATATTGAAAACACTCGATGACGCCCAATAATAATAAAGACAGGTGACTGTTATTGAAGAGTGTTGGCTGAAGCAGCGTACGGCCTCAGGCCGGTTCCTGCCAATACCAGCATTATCTGATTGAAATAACAGTAAAAAAACCTGATAACAACAGGAGGATTATAATGGCCAAGGGGCAGTCTCTGCAGGACCCATTTCTGAACGCGTTACGAAAGGAGCGAGTGGCTGTGTCGATCTATCTGGTTAACGGGATTAAATTACAGGGCCAGATCGACTCATTTGATCAATTTGTCGTACTGCTGAAGAATACGGTCAGCCAGATGGTGTATAAACATGCGATTTCCACGATTGTGCCAGCCCACAATGTCAAGATGTCCCAAGATGACGATGGTAACAGTTGATCACCCGGTTTCCGATTGATGGGCGTCCGGGTCCCGTTGGCCGGGGATTTCTTGCGGTCCGCTCCAAGCCGACCGTGGTGGTGTCTATGCCGGCCTGCCGGATGAGACCGGCGGATCATAGCGACGGGTGTGCCATTGTTTGAACGACCGCAGACAGGTGACCGCGCGGTACTTGTCCATATCCATTTTAACGAGCCGGATTCACAGGAGAACCTGAACGAATTCAAGGAGCTGGTGGCCTCTGCCGGTGCCACTATCATGGAACTCGTCAGTGCCAGACGAGATAAACCTGACCCCCGCTATTTTATCGGCAGCGGCAAGCTCGAGGAGATCCGCCAGATCGCCGCGCAGGGTCAGGCCGACCTGGTCATCTTCAATCACAGCCTGAGCCCTGCACAGGAACGTAATCTGGAGCAGTTTCTGCAATGTCGGGTGCTTGATCGCACCGGCCTGATCCTGGATATCTTCGCCCAGCGCGCCCATACCTTCGAGGGTAAATTACAGGTCGAACTGGCCCAGCTGCGTCATTTATCGACACGGCTGGTGCGAGGCTGGACGCATCTGGAGCGACAGAAGGGTGGTATCGGTCTGCGCGGACCGGGTGAGACCCAGTTGGAAACGGATCGGCGTCTGATCGGCGGACGGATCAAGGCGCTGAACCGGCGCCTGGACAAGGTCTGCCAGCAGCGAGACCTGCGGCGTAAGGCGCGGCGCAAGTCTTCGCTCAGGACAATATCACTGGTCGGGTATACCAATACCGGAAAATCGACCCTGTTTAACCGGCTGACCGGCGCCGGTGTCTACGCCGCCGATCAGTTATTTGCAACGCTGGACCCAACCCTGCGTCGTCTGGATATCCCGGCCATTGGCGAGGTGATCCTGGCGGATACCGTCGGATTCGTCCGCCATTTGCCCCATGGACTGGTTGCCGCATTCCGGGCGACGCTGGAAGAGACGGTCGACGCCGATCTGCTGTTGCATGTGATCGACGCCGATAATGACAGCCGCCATGATTGTATCGACCAGGTCAATACGGTGCTTGCCGAGATCGGTGCCGACAACATCCCTCAGATTGAGGTGATGAACAAGATCGATTTGCTCGAGGATACCTCGCCCCATATCGAGCGCTGTGAGGATGGACGCATTCGACGGGTATGGTTGTCCGCTCGGGAAGACCAGGGGCTGGATCTGTTACAGCAGGCCATTGCTGAATCTCTGCTGCCGCAGCCGCGTAGCGGGGATGTCGCTAAGGCGCAATCGGACAAACCACAGCGGTGTCAGCTGCGTTTGTCGCCGCGTGCCGCCCAACTACGCGCACGGCTATTTGCATGGAATGTCGTGCGTCATGAAACCACCAACGACGCCGGAGAATGGCAGCTTGATGTCGAAATCAGCCCCGGATTACTGGATTACCTGGGAAAGCAGCAGGGTTGTACTATTAATTGAGTGAGGAGTGAGGAGGCACACTCTCACTGTTACCCAGGTCAGAGAGCTGACGAGGTAAACATCAGAACAAGACAATAGACTATGTGCGGCATTTCGCGTTTAAGACTTAAATACTTGAGATGTCATGCTCAGCACCCTACAATCATCAGCCATAAGGAATGACAACCGACATGTTGGCGCAGGGCCGATGTTTTTCATTGCGACGGAATAACAGGGATACATCAATTATCTATGCGATTTATCAATAAGAACAGGCATCGCCGTCATGAGATGGCGTGGAATGAGCCGGGCGGATCAAACGACGATAAAGACCCGTGGGGTACCCGTGGTGGTAACCAGGGGCCGCCGGACCTCGATGAAGTGGTGCGCAAACTGCAAAACAAGATCACCAGCCTGTTCGGTGGTGGCAAGTCTGGCGGCGGCGCTGGCAGTAGTGGCGGTGGCGGCGGCGGGATTATGGGTATCGGCATGATTGTCGTTATCGCCCTGGTGGTATGGGGACTGTCGGGCCTGTATATCGTTGACGAAGGTAATCGGGGCGTGATCCTGCGTTTTGGCAAGTATGCCGACACGACGATGTCTGGTCTGCACTGGCATCTCCCGTATCCAATAGAACAGGTCGAGATCGTCAATGTCGAGGAGATACGTAATATCGAGGTTGGTTACCGCAGCGTGTTATCGGGGCAGGGCGGCGGGCGTTCGGTGCCGCGTGAATCACTGATGCTGACCCAGGATGAGAATATCATCGATATCAAGTTCGCTATCCAGTATCGCATCAAGGAGGCGCGGGATTATCTGTTTAATGTCAGTAATCCGGATGAGACCCTGCATCAGGCGACCGAGAGTGCGGTGCGTGAGATCATCGGCAAGAGCAAGATGGACTTTGTCCTCACCGAAGGCCGCAGCGAGATTGTCAATCGTGCCAAGGATCTGATACAGGATATCATCGACCGTTATAAATCGGGACTGCAGGTGACCAGTGTCAATATGCAGGATGCCCAACCACCGGAGCAGGTGCAGGCCGCCTTCAGCGATGCCGTCAAGGCGCGCGAGGATGAGGTGCGCCTGAAAAACGAGGCCGAGGCCTATGCCAATGATGTGTTGCCCAAGGCGCGTGGTAGAGCCGCGCGCATGATGGAAGAGGCCAATGCCTACAAGGAACAGGTCATTGCCCAGGCCGAAGGTGAGGCCAGCCGTTTCAGCCAGGTGCTGGCCGAATATAAAAAGGCCCCGCAGGTGACGCGTCAGCGTCTTTACCTGGATGCGATAGAAGGGGTGATGAACAACAGTACCAAGGTGCTGGTTGATGTAGAAGGCGGTAATAATCTGTTGTATCTACCGCTGGACAAGATGATGCAGCAGGCGGCGTCGATACCGCTGGCGACCGAGTCATCAGCGGCGAAGCCGGAACTGACCACGCCTTCTACTATCCTGGATCAGAATAATCTGCGCCAGCGTTCAACCTCGCGCGCAAGGGAGTCACGCTAATGGATCAGAGCAAGAAATTAGTGTTACTGGTGCTGGGCCTCGCTGCGCTCATGCTGGCCTGGTCGTCGATGTTTACCGTCAAGGAATGGGAGCGGGCCATCTTGTTCCGTTTTGGCGAGATTGTGCGCACCGATTACAAACCGGGACTGCATTTTAAAATCCCGCTGATCAACAATGTGCGTAAATATGACGGCCGCATCCTGACACTGGACGCCGATCCGGAACGTTATCTGACCGCCGAGAAGAAGAACGTCATCGTAGATTCGTTTGTGAAATGGAAAATCGATGATGTCTCGGCCTACTATACCGCCCTCGGTGGCGATTCGTTGCGGGCAAATCTGCGGCTGTCCCAGGTCATCAAGGATGGCCTGCGCAGTGAATTCGGTAAGCGGACGATACAGGAGGTCGTTTCCGGCGAGCGCCAGGAGATCATGAATGTCCTGACGGTCAATGCCGAACGCCAGACGGCGGAACTCGGTATCAGGGTGATTGATGTGCGCATCAAGCGCATCGACCTGTCCTCCGATGTCAGTAATTCGGTATTCCGCCGTATGGAAGCCGAACGGGATCGTACCGCCAAGGAATTACGCTCCCAGGGTGCCGAGGCCGCCGAACGTATCCGCGCCGATGCCGATCGTCAACGTACGGTCGCCCTGGCCGAAGCCTACCGCGATGCCGAACATATCCGTGGTGAGGGGGATGCCAAGGCCGCCGATATCTATGCCAAGGCCTATAACAAGGATGCGGAGTTTTATGCCTTTTATCGCAGCATCAACGCCTATCAGTCCGCGTTCAACAACAAGTCTGATGTCATGGTGCTCAAACCGGATGCTGATTTCTTTAAATATTTCAACAATATGAAAAACACATCCAGGTAAGGCGGGGCGTACGCTGACGGCTGTGGACGAAACCGTTGATGTGGCATGATCTGTGGTCCGCGCTGGCACTGATGCTGGTGATCGAGGGCATTTTTCCGTTTCTGAGTCCGGCTACGCTGCGCGCGCGTTTGCTGCAACTGGGACAACTTAGTGATCCGGGCCTGCGCTTGCTGGGGCTGGCCAGCATGGGCGTGGGTATTGTGATACTTTATCTGATAAAATAACGTTTATTTCTGCTAACCCTGTCCGTGGCGGTGCACGGATGAGCAGGGTTGCCATTTGAGCTGTCGGATAAAACTACGGATAAGACCTGATGACTGATCCCCTTCTGAGTGATAATCGCTGGGACGCCGGTGAACGCTGGTTGCTGCCTGAGGGTGTGGATGAGTATCTGCCACAACAGGCCGAAAGGCTGGAAGGCCTGCGACGTGATCTGCTGAACCTGTTTCACAGTTGGGGCTATGAACTGGTCATCCCGCCGCTGATCGAATATCTGGAATCCCTGCTGGTCGGGGCCGGCCACGATCTGGACCTGGAAACCTTCAAGTTGATCGATCAGTCTACGGGCCGGTTGATGGGTGTGCGTGCCGATATGACACCGCAGGTGGCGCGCATCGATGCCCATCGCCTGCTGCGTGAGGCGCCTTCCAGGCTTTGTTATCTCGATACGGTATTGTTGACGCGTCAGGACGGTTTTGCCCGATCACGAACCCCGTTACAGTTGGGCGCCGAACTCTACGGGCATGCCGGTATCGAAAGTGATATCGAGATGCTGCGCCTGATGGCCGAGACCTTGCGTGTAACCGGACTGGACGATTTCTATCTCGACCTGGGCCACGTTGCGGTGTTCCGTACCCTGGCCCGCCAGGCGCAACTGGACGCCGGGCAGGAACAGGTACTGTTCGATGCCCTGCAACGCAAGGCCAAACCGGAGATCGAGGAATTCCTCGGCAGCATCAACATCGACCCGGCCTGTCGCCGCATGCTGGTGGGGCTGGTCGAACTCAACGGTGACGATAGTGTACTCGATGAAGCGCGGTCACAGCTGGCCAGTGCCGGTAAGGACGTGACGCAGGCACTGGAAAACCTTAAGCGGATTGCGCGCATGGCGCGCTCACAACTGACGCGGGTACCGATCCATTTTGATCTGGCTGAACTGCGCGGATACCGCTATCAGTCAGGCGTCGTGTTTGCCGCCTTTGCCAGCGGTCATGGTCAGGAAATTGCCCGCGGTGGACGCTATGACGAGATCGGCCGCCTGTTCGGGCGACCAAGACCGGCCACCGGATTCAGTTCCGACCTGAAGACATTGATGTCATTGAGTCCGCCGGTCAGCTATGCACCGCGCGCTATCTTCGCCCCGGCCTCGGAATGCGAGGTGCTGCAGCGGACGATCAGGCAATTGCGGCAGCAGGGCGAACGCGTCATCGGTGAACTGCCGGGGCAGCCCGGAGATATCAGTGAGCAGGGTTGTGACCGCCGTCTGCAGAAGCGGAACGGGGAATGGTGTGTGGTCGGGATACAGCGATAAACCGGGACAGGCCGACAGGAAATGGATTGCAGAAAAGTTAGTTGTACTAACCGATTGGAAAAATAATGGGTAAACAAGTTGTCATTATCGGCTCCCAGTGGGGAGATGAAGGGAAGGGCAAGATCGTCGACCTGCTGACCGACGGGGTGTCGGCGGTGGTGCGTTTTCAGGGCGGGCATAATGCCGGGCATACGCTGGTCATCGATGGCGTCAAGACGGTGTTACATCTGATCCCGTCCGGAATCCTGCGCGATAATGTCCAGTGTCTTATCGGTAACGGCGTGGTGCTGTCTCCCGAGGCCTTGCTGGAAGAGATCGAGATGCTCGAGGGCCGTGGCGTGCCAGTGCGCGAACGCCTGCGCATCAGTGGCGCCTGCCCGTTGATCCTGCCCTGTCATGTCGGCCTGGATCTGGCGCGGGAAAAGGCACGCGGCAATTCCGCCATCGGCACCACCGGCCGCGGTATCGGCCCGGCCTATGAAGACAAGGTGGCGCGCCGCGGGGTACGTCTGTCAGACCTGTTCCACCGCGAACGCTTTGCCGCCAAGCTGGGCGAGATGATGGATTATCATAATTTTGTGCTGCAACATTATTACAAGGCCGAGTGCATGGATTTTCAGCAGGTGCTGGATCAGGCCCTGTCGATGCAGGAAATTCTACAGCCACTGGTGGCCGATGTACCGGAGCTGGTCTATCAATTTTACAAAAACGGCGACTGCGTACTGTTCGAGGGGGCCCAGGGGACGTTGCTGGATATCGACCATGGCACCTATCCCTATGTAACATCCTCGAATACCACCGCCGGTGGTGCGGCGACCGGCAGCGGTATGGGGCTGTTGAATTTTGATTATGTCGTCGGTATCACCAAGGCCTATACCACCCGCGTGGGTTCCGGTCCGTTCCCCACCGAACTGTTTGATGAACTCGGCGGCCACCTGGCCAAACGCGGGCATGAATTCGGTGCGACCACTGGACGGCCGCGCCGTTGTGGCTGGTTTGATGCCGTGGCCCTGCGTCGCGCCAGCCAGCTCAACAGTATTTCCGGATTGTGCATCACCAAGCTTGACGTGCTAGATGGCCTGGATACGATCCGTATGTGTGTCGGCTATCGCCGTGACGGAGTAGTCAGTGTCAGTCCACCGGATGGCGCCGAGGATTTTGCCGTTTGCGAAGCGATCTATGAGGACCTGCCCGGTTGGCGCGAATCAACAGTAGGTGCCAGGAATTATGATGAATTGCCCGAGGCGGCACGCGTATACCTGAAACGGATCGAGGAATTTGTAGAAACACCGATCGATATCGTCTCGACCGGACCGGATCGCGAGGAGACGATTATACTCAGGCATCCGTTTAATTAAAGGACGGCTTATCTTTCCGCATTGCATCGTTATACCCCGGCACTTGTCCTCAACGTTTTTCATAGGCTTACGAGCATTATCCGCCTTCCCATGTTAAGTTATCGTTTTTGGTTCTGGCGGATCAACTCCGATAGTACAAGCCGGTGCTGCTAGGAGCGCTTGACTCATCGGCTTGAACAGGAAATTCGCCGTTGCGGCGGATGAGGATGCTTGTTTAACTCAGGGCGGGTGCGTGTTACGGCAGCGGTTTGCGTGGCTGGCATAGAGTATCCGGGAAATGAAGATCGCTACCGTCAAGTTGGAGGAATAGCGCTAATGAGTACAGCGCCAGGTCAGCTTTATATTGCATTGATCAGTGTTCATGGTTTGATCCGGGGCAGAAATCTGGAACTGGGGCGAGATGCTGACACCGGTGGTCAAACCCTGTATGTACTGGAACTGGCCCAGGCATTGGCGCGCCAGCGCGAAGTGGCGCAGGTAGACCTGATTACGCGCCGGGTGGTGGATGATTCTGTCGCCAGCGATTATGCCGTGCCGGTGGATATCTTCGAGAATAACCTGCATATCGTGCGTCTCAATGCCGGTCCTGATGAATATATCCCCAAGGAACAGTTGTGGGACTACCTGGATACCTTTACCGATAACGTTTCCAGCTATTTCGTGGAAACGGGTGTAATGCCGGATATCATTCACAGCCACTATGCCGATGCGGGTTATGTCGGCGCCAGTCTGACGAATCATCTGGGTATACCCCTGGTCCATACCGGGCACTCGCTGGGGCGGGTAAAACGCCATCGCCTTCTGGCCAGCGGCCTGTCCGCCGAGGAAGTGGAGAAGCGCTATAATATGATCCGGCGTATCGAGGCCGAGGAAATGACGCTCGCCACAGCTGAACGTGTGATCACCAGTACCCATCAGGAAATCGAGGAACAGTACCAGCTTTACGACCATTATCAACCCGAGCAGATGCGCGTAGTGCCACCTGGCACCGATCTGAAAAAATTCATGCCACCCACACCCGGCACATCGTTTCCGGAAATCGAGGTTGAGATCGGCGGGCATCTGAAGGATAACCGCAAACCCCTGATACTGGCCCTGTCGCGGCCGGATAAACGCAAGAACATCGTTGCCCTGGTGGAGTCCTTCGGCCAGTCACCGACCCTGCGTGAACTGGCGAACCTGGTGATCGTGGCCGGTAACCGGGAAGATATCGACGATCTCGAAGAAGGTGCCCAGGAGGTGTTTCATGAATTGCTGGTGGCCATCGACCGCCATGATCTTTACGGTCATGTGTCATTGCCCAAACACCATACCCGTGAACAGGTGCCGTTGTTTTATCGCCTGGCGGCGGCCTCGGGCGGTGTCTTCGTCAACCCGGCGTTGACCGAACCTTTTGGCCTGACCCTGATCGAGGCTGCGGCTTCCGGTCTGCCGATTGTGGCGACAGAGGATGGCGGTCCCCGGGATATCGTCGGTAACTGTAATAACGGTCTTTTGATTGATCCGCTCGATGTCAATTCGATCAGCGAGGCCCTGTTAACGTTGTTACGGGATAGGGAATTCTGGGACCAGTGTGCCGAGCAGGGTCTTAAGGGTGTGCGTGAACATTATTCATGGGATGCACACGCGGAACAATATCTGGAGATCATACGGCCCATCAGCGAGCGCAGCGAGGTGCTGCAGCGCAGACCGATCCGGCGCCGTAAGGGCCTCTATCGTGACCGTGCTTTAGTCAGTGACCTTGACCAAAACCTGATTGGTGACGAGGAATCACTGCAGCAACTGGTGCGCGTGTTACGCCAGCATGTCAAGGAGGCGAAGTTTGCCATTGCCACCGGCCGACGATTCGATTCCGCCCTGAGAATTTTGCGTCAATACAGTATCCCCGAGCCGGATATCCTGATTACCAGTGGCGGTACCGAAATCTACTACGCGCCCAATTTCTTCGCTGATCTGGTGTGGGGTAAGCACATCGATTATCACTGGTCTCCCCACCACGTCAAGGCATTGCTGGCCACATTACCCGGCCTGGAGATGCAGCCGAAGTCGGAGCAGAGTCGTTACAAGATCAGTTATTACATCGATCCTGCTGTTGCACCGGATATTGACACGATCAACAGCCTGCTGCACAAGGAGGAACTGGCCGTGCATGTGCATATCGCCTTTGGCCAGTACCTGGACGTATTACCCCAGCGTGCCTCAAAGGGTCTGGCATTGCGTTATGTCGCCGACCGCTGGCAGATTCCACTGGAGCGTATCTTTGTCGCCGGCGGTTCGGGCGCCGATGAAGATATGATGCGCGGTAATACCCTGGCGGCGGTAGTGGCGAACCGGCATAACGAGGAGCTTTCCCGGCTGGTGGATGTTGACCGCATTTATTTTGCCAGCAAGCCGTTTGCCGCGGGAATACTTGAAGCCATTGAATATTACGATTTTTTCAATCAATGCCGGGATCCCAAAGAGAACAAGCAAGATGCCTGATCATAAACTCATGTTGTGTACCGATATGGACAGGACCGTCATTCCCAATGGCGTGCAGTCTGAATATGTAATGGCGCGGAAACAGTTCACTGAATTCTGTAGCCTGCCCGAGGTGATGCTGACCTACGTAACCGGGCGTCACCAGAAACTGGTCAGACAGGCTATCAAGAACTACAGCCTGCCGACACCGGATTTCGCCATTACCGATGTCGGTACAAAGATATACCATATTGCTGATCAGCAGTGGCAGCCGTTGGCGGCCTGGGAGCAAGAGACCGATAAGGACTGGGGAGGCAAGGATCGCGGACAGTTGAAGGCGTTACTGAAAGATTTCAATTATCTTCAACCCCAGGAACTGACCAAACAAAACACCCACAAGCTGAGTTATTACGTGTCGTTGCATGTCGATCAGGAAGCATTGCTGGCGCAGATGCAACAGCGTCTGCAGCAGGCCGGTGTCAACGCCAGCCTGATCTGGAGTATCGATGAACCGAAAGGGATCGGTTTGCTGGATGTGCTGCCAAAAAACGCGACCAAACTGCATGCCATCGATTTTCTTCGTCAGTATGCAGGGTTCAGTCTTGATGAGGTGGTGTTTGCCGGCGACAGCGGTAATGACCTGCCGGTACTGGCCAGCGATATCCCTTCGGTGCTGGTGGCTAATGCCACCGAGGATGTCAGGCTTGCGGCGCTTGATCTGGCGCAGCATAAAGGCACGCAAGCGGCGCTCTACCTGGCCACGGGGAATAATTCCCATAACAACGGCAACTATTCCAGTGGCGTGCTCGAGGGTGTGTATCACTTCAGTCCACCGTTCCGCCAGCCGTTGGAACAGATAGGCTTTAGTGGTTCGGAGGCTCCTGGCGGCGGCTGACGAACTTGCCGCAGACTGCGAATGACGCTTTAATGAAACGTGGATGTACCGGCCGGTACCTGCCACGGTAGATGTAAAACAATAGAAGGGAAGGATATGTACGAACAGGTTTCTCATTCATTACTCAATGAGATTCTCAACAAGCTGGAAACCGACATCAGCAAGCAGGACCTTCGCCATTTCTATACGCGTCTGGGTTCCAATTTTTATGCGATCCATTCGCTGTTTTCTCGACTCTACGGTGATCGGGATGACTTCAAGGAACAGGCCCAGCTTCTGGTCGAGACGATGGCGCGACAGTATATCAATCGTCCCGAGCACTTGATGCAGCTGGATATCGAGCGGGAAAAGGACCATAACTGGTTTCTCAGTCAGAAGTGGGTGGGCATGGCATTGTACAGTCACGGTTTCGCCGGTAACCTCGCCGGGGTAGACGAGCGTCTGGGTTATTTCCAGGAATTGGGTATCAACCTGGTACACATCATGCCGATCATGCGGTGTCCGGAAGGTCACAGCGACGGTGGTTATGCCATCAGTGATTTTCGTGAAATCGATCCGCGCGCCGGCAGCCTGGAAGATCTCGAGACCGTGGCCTACGATATGCGTGAGCGCGACATCCTGCTGGTGCTGGATGTGGTTGTCAATCATACCTCCAATGAACATCAGTGGGCGCAACTGGCGCGTGCCGGTGATCCGGTCTACCAGGATTATTACTATACCTTTGAGGATCGTACGATTCCCGACAGGTATGAAGAGAACATGCCGGAAATCTTTCCCCAAACGTCACCGGGGAACTTTACCTGGGACGAAGAGATGGGCCGCTGGGTGATGACGGTGTTCAACAATTATCAATGGGATCTGAACTACAGCAATCCGGCGGTGTTTATAGAGATGCTGGATGTCATCCTGTACTGGGCCAACAAGGGGACGGATATTCTGCGCCTGGATGCGGTGGCCTTTTTATGGAAAAAGATCGGCAGCACCTGCCAGAACGAACGCGAGGCCCACCTGATCCTGCAGTTGTTGAAGGACTGCTGCCAGGTGACCGCTCCGGGCGTGCTGTTCATCGCCGAGGCCATCGTCGCCCCGGTCGAGGTGGCCAAGTATTTCGGTGAAGACGCGGTCATCGCCAAGGAGTGTGAAATCGCCTACAACGCCACGTTCATGGCGCTGATGTGGGATGCGGTGGCGACCAAGAACGCCAAGTTGCTCAACCAGGGGATCAAGAGTCTGCCGGTCAAACTCGATCGCGCCACGTGGCTGAATTATATCCGTTGTCACGATGATATTGGTCTGGGCTTTGATGACAGCGATATCAAACTGGTCGGTTATGAACCGATGGAACACCGTAAATTCCTGCTGGAGTATTATACCGGGAACTTCGCCTACTCGCTCGCTCGTGGTCTGCCATTTGGCCAGAATGACAAGAACGGCGATGCACGTATTGCCGGCACCCTGGCATCACTGGTGGGGCTGCAGGCGGCGCTGGAGGAGGGTGATCCGACGATGATTGATGACGCCGTGCAGACCATTTTACTACTGCATGGCATGATCCTTTCATTCGGCGGCATACCGTTGCTTTATTATGGTGATGAACTGGGTAAACTGAATGATTATTCCTACCATGATGACCTTGGCAAATCCGATGATTCCCGCTGGCTGCATCGGCCTACAATAGACTGGCAGGCGGCCGGCAACCGCAACGTTTCCGGCACCATCGAATACCGCATATTCAGCGCCCTGAAAAGAATGATCGCAGTGCGCAAGGAGATCGACGTGTTCGCCGATTTCAATAACCGGGCGCTGATCGAGGTCGAAAACCCGAATCTGTTTGTGTTTGGACGCTACAACGCCACCAAACAGGCCGAGAGTGTGCTGGTGGTCGCCAATTTCAATAATCTGCCCCAGCAACTCAATCTGGACAACATCAGTGGCTGGTCCCGCAATCAGGGTTGTCAGCTGGTCGATCTTGTTTCCGGTCAGACGCCGGATCTGGAAGAGGAGGTACTGACAATACCTGGGTATGGTTTTTACTGGCTGGGTGAACTCATGTAGCGATGTTGGGCCAGCCTATCAGCCTATATTTAGTGGGACCGTATTCATATACGCTGGTGGTTGATCCGACCCGCCGGGGGAGCTGACGCTCACTGGTCTTGGCGATATCCCTGTCATGTTGTACAGTGAACTATTACCGTTACGGCAACGCTCATGGAAGAACCAGTAAGACCAAATGACAAAGCGGAAAGGCAGGAAGCCCCGTGCAGCCTCGAGTAGCCGTTGGTCCCGCAGAAGAGCGGTTTGACCGTGTCACCCACATCGCCCGGGAACATATTCAGCTTGCCATAGCGCACTATTTTCTCAGGCCATTTTTTCCGAAAATATCTTCTGCATCGCGGATACGCCGGATAACGCGCGTTTTGCCGCTAATCCACTGGCCGATCGATGTTCGATAATGGATAACTGCAGCAGACAGTCGGCAACACCTGGCGAGGTGATCGATCATGAATGAAGAGCTACTCGTGGTTGACAGAATAAATGAGACCACGGAAAAACTTCAGACCCTGCAGCAACTATTTGTGACCGAGTTGTCCGGGCGGCTGGCGGCTATCGAGTATCAGTGGCAGGCCTGCCTGACCGGCGGCGATAGTGGTGAGTGGTATCGCCTGGTGCACAGTCTCGCCGGCGCGGCCGGAACATTCGGTTTCCACAAGCTGGGTGAGCATGCGCTTGAACTGGAAGATCTGATCCTGCAACAGCGGGGAACTATCCGCGACTGTGCGGACCTGCCGCTTATGCAACAGGCGATGTCGGATTTGTATGGACTTGCATTAGCGGATGCTGTGCCACTGATTCCGGTGGCCGCCGCCGAGCCTGAAAGCGATGACGGTTATCACGTGTCGAGGGTATTCAAGGTCTACCTGCTGGAAGATGATACCCGGCAGGCTGAAGTAATCGGCGCCCAGTTGCAGCATTTCGGTTATGAGGTAACGACTTTTCGCGACAGCTGGACCCTGAAGGCCGCATTGACCGGGCGGTTGCCGGATGTCCTGTTGATCGATATGCAGCTGTCCGATGGTGTTGATGGAAGTACCGACATCGTCACCGCCTCCACGAATGTGCCGCTTATCTTTATCTCCGGGGATGACGACTGGGAGAACCGGCTTGCGGCCGTACGCGCCGGCGGTCAGTCCTTCTTTGCCAGGCCGCTGAATCTGGGCCAGGTGGTAGATCAACTGGATGCAATCACCGATAGCCGCCGGCAGACACCATACCGGATACTGGTGGTCGACGATACACAGTTACTGGCCCGGCATTATGCCATGGTGCTGGAGGCCTCGGGTATGCAGGCGCGGACACTCGATGATCCGACGAAGTTGCTCGAGGTATTGCCGGACTTCAATCCGGACCTGCTGCTGATGGATATCTACATGCCCGCCTGTAGCGGGATCGAAGCCGCGCAGGTGATACGGCAGCACCCGGCCTATGCCAACCTGCCTATCGTCTATCTGTCCACGGAAAAGGCGCTGGATCTGCAGCTTGAGGCCTTGCGCGTGGGTGGTGACAATTTCCTGCAAAAACCGATCAGTGACATCCATCTGGTCACGGCCCTGCGCATTCGCGCCAAACGTTTTCGTGAACTGCGGGCGTTGATGAACCAGGATGGCCTGACCGGCCTGCTCAATCATATCAACCTGAAGCTGGTGCTTGAACGGGACCTGGCGCAGGCGTTGCGGCAATCGACGCCGATGTGTTTTGTCATGCTGGATATCGATGAATTCAAGTCTATCAATGATCGCTTCGGGCATCCGCTCGGTGATCGGGTCATCAAGAGTCTGGCCCGCCTGTTGACCCAGCGTATGCGCAAGAGTGACACGGCGGCACGCTACGGGGGCGAAGAATTCGCCCTGATTCTGCATGACACCCACGCCGATGCTGCCAGGGAGATGCTTGACGAGCTGCGCCGTCAATTCACCGCGTTTGTCCGCCTGGATACAAAGGGTGTGATCACGCCGACCTTCAGTGCCGGTATCGCGGCCTGTCCACCCCATAATGAGATGCAGTTGCTGATTGCCGCCGCGGACGAGGCTTTATACCATGCCAAAAATGCGGGACGCGACCAGGTCAGGATCGCACAGCAAACGTCTCAACAGAAGGATGATAAATAATCCCATTGGGGACGGTGATATATTATTTCACATCATGATGTCGTAACAGGGTACAATCCTGTCTGTGTTGGGCTGGCTGGATGATTGAGATGGTGCCGAGGAGAGGACTTGAACCTCCACGGGGTTGCCCCCACTAGCACCTGAAGCTAGCGTGTCTACCAATTTCACCACCTCGGCCGAGGAACAGATATCTTACGCGATCAATGTGTTATGGTGCTGCTGTAGCGCAAGAGGCGCACTTTACCGATTGCCAACCCACTTGTCAATGAATCCGGCCACAAGCGTCGCCGGCCTCGGTTATAATGGAACTCAATGAAAAAGAACAAACAGATAAACGATCCTCACGCCGAGCGTGAGGCCAGCAAATACGGTCAGCCGATCCCGAGCCGTGAATTCATCCTGCAGTGTTTAGGCGATAGCCAGCAGTTACAGAAACTCAGCCAGCTGGCCGAGACGCTGGGTCTAACCGATGAACAGGACCTGGAGGCATTACGGCGTCGCCTGCGCGCCATGGAGCGCGACGGCCAGGTCATCTGTAACCGCCGCGGTGCCTATGGCGTAGCGGCGAAAATGGATCTGATCCGGGGCCGGGTGATCGGTCATCCCGATGGCTTCGGTTTTGTGGTTCCGGACGAGGGCGGCGATGATCTGTTTATCAATGCCCGGCAGATGCGGACCCTTTTCCATGGTGACCGGGTGCTGGTCCAGGTCACCGGTGTCGACCGGCGCGGACGCCGGGAAGGCGCCGTCGTTGAGGTGCTCGAACATAATACCCATCAACTCGTCGGCCGCTTTTTCAGTGATGGCGGTATCGCCTATGTGGTGCCGGACAATCGTCGTATTACCCAGGATATCCTGATTCCGGCTGATGCCGAAAATAACGCCAGTCATGGCCAGATTGTCGTTGTCGACATCGCCGCCGCCCCGACCCGCCGCAGCCAGGCGATCGGTCGGGTGACCGAGGTGCTGGGCCAGCACATGGCGCCGGGCATGGAGATCGAAGTCGCCGTACGCAATTACCAGTTACCGTTTCAGTGGCCGTCGGCCGTCGAACTGCAGGCGGCGCAGTTTGGTGAAGAGGTTCCCGAAAAGGTCAGGGAGGGCCGCGAGGATATCCGCGAGCTGCCGCTGGTGACGATCGACGGCGAGGATTCACGTGATTTCGATGACGCGGTATTCTGTCAACGACATGAGGACGGCTGGCGTCTGCTGGTGGCGATTGCCGATGTCTCCAGTTATGTCGAACCGGATTCGCCGCTGGATAAGGAGGCGCAACAACGTGGTAATTCAGTCTATTTTCCGCAGCAGGTTATCCCGATGTTGCCGGAGGTGTTATCGAACCAGTTGTGTTCGCTGAATCCCGACGTTGATCGCCTGTGTCTGGTCAGCGAGATGTTTTTTTCCGCCGATGGCTCGATGCTTCGCCACCGGTTTTTCGAGGGTGTGATGCGTTCGCATGCGCGGCTGACCTATAACCAGGTGGCGGCGATGTTGATCAGCGACGATGACGCCCTGTGTCGGCAGTTTGCCGCGGTGTTACCCCATCTGCAGGATGTCCAGTCGCTTTATCATTTGTTGCGCGCGGCTCGCAACCAGCGCGGTGCTATCGATTTTGATCGCAGCGAGACACGCATCGTATTCGGCTTGCTGCGCAAGATCGAAAAGATTGTGCCGGTGATACGCAACGATGCCCACAAGATGATCGAGGAGTTCATGATCGCGGCCAACGTGGCGGCGGCCGAGTTCCTGGCGGCGAGAAAGATGCCGCTGGTTTATCGCGTTCATGAGGAGCCGAGCCTGGAAAAAATCACCGATGTGCGCAGTTTTATGGCGGAACTGGGCCTGCAACTTGGTGGTGGTGATAAACCCCGGGCCGGGGATTACAAGCGCCTGATCGATGAGGTTAGTGAGCGTCCGGATCGTCATCTGATCGAAACGGTCCTGTTGCGCAGCCTGCGCCAGGCCATGTACAGCCCGGAAAATGTTGGCCACTTTGGCCTGGCCCTGCCGGCCTATACCCATTTCACCTCGCCGATCCGGCGTTATCCGGATCTGCTGGTGCATCGTGCCATCCGTCACGTACTGGCGGGCGGTACAGCGGACAATTTCCCCTATGGTTTCACTGACATAGAATCACTGGGTGAGCAATGTTCGATGACCGAGCGGCGCGCCGATGAGGCGACGCGTGATGTCATCGACTGGCTTAAATGCGAATACATGATGGCCCATGTCGGTTCCGACTTTGATGGTATCGTCACCACGGTTACCGGCTTCGGCCTGTTCGTCGAGCTGCAGGATATCTATGTCGAAGGACTGGTGCACGTGACGGAACTGGCCAATGACTATTACCATTTTGATCCCGTTGGTCATCGACTGACCGGCGAACGCAGCGGGCGGAATTATCGTGTTGGTGACACGATACGCGTCAGCGTCGCGCGCGTAGACCTCGATGATCGCAAGATTGATTTTGTTCTCGCCGGTGGTGCTAAAAGCGGTGCGGCAAAGTCCGGGAAAAGGAAATCCGGCAAAAAACCATCCACCGGGAAGAAGGCAGGCGGCAAGAGCAAAGCGGCGAAGAAGACTCGCGCCGTTAACAAGCAGGCCAAGGTCAGCAGCAAAAAGGTGGAGACAAAGAAAAAGCGGCGGCGCACCAGCAAAAGATGAGCGAACAGGTATTGATCTACGGCATCCATGCCGTCAAGGCCGCCCTGCAGCAGGATGCCGGCAAGGTCACTGAGGTCATACTGATACCGTTACGCAAAAACCGCCGACTGCATAGTATTCGCGATCTGGCGATGCAGGCCGGTGTCACGGTGCGCCAGGCCAGCAACAGCGAGCTCGATGCGCTGTGCGACAATGCCCGCCATCAGGGCGTGGCGGCCAGGGTGCCGGTGATGCAGACGCCGGTGACGCTGGAACTGTTGCTGGAGACACTGGAGCAACCGCTGTTGCTGGTACTGGATGGTGTCCAGGATCCGCATAATCTCGGCGCCTGTCTGCGCACGGCCGATGCCGCCGGCGTTGATGCCGTCATCGTGCCGCAGGACCGGGCCGTGGGCCTGACGCCGGTGGTGCGTAAGGTGGCCAGCGGCGCGGTCGAAACGATGCCCTTTTATCAGGTGACTAATCTGGCGCGCACGCTGCGCATGTTACAGCAACAGGGCTTGTGGCTAGTCGGTGCCGATGAGCGTGGAGACGACAGTCTGTACACGACCGACTTGCGGGGTCCTCTGGTGCTGGTAATGGGTGCTGAAGGCAAGGGCCTGCGCCGACTGACGCGTGAGCTGTGCGATATTCTGATCTCCGTGCCGATGGCCGGCCAGGTGTCGAGTCTGAATGTTTCCGTGGCAACCGGGGTGTGTCTGTTCGAGATTGTCAGGCAGCGGCGGGGTCAAAGTGCTGAGTGCTGAGTGCTGAGTGCTGAGTGCTGAGTGCTGAGTGCTGAGTGCTGAGTGCTGAGTGCTGATTTCCCCCTGTTGTCCCGAACCGTAGGAGCGGCTTCGCCGCGATGGCTTCACTCCAACCCTGTTCTATCGCGGCGAAGCCGCTCCTACGATGTATTATGTATTCATCATTGAGACTGTTTCATCGCCAACAACAGCCCGCCTAACAGGGCAGTGGGTGTGGGCGGACAACCTGGAATAGTGACGTCGACCGGGATAACATTCTCCACCGCCCCGCAGCTGGCATAGCTGACGCCGAATTCACCACCATGGCAGGCGCAATCACCGCAGGCGATGACCCACTTGGGTGCCGGTGTAGCGTTATAGGTACGTTTCAGGGCCGCCTCCATGTGGCGTGAAACCGGCCCGGTAACCAGCAGTGCATCGGCGTGGCGTGGCGAGGCGACGAAGTGAATACCGAAGCGTTCAACATCGTAGTAGGGATTGTTGAGCGCATGAATTTCCAGTTCGCAGCCGTTGCAGGAGCCGGCGTCCACCGCGCGGATGGCGAGACTGCCGCAAAAGAGTTTATCTATATGGTGTTTGACCTGAATGCCCAGAGCCTCGAGTTCAGCATCATGAGGTGCTGCTTCGGTGATAATGCCGATTTTGCGTATCTTATTGAGGATCCTCAGCATGACATTTCCCCCTATAGATCATGGCCCGAATAGGAGCCGTTTACTGATTTGTTACAGACCGGGAAGTCAGGCACGATGTTGCCATGGATAAGCTGTTCCAGGGCCGGCCAGTTGAGCCAGCTCGGGTCGCGGGGGAAGAAGCGTGCCACGCGGCCGTCCGTGCCGAAACGTACGTGGGTGACAATCTCTCCGCGCCAGCCTTCAACCATTCCCAGGCCTTCACTGCCGGCGGCAGGCATTTGCCATTCCGCCTGTACGGGACCCTCGGGCAGATCCGTCAATAATTGTGTCAGCAGGTCGAAGGAGTGATGGATCTCTGTGGCGCGGACCTGTAATCGTGCGGCAACATCGCCTGCCTGCAGGCAGGGTGAATCGACAATCAGCCGATCATAAGGTGCATAGCAATGATCGCGGCGCAGGTCGATATCGATGCCACTGGCCTTGCCCACAAAACCTGTTACACCCAGAGTGATCGCCGTTTCTGCCGATAATATCCCGGTGCCCAGCAGACGATCCTCCAATGAAGGATGATCGTCGAGGATGGGCAACAGGGTCTCGAGTTCGCCACGTAACGTCCGGTTTTGTTCCTGCAACAGCGTGGTGTTGTCGCTGGTCAAGTCACGCAAAACGCCGCCGGGCACGATACGGTCCATCAGCAGTCGATGTCCGAACAGCGACTGGTTAACGCGCTGCCAGTCCTCGCGCAGGCGGGAGAACTGCATCTGTGCGAAGGTGAAACCCACATCGTTACAGATAGCGCCGATGTCGCCCAGGTGATTAGCGATACGTTCCCGTTCGGCGAACACGGCGCGAATGGCCTGTGCCCGCGGTGGCGGCGTCACGTCGGCCGCGCGCTCCATAGCCTGGCAAGCCGCCCAGGTATGCGCGACAGTACTGTCACCGGAGAGCCGTCCGGCGAGCCGTGCCAGGGTGCCGGGTTCGCGACCCTCGGCGATCTTCTCGATACCCTTGTGTGTATAGCCGAGACGAATTTCCAGGTTGAGTACCGTTTCGCCTTCAGCCTGAAAACGAAAGTGGCCAGGTTCAATGATGCCCGCGTGTACCGGGCCTACCGGGATTTCATAGACTCCCGCGCCCTGGGCCTGAAAGAAGGGGTAGTTGCTGTCGGGCAGCGTCTCACCAATATCGTCGGGGCAGACGGGCTTGTTGTGTCGAAGGGGGTACCCGTCCTCGGACCAGGCCAGATGGCGGGTCCAGCGGCGATGATCCGGGTGGTCGCTGAAGACGATACCGAACAGATCCCGGGCATGGCGTTCGGGGTGGTTGGCAGCGGGAAACCAGGGGGTATGCGAGGGCAGAACCAGGTTAGTCAGAGGCAGGCCGGTGCGGATCATCAGATAATCGCCGCGGAATACCAGCACAGCGTTAGCCTGTAAGGTTTCGGCATCGGTCTGCTCGACCCACAGCGCCGACCAGTGACAGCCCTGCTCGCGGGCCACCTTGGCCATGCGGCCCCAGCCTTCAGGGTCCAGCACGATTAAATGGGCCGGCGCCAGCCGCCGGGCGGTGTCGCCGCTAACCGGGATGAGTTGATCCTCGCAGCGCGCCAGGAGTTCCGGTAGCCAGTCAAAGCGGCTCACAGCAGACCCTCCCCGCTGATGAGTAACGTAGCCTGATCAAACCACCGTGCTAAAAAGGCGGGGATCGCCAGCCCCAGCCATAACACCAGCATCAGTTGCACTGCCACCGGCCACATATTGGCCTGCACCGGATTCTGGCCTTCGGGCGCATCCCCGTAGACGATCGGGTGCAGGTGGCGAAACAGGCCGGCAAAGGCAACAGCCAGTCCCATCAATAGAGGCAGGGTAAGCCAGGGTTGTGCCTTCATGGTAGCGATTAGCAACAGAAATTCGCTGACGAAGACGCCAAAGGGCGGAAAACCGGCTATGGCGGCGGTACCGATGAGCAGTCCCCAGCCTACCGCCGGTTGGGTGCGGATCAGGCCGCGGATATTTGCCATTAACTGAGTGCCGGCGATGTGGCTGGCGTGACCGACAGTAATAAAGATGGCTGACTTGGTCAGCGAGTGCACCGTCATGTGCAGCAGTGCGGCGAAGGTCGCCAGTGGTCCGCCGAGACCGAAAGCGAAGGTTATCAGTCCCATGTGTTCGATGGATGAATAACTATAGAGTCGTTTGATATCCTGCTGGCGATGTAGAAACAGCCCGGCTACGGTGAACGACAACAGCCCGAAGCCCATCATCAGGTAACCGGGCAGATGCGGATTGTGTGCCACCGGATGCATAGCCAGGGCACCATCGGTAATAATTTTCACGCGCACCACAGCATAGAGGGCGACGTTGAGCAGCAGCCCGGAGAGCACCGCCGACATCGGTGTCGGCCCCTCGGAGTGGGCATCCGGCAGCCAGGTATGCATCGGTACCAGACCTACCTTGGTGCCGTAACCCACCAACAGGAAGACGAAGGCGATGGCCATCACCACCGGATCAAATTCACTACTGTGCCGGGCCAATACACTCCAGAGCAGGGCCTGATCCGGGTCGACAATGACGCGTGCGGCGGCAAAATAGAGTAACACCGTGCCGAACAGGGCCAGAGCTATGCCGACGCCGCAGATGATGAAATACTTCCACGCCGCCTCGATCGCCCCTGGGGTGCGGTAGAGACTGACGAGCAGCACCGTTGCCAGCGTGGCGCCTTCCATTGCCACCCACAGTACGCCCAGGTTATTGGTCGACAAGGCCAGCTGCAGGGTGAACAGAAAGCCCTGGTAACTGGAATGATAGAGCCTCATGCGGCCATCGGAGAGTCGTCCGGAGGCGCGTTCCCTTGCCATGTAGGGGCGTGAAAACAGCGCGCTGGTCGCACCGACAAAAGCGGTAAGGGTAATCAGGTAAACGTTGAAGCTATCCACGTAAAACTGGGTCGCCTCACCCCCCAGCACGCCGTTTTGCAATATACCCCATGCCAGCCAGAGACTGGCGGCAAAGCCCGCCGCCGCAGTCCAGACATTAAAAGTCTTGGCCCAGGTCCGTTGGCCGAATAGACCCAGTAACATGCTGGCCAGCAGTGGGATACCGAGAGTGAACTGCAGGGCATTCACTGGTCGTGCTCCGCCAACTGGTTGAGCTGGGCGACATCGAGCGAGTCGATGCTGTCGCGTATATGGAAAAAGAAAACGCCGAAGATGACTGCTGCCACCAGTACATCGAAGGCAATGCCCAGTTCCACGACCATAGGCATGCCATTAGTGGCAGCCACGGCTGCGAAGAACAGGCCGTTCTCAAGTGACATAAATCCGATGACCTGCGATACCGCCTTGTTACGGGTAATGAGCATCAGCAGACCCAGCACCACCACGGCCATACTGATGGCGATCGTGTTTCGGGTTATGGAGGTGCTCAACTGGTGGATGGGCTGGGCCACGTAATAGCAGAAGATCACCAGTGCCGCCGCGGTCATCAATACCATAGCAGGATGACCGACCTCGTGCATTTCGCGATCAATGCCCATGCGCCTGACAAGCCGATGCAACAGCCAGGGAATAAATAATACCTTCAGAGCCACGGTCAGGGCAGCGGAAAAATACAGGTGATGGGCGCCGCTATCATAGGCTACAAAGGTGGTCGTCAGAGCCACCAGCAGACCCTGCCAGGCGAACACGTGAATCATCGCCAGCACCCGGTTCTGGGCCAACAGGGCAAAGGATGAAAACAGGATCATCGCCGCCAGGGTAAGAATGGCCTGTTGATATAGAGGCAACTGGTTTAGCATCGATTCATCCTCAGTTAACCTCCAGTATGATATGGCTCAACAAACCGATGAGCGCCAGCGTCAAGGCCAGGGTCAGAAAGGCCGGTACGCGGAACAGGCGCATTTTGGCCAGCATCGACTCGCCTAACGCCAGGGCTGTGCCCAGCACCAGTAACTTGATGCCGATGGCGGCCACGGCGATGAATAGAACCGAGCCATTCAGGTGGGTTGCGATGCCCCACGGGAAGAAAATATTGGCGATCAGCACACCGTAGATCATCAACTTTAGCTGTGCGGCCCACTCCACTAGCGCCAGATGACGACCGCTGTATTCGAGGATCATGGCCTCGTGAATCATGGTCAACTCGAGGTGCGTGGCCGGATTATCTACCGGGATGCGGCCGGTCTCTGCCATTGCGACCAGTATCAGGCTGAGTAGCGCGAACAAAAAAGATGGACGCAGCACCATACCATCGGCCAGTGTGTGGTTGATTACCGTCGACAAATTGGTACTACTTGCGACCATTGCCAGGGTAAACACCGCGATTAACATGGCCGGCTCGGCCAGAGCGGAAAGCGTCATCTCGCGTGAGGATCCCATGCCCCCGAAAGCCGTGCCCACATCCATCCCGGCCAGAGCAAGAAAGAAACGTGCCAGTGCAAAAAAACCGGCCAGCACGATGACATCGGCAATGGCCGCAGTAGGCAGATTCACTGCCAGCAGTGGCACCACCGCTGCCGCCAGCAGGGTGGATCCGGCGATGATATAGGGTGCGATACGAAACAGGGGCGAGGCCGTGTACGATACGAGCGTTTCCTTGCCAAACAGTCGCCACAGATCGCGATAGGGTTGAAGCAATGACGGCGAGCGCCGATTCTGCAACCAACACTTGACCCGCTTCACCCAGCCGGAGAACAACGGTGCCAGCAGCACGAAGGTGCCGGTCTGCACCAGGGCCAGCAGCCAGGCGTTCAGATCTTCATTCATGTAATCACCCACAACAGCAGTATCAGGGTGACGAAGCTATAGGCAAGATAATGGCGCAAGTGACCCGTCTGGATACGACTGACGCGCCGCGCGGTGGTATGCAACAAGCGGGCGACTGGGGCATAGAACCAGTTCCAGGTGATGTCTTCGACGTGGAGTTGATGCCGCAGCTGGACGGGCTCCAGTGGCAGGCCAGGACGGAGTTCACGCTCTACCGTTTCGTTCAGGCGCAACAGCGGTGCAAAGATACGACGAATAGGCATGGCGAAGGCGCTGGCGGTATATTGCATGCGGGCATTGGGCGGGCCGAAGCCGCAGTCCCAGGTTTCGCCGCGATTCATTTTGGCGTGACCGCGCGGACGTAGAAAGAGATAGACGATGGCCCAGGCCCCCAGCGCCAGCAGGATACCCAGTAACACCAGGGGAGCCCCGTAAGAAGCGGTGTCGGCGGAGATGGGTGTCAGCCACAACCAGCCGTGAGCGGTCGCCACCGACAGGCTGTGACCGGTCAGCCCTTGAGTAACATGGTTGAAGGCCGTTACGGTGGCTGTAGGCAACACACCAAACAACAGACATAACGAGGCCAGCAGGGCCTGGGCCAAAACCATGCCACGCTTGGCTTCACGGCTGCGGCGTACCCGTCGCGTACGCGGCTGACCCAGGAAGACGACACCGTAGACCTTGACGAAGCAGGCTGCGGCCAGGGCACCGGTCAGCGCCAGAATAGCGGCGGCAATGGGGATCACAGCGCGCAATACACCACTGTCCAGGTTGACTACCTGCAACGCAGTTTGAAAGGTAAGCCACTCGGAGACGAAGCCATTAAAGGGTGGCAGGGCCGAGATGCTGATGCAGCCGATGAGAAAGAACAGACCGGTCCAGGGCATGCGTGCAAGCAGTCCGCCCATACGTTCCATGTCATGTTCACGGCTGCCTTGAAGTACTGCACCGGCACCCAGAAACAGCAGGCTCTTGAACAGCATATGATTCAGAGTGTGGTATAGCGCTGCCACCAGACCCAGTGTACCCAGCAGTGGATGACCGGTGCCGAAGAAGATAATGGACAGGCCGAGGCCGATAAAAATGATGCCGATGTTTTCGATTGAGTGGTAGGCCAGTAGCCGTTTGAGATCATGCTGCATCAGTGCGTAGAGTACGCCGAACAGGGCAGTGATGCTGGCAATGATGAGCAGCGCCATACCCCAGCCCCAGTGGGGTGTGCCTATCAGGTCGAATACCAAACGGATGAAGCCGTATACCGCTATCTTGAGCATGACCCCGGACATCAATGCGGAGATGTGCGAGGGTGCCACCGGGTGGGCTTCCGGCAGCCAGACATGGACAGGCACCAGGCCAGCCTTCATGCCGAAGCCCAGCAGGCCAAGGGCGAAGGCGATGGATGACCAGGTC
>Ga0210101_1000090_pt1 | contig 31499 bp, 30 predicted proteins | sample Muzzi_PWC_D1_FD_185534 | JGI IMG/M metagenome (GOLD analysis project Ga0210101, IMG submission 185534) | Wetland microbial communities from San Francisco Bay, California, USA, that impact long-term carbon sequestration - Muzzi_PWC_D1 (SPAdes) | ecosystem: Environmental > Aquatic > Marine >... | reverse complement strand
CGGAGTGACTGACACTTGATTGTTTTTCAGCGCATGGAAGTCGGTACCCGGACCGGCATCCTGTTCGCCGCCGACGGGTCCGACCCAGTAAACAGACTGACCGCGCGGGTCCATCATTTCGATCACCGGTTCCGACTTGTGCCGGTGGCCGAGACGGGTCACGGTAAAACATTGCACATCCCGGCAGGGAATATCCGGAACATTTACATTAAGGATAATGTCAGCCGGTAACGGTTTTACACGTAAACGCTCGAGTATCTGCATCACAACCGCGGCTGCCGTATCATAGTGTTCCAGTTGCTGGCCGGCCAGGGACACCGCCATCGCGGGGAAGCCCAGAAAACGGCCTTCCATCGCCGCCGCCACGGTGCCGGAATACAATACATCATCACCCATATTGGCCCCGGCATTGATACCCGATATCACCATATCCGGCTCCTGCGCCAGCAGGCCGGTGATCGCCAGGTGGACACAATCTGTCGGCGTTCCGTTGACGCGCACATAACCATTATCACCGCGAATGGCGCGCAGGGGCCGGTCCAGCGTCAGTGAATTACTGGCACCGCTGCGGTCACGATCAGGAACGACTACATGGATTTCCGCATGCGTCCGCAGTTTCTCAACGAGGCAGCCCAGGCCCGGCGCCAGATAACCATCATCGTTACTGACCAGTATGTTCATGGGTAACGGCGACGGCAGTCTCTGGCCACTGACAAGAACATCAGGTCATAACCGTCGTACACAGGGCCATCAGTGCACTCGGGTAGATACCCAGGGCCAGCACGGCCAGGCCATTGACGGACATGACAGCGTTCATATCGAACGGGCTGCTCAGGGGTGTATCATCCTCGGCACGATCGAAATACATCAGCTTGATGATACGCAGATAATAAAAGGCACCGATTACAGAAAAAATGATCGCTACCACGGCCAGCCACACCATGCCCACATCAATGACGGCACGTAATACCGACAGCTTGGCGTAGAAGCCGACGGTGGGCGGCACCCCGGCCATCGAAAACATCAGGATCAGCATGATGAAGGCAAACCATGGACTGCGCTCATTGAGACCGCGAAAATCTTCCAGCTGGTCCGCCTCGAAGCCGTTACGACTGAGCAGGATAATCATACCGAAGCCGCCCAGTGACATCAGTGTATACACCAGGACATAAAACATCGAGGCCGAATTACCTTCCGTCGTTCCGGCAAGGATGCCCAGTAACAAAAAGCCGATGTGGGAAATTGTCGAATAGGCCAGCATCCGCTTGATGTTTTTCTGCGCAATGGCGATCACGTTACCGATACTGATGGAAAGCACGGCCAGTATAATCAACATATCCTGCCACTCGACGTGCAGGCCGGCCAGACCGTCGACCAGTAACCTGATAACCATGGCGAAAGCTGCGATCTTCGGTGCCGTACCTATGAACAGGGTTACCGCCGTGGGTGCACCATGATAAACATCCGGCAACCACATATGAAACGGTACAGCGCCGAGCTTGAAGGCCAGACCGATAATGATAAAGGTCAGCCCGAACACCAGCACCGTATCATCCATCCGGCTCTGCTGCACATACAGTGCGATTGACTCCAAATCCAGACTGCCGGTGGCGCCATAGATCATCGACATACCATAGAGCAACATACCCGAAGCTATGGCACCGAGGATGAAATACTTCATCGCCGCTTCGGAGGCATATTCAGAATCACGGTTCAGGGCCACCATTGCATATAACGACAACGATAGTGTTTCCAGTCCGAGGTAGATCAACAGCATCGAACCGGCCGAAACCATAATCATCATGCCCAGCACGGCAAACAGGCCGAGGACGAAAAACTCGCCACGGAATAGCAGACGTTCGCGCAGATATTCACGTGAATAGAGAAACACAACGGCGCTGACCAGGTAGATAAAGACCTTCAAAACATCACTCATGCTGTCACTGATAAACATATTGCTGAATGCAGTCTGGGCGCCGGGGCTGTGCAGGCTGACCGTCAGCATGGCTGCGCCCAGCAGTGTTGCCTGCGCCAGAAGGTAACTGATGATACGATTGTCATCTGACAAAAACAGATCGATCACCAGCACCAGACAGGCCATCGTCAGGACGAAGGTCTCCGGTAATACCGGTATCAGGTCAGTTATTTCAAAAATCATGTTTCAGTCTCTTGTCTCGTCGTTGACAATCTATAAGATTACAGTTTGGAAAGCGTTACCTGTTCCAGCAGGTGATCCACGGAACTGTGCATAACCTCGACCAACGGTCCGGGCCATACGCCCAGCGATATAACGCACACGGCCAGCACACCGAGTATCAGGGCCTCACGCGAATTCAGGTCATGCAGTTTAGCCACATTGTCATTGACAACATCGCCGAAGACAACGCGCTTGACCATCCACAGGGTATACGCGGCCCCGAGTATTAGCGTCGATGCGGCCAGGAAGGCATACCAGAAATTGGCCTTGAATGCAGCCAGTATAACCATGAATTCACCGACGAACCCCGAAGTCCCCGGCAGGCCGACATTACCCATGGCAAACAGCACAAATAAGGCCGCGAACCACGGCATGGTATTGACGACGCCACCATAATCACTGATGTTGCGGGAATGCATACGGTCGTACATGACGCCGACACACAGGAACAATGCCCCGGAGACAAAGCCATGTGAAACCATTTGCACCAGGCCGCCTTCAATTCCCATGGCCGCCCCGGTGATATTTCCATTGCGCTCGACGATCGTGAAAACGATAAAGAAGCCGAGCGTGACAAAACCCATATGCGAGATCGACGAATAGGCGATCAGTTTCTTCATATCCTCCTGTACCAGCGCCACCAGGCCAATGTAGACCACCGCGATCAGTGACATGGTGATAATCAACCAGTCCAGTTCAGCGCAGGCATCAGGCGTTATCGGCAGCATAAAGCGTACAAATCCGTAGGCGCCCATCTTTAACATGATTGCGGCCAGGATAACCGAACCGCCCGTCGGTGCCTCGACATGGGCATCCGGCAACCAGGTATGTACCGGCCACATCGGTACCTTGACGGCAAAGGCGATGAGGAAGGCCAGAAACAACAGTATTTGCGCCGACAGTCCAAGCTTGACGGCATGGAAATCGAGCAGGCTGAAGCTGTCTGCCTGGAAATACAGGTAAATCACCGCTACCAGCAGGAATACCGAACCCAGAAACGTATACAGGAAAAACTTGACGGCGGCATAGACACGATTGGCGCCACCCCAGATGCCGATGACCAGGAACATCGGGATCAGCATGCCTTCCCAGAACACATAGAAAAGAATGGCATCCAGTGAGCTGAAGACACCGACCATCATACCTTCCATGATCAGGAAGCTGGCCATGTACTGCGCGACTTTATACTGGATGACCTCCCACGCCGATATCACTACCAGAACCGTAGCGAAGGTGGTCAGCAGGATCAGTGGCATCGACAAGCCATCGACACCGAGGTGGTAATTGATGTTAAAGGCCGGTATCCAGGTCAGCTTCTCGACAAACTGCATATGGAAGGTGGTGGTATCGAAACCGCTGAACAGCGGGATCGACAGCAGGAAGGTCACCACGGACACCAATAATGATAGCCAGCGGACGATGTTCAGGTTATTGCTTCTGGCAACAGCCAGAACCGCCAGGCCACCCAGTATGGGAAGCCAGATAACAAGGCTGAGCAGAGGTAATCCAGAAGCCATTACTAATCCCTAATCACTGTCACTACAGAAACACAAAAAATGTCAACATGCCAAGCAGACCCAGGATCATGGCAAAGGCATAGTGATATAAAAATCCGCTTTGTATATGTCTAAGTACTGATGCGAACCAGCCGATTGTCCGCGCCGTGCCATTGACCATAATGCCGTCAATAGCCAACTGGTCCCCGCCCTTCCAAAGTGAGCGGCCCACTCGACGGCCGCCGAAAGCGAAAACCTTTTCATTAAAATCGTCGCAACCATATTTGTTCACCAGGATGTTATATACGGGTGAAAATGCATTGCGTATCTGCCCGGCCAGTTGCGGTTTTTGCAGATAGATTAACCAGGCCGAACCCAGGCCGGCCATGGCCAGCCAGAATGGTGGCGCCAGCATGCCATGCAGGATAAAAGTGGCCACGCCGTGAAATTCTTCCCCGACCTCGGCAAGCGTGTCGTGTGCGGCATCCACGAGGATGGCACTACCGAAATAATTATCGAACAACATCGGTTCTATCGTCATGGCGCCGATTATCAGTGATGGAATGGCCAGGAAAATCAAGGGTACCGTCACCACCAGCGGCGATTCATGCACATGCGCACGGGTATGTTCATCCATGCGTTCCTGGCCGTGGAATACCAGGAAAAACATCCGAAAGGTATAGAAGGCGGTGATGAATACGCCCAGCAATACCGCCGCATAGGCGAATCCCGACCCGGGGATATGGGCCGCGTGCACCGCCTCGATAATACTGTCCTTGGAGAAAAACCCGGAGGTACCGGGAAACCCGATCAGGGCCAGTGAGCCGATCAATGCCGTCCAGTAGGTAATCGGCATGTATTTTTTCAGCCCGCCCATCTCGCGGATATCCTGCTTGTGGTGCATGGCGATAATGACCGAACCGGCGGCCAGGAACAGCAGGGCCTTGAAAAAGGCATGGGTCATCAGATGGAATATCGCCGCACTGTATGCCGAGGCGCCCAGGGCCACCGTCATATACCCCAGTTGTGACAGGGTCGAATAGGCCACCACCCGCTTGATGTCGTTCTGGACGATACCCAGCAGGCCCATGAACAACGCGGTAATGGCGCCTATCACCATGACAAAGCTGAGCGCCGTCTGTGACAGTTCATACAGTGGTGACATGCGTGCCACCATGAAGATACCGGCGGTGACCATGGTCGCCGCATGGATCAGTGCCGATATCGGCGTCGGGCCTTCCATCGAGTCGGGCAGCCATACATGCAACGGCACCTGTGCCGATTTGCCCATGGCACCGATGAACAACAGGATACAGATCACCGTCATGACCGACCATTCGACACCGGGTATCACTTCGATATGCATGTCTTTCATCAGCGGTGCCGCGGTAAACACGTCGGCATAATCCATGCTGTTGAAATACATCAACACCGCCGCGATGCCAAGCAGAAAGCCGAAATCACCGACACGGTTGACGAGGAAGGCCTTGAGGTTTGCATATATCGCCGTTTCCTTCTTGAACCAGAATCCGATCAGAAGATAGGAGACCAACCCCACCGCTTCCCAGCCGAAAAACAGCTGCATAAAATTATTGGACATCACCAGCATCAGCATGGAAAAAGTAAACAGGGATATATAACTGAAAAAACGCTGATAGCCGGGATCATCATGCATATAGCCGACGGTATAGATATGCACCATCAGGGAAACAAAGGTCACTACCATCATCATCACGGCCGTGAGCCTGTCGATCAGGAATCCGACTTCAAACTGTACGCCGTCACTGACGAGCCAGGTGTAGACGGTATTGTTAAATACAGGGCCGGTATCAAAGACGATATCCTTGAATACGATCAGTGAAAGCAAAAAGGATATCGCGACACCGACTATGGTCACCCAATGGGAGCCACTACGGCCGATCTGCCTGCCGAAGAGACCGGCGATCAGTGAACCGATGAGCGGCGCCAGGACGATTGCAAGATAAATACTCTTCATCGTTATCCCTTCAGTGAATCCAGGTTGGTGACATTAATGGTGCGTTTGTTACGGAACAATACGATGAGGATTGCCAGACCGATGGCCGCTTCCGCCGCGGCCACGGTGAGTATGAAAAACACAAAAATCTGCCCGGCACTGTCCTGCATATAGTGGGAAAAAGCAATAAAATTGATATTGACGGCCAGCAGCATCAATTCGATCGACATCAACAGAATAATGATGTTCTTTCTGTTCAGAAATATTCCCGCCAGGCTGATACAAAACAGTATCGCACCCAGCATCAGATAATCGGATAATGAAATCATTGCTCAAACATCTCTGTTATTATTCAGCCGTGTTATTAGAATTATCAGTCGAGCTTGTATTTTCCATATTGGCAAAACGTACACGATCCTGCCGCCTTACCCTGACCTGGGCGGATGGATTCTGGTATTTGCTGTCTGGACGCCGCCGCATCGTCAGCGTTATCGCGGCAACGATAGCGATCAATAATATGGTCGCGGCGATCTCGAAGGGATAGGCATAAACCGTATACAGGACTTCGCCCAGCGCTTCGGTATTACTATAGGCGGCATCATGACGCACCGGCGCGGCGACCTGTTGCAGGCCGAATATCCGCGGACCGACCACCAGCGCCATCTCGACCAGCATGATGACGGCCACCAGGATGCCCACCGGCAGATAGCGAATAAACCCTTCACGCAGAGGTTCGATATTGATATCGAGCATCATGACGACAAACAGGAACAGCACCATCACCGCGCCGACGTATACCAGCACCAGGACGATGGCCAGGAATTCCGCCTCCAGCATCAGCCAGATGGCGGCGCTGGTGAAAAAGGTCAGCACCAGAAACAATACCGCATGCACCGGATTGCGCACGGTAATGACCGCACAGGCCGCCATTATCAGGATGGCGGAGAAAGCATAAAAAAGCAGTAACTCAATATTCATCAGGTCATTCTATCCGGCATCATTCGGTTATCGATACAGCGCATCCTGGGCGCGGTCCGCAGCAATCTGTTGTTCGCTTTTATCGCCATGCTGGAGCAACATCTCCTTGGTCATGACATTCTGGCCGCGCTGGTCAAAGATGTATTCAAACTCGCGGGTTTCAACGATGGCATCAACCGGGCACGCCTCTTCACAAAATCCGCAGTAGATGCATTTGAACAGGTCGATATCATAGCGTGTGGTTCGACGTGAGCCATCTTCACGCGGTTCGGCCTCGATAGTAATCGCCAGCGCCGGACATATGGCCTCGCATAATTTACAGGCGATGCAGCGTTCTTCGCCATTGGCGTAGCGACGCAAGGCGTGTTTACCGCGAAAACGGTTGGACTGTGGCGTCTTTTCTTCCGGATACTGCACCGTAATCTTGCGGGCAAAAAAGTATTTACCGGTGAGGCGCAAACCGCCCAGCAGCTCCCACAACATGAAACTCTTCAGATAAAATTGTAGTGCCTTCATAACATCCGCCTTAATCGAACCAGGGTCCCAGCTGCACCATGACCGCAGCCGCAACAACCAGCAACCAGACTATCGTGACCGGAATAAAGACCTTCCAGCCCAGACGCATAATCTGGTCATAGCGATAACGGGGAAAGGTGGCCCGGAACCACAGAAACAGGAACAAAAAGAATGACATCTTCGCCAGCAACCAGACGATGCCCGGGACCCAGGCAAACAGGCCTTCCAGTACCGGTATACCGGCGAACGGTGACAGCCAGCCGCCTGCGAACATGATCGACGACAAGGCCGCGATCAATATCATGTTGGCATATTCCGCCAGGAAGAACAGCGCAAAGGCCATGCCGGAATATTCGACATGGAAGCCGGCGACGATTTCCGATTCACCCTCCGAGACATCGAAGGGCGCGCGGTTGGTCTCGGCGACACCGGAAATGAAATACACCAGGAATAACGGCAACAACGGCAACCAGAACCAGTGCAGAACCGTGCCTTCCTGGGCGCGCACGATATCGCCCAGATTCAGGCTGCCGGCGGCCAGTAATACACCGACCAGGGCAAAGCCCATCGCGATCTCATAGGCCACCACCTGCGCCGCCGAACGTATCGCACCCAGGTAGGCATATTTGGAGTTGGAGGCCCAGCCGGCGATGATGATGCCGTAGACACTCAACGAGGTCAGCGCCAGTACATACAGCAGGCCGGCATTGATATCGGCCAGCGCCATACCGTCATCAAAGGGAATGACCGCCCAGGCCGCCAGCGCTGGCGCCAGCGCCAGCAACGGTGCCGCCACAAACAGGAAATGATTGGCCTTGCTCGGAATGATGATCTCTTTCAGCGCCAGTTTCAGGCCGTCGGCGATCGGCTGCAGCAAACCACGGGGACCGACACGGTTCGGGCCGATACGCACTTGCATATAGGCGATCACCTTGCGCTCGGCCAGCGTCAGATAGGCCACCGACAACATGATCGGCACCACGATGACGACAATCTTGATGACAATGACCAGCAGCACCTGTAATGACTCAGGTACCAGATTCCACATTGCCAATATCGATTCCATAAATCAGCCCTTTGTCTCAGCCGGTGCACGCCGCTATGTGCACGGCGCTACCATAACATCCCAGTTCAGAACTGCCGGGAACACCGGCCGCTATCATCACACAACCATCCGGAATCCTCTCATCGATGACCAGTGGCAGGCGTTGCGGTTCGCCCTGCTGCTGAACGTTGACCTCTTCCACATTCATCAGTGAACGGCGCTTCACCTCTTCACTGTTGATCAGAGCCGCCAGCGGCGCGGCATCGGCGGTCATCTGCAGCGAACTGGCGCGACGGGTAATCGAATCGACCGCATAGATCGGCACATCGGCAATACGCTCGAGGCCGTCAATGGCGGGAACCGGACCTGTCAACGGTGCCGCAGCCCTTGTTTCCGGCGTAACCCCGGCACAGGCCAGTTCCAGTTCGGCCCTGATCTCATCTGATGAAACATAATCAAAACCGTCGACATCAAAGAGGTTGCCGAGCACGCGCAGTACCTTCCACGCAGGCCGCGCCTCACCGAGCGGAGCCACCGCCGCGGCAAAACTCTGCCATTGCCCTTCAACATTGACGAAGGTGCCGGAGGTTTCCGTGAACGGCGTGACCGGCAGAATGACGTCGGCGTATTTTTCCATCGCCTTGCTCCTGAACGGTGACAATGAAACGACAAACCGGGCTTCCATCAGTGCATTGCTGGTCTGGTGCGCATCCGCGCAATCGCTTTCCGCCTCGACATTTAACAACACATAGGCCTGCAGCGGTTGCTGAATCATGGCACCAGCATCAAGGCCTGGCTGATCGACTGCCTTGCCGGCCACGCCGCGATGGGGCAGACAACCGGCCAGACAGGCGCCGGCACTGTTGGCCCCTGAGGTCAGGCTACCCAGCGGGGCGTTCAGTGACTCGGCGATCAACGCCGCCAGTGCCTGCAACTGGGCATAGGATGGATGCATCTGCGCCTCGCTACCCAGCACGATACTGCGTTTTGCCGCAGCGCTTAACTGCTCGGCGATGGCGCGGTGACGGCTATCCACGACTGAACCATTCAGTAACGCCTGCAAACCGCTTGTGGCCTTGGTGCCCTGTTTTTCCTGAATGGCGATAGCGATTGCGGCCAGATCACTGACCATCCGCGCCGGCGTGGAGATGCATTTATATTGCAGCGGGAAGTTGAATTGATAATCCACCGCATTGACCGCCATGATCACACCACCCCTGAGACTGGCCTTGCGGATACGATGACCGAGGATCGGCTGGTCTTTTTGTATATTCGCACCGATCAACAGGATGGCATCCTGTTCTTCCAGTTCGGCCACGCTCTGTCCCAGCCAGGGATAGACAGCATCCTGCTGTTGACCGCTGAAATCCTGTTGCCGCAGGCGATGATCGATGTTGTTGCTGCCCAGGCCGCGCATCAGCTTGGCTAGCAGAGCCTGTTCCTCAAGCGTGGCGCTGAGCGAGGCCAGTGATCCCAGCTGGGCGGCGCCGTGCTCATCAAGCACCTTACGCAATTGAGTGACGGTATATTCCAGTGCCGTGCTCCAGTCAGTCTCCTGCCATTTACCCTGCTTACGGATCAGCGGCTGCTGCAGTCGTTCGTCGCTGTTCAATGCCTCGTAACTGAAACGGTCGCGATCCGACAGCCACACTTCATTCAGACCCTCGTTCTCGCGCGGATCGACGCGCATCACCTGATTGTCGCGAACCAGAACCTTGACATTGGAACCGACGCAATCATGAGGGGCGATCGATGGCCGCTGGCTCATCTCCCAGGCCCGGGCGGTAAACCGGAACGGCTTCGATGTCAGTGCCCCGACCGGACACAGGTCGATGACGTTACCCGACATCTCCGAGGTAATGGCCTTTTCTATATAGGTACCGATGCGGGTATTCTCACCGCGACCGGTGGCCCCCAGTTCACGCATGCCGGCGATCTCGTCTCCGAAGCGGACGCAGAGGGTACAATGGATGCAACGGGTCATCTCGGTACTGATCAACGGACCGATATCCTTGTCGGGGACAACACGCTTGCCCTCGTGAAATCTGGAATAATCGCTGCCGAAGCCGATAGAGACTTCCTGCAACTCGCACTCACCTCCCTGATCACAGATCGGGCAATCCAGGGGATGATTGATCAACAGGAATTCCATCGTCCCACGCTGGGCCTCGATGGCCTTCGGTGAGCGGGTAAAGACCTTCATGCCTTCGGTCACCGGCGTGGCACAGGCCGGTAAAGGTTTGGGCACCTTTTCCACCTCTACCAGGCACATGCGGCAGTTAGCTGCGACAGACAGTTTCTTGTGATAACAAAAACGCGGGATAGCAATGCCGGCCTCATCAGCAGCCTCGATCAGCATTTCACCGCGGCGCGCATGCAGCGTCCGTCCATCGATTTCAATCTTGATGGTATTCTCGTTATGACTGACGGCCTTGTCCGCCGTGACGCTCATGCTACAGCCTCCGCGGCCAGCCACTCGGGAGATTTCACCAGACAGCGTTTATGTTCGATATGATAGGCAAATTCATCGCGGAAATGTTTGAGAAAGCTCTGCACCGGCCACGCCGCAGCATCGCCAAAGGCGCAAATGGTCCGACCTTCTATGCGTCCGGCCGTCTGTTCGAGGATTTCCAGGTCTTCCATATGCCCCTGGCCGTTTTCGATACGTTTAACGATGCGCCACATCCAGCCGGTACCTTCACGACAGGGTGTGCACTGACCGCAGGACTCGGCGTAATAAAAACGCGAAAGTCGCAGCAAGGCATTGACCATACAGGTACTGTCATCCATGACGATCAGGCCGCCGGAACCGAGCGCCGAGCCGGCCTTGGCCAGGGAATCATAGTCCATGGTACAGTTCATGATCACATCGGCCGGCATCACCGGCATTGAAGAGCCGCCGGGTATCACCGCCTTCAGCTTGTGGCCGTTGCGTACACCGCCGGCCATTTCCAGCAGATCCTTGAACGGCGTACCCATAGGAATTTCATAATTACCCGGCTTGTTGACATGGCCTGAAACTGAAAACAGTTTGACGCCGCCATTATTGGGCTTGCCCAGTTCCAGAAACCATTGCCCGCCATTGAGGATGATTGACGGTACCGAGGCCAGGGTTTCGGTGTTATTAATCGTTGTCGGCCGGCCATAGAGACCGAAATTCGCCGGGAACGGCGGCTTGAATCGCGGCTGTCCCTTTTTGCCTTCCAGTGATTCCAGCAGTGCCGTTTCTTCACCGCAGATATAGGCACCGGCGCCGAGGTGAGAATGCAGTTCAAAATCAATCCCGGAGCCGAGCAGGTTTTTACCCAGGTAACCGGCGGCACGAGCTTCCGCCAGGGCGGCCTCAAAGCGCTCATAGGGTTCATGATGAAATTCACCACGCATATAGTTATAACCCACGGTGGCACCGATGGCATAACCGGCTATCACCATGCCCTCTACCAGGGCATGGGGATTAAAACGCAGGATATCCCGGTCCTTGCAGGTTCCGGGCTCACTCTCGTCAGAATTGCAGACAATGTATTTTTGTCCCGGTGTATTACGCGGCATGAAGCTCCATTTCAGTCCGGTCGGAAAACCGGCGCCACCACGCCCGCGCAAGGCGGAGGTTTTTAATTCACTGATGATCTCCTCCGGCGCTATTTTTTCCTTCAACACCTTTTCCAGCGCCTGGTAACCACCTACCTTGCGGTAATTTTCCAGCGTCCAGGGTTGATCAAATTTCAGGGTCTGAAAACAGACTTCATTTACCATCGCTTTACTCCAAACCATCCAGGATGGCGTCGACCTTCTCGGCTGTCAGGTGTTCATGGTAATGACCATCGACGACCATCATCGGCGCACCGGCACAGGCTGCCAGGCACTCTTCCTCGCGGTTAAGAGTGAACTTGCCGTCGGCGCTGGTTTCACCCAGCTTGATACCCAGCCTGGAAGATATATGTTCGACGATCTTTTCACCGCCGCACAGCATACAGGAGATATTCGTACACACGGATATCTTGTGGCGACCGACTGGCTGCAGATCAAACATACTGTAGAAACTTGCAACCTCGTATACCGCGATCGGCGGCAACTGCAGATAATCCGCTACGGCATCCATCAACTCGGTGGTCAGGCTGCCACCATTCTCGTTCTGCACCGCTGTCAATGCGGCAATGACCGCCGACTGCCGGCGATCTTCAGGGTATTTGCTCAGCCATTTGTCTATCTCGGCCCTGGCCGAAGATGAAATCAGCTCCAGCTTGGATTCTGCGACGGTCATCAGCGATCCACCTCACCAAATACAATATCCTGGGTACCGATAATGGCCACCACATCAGCCAGCATGTGACCGCGAGACATTTCATCGGTCGCCGCGATGTGGGTAAAACCGGGTGCACGGATCTTCAAGCGATACGGTTTATTGGCGCCATCGGAGACGATGTAGACACCGAACTCGCCCTTGGGATGTTCAACCGCGGCATAGGCCTCGCCTTCCGGCATACAAAAACCCTCGGTAAAAAGTTTGAAGTGATGAATCAGGGATTCCATATCATCCTTCATCTCCATACGCTTGGGCGGCGCCACCTTGTGGTTTGAAGACATCACCGGACCGGGATTACTCCGCAACCAGTTGATACACTGTTTGATGATACGGTTGGCCTGGCGCATCTCCTCGACACGCACCAGATAACGGTCATAACAGTCGCCGTTGACACCCACCGGGACATCAAAGTCGAGTTCTCTATAAACCTCGTAGGGCTGCTTCTTGCGCAGATCCCATTCAACACCCGAACCCCGTAACATCGGGCCGGTAAAACCCAACTGCTTGGCCCGTTCCGGCGAGACCACCCCGATACCCACGGTGCGTTGTTTCCAGATCCGGTTATCCGTCAACAGTGTCTCGTATTCATCGACATAACCCGGAAACCGGTCGGTAAAATTTTCAATGAAATCCAGCAGCGAACCCTGACGATTGCGATTAAGGCGCTTGACCTCTTTTTCATTGTGCCACTTCGAGGCCTGATATTGCGGCATTTGTTCCGGCAGATCGCGATAGACGCCACCCGGGCGCATATAGGTCGCGTGCATGCGGGCACCGGATACCGCTTCGTAACAATCCAGCAGGTCCTCGCGCTCGCGAAAGGCGTACAGGAATACAGTCATGGCGCCGATATCCAGGGCGTGCGCCCCCAGCCACAACAGATGATTCAGCAACCGTGTCATCTCGGCAAACATCACGCGGATATACTGGGCACGGAGCGGCGGCACGATGCCGAGTAATTTCTCCATGGCCAGCACATAGCCCTGCTCGTTACACATCATCGAAACATAATCAAGGCGATCCATGTAACCGATGCTTTGATTATAGGGGCGTGCCTCCGCCAGCTTTTCGGTACCCCGATGTAACAAACCGATATGGGGATCAGCACGCTCAATGACCTCACCGTCGAGTTCCAGAACCAGACGCAGGACGCCGTGTGCGGACGGATGCTGGGGCCCGAAGTTCAAGGTGTAATTACGGATTTCAGCCACCACTCACCTCACTCTCAGTCGTATCCGCAATATAGCGATGGTCCTTGCGAATAACCCTGGGTACGATTATGCGTTCTTCCAAGGTCACCGGTTCATAAACAACCCGTTGCTTTTCCGGGTCATAACGCATTTCAACATTACCCACCAGCGGAAAATCCTTGCGGAACGGATGGCCGATAAAGCCGTAATCGGTCAACAACCTGCGCAGATCAGGATGACCATCAAAAAGAAAACCGAACAGGTCGAAGGCCTCGCGCTCGTACCAGTTGGCGCAACTCCACAGGCTGACCACCGAGGCAATCACTGGATCCTGTTCATCGACAAAACAACGCACCCGGAGTCTGTGGTTATTGCGAATAGAAAGCAGATGATAGACGACAGCGAAACGGGGCTTGGTCCAGTTGTCCTCACCGTAGTGAAGATAATCAACACCACACAGGTCGGTCAATTGATCGAAATCGAAGACTCCCTCATCCCGCAACGTGCGGCAGACGCTATATATCTCTGCAGCCGGCACCTCAATCGTCACTTCACCATTGGCAACAACACAGGACTGAAGGTTACCAGCAAAGTGTTGCTGCAAATGTGAAGCCAATGTCTGACCATTATCAGGCATGAAGCAGTCGTCCCTTATCGAGCAATCGTATTGGTTCGTTTAATTTTATTCTGTAGCTGAATTACACCATACAACAGTGCCTCGGCCGTGGGCGGGCAGCCAGGCACATAGATATCGACCGGTACGATGCGGTCGCAGCCACGAACAACAGCATAGGAATAGTGATAATAGCCACCGCCATTGGCACAGGAGCCCATTGATATCACCCAGCGTGGTTCCGCCATCTGGTCGTAGACCTTGCGCAGCGCCGGAGCCATCTTGTTGACCAGGGTGCCGGCGACAATCATGACATCGGACTGCCGCGGACTGGGTCGAAACACGACGCCAAAACGATCCAGATCATAGCGCGCAGCACCTGCATGCATCATCTCAACCGCGCAACAGGCCAAACCGAAGGTCATCGGCCACATCGAACCGGTGCGGGCCCAGTTGATCAGTTTGTCCGCGGACGTTGTCACTACGCCTTTTTCGAGAATTCCTTCTATTCCCATTCCAGCGCTCCCTTCTTCCATTCGTAGATGAAACCGATGACCAGAATGGCGAGAAAGATAACCATGGAAACAAACCCGAACATGCCGATCTTGCCCAGCACCACGGCCCACGGAAACAAAAAGGCGATCTCCAGATCGAAAATGATAAACAGGATGGCAACCAGGTAATAACGCACATCAAATTTCATGCGTGAGTCTTCGAAGGCCTCGAAGCCACATTCATACGGCGACAGTTTTTCACTGTCTGGACGGCGGGGACCGAGCATGAAGCCCATGATTACCGGTCCCAGCCCAAAGGCAACACCAAGCACGAGAAAAACCAGAATTGGCAGGTAATTTTCTAACATAATTATCCGGGCGGACAGCAGCAACCGCCATATACACTACACATTATGTCACGCGTACCGGACTTTAAATTACAAGCGGTACTCTTCCTCACTATAGCCAGTCTAGGCCAGCTATTAGCATACTGTCAAATCAAGCCGTGGCTAAAAAACCCTGCTATGACAATATGATAATAACGCCCGGTCATGGCTATAAACGGTGACATAACCCCTCTTCCATACATGCCATTTATCCACGCGTAAATGAATGACATGCTCCCAAACTTCCCGGCCGTTGAGCTATTGCACAACGGCCTGCAAACAAATGGTGCCGATGGCCGGAGTCGAACCGGCACAGCTTTCGCCACCGCCCCCTCAAGACGGCGTGTCTACCAATTCCACCACATCGGCTGATTCACATTGCCACGGGGGCAACGTCATACCTGCAAAGACACCCGGCTATTGTTGTGGCTCAGCAGGCGAACCAGGTGCCGGTGAATCTTTAGACTTCGGTACAGCAGGTACATCGCTCTGATCCATTTCCACCGGGGTGGCAGGCATTACGATTTCTGTAACACTCTTTCTCTCCTTACCCTGATGCGTAAAATAGGCGAGCGTCAGGCTGGTACAAAAAAATACCATCGCCAGTATCGCTGTCAGGCGCGTCAGAAACGAGGCCGAACCGCGGGCGCCGAATACGGTCTGCGATGCGCCGCTACCGAAAGCCGCGCCAGCTTCGGCGCCCTTGCCACGTTGAATCAAAATCAATCCGATCAGTGCCAGTGCGACCAGCACATGAATTCCTACGACTATACTCTGTAAATGCATATCTCTGTCTCTTGGTCAGCCGCCGGCCTGGCAAATCGCGAGAAATTCGTCGGCCTGCAGAGACGCGCCGCCAATCAGCCCACCGTCGATATCGGTCATGGAAAAAAGCTCTGCGGCATTAGCAGCCTTGACGCTACCGCCATAGAGAATCTGCATGTTCTCGGCGATAGTTGCATCATGGGCGGCGATCCGCTGACGAATAAAAGCGTGAACCTCCTGAGCCTGCTCTGCGCTCGCCGTCTTACCGGTGCCGATCGCCCACACCGGTTCATAGGCAATCACCGCATCGGACAGTGCGGCCACACCGGCATCGTTGTCCAGTATGGCATCGAGTTGGCGTGCGACGACGGCCTCGGTCTGGCCCGTCTCGCGCTCCTCCAGCAACTCACCGACACACAGTATCGGTGACAAACCGGCGGCACTGGCTGTAGCCAGTTTACTAGCGACCATCGCATCGGATTCACCGTACAGGTTGCGGCGCTCGGAATGACCGACAATGACATATTGGCAACCGCAATCCACCAGCATGGCCGCAGAAATCTCGCCGGTAAAGGCACCGGGACCCGGCTGGTCACAGGCATCCTGGGCACCCAGGCCCACCACGGTTGCCTCGACCATTGCCGCCACCGTCTCTATATAGATTGCGGGCGGACACACAACGACCCGGGTAGTATTGATACTGCCCAGGCCGGCATGAATTCCATCCATCAATTCCCTGATGCTGGCCCTGGAACCATTCATTTTCCAGTTACCGGCAACCATCGGCTGACGCATCTATATCATCCCCTACGAAGTTTAAGCTGTCTGGCAAAGCGCTAAAGCTTACCGCCCCGTGCCCAATAAAGCAATGAAAAATGGGCGGAATAACGGCATGAAGCCGGGATGTATCACCGTCGGACAGGGAATACTTGGGTTATTGGCTGGTACTGATCCGCTCGGCCAACTGACTCGCGAGCTTCTTGACCTGGGTGGCATCCTGACCCTCTACCATCACCCGTACCACCGGTTCGGTGCCGGAGGGACGCAGCAGTACCCGGCCAGCCTTATTCAGTGTCTGTTCAACGTCAAGCACGGCCTGCTGAACCTTGCGGTCCTTGAGATTAAACTGCCCAGTGATCGGTACGTTTATCATATACTGTGGAAACTTGCTCATGCCGGCCTTGAGTTGATACAGCGTGCTGCCCGAGGCCACCATTGTCGCCAGTACCTGCAACGCCGCGACAATGCCGTCACCGGTCGTGATCCTGTCCAGACACAGGATATGACCGGAAGACTCGCCGCCCAGCGTCCATCCCAGTTTCCTGAGCATGGCCAGGACATAACGATCACCGACAGCAGCCCGCTTGAAGGCGATATCGAGTCCGTTCAGGGCCTGCTCCAGTCCCAGATTACTCATCAGGGTGCCGACCACACCGCCCTGATAATTATCAAACTGGTGCCGGGAGCGAGCGATAATAAATAACAACTCGTCGCCGTCGACCAGCTCCCCCTTGTGATCGACCATGATCACCCGGTCACCATCGCCATCGAGGGCCAGACCGATATCGGCACCGTTTTCAAGCACCGCTGCCTGCATCGCCTGAGGCGCCGTCGAACCGCATTCCTGGTTGATATTCAAACCATCCGGGGCCGTACCGATGCGGATCACCTCGGCGCCGAGCTCGGAAAAGACACTGGGGGCCACATGATAGCTGGCGCCGTGGGCACAATCGACAACGATCTTCAGGCCGCGTAATTCCATGCCGGAAGGGATGGTGCTCTTGCAGAATTCGATATAACGCCCCGGGGCGTCGGCTACGCGTTCGGCCTTACCGAGACACGATGAATCGACGGTAACCAGATCATTTTCCATCTCGGCCTCGATGGCCAGTTCTACCTCATCCGGTAACTTGGTACCATCGGCAGCAAAAAATTTGATGCCGTTATCGAAATACGGATTATGCGAAGCGCTGATGACAATACCGGCCTGGGCATGCAGCGTCCGGGTCAGATAGGCAATCGCCGGTGTCGGCATCGGACCCAGCAGGAACACATCGACACCGGCGGCCGACAATCCGGCCTGCAATGCCGACTCGAACATATAGCCGGAGATGCGGGTATCCTTACCGATCAGCACCTTGCCCTCACCACCCTGAACCAGTACCCGGCCTGCCGCCCAACCCAGTTTGAGGACAAATTCTGCAGTAATCGGCGTCTCACCGACACGGCCCCGAATCCCGTCTGTACCAAAATAACGCCGTTTTAATTCACTCATTGACTACATCCATCCTTGTCATGGCGACACATCATCGTGTGCGCCGGTACAGACAGCGCTACTAGGAACCACAATTGACGGCCCGTTCCGCGCTGAGCGGACCCTGATTATATTCGCGAGCCGCGCGCACGGCGTCGATGACCCTGATCGCGTCCACGGTCGCCTGTACATCATGGGCGCGAATCAGGACACTACCCTGCCACGTGGCCAGTGCCGCAAGTGCGATGCTGCCATACAAACGCTGATCGACTTCTTTACCAAGTATCTTTCCTATCATGGACTTACGCGAAACTCCTGTGACAACAGGTAAACCAATGTCCACCAGCTCAGCGAGGCCATTCAGTAACAGCAGATTATGATTCAGATCCTTGCCAAAACCAAATCCCGGATCAAGCAACAACGTGCGACGATCGATTCCAGCCTGTTCGCAGGCCGCCACGCGTTCAAGCAAAAATGCCTTGACCTCGGTAACGACATCGTCATAGTGCGGCGCATTCTGCATGGAGCGGGGTTCGCCCTGCATGTGCATCAGACACACCGGCACACCCAGTTCCGCTGCGGCCTGCAGGGCGCCGCTTTCCCGTAACGCCCGCACATCATTGATCATACCGGCACCGGCACCGACGGCGGCGCGCATGACTTCAGCCTTGCTGGTATCGATCGAAATCGGTACCGGCAGTTCCGCATGAACCGCCTCGACCACCGGTACAACCCTGCGAATCTCTTCCTCGTCGCTGACCGCGGCCGCACCCGGACGGGTTGACTCACCACCGATATCGATGATCGCCGCCCCGGCGCTGACCAGTTCGCGCGCCCGGGACAAGGCGTCATCGAGACAAAAAAAATCACCCCCGTCCGAAAAGGAATCAGGGGTGATATTCAGTATGCCCATGACACGGCATCTGTCCAGATCAAGCGCTCGGCCTCCGCAATCCAGAACCGTCATGGGACTGGCTCTAGTGCTGACCCGCCGGCCCACCTATGGTCGTATCGACAGAACCGTCCCCCTTCGGCGCCGCAGCCGCATCACCGCCGGAGGAATCCGGGGGATTGCTGGGCTGGGTCCAGTCGCGCGGCGGACGCGGATCCTTGCCATCCATGATGTCATCGATCTGATCGCTGTCGATGGTCTCGTATTTAATCAGCGCCTCGGCCATTTTGTGCAGCTTGTCGATATTATCCGTCAACAGCTGCTCGGCACGCTGGTAATTACGATCAATAAAGGCACGTATCTCCTTGTCTATCGTATGCGCCGTTTCATCGGAGACATTCTTGTGCTGGGTGACCGAATGTCCGAGGAAGACCTCACCATCCTCCTCGCCATAGGTCAGCGGTCCGAGCTTGTCGGACAGCCCCCATTTGGTCACCATATTGCGGGCGATCTCGGTGGCGCGCTGGATATCATTGGAGGCCCCGGTAGTCACGGCCTCGGCGCCGAAGATCAGTTCCTCGGCAATACGACCTCCGAACATGGTTGATATAGTACTCTCAAGCCTTTGTTTACTGTAACTATGCCTGTCTTCCTCGGGCAGAAACATTGTTACGCCCAGGGCCCGGCCACGGGGAATGATCGTTACCTTGTGGATCGGATCATGGGCCGGTACCAGGCGACCGACAATCGCATGCCCGGCCTCATGATAGGCCGTCAGTTTCTTCTCGTCGTCACTCATGACCATTGAACGCCGCTCGGCGCCCATCATGACTTTATCCTTGGCCTTCTCGAAATCCTCCATCGTCACGACGCGCTTGTTGGCGCGGGCAGCGAACAGGGCGGCCTCATTGACCAGGTTGGCCAGGTCAGCGCCGGAGAATCCCGGTGTACCGCGGGCGATGACATTGGCGTTGACATCATCACCGATCGGCACCTTGCGCATATGCACCTTCAGGATCTGTTCCCGGCCGCGAATATCGGGTAACGGCACGACCACCTGGCGGTCGAAGCGACCCGGGCGTAACAGTGCCGGGTCAAGCACGTCCGGACGGTTGGTCGCCGCCATGACGATAACGCCTTCATTACCCTCGAAGCCGTCCATTTCCACCAGCAGCTGATTCAATGTCTGCTCGCGCTCGTCATGACCACCGCCCAGTCCGGCGCCGCGATGGCGGCCGACGGCGTCGATCTCATCGATAAAGATGATACAGGGTGCATGTTTCTTGGCCTGTTCAAACATATCCCGGACGCGCGAGGCACCGACACCGACGAACATCTCGACAAAATCAGAACCGGAAATGGTGAAAAACGGCACCTTGGCCTCACCGGCGATGGCCTTGGCCAGCAGCGTCTTACCGGTACCGGGCGAGCCGATCATCAATACCCCGCGCGGTATCTTGCCGCCCAGTTTCTGGAACTTGCTCGGATCGCGCAGGAATTCAACCAGCTCACCGACCTCTTCCTTGGCCTCCTCGACGCCGGCAACATCACTGAAGGTGATCTTGACCTGGTCCTCGGTCAGCATCCGGGCACGGCTCTTGCCGAATGACATGGCCCCGCGGCCACTGCCACCACCCTGCATCTGGCGCATAAAGAAGATCCACACGCCGATCAATAGCAACATCGGGAACCAGGAGATGAAGATCTGCATCAGTACAGACTGCTGCTCCTGTGGCCGTGCCTGAATGACCACGTTATGATCGAGCAGATCCCCAACCAGCGCCGGGTCTTCCGGGCTATAGGTCGTAAATTTGTCACCACTCTGGGTAACACCGTGAATGGTCCGCCCGGCAATCACGACATCACGCACGCCGCCCTGGTGGACATTCTCGATAAATTCCGAATAGGATAATTGCTGCGAGCCGGTCTGGGGTGGACCGAAACTGTTAAACACAGAGATCAGCACGATCGCGATCACTACCCATAAAATGATGTTTTTTGCCATATCGTTCAAAATCGTTTCCCCTTAAACGCCCAATTTCCGGCCATTCCCGCCAGAGGACGCCGCTGTTATTCAGCATCATCCATATGAATTATCGACTATCATTCTATAGTTGTAGAAGGAATGTCAATTTTCATTTCACTCGCCTGGCGCTGGAGAATAGCCTTAATACCGCGTCAGGAAATTGCCTTGAAACCCCGCGCCAGCACATACACCTCGCGCGACCGCGGCCTTGAGGCTTTGGGTTTTCTAATCAGAACCTTGTCAAAGGATTGCCGCAATGTCCTGATCAGCGCATCAAAGCCCTCGCCCTGAAAGACCTTGATCAGTAGATCCCCATTCGATTTCAGCACATTCTGTGCCAGATCGACGGCCAACTCGACCAAATACATGGCCCGCGGCTGATCCACTGAACCCATACCACTAATATTGGGGGCCATATCCGAAATTACAAGGTCGGCACCATCGCTGGCGCCGATACTCTCCAGCAGTCGCTGAAAAACCGTCTGTTCGCGAAAATCCCCGCGGATAAACGTCACACCCTCAATTGGTTCCATATCCAGGATATCGGTCGCAATGACCTGTCCCTTGCGACCGACCTGCTCGGCCGCATACTGTGACCAGCCTCCTGGCGCCGCCCCCAGATCGACCACCCGGCACCCGACGCGCAGGATCCGGTCCCGCTCGTCGATTTCCTGCAGTTTGAACACGGCCCGCGAGCGATAACCGTGTTTCTGGGCCTGTTTCACATACGGATCATTAAAATGTTCACTCAGCCATCGGCGATTACTGCGCTGTTTTTTCATCTGGCTATTGTAACTAAAAACCACGCGCTCAATGGCATCAAAACGCAACCTGGACCGTGTTAACTGATAAAATAATAATGATTCAGATCCCATATCAAGGCTGGCCATTGCTGGACATAGACAACAGGCTCGACGCCCCGCTGCGTTATTTTCCACTCAACAACCGGCCCTTCAGGTTCAGCGCCGGACTGCGCCGGCTGCGACCCGAACAGAACCCCGACGACCCGGCCGAGCGCCTGCTGCAACTCGATAATCAGTGGCCGCACTATCGTCAGACGATTATGCGTGCCCGCGATGAACAACTGGACAAATATGTCTGCTCGGAGCGACTGTCCCTGGCGGCCGCAAGACGCGTTACAGCCTGGCTTATCGCCTGTCTGAGCCGGACCTGGCCGCGGTATTACCAACTGCATAATGACGGCCACTACGCCCGGCTGCACTGTGTGCTCAGCGGTGAGACGCTGTATTTTGATCCGGCGCTGGCCCTGGTTCGGGTGGAGACCACGAACACCGCGTCTGCCCAGCCGGACTATATCAATGCCCTGGATGCCCTGTGCAGCCAGATACAGGAAGACGTGGCCATTTGCGAGGCCCGTCAGGACGGCAATGCGATCAGCTGGCTGCATCTATGCCTGCCGAACCACTGGGCCGCATCCGACAAGATCGGCCGGGACTTTATCGGCGCCCATCAGCCGGTGCCCGGCATGGAACGCATCAATCAGCAGTCCGCAACACTAGTCAATATATTAACGAATCAAGGACCTTTTGAGCGCTTCACCTGGGGCCTGGTCACTGACACCCGCCTGAGCCACCACCCCGACACTGCCACGCAGGAAACCGGGCCGACAATCTCCGCCGGCCGTCATTTCGACCGTCGTGATCCCCACCTGTATCTGCGCGTCGAACGGCAGGTCACCGTCGGCCTGCCGAAAATCGACACCTTTATCTTCCTGATCCGGACCTATCTGTATGATGTCGCCACCCTCGACGCGGGACAGCTGAGACAGCTCGAACATGCCCTGAACACCATGCCCGCGGCGATACGGGCCTACAAGGGCCTGGCGCACAGCGCCGGCGATATCATTAACTGGCTGGGATCAATTACGCCAATAAAACCCGACCCAAGCCAACACAATCCGTCTAAGCGGCTAGGACATAGAACAGCAGGAAAAACGCCGCGACGAACGGCGCAACCAGCAATACGATCGAGAAAAAATTGATATCTTTCATGATAAAACCCTCCATAATGGATGGTCATCAATGCATTAAATAACGCATCATTCGATAAATTAGACACCGCTACGACGATAAAGTTTACCCGCAACAGGCCTGTGTCATTATAACAAATATCCGCCATCATCGAACATTACCCATAGCATTATCAGGGAAAAGTATGGGACATTAAGCCGATGAAACGGTTTCGGGTCATTGCCATGTATGATTATCCGGAGATCAATCGCTCGGTGCGGGTTATTGCCGAAGATCCGCAGCAGGCAATCCTCCGCGCTGTACTCGACCAGCGCCTGCCAATTACCTATGCCCGCGATGAACGCGGGCACCTGCAACCCCAATACTGGCAACCGGACATGGGCGGAGAAACCCGCTGGCCGCGCATCGACCGCAATAACCGCCTGCTCTGGAAAAGCACCCACCATCAGGGACAACTCCGTTTTGAAGTAGAGGAAACAGACTGACACCGTGTCGTCTCATTCTCCAGCATCTACGAGTACTTTTTAATCCGCCATTGATAATGCGGAAAGTGTTTGATCCCCCGTGATTGATGAGACATGCTTTCGATTGCGAAGCAGACGTCCATTCATGGCGTTACGTTATTAAATCGTTAAGGAGATTATGAGATATTTAGCCATACTGATTTTACTCGCCCCGACTCTCGCCCATGCAGGAGACTGGATTTTTGGAAAATGGAAAGTAGTAGATGCCAGAAGGCAAGCGGGTACAGATTGTGGATGTTCATTGCCCAATCAATTGGGTTGCCCCAGGATCGAGTTTCATATAGGTAAATGATAATGCGGGTTATATATTATGGGATGGAGTATTTATCAAAGTTGAGAAGCTAGCCCCTAAACAAGCGTCCCCGCTTGTTTAGGGGCTGTAAGACCGGGCACTCATCGGACTGCTGAACCGGTAACTTGCTGCTAACAGGTTACGGGCTTTACCTTACATTGAGAGGGGATACGAGGGAAATTGAACCATACAAGCCACTCAACTGATAGGTCCATCCCAAGCTGATACCGTTATGGTAATTTCAGATCTAGCTGGCACTGTAAGCTTGGCGGGAACCGTTAAACGGGAACGATGGCAGGCACTCAATCCTCCCAGCGGACGTAGCCGGGTATCCTGACATACCTTTCGGAATAAAATCCCTGCCCTGCCTTCGTATGGCAGGCATCACAATTGGCCAGAGTTTTAACCTTTTCGTTACCCTGAATCAGGCGCCTGGGTACTTCATAGTGTTTGTTCCTGATATACGGCACTTCCGTGATGCGTAGCGGTACACTCGAACTGATTGATTTCACGATCCTGGCAGAGCGTTTAGTCGTGGACTTATCGGCGGCATTGGCGACCAGGTAATCAGTCAGTTGCTTGTTGGCATCTACATCCAGTTCGGCATTTTCACCAAAGTGATCTTGCAGACCTGCCATCAGATTTTTCCATGAGGCCGACGGCAACAGACCGGGCTGATAAGCAAAATGGCAGGCACTACACTCATCCTGATAGTCGGTATTAGTGACCGGCAGAATACTGGGCCTTGCCGCTTGCGCCGACAGCGTGCACAGCAGCAATGGAATCGTTGCTAACACATTCAGATTAACAGACCTCATCATATCGACTTCTCCCGTTCAGTCGTTAAAGAGGGTTTTTGAATACTCTGGCTGCATCATACAATATCCAGCTTAAGGTTTTATAAACGCGGCAGACGCATGGCCGCATCCTCGTAGGTACCGGCGTCGGCATCACGATGACAGGCGCTGCAATTGCCCTTGTCCTTGACCTTGTCACTGTCCCAGTAGCGCTGTTCGATATCCTCGTGCTTTCTCTTCCAGTAGGGCGTAGCCGTGATCCGTAACGGTGTCTGCCCGGGCCCGAGCGACTGAAGTATTCGCCACGACGGTTCGATCAACAGCTGTTCGGCGGAATTATCCAGCAGGAAGCGGGTAATCTCCCGGGTCACGTCTGCATCCAGATCCAGTTCCTCCCCGAAGTGATCATTCTGTCCATCCATCATCGCCTGCCATGATCGGGCCGGCAGCAAACTGGGATGATAGGCCATATGACAGTCACCGCATTCCTCTCGCCAGAGTGCGTTATCCGCGAGGACGATACCCTTGTAAGGTAGATAGGGTTCGGTATCCGTCTGTGCGAGATAACCGCGAAAGGTGAAAAAAGCGGACAGCAATACCAGTAGTACCAGCACCACCGCGATGATAGCGCGCGGTCTGACAACGATGCCGCTGTCCCCACCCGCTTTGAATCCGTTCAACATCGCCAGTACCAGGTTTTCACGGTGGAAGACACTTTCAACGATAACACCGATGATATGACCGATGACCAGGACCAGCATCGTCCAGGCGCTGATCTCATGAATTTCGCGAAAAACCGGAGCAATGGTATATGACAACAGTCCGGCGAACGGGCCGTGTCGTTCCTCACCCCCCAGGGTCAACATCCCTGACAGTGTGACGACAAAGCCCAACGCCAGGAGTATGAAAATGGCCCAGGATCCGGCCGGATTATGCCCCAGATACCGGGCCGCCTGGCCGTTGAGCAGACCCTTCAGGTATGCGGTCACCGACGGCCAGTCATGGGCAAAACTGTGAAAGCGGGCGTAGTGGCTGCCGACGAATCCCCAAATCAACCGAAAAACCAGCAGCCCCAGCAGTGTATAGCCGGCATAAACATGGATATAGAGATAACGGTCGTCATCGAAGGCCAGCCACGCCCCGGCGAAAGCCAGCACCATCAGCCAGTGAAAGACACGGGTCGGCAGATCCCATACCAGTATCTGATTGTTAGATGACATCAACGGCTCCATGATACGAATACAGGATTAATAGCACCGACAGCCGTTAATGATCAAGCAGACGCTGGCTGGCAATCGATGTGGGATAACACTGTTGTTCGATCCGGTCATGCCGACAGCCCCATGTTTCGCCGGATCTTGGCCTTTTGCTTCAGGAAGTAGTCCGTGCGCGTGGCCGGGTTGTTCTTATCCGGACTCGACAGGGTCGCGGCCAGTTCGATGGCCTGATCCTGTGTCAATTGCCGGGCCGGGCGATTCCAGTAATGGCGGGCTGCGGCCTCGACACCGTAGACACCCTGACCAAATTCGGCGACATTCAGATAGATTTCGATGATACGCTGCTTGCTCAGATGACGCTCCAGTGACAGGGTCAGCCATAATTCATGCCATTTACGCAAAGGGTCGCGTGACGGGCTGAGCAGCATATTTTTGATCATTTGCTGGGATATGGTACTGCCGCCGTAGACGAACCTTTGCTGCGCCAGATTGTATTCCATTGCCGATTTTACCGCCTCTGCGTCGATGCCATGGTGCTGGTAAAATCGGCTGTCTTCGGCGACGACGATGGCCTGGATCAGCTGCGGCGACATCCTCTCAAGCGCTACCGGCCGCCAGTGCAACGGTGGCAGGGACGGCGTCAAAGCCCGCTGGTATTCATAGGCCTTGATGAAGGCCGATTTCTGAATCGGGCCATCAGATAAATGCGTCCAGTCCGGCAACAGCGCCAGCACATAGCCGAAATCAATTAGCGCCAGAGCCAGCAGTAACCGCGATGACCAGCGCAACCAGCGCCACCATCGGCGCAGCCTGGTCCTGATGTCATAGATAAAGTTGTCCAGTAACAGCATGGTATTGATCCGGAATGAGCCTCCTGACAGCTTAACCTGATATAAAAAATCGGCCGCGCGCGCTGGTTGTTTAGGACAACCGGGCAATGTACGATAACTCTCTAACAATAGACTTCCCGGCATCACACCATGAGTGGTCGATGACTTGCCCCATGAAGCCCTGCGGACCGGTGTTAAGCCTGCGTGATAATTTCGTGATCCGGCTGTGAAGGCGAAACGGTATAATCCTGTCACGGAAGCGGTGACTCAACGCTAGCGGAGCTTCCCGAGGCTGCAACGGGGACCCTGCCAGTGGCAGCGACAAGAATACCGGTAAGATTCGATATTGCCCGACCATACAGACACGGTTAGTATTGAAAAACGCAGTCCCTACGCCCTTATTGAATCATGTACTTTTGTATACGGTCATGAATAAAGAACTGAGACAACATGACACGCACAACACGCGATATCCTCATAGTCGAAGACAATCCAGACATTGCCCGGCTGATCCAGTTGCACTGTAAAGACCTGAATTACGCCAGCACGGTTGCGACCGACGGCAAACAGGCCATCGACCTCATTGACAGGCATGTCTACGACCTGATTATCCTTGACCTGATGCTGCCCGAAGTCGACGGATTATCCGTGTGCCGGCATCTGCGCAGCCAGGCCCATTACACTCCCGTTATCATGCTGACCTCCAAATCGACCGAACTCGACCGGGTACTGGGACTGGAGATGGGCGCCGATGATTATGTCACCAAGCCTTTCAGTATTCCGGAACTGGTTGCAAGAATTAAGGCGCAACTGCGCCGTAGCGAGGCCGATATCAATGCATCAGCATCGGAACAACCCAGGCTCGAATGTGATGACCTTCGCGTCGATACCGACAAGCGCCAGGTCTATGTCAACGATAAAGAAGTTGTATTGACGGCACGGGAGTTTGATCTGCTCTATCATTTCATGACTCATCCGGGCCATGTATTCAGTCGTAATCAACTGCTGGAACAGGTATGGGGCTATGGTTATGACGGCTACGAACATACCGTCAATTCACACATCAACCGCCTGCGCGCCAAAATCGAACACGATCCCGCCAAGCCCCGCTACATCCTCACTGTCTGGGGTATCGGCTACCGTTTCTGTGAACACCCGGATAATGCTGCGCACACTGTATAGCAAGCTGGCGCTGACGCTGGTGGCCATCCTCATCGCCATCGGCCTGCTGTATGGCATCCTCAGCCTGGCGATGACCCGGCATTATCAGCAGGAAGTGGTACAGAACCTGAACAGGGATCTCGCCAGTCACCTGATTGTCGACCGCCAGTTACTGCATGACGGTATGCTTGATCAGGTCGCCATCAAGAAAACCTTCGACCGCTATATGAGCGTCAACCCGAGCATCGAGATCTACCTGCTGGATGCAAACGGCAAGATCATGTCCTACTCCGCCGATCCCGGCAAGGTCAAACGCACCCATGTCAGCCTGACACCGATCCGGGAGTTCCTGAACGGCAAGACGTTTCCATTGGCCGGTGATGATCCCCGCAGCCATGACCGGCAGAAGATATTCTCCGTGGCTGAAATCATGTTCCAGAACAGCAGCAACGGCTATCTCTATGTCGTCTTGCGCGGCGAGGAATATGATCGTGCCGAACAGTTCCTGCGAAAAAACTACCTGTTCAAATTGTCAAGTAGCGCGCTGGGCATCAGCCTGATCGTCGGCCTGCTGGTCGGCCTGTTGATGTTTCACTGGCTCACCCAGCGTCTGAACCGCCTGACACTGCTGATCAATAATTTCTGGAAAAGCAATTTCAACCAGTATCGGCCCTATCAGAAGAAAAAACTCCTGAAGACGGCAAAGACTAAAATGCCGCATGACGAAATCGATATACTCGGCCATAATTTCAACCTGATGGCCGAGCGTATCATCAGCCAGATAGACAGCTTGAAAAAGCAGGACCAGCTGCGCCGCGAGCTGGTTGCCAATGTTTCGCATGACCTGCGCACCCCGCTGGCTGCCCTGCGCGGCTATCTTGAAACCCTGCAAATCAAGGGGGCCACGCTTGACAAAGACGAACGCGATGACTATCTGACAACCGCGTTACAGCACAGTGAACGCCTGAGCCGCCTGATCGAGGACCTGTTTGAACTGGCCAAGCTCGATGCCGAGGAGATCAAGCCGCATTATGAAAAAATTGCGCTGGCGGAACTGGTCCAGGACGTCATCCAAAAATTCAAATTGCAGGCACATAAACAACACACCTCGCTGATCCTCGAAATCAACGAGGCCTTACCCTTTGTCAATGCCGACATCGGGCTGATCGAACGGGTACTGGTCAATCTGATCGCCAATGCCCTGCAGCATACCGGGCATGACGATAGCATCACCGTCACCCTGTCACAGCTGGATAACTCCGCTATAAAGATACAGATCAGCGACACCGGTTGCGGTATTGCCGAAGACGATCTCAGCTATATTTTCAACAGGTTCTACCAGGCAAGCAATAATCATCGCAGTGGCAGCGGAGCCGGCCTGGGCCTGGCCATCAGCCAGAAGATTATCAATCTGCACCACTCGCGTATCCTGGTTACCAGCAAGGTTAACGAAGGCACCAGCTTCAGTTTCACACTGCCGATCGCAGCCTGACCTTAAGCCGGGAACAGACACAACCTGAAAAATTTCATTACGGCCATCAGCTGTGATGCTTTCGTGATAACTGCGTGAATACATTATGGTCCAATAGTATCGTGGTCAACATTAACCACTCTCACTTATCGATAACTATTGAGCATATGAGGAATATTCCAATGAAGAGATTTTATCCGCTCCTGTTGTTATGCATTCTGGCTTCAGGCTGCGCCGATATGGGCAGCATGTCCTCTGACGACAGTATGATGAATGACAAAAAGATGGACACCATGAGCAGCGATTCAATGAATACGATGGATCATGACAGTATGAAAAAGGAAAAGGACATGGGCATGTCGGATATGTCCGACGAATCAATGTAACAGGCTGGGTACATAAAAAAGGGGCAAGAGACCGGTCATGGTTCTTGCCCCTTTTTTTATAACCTGCAGGATACAGGGATGACGCGACAGACGCGATCCCGGGAGATCAGCCTTTATCGCCCCACAATTCCTGCAAGCGCTGATCGCGACCGCAACTATAGCGATAGAATTTATACCGCAACGGGTTCTTTTTGTAGTAATCCTGGTGATACTCTTCGGCGGCATAGAATGGTGTCGCCGGTATGATTTCTGTTACTATCGGCGCGCTAAACGGTTTAGTTGATTCGAGTTCCTGACGTGACTGTTCAGCGAGCCGGTGTTGCTGTTCATTGGCGTAAAAGATAACCGAGCGGTATTGATGCCCCTTGTCACAGAACTGCTGATTGCGCACTGTCGGATCAATATTGTGCCAGTAGACCTTCAACAATTGTTCATAACTGGCCTTCTGCGGATCAAAGGTGACCTGCACAACCTCCGCATGTCCGCTACCACCCGCGGACACCTGTTTATAGCTCGGATTTTTGACATGGCCACCCATAAAACCAGAGACCGTCTTCACGACTCCGGCGACCTTGTCAAAATCCGACTCCGTGCACCAGTAACAGCCACCGGCAAAGGTGGCCACCTGGTAGTGATCGGATGATGTCATCATGTCAGGCTCTTTTTTCTGTGCGTAGGCCAAACCGAATGCCAGCAGGGTTAAGGCTAGCGACAGGATGGCGATTTTATAGCGTTTGGTTATTATCAACATGTGCATTAATTATCTCCTGTAGACTGTAGCTGTCAGGCCTGGATAAATTTCAGGGCCAGGCCGTTGTTACACCAGCGCTCGCCCGTCGGTTGCGGCCCATCCTTGAATACATGTCCCTGATGACCGCCGCAACGGGCGCAATGGTACTCACGGCGCGGGTAGATCAGTTTCAGATCCAGGCTGGTTTCTACGGCCCCGGGCAGGGTTGTGAAAAAACTCGGCCAGCCGGTACCGCTGTTAAATTTCATCTCGGATGTAAACAGCGGCAGGGCGCAACCGGCGCAGACATACATACCATCCCTTTTTTCATCATTCAGCGGACTGGAGAAGGCCGGCTCCGTTGCTGCATGGCGAAGAACCTTGAATTGCTGTGGTGTCAACAAGGACCGCCATTCCTCATCAGTCTTGACAATCTTTTTGATCTTCTTTTCAGGCGCCGGCGGATTGAGGCCAAATGTCCGGGAAGCCAGCACGGTAAATACCGTGGCCCCCAGGGTCGTTACGAGAAAATGTCGTCGGTTCATGAATAAACCCCTTTTATAGCTTTAACTGGGTCTATTCTAGCGTCAAATTATCACAGGCCCGTCACGGAAACATATCCATTGCGTCACCTTGACGTGTAAAATACACAGACATAAGTTATTGATTACATAAATATATATTCAATATTTCTGGAGCGCGGGGGTTAGGTTATGGGTTATGGGTTATGCAATATTATCAGGCTACCCGCTCCAGACTGTCCTCCAATCACTCATCACTCAGCACTCATCACTCATCACTCATCACTCATCACTCAGCACTCAGCACTCAGCACTCATCACTCAGCACTCAGCACTCATCACTCAGCACTCATCACTCAGCACTCAGCACTCATCACTCAGCACTCAGCACTCAGCACTCAGCACTCAGCACTCAGCACTCAGCACTCAGCACTCAGCACTCAGCACTC
>Ga0210101_1000089_pt1 | contig 31623 bp, 27 predicted proteins | sample Muzzi_PWC_D1_FD_185534 | JGI IMG/M metagenome (GOLD analysis project Ga0210101, IMG submission 185534) | Wetland microbial communities from San Francisco Bay, California, USA, that impact long-term carbon sequestration - Muzzi_PWC_D1 (SPAdes) | ecosystem: Environmental > Aquatic > Marine >... | reverse complement strand
ACAGCAGGGGCAGCGTTGGTTTGCCTTCGGCCAGGTCGTCGCCGATGTTTTTGCCCATTTGCTTGCTGCTGGCACTGTAATCCAGGGTGTCGTCGATGAGCTGAAAGGCCGTGCCGAGGTGCTTGCTGTAGTCCGCCAGGTTCTGTTCCTCCTGTGCCGGGCGTTTGGCCAGGACGGCGCCGAGACGGGCGGCGGATTCGAACAGTTTGGCCGTTTTGCAGTGGATGACATGCAGGTAGCGCTCGACAGTGGTATCGGCGTCGTTGCAGTTCAGTAGCTGCATGACCTCGCCCTCGGCGATGACATTGGTGGCGTGGGCCATGATCTCCATGATCCGCATCTGGCCGACATCGACCATCATCTCAAAGGCGCGGGAATAGAGAAAATCGCCGACCAGGACGCTGGCCTCGTTGCCCCATATGGTGTTGGCGGTATCCTTGCCACGGCGCATCGTCGAGGCATCGACGACATCGTCGTGGATCAGCGTGGCCGTATGAATGAACTCAATAATGGCTGATAAATCAATGTGTTGAGTTCCGGTATAGCCGCAGGCTTGGGCGCTGAGCAGGACCAGGATCGGGCGCAGACGTTTGCCGCCGCTACCGACGATGTAGTGGCCGACTTGGTTGACCAGTACGACCTCGGAATGCAGGCGCTGCTGGATCAGCCGGTCAACCGCCCGCATGTCATCGACGATCAGGTCGCGAATGGCGTCGATGCTGATATCAGTGGTCAGGGCGGCTTTTGGGCGCATGGTTGAGCGAGATCCGTAGGGTTCCAGAAGTCATTGTAGGATCGAATGATAACAGCTGACAAGTCAGGAAGGAATTGACGGCATCAGGAAGACGCGCTAGAATTGCGCGTTTCGCTGATCGATGATGGCGAAGGCGTATTTTTGAACGATAACTGGAGCTTGAGAGATATGCACGCGGTATTTAAGACCGGAGGTAAGCAGTATCGGGCCGCTGAGGGCGATGTCCTGCGCGTCGAGAAGCTGGCCGTTGACGAAGGCGGGTCCGTTGATTTCGATCAGGTTCTGGTGGTCAGTGACGGTGAGACCGTCAAGATAGGTGAGCCCTATGTCAAGGGTGGCAAGGTGACTGCGACCGTCCAGGTCCAGGGGCGTGGTAAAAAGCTCAAGATCGTCAAGTTTCGCCGCCGCAAGCATTCGCGCAAGCAGATGGGGCATCGCCAGGCATTTACTGAATTGAAGATCACGGGTATTTCTGCCGGCTGATCAGGCGGGCGTGAAATAGTCATTAACGGCGGGAATTAATCATGGCACACAAAAAAGCAGGTGGTAGTACGCGTAACGGCCGCGATTCGGAGTCCAAACGCCTCGGCGTCAAACGTTTTGGCGGCCAGGAGGTCATGGCCGGCAGCATTCTGGTTCGTCAGCGCGGTACGCGCTTTCATGCCGGCGCCAATGTCGGTTGCGGTCACGACCACACGCTCTACGCCAAGGCTGACGGCAAGGTGTTGTTTGAGACCAAAGGGGCAAAAAAGCGCCAGTTTATCAGCATCGTATCCGGCTGATCGTTACGTTTTTCGCTGCTGACACAAGCCCCGTCTGGTACGGGGCTTTGTTTTTATACTACAAGGGAAAGGCAGGGCGCGGGCATGACCCGTGCTCCGCAGTTAAGGCCTATGAAATTTGTTGACGAGGTGACGATCCAGGCCAAGGCGGGTGATGGCGGTAGTGGTTGCCTCAGTTTCCGGCGTGAAAAATACATCCCCTTCGGTGGTCCGGATGGCGGTGACGGTGGCGACGGCGGTAATGTGCTGCTGTGTGGCGATGAGAACCTGAATACGCTGGCCGATTTTCGCCATGTTCGCAGCTTTCGCGCCACCAATGGCCAGCCCGGCAAGGGTGAAAACCGCACCGGCAAGAGTGGCGAGGATCTGCTGATCCGGGTGCCGGTCGGCACCATCGTCAGTGACCAGGATACCGGTGAGATCATCGGTGAGGTGTTGAAACATGGTCAGCAGCTGCTGGTGGCCAAGGGTGGATTTCACGGCCTGGGTAATGTGCGTTACAAGAGCAGCACCAATCGGGCGCCACGCCAGACCAGCAAGGGCACGCCGGGCGAACTGCGTAATCTGCAACTGGAACTGAAACTGCTGGCCGACGTCGGTCTGCTGGGGCTGCCGAATGCCGGTAAATCGACCCTGATCCGGGCGGTTTCGTCGGCCCGGCCTAAGGTGGCCGACTACCCGTTTACCACGCTCTATCCGAATCTCGGTGTTGTACGCGTCGATGCCGAACGCAGCTTCGTCATCGCCGATGTGCCGGGTTTGATAGAAGGTGCGGCCGATGGCGCCGGTCTCGGGGTGCGCTTTCTGAAGCATCTGTCACGTACGCGATTGCTGTTGCATCTGGTCGATATCATGCCGCCGGACCAGAGCGACCCGGTTGAGAATATCCGCCGCATCGAACAGGAACTGGCCAGATTCAGTCCCGAGCTTGCGGCGCGGCAGCGGTGGCTGGTGTTGAACAAGATCGATCTGCTGCCGGCGGACGAGGTCGCCGCCTATTGCGATGATCTGCTTAAACGCCTGGGATGGGAAGGGCCGGTCTTCCGGTTGTCGGCTGTTAACGCCGACGGGGTGCAGCCGCTGGTGTACCGGGTGATGGACTACCTGGAACAGCTGGATCAGGATTTGAGTGAGGCGTCAGGAGTGAGGAGTGAGGAGTGAGGAGACCAAGCTGGTTATGAGTGATATGTGATGAGTAATGAGTAATGAGTAATGAGTAATATCTGGGCTTGTTGAAGGCTTGGGACGGAAGGATACTGTTGCATCACCCATCACCCATCACCCATCACCCATCACCCATCACCCATCACCCATCACCCATCACCCATCACCCAGATTCAGACATCGATGATACGGTCCTATGAAAGCTTCTATACTATATATATGCTTGCGTGACACCCTGGGTTAGTGTAAATATCAAGCTATGTCTATGAATATTCGTGAAAAACTGGGCAAGTCACGGCGCTGGGTGGTGAAGGTCGGCAGTTCGCTGCTGACCGCCGATGGCCAGGGACTGGACCGGCAGTTGATCGCCTCCTGGACGGAGCAGATCGCGGCACTGCGACAGGCAGGTGTCGAACTGGTGCTGGTTTCATCCGGGGCGGTGTCCGAAGGCATGGTCAGGATGGGCTGGCACCAGCGACCGCATGCATTGCACGACTTACAGGCGGCGGCGGCGATCGGGCAGATGGGTTTGATTCAGACCTATGAGTCCAGCTTCAAAAGCCATCATCTGCATACGGCACAGATATTACTGACCCATGAAGACCTGTCCGACCGGCAGCGTTACCTGAATGCCCGCAGTACCCTGTCGACGTTGCTGCGCCTCGGGGTGATACCGATCGTCAATGAAAATGATACCGTCGCCTGCCAGGAACTGCGTTTCGGTGATAATGATACGCTGGCCGGGCTGGTGGCGAATCTGATCGAGGCGGAATTGCTGGTGATCCTGACCGATCAGCCGGGTATGTACGAGCAGGATCCGCGCGCCAACCCTGACACCCCGCTGATCCGTGAGGCGCGCGCCGATGATGTCTCGCTGGAACAGATGGCAAGCGGGGGTGGTGTCGGGCGCCTGGGCAGTGGCGGGATGTTGACCAAGGTCACCGCGGCCCGGCGAGCCGCCCGCTCCGGTACGGCCACGATCATCGCCGCTGGCCGGGAACCCGATATCCTGCGGATCATTGCCGCCGGGGCGGAGACCGGCACATTGATCGTTCCGGCCACGGCGCCGCTGGCCGCGCGCAAGCAGTGGCTGGCCAGCCGCCTGCAGGCACGCGGCACGCTGACGCTGGATGAGGGCGCGGTAAAGGTGCTGACGGAATCGGGACGCAGCCTGCTGGCCGTAGGCGTAACCGCAGTGAGCGGAAACTTCCGTCGCGGTGATTTAGTGTCCTGTATCAGCGGGGGCGGACGTGAGGTGGCGCGGGGACTGGTCAATTATGACGCCGCCGAGGCCGGTCGAATCGCCGGTCAACCGTCTGATCGTATCGAGGCCCTGCTGGGTTATGTTGATGAGCCGGAGCTGATACATCGCGATAATCTGGTGCTGGTTTAAGATATTGGTGAGGAGTGAGGAGTGAGGGGTGAGGAGTGATACCTCCCGCCAATTACTCATCACTCATTACCCAGAATAAAAAAGCCGGTCGCTGACCGGCTTTTTTGATGATTATCTGAAAGGCTGTTTACAGGGACACCAACTGCTTGTTCAGGCGGCTTTTATGACGTGCGGCCTTGTTTTTATGGATAATGCCCTTGCGTGCCATGGAGTCGATGACCGGCGTGGCATCCTGATAGGCCTGCTGGGCCAGTTCCTTGTTGCCGGCCTGGATGGCATTGACGACCTTCTTGATGGCGGTACGCATGCGTGAGCGCAGACTGATATTGTGCGCGCGGTTCTTGACAGCCTGGCGGGCGCGCTTTTTGGCTTGTGCTGAGTTGGCCAAGATGGACTCCTAATATGACACTATAAATTCGGCGTAGAAAACAGCCGGAAACTATGAAGAAATTCGCCGCTTTTGTCAAGTCGGCCTGGCCTGGCTGCAATATGGCCCCACCAGGCTGGACAACGGAATCTGTGCAGGTACTATGCACGGTGAGGATTAAATAATAAAAAATAACATCTTAGGGGGCGCTGATGGTTTCGTGTGTGAGGACCGGCAGGACGAAATGCCGAAGCACGGCGTTGCGATGCGTTGAGCCTGCGCTTGTTTAAATCGACGCTGACGGTGGGGGGCATGACGCTATTGTCCCGCGTCCTCGGCCTGCTGCGTGATATCGTCGTGGCGCGCCTGTTCGGTGCCGGCACCGGCGCTGATGCCTTCTTTGTCGCCTTCCGTATCCCGAATTTCCTGCGTCGCCTGTTTGCCGAGGGTGCCTTCTCCCAGGCCTTCGTACCGGTATTGTCCGAATACAAAACGCAGCGGGAGCCTGCCGAGGTCAGGGTCTTGCTGGATCATGTCAGCGGTGCCCTCGGGCTGGTGTTATTCGTGATAACGCTTGTCGGGGTGGTGGCCGCGCCATTGCTGATCACGGTATTTGCCCCGGGCTTTCTCGGTGATCAGGGAAAATATGACCTGACCGTGGCAATGGTCAGGATTACCTTTCCTTATATATTGTTTATCTCGTTGACGGCGCTGGCCGGCGGGGTGCTGAACAGTTATGGCCGATTCGCGGTGCCGGCCTTTACGCCGGTACTGCTGAACCTGAGCCTGATTGCAGCCGCCGTGTGGCTGGCTCCACGCATGGATGAGCCGGTGATGGCACTGGCCTGGGGTGTGTTCGTCGCCGGCATCACACAGCTGTTGTTCCAGTTACCCTTTCTGGCCCGTCTGCACCTGCTGCCGCGACCGCGGCTGCGGTTATCACGGCAGGCCCGGCATGAAGGGGTGCAGCGAATCGGTCGGCTGATGTTGCCGGCCATTTTCGGTTCCTCGATAGTGCAGATCAACCTGTTGTTCGATACCTTGATTGCCTCGTTCCTGGTCACCGGCAGCGTCAGCTGGCTCTATTACTCGGACCGGCTGGTGGAATTTCCACTGGGCGTGTTCGGTATCGCCCTGGCGACCGTGATCCTGCCAGCCTTATCGCGCCAGCATGCCCAGGCTTCAGATGAGGATTATGCGCGGACGATGGACTGGGCATTACGCCTGGTCGTGTTGATCGGTTTACCGGCGGCCCTGGGTTTAATGTTGCTGGCAGCGCCGCTGCTGACGACGATCTTCCAATACGGTGAGTTCGGCGCCGAAGATGTATCGATGGCGGCCGCCAGCCTGATGGCCTATGCCCTGGGCCTGCCGGGGTTTATCCTCGTCAAGGTGCTGGCCACCGGTTTTTATGCCCGACAGGATACGCGCACGCCGGTCCGGATCGGCGTCATCGCCATGCTGGCCAATATGGTCATGAATGTATTGTTCGTGGTGCCATGGTTGTGGCTGGACAAGGCCGCGCCCCATGCCGGCCTGGCATTGGCCACCTCCTTGTCGGCGTTCCTGAATGCCGGCCTGCTGTTCCGGGGTTTATACCGCCAGGACATTATCAGGCCGCAGCCGGGATGGGGCCGCTTCGTGCTGTGTGTGCTGCTGGCCTGCCTGTTGATGGGCCTGTTTTTATACTGGGGTCGTGGTGATGTCAGCGGCTGGCAGCAATGGTCGGCCGGGGGGCGCATGTTGCAGACGCTGTTGTGGGTCGGCGGCGGCGGACTGGTGTACTTTGCTGTCCTGTGGATGCTGGGATTACGACCCACGCAGTTCCGTTCCACAGTAAGTTTCAGGGCAGGTGAGTGACAAGCGCACTTTCTGGTTTATAATCAATTGTTTTATTGTCTCAAAGGGGTATCAGGCAGATGGAGCTGATTCGCGGACAGCATAATCTGCGTGCCCGTCACCACGGCAGCGTGATCACCATCGGCAATTTTGACGGGGTACACCTGGGGCATCAGGCTGTGCTGGCGCAGATGGTCGAGAAATCGCAGCAACTGGGTGTGCCGGGTGTCATTGTTATGTTCGAACCCACTCCGCAGGAGTTTTTTGCCGCCCGTAACGGTTCGGCCCAGGCGCCGGCACGCTTGACACGCTTGCGGGAAAAATTGCAGTCGTTGCGGCGCTATGCCGTGGACCGTGTGTTGTGCCTGCATTTTGACCGGCAGTTTGCGGCGCAGACAGCCGAGGATTTTATCGATACCCTGCTGGTGAAACAGCTCGGGGTGCGCTGTCTTATCGTCGGCGATGATTTTCGTTTTGGTTACCGTCGCCAGGGCGACCTGGCGATGTTACAGGCCGCCGGTGAGCGTCACGGTTTTCAGGTCGTCAATATGCACACCTTTAATATCGATGGTCACCGCGTCAGCAGTACCCGCATCCGCGAGGCACTGGATAAAGGTGATATGAATACGGCCAGCAAATTGCTGGGGCGGCCATACCACATTTCAGGACGTATCGTGCATGGAGATAAACGCGGTCATCAGATCGGTTTTCCGACGGCCAATATCTATTTGCACCGGCATGTATCACCGCTGCGCGGTGTCTATGCCGTCAGTGTGTTCGGCCTCGAGCGTGAGCCGATCGATGGTGTCGCGAATATCGGTGTCCGCCCCAGTATTGATGGTACCGAGTGTTTGCTTGAGGTCCATTTGCTGGATTTTGACGGCGATATCTATGGTCGTCATGTGCAGGTAGTGTTTCTGGCGCGCTTGCGGGATGAGCGCCGGTTTGAATCCATGGCTGCGTTGCAGCAACAGATCGGCATGGATGTCCGGCAGGCCCGCACACTGTTTAATGATCAGGGTGAACAGATCAGTCATTTGCGGGTCAAGTGTTGAGCTGCCGGGTTGATATACAAGTCGCCGGTAGGTGCAACTTAGTTGTAGGAGCGGCTCCGCCACGATAGATTTGGTGTAACCCTGGCCCATCGCGGCGGAGCCGCTCCTACGGTTTTTCACGCAAGTTGCGGGCAATGAAGCCCCATGAGATTAAGTTAAAGAGAAAAGTGAAGAGTAATGTCGGATTATAAAGATACCTTGAATCTGCCGAAGACGGCCTTTTCGATGAAGGCCAATCTGGCCAATCGCGAACCCCAATTTCTGCAGGCGTGGCAGGAGGGTGATATCTATGCCCGCCTGCGGCAGCTGCGCCGGGGGCGGGACAAATTCATCCTCCATGACGGACCACCTTATGCCAACGGTGAGATCCATATCGGTCATGCCGTCAACAAGGTATTGAAGGATATCATTATCAAGTCGCGCTCTCTTGACGGGCTGGACGCGCCCTATGTGCCTGGCTGGGATTGTCATGGGCTGCCGATTGAACTGCAGGTGGAAAAAAAGGTCGGCAAGGCCGGCCGCAAGATCGATGCTCGCGCCTTTCGCAAGGCCTGCCGTGATTATGCCGCCAAACAGGTCGAGAAGCAGCGTGTCGATTTCATGCGCCTGGGCGTGCTCGGTGACTGGTATAAGCCCTATTTGACGATGGCACCGAAATTTGAGGCCGATATCATTCGCGCTCTGGGGCGCATCGTCGCCGCCGGTCATCTGCATCAGGGTGCCAAGCCGGTGCACTGGTGTTGTGACTGCGGCTCGGCACTGGCAGAGGCCGAAGTCGAGTATGAGGATAAGACCTCGCCCGCTATTGATGTCCGTTTTGCCGTGCTCGATGACGAGGCGCTGTTTCAACGTTGTCATCATGTACCGGACCACGAGGGCGAGGGCCCGATCTCTGTCGTCATCTGGACCACGACGCCGTGGACATTGCCGGCCAATCAGGCCGTGGCCGTGAATCCCGATTATGATTATGTCGTGGTGCAGTGTCAGGGCGAACAGGGTAATGAGCGTCTGCTGGTGGCGGACCTGTTGCTGAAGGATGTGATGGATCGTTATGGTATAGAGCATTACCGGGTGCTGGCCTATTGCCGGGGTCAGGCGCTGGAGGGATTGAAACTGCAGCACCCGTTTTATGAACGTGAGGTGCCGATGATTGTCGGTGATCATGTCACCGCGGAGGCCGGTACCGGTGCGGTGCATACAGCGCCCGGGCATGGTCAGGATGACTATGTCATTGGTCAGCGATACGGCCTGAGTGTTGATAACCCGGTTGATAGCAATGGCTGTTTCCTGCCCGATACGCCATTGTTTGCCGGTCAGCATGTGTTCAGCGCCAATGCCCAGGTGATCGAGACACTGAAGGCGCGCTCGGCGCTGGTGCATGAGACCGCGTTACGCCATAGCTATCCGCATTGCTGGCGGCACAAGACACCGATCATCTTTCGCGCCACGCCGCAGTGGTTTATCAGTATGGAGCAAAAGGGCTTGCGTGCGCAGGCCCTGGCCAGCATCGCCCGGGTTCGCTGGCTCCCGGGCTGGGGACAGGCGCGTATTGAAGGCATGGTCGAAAAGCGTCCGGACTGGTGTATTTCGCGACAACGTACCTGGGGTGTGCCGATTCCGTTGTTTGTGCACAAGGCCAGCGGCCACTTGCATGAGCGCAGTGTGGAATTGATCGAAGAGGTTGCGCGACGGGTCGAGCAGGCCGGTATCGATGCGTGGTTTGAACTGGAGTCCGTCGAACTGCTGGGTGATGAGGCCGATCAGTATGAAAAGATTGTCGATACACTCGATGTCTGGTTTGATTCGGGTGTGAGTCATTTCGCTGTGCTGGAACAGAATCCGGCGCTGGCCTTTCCTGCCGATCTGTATCTGGAAGGTTCGGATCAGCATCGCGGCTGGTTCCAGTCCTCGTTATTGTCATCGGTGGCAATGTCCGGACGCGCACCTTTTCGGACGGTGTTGACGCATGGATTTACCGTCGATGCCGCCGGTCGCAAGATGTCCAAATCCATCGGCAATGTCGTAGCACCGCAAAAGATTTTTAATTCTCTCGGTGCCGATATCCTGCGCCTGTGGGTGGCCTCGACTGACTATACCGGCGAGATGGCGGTTTCAGATGAGATACTCAAGCGCAGCGCCGACGCCTATCGGCGTATGCGTAACACGGCGCGTTTTCTGCTGGCCAATTTGAACGGATTTGATCCACAGAAACATTTGCTGTCTCCGCAAGCAATGCTGCCGCTGGATCGCTGGGCTCTTGATGCCGCACGGAAAAGTCAGGAAGCTATAAAAGACGCTTACACTGAATATGCCTTTCATAAGGTCTATCAGTTGACGCATAACTTCTGTGCTATAGAGATGGGCGGTTTCTATCTCGATATCATCAAGGACCGGCAGTATACGACCCAGGCCGATAGTCTGGCGCGGCGTTCAGCGCAGACAGCGATGTATCATATCGTTGAGGTGCTGGCACGCTGGTTTATGCCGATCCTGAGTTTTACCGCCGAGGATGTCTGGCAACATATTCCCGGCGAGCGTGGAGAATCTGTATTGTTGGAAGAATGGTATGAATTGCCGTCTCAGGTGGAAGGCACCATGAGCATGTCGTATTGGTCACAGGTGATCAGGGTTCGTGAGTCTGTTAGCAAGGAACTGGAGAAACTGCGTGGTGATGGGACGATTGGCTCCTCACTGGCAGCCGAGGTCGATCTGTATTGTACGCCTGTATTATATGATGAACTGCTTAAACTGGGCGATGAACTGCGTTTTGTGTTGATCACGTCGTATGCCCGTATTCACCCCGAGTCTGAACGTATGGGCGATGCCGTTGAGGTGGAACTGGATGATAATCGTACGGTGTGGATTGACGTAAAGGCTTCAGGGTATGCCAAATGTGTGCGTTGCTGGCATCATCGTGACGATGTCGGCCGCCATTCGGAACACCCGGAGTTGTGCGGTCGCTGTGTTGATAATGTCGCCGGTGCCGGTGAACAGCGGCAGTTTGCGTGAGCGAATGTGTGATGCCGGTGATTTTTTCTAGCGGATTACGCTGGTTGTGGCTGACGGTTACTGTTATTGTCGTGGACCAGTTCAGCAAGCAACTGGCCGTCAACGGGCTGGAACTGCATGAGGCGGTACCGCTGCTTCCCTCGTTGAACCTGATGCTGGCGCATAATACCGGGGCCGCCTTCAGTTTTCTCAGTAGTGCCTCGGGCTGGCAGCGCTGGTTTTTTGTCTGTCTGGCCGTGGCGGTCAGTCTGGTGCTAATGTTCTGGTTGCGGCGCCTGACTGCCGGGCACCAGTTGCAGGCCTGTGCCCTGGCGCTGATTCTGGGCGGCGCGCTGGGGAATGTCTGGGATCGTCTGACCTACGGTTATGTGATTGATTTTATAGATGTCTATTATAAGAACTGGCACTGGCCGGTGTTTAATGTTGCCGATTCCGCGATCGCCGTCGGCGCCGTGCTGTTGATAATTGATACAATCTTAAGACCTGTGTCCAACCACAGGTCCGGTGCTGAGGGCAAGGATCATGACTAAACGGGTATTGCTGGCCAATCCGCGCGGCTTTTGTGCCGGCGTTGATCGTGCCATAGAGATTGTCGAACGGGTGCTTGAAGTGTTTTCTGCGCCGGTCTATGTGCGCCATGAAGTGGTACATAATCGCTATGTTGTAGATGACCTACGTGCCAAAGGCGCGGTATTTGTTGAAGAACTGGATGAGGTGCCTGATGGCGCCGTGGTGGTATTTAGTGCCCATGGGGTTTCCCAGTCCGTGCGTGAGGACGCCGGACATCGGGGGCTGCGGGTATTTGATGCGACCTGTCCACTGGTGACCAAGGTGCATCTCGAAGTGATCCGCCATGAGAAGGCCGGGCGTGAATGTATCCTCATCGGGCATGCCGGGCATCCCGAGGTCGAGGGGACATTAGGGCAGTTCAAGGGTCGGGGCGGCAGGTTCATGCACCTGGTCGAATCGGTCAGTGACGTCGCCGATGTCCAGGTCAGTGACCCCGGGCAACTGGCCTTCGTCACCCAGACGACACTGTCCGTCGATGATACGCTGGATATCATCGACGCCCTGCGGCAGCGTTTTCCGACGATCGTCGGACCCAAAAAGGATGATATCTGTTATGCCACGCAAAACCGCCAGGATGCCGTCAAGCAGTTGACCGAAGTATGCGATGCAATCCTGGTTGTCGGCTCGCGCAACAGTTCCAATTCAAATCGCTTGCGTGAGCTGGCGGCCCAGCGGCAGGTTAATGCCTGGCTGGTCGATGATGCCGATGAAATCGATGCCGCCTGGTTGCAGGACAGCCAGGTTCTCGGCGTGACCGCCGGGGCGTCGGTACCGGAAGTGCTGGTCGAACAGGTGTTGGAGCGCCTGCGCAGCTGGGGGGTCAGTGACATCCAGAATATGAATGGCCGGCAGGAAAATATTATCTTTCCGTTACCGCCAGAATTACAGAAGCACTGACGGACTGATAGATCGTCCGCCAGTGGCCATTGTAGTCTATATCGTTATGATTTGGTGCCGCGGGTGTCAAGGCCCAGCGTTCCATCGCTCGCCTGCGGTCCCTGGCCGGTACCCACGACGTTGACGCAGGTGGTGATCGTGGCGCCGGTGCAGACCGAGGCCGTAGCCTTGTAGAATCCTTTTTCAGATTCGACATCGCTCGCAGTCGAGTAGCCCAGATCCGTCAGGTCCGTGGTATAGGTGTTGTTTTGAGTAAAATAGCGTTCCTCGGCATTGACGATATTTGTCAGCAGGGACATGCCATCGGCGCGTCGTGTTTTGGTAACGCTTTCCTGATAGGATGGATAGGCGATCATGGCCAGCACTCCGATGATAGCCACGACAACCATCAATTCTATCAAGGTGAAACCGGCGGTCTTGAATTTTGTCATTACTCTCTCCTCGGGTCGTAAATGATTCAAATCATTCGGGGGCTTAATCTTTTTTCAGAAACAGAGCCCGGATTTGGGGGTGATAATCAGCAGGTAATACCCAGACCTCGGTGACGATCGAATTGTTACCGCGGACTTGGACACCGACTGTCATGCCATTATGCAATATATTGAGTGTGCCAAAGCGCGAGTCGCTTGTATACACCTTGACTTGTGAAGCCAGACGCAAGGCTTCATCATTGATGACGATATAGCTGCGTTCAGTGTCCAGGCGATTCAGTTTACCCCAGCTTTGAAAGCCTTCCGGGTAGTAATCGGGCAGTGAGCCCGCGGCTGCCGGCAGGCTGACGAGCAGCAGGCCTAATAGTGTCAGGATGATTCTGTTCATTTGCCACCTCTGTGTAGTTTGACGATGCGGTTACACATGCGTTGCTATCACTCGACGATAATCTCGCGCCATGACATCCGTCCGGCTTGAATCGTGGTGCCGGCATTGATGGCGCCCTGTTCAAGGTTGCCGGTGCTGCCCGGTGTGTACTGGTTGTTACTGAGAAAGTTTGATTCTGCCGGCAGGCCTTCCCCGTAGCGCATGCCGCCGGCGGCGTCACCGGAGACCTTGTCATTATCATCGACCAGGCCGTCATTATTGGTATCAAACACCGATGCCGAGGTTGGCCGGGCGCCATCAACCTGGGTCAGCGCCATCAGCCAACCATAACCGCCATAGCTGCAGGCCGAGGTTTCCGGGATCAGGCTATTAAAGAAGACATAGTCGCCACGAATCTTCGGATTAACGACAATGCGCTCACCACTGTCAGGCAGGTCGAAATACCAGCCGTTCTCTGAACTATAGTCGACCGTCAGACTGGTTGGCACACGGGTTGTTGACGTGGACCATGCCTCCAGGCCCTGCGCCAGCAAATCGGCGCGGGTATAGGGCAGGCTGGAATTATTAGGCCCGTCATCCCAGACGCCGTACATGGTCTGGGTGTCGGTGGTGGACTTATCGGCATCGACCAGGAACTGGCCGGTGCCCACAAAGACCAGTAGATTCGGTTTCGTGCTGTTCGAATAGGCCTGGGTTGGATGTTTGATCACCACGGGCTTGGTCGTGATGGGTTGATTGTTGGACGACGCATCCGTGGCCTTCAGTAAGGGATTGCTATAGGCCAGCCCCCAGCTACCGGTTGATGCATTATCGACGTCGAAGGCCCACAGGTTGCCTTCCAGGTCGCCGGCATAGACGCGGTCGGTGTAACCATCGCCATCGCTGTCGACCAGCGCGGGCGTGCTCAGGCCATTTTTGTTGGTGAGGTCACCCGTCCCTGTCGATATTTCAATATAGTCTGTTCCGGCGGTCCAGGTACCGTCCAGGCCGCCATCAAGAAACAGGATGAACAGCTTGGCCATACCATCACCGTCATTATTGTAACCATTGCCGACGACGGCGGCCCAGCGGTCATTCTTCATTAAAGCCAGCGTGGGTTTGCTGAAGGTTGCGCCCAGGTCCGCGTCATCACTGTTGGTAAATTCCCACATGACGATATCATCGGCATTGGCATCGGAAAATGCCGTTGGATCGGTGACATCCAGAGCGAACAGACCGCGGCCACCACCACGCAGACCGCCGACGATAACGGTTTTCCAGTCGGTCGTGCCGGCCGGGGTTGTCTTGATAAAGACGTCAGCGACCGATGGACTCAGATCCACATGATAACGGTGGGTATAGGCTGGATTACTCAGGTAATGTAGGCCCTCGGTAGTGAGCGAAGAAAACAGTATATTAGGTAAATAGGACATGACTTCCTCACCGGTGTCCTCATTGAAGCCATGTAACATGCCATCATTGGTACCCACGTAGATAATGCCGGTACGGTTCTTGGTGGCATTCTTAAAATAAGAATAGACCTTGGCATAAATGGGGTTGCCATCGGCATCGGTGCCTGTTACTGCTTGATCACCATAGGGCGCGCTGTCCGGGAAATTCATCTGCGGTTCGCCGACATAAATCGGGTTGGCGTGGACGATATCGCCGAGAATGCCGCTACGGATACGAAAATCATAACCTGCGCCCTCATGGGTACGGACGCCACGTAGATAATCGAGCCGTGCCTGGCCCAGGCCATCGGCGACTCCAAGGGGGCCCATGTTCAGGTCATTCTGTTGATTGCTAGGCAGACTGCCCAGCGTCTTGAATGGGATGCCCTGACTGGTACCACTATCATAGCTGTACATAACCCGTGAAGAGGGAGTCTGGGCATCGAGCGAGTCGCCGGCATCCCAGTTGGGTGTCGAGGCCACGGCGCCACTGAACGGGTCGAGATCGTAGGCCAACAGTTCACCTTCCCAGGTGACGCTGTTGAAACGGGCCAGATACACGACACTGCCGGTACCCAGCGATGTTGAGTTGAAGGCCACGGCCGCGGCGCTACTGACGCGGCCGGTGATGTCAAGCAACGCATTGGTCATCGTTGAGCCCAGCGATTCCGGATTCTGGGCGCTGAGAAATGAGGCACGGCTATTGAAGGCTGTATGCCACAGGTCATCGATCTTTTCCTGGGTCACCAGGGCGTCGTTCGGGTCAAATGTCGGCCAGTTGAAGCCGGCATCGCTGGGGTCGGTGTCGGTCAGGTCGCCCGGCGTTTTGCTGTCGTACGGGTCCAGTGTGCCGGCTGTGCCAAAGGCGATGGTATAGGTGACCATGTGCTGGTGGGCGGCCTCATCGACGCCGGCCTTGGTCGGCACCTCGTCGGCCAGTCCCGCGACCAGATCGCGCTCGTAATAGTGCATGGCGACGTCGGCCAGGCTGTCGGTGACGGTGTCGGCATAGTCGCCGCCATCAAAGTCGGTGTCATTTAGGTCACCCGCGCCGCCGCTATCGGCATTGCCGATGCTGGGGCTGGGGGCTGAGCCGTTATAAAAACCATCGGTGATGATGACGGAGAAGTTCTGTTGGCACTGGCCGCCATTGGCCGAGTCGAGGATTGGTGAGGCAAGCTGGGGGTTACCCTTGGCGATGAACAGCTCAGGATTGTCATCCTCATAATACTCACCAATTTTCTGTAATGGGACGCGTAACGAGGTGTTACTGGTGCTATCCGGGCTGGTTACAAACAGCTTGTCCAGCAGGATCTTTTTGGCACCGGTGGTAGCGTCGCTGTTCATCGGTTCGACCCGTTGATTGTCGAGTTCCCCATCGTTGGCGTAGTAGTTGCTGCGGACATAACCGACGCGGGCGCTGCTGGTGTTGACGATCATGGAGCTGACGGCATTCTTGGCCGAGAGCATGCGGTTGCGATAATAGCTGAACCAGTTGGCGAAATTCTGGATCTCTTCGGCATAGGTGCAGGTCGGCGCTGCGGCACAGTCGAGCCGGCTGCTGGCGCCGGTGTAAGTCGGTGTAGTCGCCTTGATTTCCACCAGCGTATGGCCATCACTGGCATCGACCTGGCCATCGACATTGGTGTCAGTCCAGGTGTAATAACTGGCCGGGTAAAACGAATCGGGATAGACAAAAATGTCATTATAGAAATACATCGGAAGTGCGGCGTAATAATTGATAGTGGCTGTCAGGTCTACGGTGTTGCCGGCTGCGGCGGCGCCCAGATAGGGATCGACCAGTGCCGCGGTCGGCGGACTATCGATAAAGTAGGCATTATTGACGTCGGTACCCTTCCACGGTGCATAGGTCGTGGCCGGGTTGTAATACAGATTGTTATAGCTGGAGCTGCGGCTGCGCCACACACCTTCCCAGTTGCTATAGTAGGTCGACAGCATGTTGTTAACGATGACATCGTCCGTGGGATCGGCGGGTGTGACATTGATATCGATAAGCTGAGGGGTTGACTCTATATTGTCGAGTGCGGTCTGGGTCGGTGTCGTATAGGCGAACAGTTCTATGCCGTAGGTTTTGCCAAGGGCATAGTAATCTTGATTGTACTGATTGGAGGGTAACGGCTGGCTATAACGGTATTGCCATTCCGACGGAAACGTGGTGCCGATCGTATACATGCCTCCGTCTTCCGGCGTCATCTGGCCGTAGTCCATGGTGCCGGAGTCATCGAGCAGAAAGACGATATTAGGCAGTACGACCGTGCTCAGGTAGAGCGGTGAGGTGGATAGCGTGCCCGGCGAGGCCGCGGAAAAGGCGGACAGGATTGACAGGGTCATCCCCATCAGCGTCGTGGTCAGTCTGCGGAATAGGCGGGTTGATGCATTCATGACAAGACTCCTGGATTTACCTGGTTCGAGTAAGGCGTAACTGACTCTCAGAAACGTCGACCAAAATTGGATTGCAGCAGCGTGACGGCGCCATCGGTGCCACCGGTTCCGCGGGCGGTGACACGAAAGGCTGTGATGGTGCCACTGCCCGATGATTCACCATATCCGGAGACATTGATGTCATCGTCGCCGATGGTGCTGGTGATTTCGACGATATATTGCGGTGCGGTATTGACGTAATTGATCGTGCCGTTATAACTGATCGAATTGGCCCAGGTGGCCGCGGCAAAGATATCCGGGTTACTGTCCTGGGTATAGAGGCCGGTATTGGTGCCGTCAAAGGCGGCCGTGGAGACGATATTGTTGTTGACATAGTCCTCGGCCTGGCGCAACGCCGCCTCGGCGGCCTGGAACGACAGATTCAAGTCGCGGTCATTACCGGCCATTTTTTCCTCGAGATTGGAGGTGCCCATAGAAGTGACTCCGATCAAGGTCATGACCAGCAGGATCATCAGACTGATCATTAGCGTGGCGCCGCGTTGGGCTGATTTGCAGCAGAGGTTGACGTTCATGCTTTTATCCATGGTTATAATGCCCCCTTGTTGCGCAGCTTGGAGGTGATGGTGAATATGCGCCGGGCTCGGCGGTCATCGACCGGGTCGACGACAAAATCCAGTAGCTGATAGGTACTGGTATCTACCTCCGGGTTGATCTCTTCCTGGGTGTTCATTAGCAAACCGATACGGACGGCGACGACATTGGCAAAATTTGCAACATTGGTGGCGTTGACATAACGGTTGGCGTGACCATCGCCGGTGGTGTCTTCACCATATTGAAACTGCAGGCTCTCGACCCCTTCGACCAGTTCCTCGGTGACCATATTGGCTCCCTCCATGTAGCGTCTGAACAGCGCCGGGTTGCCGTTGGCGTTGGTGCTGGCATAGTAAGCAATCTTCTCCAGCTTCATGACCACGGCATCGCTGCCATAGGCCTTGCTCAGTTTCGGGCCGGTATTATTGGCCGAGCTGTGGGCCATCGTGGTTTTAGGGCCGGCACTACTGACGCTGTTGACACTGAAGACATCGGCGGCCTCGCAGTCGGAAACGAACAGGATGTCGTCGGCATTAAAGCCTACCGCGGCCTGACTGGCAGCAGTAATCTGGATATTGGCATTATCGGAGGTCATATTACCTGCCAACTGGACGTTATCGCTGGAACCTTTGAGGATAACGATGGCATCGGTATTGGGGATGACGTCGGCTGCAGCCAGTGTGTCGGTCGCAGTCAGTGCCACCGGTAGGTCGGCATATTCGTAGCCGGCCAGGCCATCGCCGGCAAAGTCAGAGACTGGATCGGGAGTACCATCGCCATCAAGATCGACTATGTTGGTAGGTACTAGTGAGCCCGCACTGCAGCCGCTGTAACCGGCCATGCGGATGTCCTGGTTCAGGAAGCGCATGGCGAAACGGGAGTTCTCTTGTAACCTCGAGGTGCCGTCCTGGACGCGATAGGTCTGCTTGCTGGACAGGAAGATCTGCATAATGCCGGCCAGCAGTATCAGGCTGATGGTCACAGCGATCATGATTTCGATCAGCGTCATGCCGGATTGCCGACGACAACAGCCATGGTGTTTGTATGTAGTATTCATAGCAGGCTTTCCATCGGTAGCTGGTAGGCGGCCTCTTCCCCATGGCTGTCATCCCATTGAATCGTGATAGTGGCCAGGATCTGGTCGCCGGCACCGATGGTGCGGCTGATAGAGCCGTCACCGGTCGGCAAGACCGAGGCAAGGCGTGTTTTCCAGTCACTGACATCCAGCGTTGCCATCTCGGCCGGCGTACAGGTGTCGGTTACGCTGCCATTGCATGTCCCGCCTGGTGTCGCGGCAGCGGCGCCGATGGCGATATCATAGTTGCCGGCGCGGGCAACGGCCCGGTTGGCCCGCATGCGGTCGAGGATGTCATTGGCCATGAAAGTGGCCTGGGAGCGCAAGTAGGCGCTGTGGTTATACTTCAGGCTTGACAACTGCAGACCGGCCAGACCTAACAGGCCGATGGACAGCACCACGACCGTGACCAGGATCTCCATAAGCGAAAATCCGCGGTTACGTTTGAATCGTTGTGGATGTTTATACAAGCAGTTCATGATGGATACCTGTCAGGCGCATACCGGGTAAGGGGTGATATTGGTTGGCCGGCCGGTGCCGCTGATAACGATCTGACGTCCGGTTTCACCGGTCCGGTTGTCACAAAGATCAAAGGTATTGGCCGTTCCGCCATTGAGGAAACCGGTAGGACGATATTCAATGCTGGTGTTTGTAGCCGCATTGGTTATTGTGATCGCGGGCTCGATGGGCTCGTGGACGCGTAATATTTCGCTGGAGCTGGTGACGAGAACGATCCATCCCTCGTTCCAGGCAGTAGCGGTACAGGTTGCCATGTCATCGCTGCTGCAGATAGTAATACCTTCGCTACGCTTGATGGCTTCGCTGCGGGCCAGAGCCAAGGTGGTGACAAAATCATTGGTAGCCGTTGTCAGACGGTTGTTCATGGTAAAATCACGATAACTGGGCATGGCGACCGCCATCAGGATACCGGCGATGGTTAATGTAACCATCAGCTCAAGAAGGGTGAAACCTGTTTGTTTTTTGTCCATAACCACTTCCTGTCATGCAGTGTTCGATAAGCTGTTCTGTTTGTTAGATAATCAGTCAAAACACCTTGTCATGGTGTAGATATCGGCAGTCTGGGTAAATTGTTATGCGGCGGGCGATAAGCTGTTATGTTAGTCGGATAAGCGGTCAAAAATTCCTTTGGTTGGATAATTATTTCCTCGTCACGTGCTTGATATCGGCAATCTGGGTGGATTGTTTTGTGCCATAATAGTTCTGTTATGAAATATGTGATTCAGTTATGAAGACAGATTGTCTGGTCGTCGGCGCCGGATTAAGTGGACTGCTGCTGGCTCGTGAGCTCAGCCAGGCCGGCATGGGTGTGACAGTGCTGGAGCGGGGACAACCCGGCCGTGAGTCATCCTGGGCCGGTGGCGGGATCCTGTCACCGCTTTATCCCTGGCGATATGCCGATGCCGTGAATCGCCTGGCCGCCTGGAGCCAGTCGCAATATCCGTTGCTTTGCCGTCAACTGCTGCAGGAAACGGGAATAGACCCGGAATGGATATGTAGTGGCCTGTTGATGCCGCAGATACCCGAAGCGGCTGAACGGGCCGCGGCACTACACTGGGCCAGCATCTGGCAGCAACCCTGCGAGTCTGTCGACGTCGAGGGATTGGCGGCAATCGAACCGGCGTTACGCGCAGATCCTGGACCGGGCCTGCTGTTTCCGCTGCTGGCACAGGTCCGCAATCCCCGCTTGTTAAAGTCCCTGCTTGCCAGTCTGGCAAGCCACGATGTGCCTGTTATCCCGCACACCGAGGTGCAGTCGCTACACTGTGAAGCCGGCAGAATCCTCGGTGTCTACAGCAATCGTGGCCGTTACCAGGCCGAGCGCGTGGTAATCGCCGGTGGTGCATGGAGCGCAGGTCTGTTGCATTCGCTGGACATCGATCTGGCTGTTGAACCCGTCAGGGGGCAGATGTTGTTGTTTCGTGCCGAACCGGGCTGGCTGCGGCATATTGTCCTTAATGGTGGACATTACGCCATTCCGCGCCGTGACGGTCATATCCTCGTCGGCAGCACACTTGAGTATGTCGGATTTGATCAGCGCACGACAGGCGATGCCCGGCATCAGCTGCTGGCGTTTGTACGTCAATGGTTACCGGGTCTGCTCGATTTTGCCCTGGTACGGCAATGGGCCGGCCTGCGGCCGGGGACGGCGGACGGTGTGCCGTTTATTGGTGAGCATCCTGCAGTCGCAGGGTTGTATGTCAATGCCGGCCATTTTCGTAATGGTGTCGTCACCGGGCCCGCCAGCGCCCGCTTGCTGCGCGACATCATGCTCGGCACGCCCGTATCCGCCAGCATTACGGATCCGGCGCCCTATGTGCTGGATGCGCTGGTAGCGGACAGGGTGTGATAGCAGTCGTCAACGGCCGCGATGCATCGTCTGCATTGCTGACACTCAGGCCTTTGCGTGTGTCGCACTGTTCTTCAGTCTATCAGCCATCAGGGTCCTTCCTCAGCAGCATCATAGCGTGTAAATTATAACGTTATATTCCCATGACAGGTAAAGAGAATGCGGTCGGAAAGCGCTTGCGTGAAACAGAATAAATTCATTGTGATGATAATAGTGCTGGCTGCCACATTGCTGTCGGCCTGTGACCAGAATACGCCCCTGATGCAGGAGGTACTGAATGATGATCCGCAGCGTGTGCGGGAATTAGTGGCGCAGGGCGATGACCTGAATGCGACCAATCGTTATGGCTGGACAGCCCTGATGCATGCCGCACGCCTGGGCAATGCCGATGTCGTATCGCTGCTGCTGGAGCAGGGGGCGCAGATCGACGCCCAGGATAAGAGCGGCTGGACGGCATTGATGCGTGCCGCGGCCAAGGGCCACGATGCCGTGGTGAAGATCCTGCTCGACCACCACGCCGCATTGAATCTGCAGGATGAGGCCGGTTATACTGCCCTGCACTGGGCCGCGCACCGGGGACATATTATCGTCGTCAAGCAACTGCTGGATGCCGGTGCCGACAGCAGTATCAAGAATCGTGATGGCTGGACGCCGTTGATGGTTGCGATGCAGGAGCAGCGCCAGGATGTGGTGACGTTGCTGGAGCGTTACACATCATACAGGACTCAATAAAATAGGACTTAGGACTTAGGACTTAGGACTTGGGACTTAGGACTTGGGACTTGGGACTTGGGACTTGGGACTCAGGACTTTGGATTTAGCCTTGGGAATATGGCTGAGCGCTAGGCCGATAGTTCTGCACAGTCTTTCATTCCTGGTCTTTATTTTAGGTTTTCGGGATCGGGCAGGTCGATATTGATGGGCCTGATGTCCCAGATCTCGCTGGCGTATTCCTGGATAGTGCGATCACTGGAAAATTTCCCCATGCGGGCAACATTGATAATCGCCCGCCGGGTCCATGCAACCGGATCCTGATACAGCGTGGCAACCTCTTCCTGACAGCGGATATAGTCGGCATAATCGGCCAGCACCATATAACGGTCTCCCTGATCCAGCAGCATGTTTATAATGGGGTGAAACAGTCCCGGATCAGAGGGAGAGAAAAATCCCGAACCAATCATATCCAGTGCTGTGCGCAGTTCCTGGTTTGCCTCGTAGAAATCACGTGGCCGGTAACCGTTGTTACGCAATGTGCCCAGCTCATCAGCGGTGTGACCAAAGATAAATATATTGTCCTCGCCGACTTCATCGCGGATTTCGATATTGGCGCCATCCAGTGTGCCGATCGTCAGCGCACCGTTCAGGGCCAGTTTCATGTTGCCGGTGCCCGAGGCCTCGAGTCCGGCAGTTGATATCTGTTCCGACAGGTCGGAAGCCGGGATGATGTCACTGGCCGTTGAGACATCGTAATTAGGTACGAACAGAACCTTTAATTGATTGCCGATGACCGGATCGTTGTTGACAATGTCCGCCACGTCGTTGATCAGCTTGATAATCAGTTTCGCCATAACATAACCTGGCGCCGCCTTGCCGGCGAAAATGACGGTGCGCGGGGTAATAGCCGTATTGCTGTTACGAATGCGATTATAGAGAGTGATGACATGCAGGATGTTCAGCAACTGGCGCTTGTATTCATGGATACGTTTGATGTGGACATCAAAAATCGACTGGCAATTGATGGCAATATGCAGGTTTTGATTGCACAGCTGTGCCAGGCGTTGTTTGTTGTCCTGCTTGATGTCGCGGAAGGCCTGGCGAAATTCCCGCTCTTCAGCCAGTGGCAGTAGCTGTTCCAGGGCGTCCAGTTGGCTGACCCAGTTTTCGCCGATGTGGCGACTGATCAACGCGGACAGGCCGGGGTTGGCATGATGCAGCCAGCGCCGCGGTGTGACACCGTTGGTCTTGTTGATGATCTTGCCAGGGTAAAAACGATTGAAATTGGCGAAGATCGTGTCCTTCATCAGTTGTGTATGCAGTTTGGCAACACCATTGACACTATGGCTGCCGACAATGGCCAGATGGGCCATGCGGATATGGCGTTCACCCGCTTCATCGATGATCGACATGGCCTGCAGCAGATCGTTGTTCCCCGGATAGCTGTGCATCACATCCTTAAGGAAATGATGGTTGATCTCGTAAATAATCTGCAGATGGCGTGGTAACATCTTTTCAAAAAGTTTGACCGGCCATCTTTCCAACGCCTCGGGTAGCAGGGTGTGGTTGGTATAGGCGAAGGTACGGGTGGTGATTTTCCAGGCCCGTTGCCATTCCAGGTGATGCATGTCGATGAGGATGCGCACCAGTTCCGGTATGGCAATGGCCGGGTGGGTGTCGTTGAGCTGAATGGCGATCTTGTCCGGTAACAGATCAATGGCATCATGATGTTTGTTGAACCGGTACATGATGTCCTGTAGCGAGGCGCAGACGAAAAAATACTGTTGTTTCAGGCGTAATTCCCGTCCCATATAGGTGGTATCATCCGGGTACAGCACCTTGGAGATGTATTCCGATTCATTCTCGTTGGCGACGGCCTCGATATAGTTTCCCTTGTTGAAATAGCTGAGATCAAAATCGCGCGAGGACTTGGCGGCCCACAGACGCAGGTTGTTAACGGTGTCGGTTCTATAGCCCGGGATTGGCGTGTCATAGGCCATAGCCATCAGTTCATCGGTATCGACCCACTGATAGCGCAGACCGCCCTGACCATCGGGATATTCAATGATACGGCCATTGAACTTGATCGGATAGAGGACCTCGGCACGGGGGAACTCCCAGGGATTGCTGTAGCGCAGCCAGTTATCCGGATGCTCGACCTGATAACCGTTATCGATTTTCTGGTGAAACATGCCGTATTCGTAACGGATACCGTAACCGAACCCCGGCAGTCCCAGTGTCGCCAGCGAGTCGAGGAAACACGCCGCCAGTCGTCCGAGACCGCCGTTACCCAGTGCGGCATCGGATTCCATCTCGCAGATTTCATCCAGATCCAGGCCGATGTCCTGCAGGGCCTGTTTGACCTCGTCGTAGATACCCAGATTCAGCAGACTGTTAAGCAGTGTCCTGCCGATCAGGAATTCCAGTGACAGGTAATAGAGACGTTTGCAGTCATGGCGATAATACGAACGCATGGTTTCCATCCAGCGATCCATCATGCGGTCGCGGATTATATAGGCGACCACATTAAACCAGTCACGGGTGGTGGCGGTGTAGATATCCTTGCCGACGGTATACTCGAGCCGGTTGGCCATGGAATGGCGAATGGACTTGGCATCCATGCCCAGATAATTGTATTTGAAGGCCTTCTTGTCCTGGTTTGCCGCAGGCATGAGCATTCCCTTTATTTAAGTAATTCTGCCTGGAAGCCGAATACGATTCATAATACGTGCTTAATCAAAGGCTTTTAAAATAGTGACCGGATTAGTCGGCAACTGCAGCACCTGAACGCAGTCTACATATTATTGTCACTGTACTCGTGTATCGTACCGCGACAGAAAAAAGATTAATTTTTCCGCCGCGGGTGGTGATGACCGGAATTTTATTATAAACAGTATATTAACGATAAATTGTCCGGTAATATGTCGCATTCCCGGGACGTAAAAATAGTGTGGGTGTAGTGTCTGGCAAGATAAAAATGACTAAGCGTGTCCGCTCAAGCGTCAGTAGTTTGGCGTTTATAGCGCTGCTGGTCTCAGGGACGGCTTTAGCCGCGTCTGCGCCAATAACACTCAATCTCAAGGATGCCGATATCAACGCCGTCATCAGCACCGTTTCCGAGGTGACCGGCAAGAATTTCATCGTTGATCCGCGCGTCAAGGGCAAGGTGACCATTATCTCCGGTCGACCGATGCACAAGGACGAACTCTACCAGGTGTTCCTGTCTATCCTTGAGGTGCACGGATTTTCCGCTGTTCCCAGTGGCCGGGTAATCAAGATACTCCCCGACGCCACTGCCAAGCAGTCGCCGCTGCCGATAGCCAGTGATGAACGCCCGGGTGAGGGCGACGAACTGGTGACCCGGGTTATCGAACTGAGCAGTGTATCGGCGGCCCAACTGGTGCCCATCCTGCGACCGTTGGTACCGCAGCAGGGACATTTGGCAGCCTATGCGGCCAGTAATATCCTGATCATCTCCGACCGGGCTGCCAATATAGAACGCCTGAGCAAGATCATTAAACGTATCGATGCACCCAGCAGCGACAAGATCGAGGCGATCTCGCTGCATCATGCCTCGGCCTCCGATGTCGTGCGCATCCTCAATGGTTTGGAGAAACAGAGCGGCGCCAAGGGGCCATCGATGGATCAACCGGTATTGATTGCCGATGAACGCACCAACAGTATCCTGATCGGTGGCGGGCAAAGCGGCCGCCTGCGTATTCGTACGATCATTTCCCATCTCGATACGCCGCTGGCGACCATCGGTAATACCCGGGTGGTCTATCTGCATTATGCCCGGGCCAAGGATCTGGTGCCGTTACTGACCGGTGTCAGCAGCAGCATCGAGAAGCAGAAGGGCGCCAAGACCCAGCAGGACATCCCGGTCAGTATCCAGGCCGATGAAAGCACCAACGCGCTGGTGATTACCTCGCCACCGAATATGTTTCGCTCGCTAGAGGCTGTCATCAAACAGCTTGATGTACGCCGGGCCCAGGTTCAGGTGGAAACGATAATCGCTGAGGTGTCCGAAAATATGGCGACGGAACTGGGAGTGCAGTGGGCCGTCGATGGTTCGGTCGGCGGCCAGGGTCCGGTGGGCCTGACCAATTTCACCACCGCGGGCAGCGGCCTGGGTGCCCTCGGCACTGCACTAGCCACCGGTGGGGCACCGCCATTGGAATCCGGTCTGACGCTCGGGGTCGGGCTGTTCGACAGTTCAACAATGAATTTTGCCGCGCTGGTGCGGGCATTGAAGGGCGACGGGACGACCAATATCCTGTCGACACCGTCGCTGGTGACGATGGATAATGAAGAGGCCGAGATCGTCGTCGGCCAGACCATACCATTCATTACAGGTTCATACAGTGCTGTCGGTGGCAGCACAACGCCCACCAATCCCTTCCAGACGATCAAGCGCGAGAATGTCGGTATTACCCTGAAGATCAAGCCGCAGATCAATGAGGGGGATGCGGTCAAGCTCGATATCGAACAAACGGTGGACAGTCTCAGCGCGACGCCGGTCGGGGCGGCTGATTTGACCACGACTACCCGCTCTATCAAGACGGCGGTAATCGTCAATGACGGGCAGACGATCGTCCTTGGCGGGCTGATGGATAATGACGTCAAGGAGTCGGAGCAGAAGGTGCCGTTTCTCGGTGATATCCCGTTGCTGGGTTGGTTGTTCAAGTACAAAACGACATCCAATGAAAAGAAAAATCTGATGGTGTTCATGCGTCCGATCATCATTCGTGACGCGGACACCGCCATTGCCGTGACCAGCGGCAAGTATAACTCGCTGCGTAATCTTCAGATTGAGGCGCGCAACAAGGGGCTGCTGTTTATGGATGATGACCGCTCCCCGATGTTGCCGCCGATTGATGAATTTTTGCTGCAGCCGCCGCTTTTGGCACCCGTCCCCGGTACAGCCGAAATGAAACCGGGTGCCGGCCAGGCACCGCAGACGGCAGCCGGCACGCCTCCGGTCAACCCTGAAGTCAGCGAGCCATGATGTCTGACGACACCCGTGTCGAGTCTGAAACCAGTTTGCCGGAATCACCGGAATCCATTCAGCATCGCCTGCCGCTGGCCTATGCCAAGCGTCATGGTGTCCTGCTGACGGAAATCGGGCCCGAGGGCGCCCGCCTGCAATGCCGTCCGGATATAAAGAGCCAGATACTGCAGGAAGTCCGCCGCTTCGTCGGTGTGCCGATCCTGCCGACGCTCTGCAGCCTCGAGGCGTTTGACGAGGCGCTGCAGCATTATTATGAACAGGACAGTTCGCAGATGATGCAAAGCATCAGTGATGCCGGTGGTGAAATGGATCTGTCCCGTATTGCCCAGCAATTACCGGAACCGCAGGACCTGCTCGAAAGCCAGGACGATGCACCGATCATTCGCCTGATCAATGCGTTGTTGACCGAGGCCGTCAAGGAACAGGCTTCGGATATCCATATCGAACCTTACGAGAGTCGTCTGGTCGTCCGTTTCCGTGTCGACGGCGTCCTGCGCGAGGTGCTGGAACCGGCGCGGGTGCTGGCGCCGTTGCTGATCTCGCGCATCAAGGTCATGGCCAAACTGGACATCGCCGAGAAACGACTGCCCCAGGACGGCCGGATCTCGCTACGCATCGCCGGCCGGCCGGTCGATGTGCGCGTTTCCACGCTGCCCTCGGGGCACGGTGAGCGCGCCGTGTTGCGCCTGCTGGACAAGCAGGCCGGGCGCCTGGATCTTGAGCATCTGGGCATGGATAGCAAGATATTGCCGGTCATGGACCGCATCCTGCATCGCCCGCATGGCATTATGCTGGTCACCGGGCCGACCGGCAGTGGCAAGACGACGACGCTGTACGCCGGTATTGCCCGGCTGAATGACAAAAAACGTAACATCATGACGGTTGAGGATCCGATCGAATATTATATCGATGGCATTAGTCAGACACAGGTACAGTCGCGCGTCGATATGACCTTTGCCCGCGGCCTGCGCGCCATCCTGCGCCAGGATCCGGATGTGGTCATGGTCGGTGAGATCCGTGATCTGGAGACCGTTGAAATCGCCGTGCAGGCCAGCCTCACCGGTCACCTGGTGTTGTCGACGCTGCATACGAACAGTGCCGTTGGCGCCGTGACCCGCCTGCGGGATATGGGTGTCGAACTGTTTATGTTGTCTTCGAGCCTGATCGGGGTGCTGGCGCAACGTCTGGTGCGCGTGTTATGTGAGGAGTGCAAGCAGGCCCATGCGGCCAGTGAGTCCGATCGCTCCACACTGGGTCTGGAGGCGGACGCCCCGCTGCCGACGTTGTACAGCGCCGAGGGCTGCCGCCATTGTAATTTTACCGGCTACAACGGCCGGCGTGGAATCTTTGAACTGATCGAGATCGATGAGGTGTTGCGTGACATGATCCACGATGGTTCCGCCGAGCAGGACATCGAGCGTTATGCGCGCACTCGCACCCCTTCCATCTTCCAGGACGGGATTCGTCATGTTCTCAACGGCAAGACCTCCCTGGAAGAGGTCATGCGTGTAACCCAGGAGGTATAACCCGCGTTTACCAGGCGGGGTATAAAGGATGTTACTGACTCATATTCATACGGGCTTGAGCCGGGATGCCAATGGCGCTTCGGGTTTGTTCACGCAGGTCGTGAAGTTCAGGGCCTGCCTCACTTTGACGGCCTAGACTTTGGGTGCCTTCGAATACACGGCGCTTGATGCCGCCGGGCAGGAACACAGGGGTATCCTCGAGGGTGACGGCCCACGCCAGGTACGCCAGCAGGTACGCGAACGGGGGTGGACGCCGCTTGCCATCAGTGAGGTCAGTGAATCCAGGACCAGCGCCGCGGGCGGGCGTAAGCCGCAGTATCGCCGCAGTGTCAGTGCCGCGGAACTGTCGCTGATTACCCGTCAGCTGGCTACACTGGTCGGCTCCGATCTGCCGATTGAAGAGGCGGTGGCGGCAGTCGCCCAGCAATGTGAACGCCAGGCGCTGAAGAAGATGATGATGGCCGTGCGCTCGCGGGTGCTTGAGGGACATGAGCTGGCGGTGGCACTGGACGATTATCCGCGTGTCTTTTCCGAATTATATCGTGCCACCGTCGCTGCCGGTGAGAAATCCGGTTACCTGCATATCGTGCTCGAGCGGCTCGCCGATTACACCGAGAATCGCCAGGCGCTGCAAAAGGATATCATGCAGGCGATGATCTACCCGGTGTTTCTGGTTATTGTCGCCACGCTGATGGTGTCCGGCCTGTTGACCTATGTCGTGCCGCAGGTCGTGCAGGTGTTCGCCGATATGGGCCAGGAATTACCGCGTCTGACGCGCTGGTTAATCGCTGTCAGTGATTTCCTGCGTCATTATGGCGGTTGGTTGATGCTGTTACTGATCGCAGCCATCGTCACTGTGCGTATGCTGTTGCGTCGTAAGGCGGTGCGCTTACGCTATCATGAACTGTTGTTGCATACGCCGTTGTTGTCGCGCCTGGTGCGGGGGCTCAATGCGGCGCGTTTTTCACGTACCCTGAGTATCCTGATTGATAGTGGCGTACCGTTACTGGAGGCATTGCGGATTGCCGCCCAGGTGGTGACGAATCTGCCGATGAGGCATGCGGTTGAGCAGGCGGCGCAAATGGTCAGTGAAGGGACGAGCCTGCATCTGGCGCTTGAACATAGCGGTTATTTCCCGCCGCTGACGATTCATCTGGTCGCCAGCGGCGAGGCCAGCGGTAAGCTGGAAGCGATGCTGGAGCGGGCAGCCTCCAGTCAGGAACGTGATCTGCAGACAGTGATTCAACTGGCGCTGGGGATACTCGGGCCGGCGGTGATCCTGCTGATGGGTGGTATGGTCTTGTTGATCGTGCTGGCAATGCTGATGCCGATCTTTGAATTGAACCAATTGGTTGTTTAACCTGAAGTGATGGAATGAACGTATGAATAAAACATCAGAAACATTATTGCGGCGAACACAACGCTTGCACCGGCTGTCAGGTTTTACCCTGATCGAGGTACTGGTCGTGGTCGTTATCCTCGGCATACTGGCCGCGATCGTGGTGCCGAATATTATGCAGGAGCCGGATAAGGCCAAAATCGTCGCCGCCAAGAGCACAATACGTAACATTCAAAGTGCACTGGAAAGGTATCGTCTCGATAACCACGACTACCCGAAGACCGACCAGGGCCTGGGGGTGCTGGTCAATGAGTATATGCCACGGATACCTAAAGATCCCTGGGGTAATGACTACCTGTACCTGAGTCCGGGCAGTCACGGCGACATCGACATCTATTCGCTCGGACGTGACGGCCTGCCGGGCGGTGAGGGTCCCGATGCCGATATCGGCAACTGGAATCTGTAGGTCCGGGCGCACGTCGCGGTGCTGCATCCGCAGAACGGCGGGATTTACGCTGCTCGAGATACTCGTTGTGGTGGTGATTGTTGGCGTGATCTCCACGGCGTTTCTGTTCTCGGTGGGCGGCGGGCGCCAGAACCAGGATCAGGATGAGGCGCTACGCTTTGCAGCACTGGTGCGCCTGGCAGGCCAGGAGGCGATGTTGCGATCCCGTGAACTGGCGGTTGAATTTCTGCCGCAGGGATATCGATTTATGCAGTATCAGGACCAGGCCTGGCAACCATTGCAGGATGATATCCTGCGACCACGGGTGATACCCGAAGGCCTGTTTTTCGATGTACAAGTGGAAGGCAGCGACATGGTAATTTCCGCTGACGAGGCGCAGCCTGTACGTATCCTGTTTTTTTCGACCGGTGAAATGACACCGTTTGAGGTCACCGTGAGGCCGGAGCACGGTGACACTGAATATCACATCCGTGGCGGCCCCGGCGGCAAACTGAACGTGAGTGAACAAGGTTGATGTCGGCGGCGTCTGTGCATCAACGCTCCGGCGGTCGTCATCGTCGCGGTTTTACGCTGCTGGAGGTGCTGATAGCCGTAGCCATTGTAGCGATTGGACTGGCGGCAATTATGACGGAGACCAACCGGGATCTGGTCAACTCGATCCGCTTGCGCGACAAGACGCTGGCCCAGTGGGTGGCCATGAACAAGGTTGCCGAGTTACAGCTAAGTAATCAATGGGCGGCCCCGGGAGTGCAGCGCGGTGACAGTGAAATGGCGGGGCGCGACTGGTACTGGCTGATCAATGTGTCCAACACTGATGACAAAGATATCCGGCGCCTGGATGTCGAGGTCTCTGACCAGCGTGACGCCAAACAGCCACTGGTTACGCTGCTGGCCTATCTGGGTCGTCCGTCGAAATGATGACTGTACGGTATCAGCGTATCAATACGGTCGCATCGATCAGCCGCGGCTTTACGCTGATCGAGCTGCTGGTGGCACTGATGATTTTTGTCCTGCTGGCGGTCATGTCCTATGGTGGGTTGCGTACGGTCCTCGATGCCCGCGAGAGTTTCGAACTTCATAATGACCGGCTGGCCGCATTGCAGATGCTGTTTCTGGTAATGGGTCGCGATATCGAGCAGGCCGTTGACAGACCGATACGCGGTAATTTTGGTGATTCACAACCCGCTTTGCAAGGTGGCAGTAACGGCCTGGAGCTGACCCGCGGTGGCCGGCGTAACCCCGCTGGCCTGCTCCGGAGTCAACTGCAGCGTATTGGCTGGACACTGGAGGATGAACAGGTACAACGTCTGTCATGGCCGGTGCTGGATCGGGCCCAGGATACTGAGGCCGACCGACAGACGATGGCAGGGCAGGTGACGGGACTGGAGTTTCGTTTCCTGGATCAGCAGGGACAATGGCGTTTGCAGTGGCCACCTTCCGGCAACGATGATCAACAGGCCTCTCTGCCACGGGCAGTTGAGGTGACACTTGAGCTGGAAGACTGGGGCACGGTCATGCGTGTTTTTCAGGTCGTCGCCGGCACGCCCCGGCCGCAAGGTCAGTCATGAAGAAGCACAACGGTGTTGCCCTGATTACTGCCTTGCTGGTGACAGCGATTGCCACTGTTGCGGCGGTGTCGATGATGTCGCGGCAGCACCTTGATGTGCGTCGCAGCAGTAATATCTATGCCGCCGATCAGGCCTGGCTGTTTACCCAGGGTGTAGAGTCCTGGGCGATGAAGGTCCTGCAGCGAGACCGCAATGATAATCGCAGTGACCATCTGGGTGAGGATTGGGCAACGGTATTGCCACCGATCAGTGTCGAGGGTGGTGTGGTTGCCGGCAAGCTGGAAGACCTGCAGGGGCGTTTTAATCTGAATAACCTGGTTAACGATGATGGTGCCAGCCAGACTGATATCGAGACACTCAAACGCCTGTTTGATGTGCTTGATATTGACAGCCGGCGGGTACAGGCGATTGTCGACTGGGTCGATAAGGATGAGGAGATGAGTTTTCCGGATGGTGCTGAAGACAATGTATACTTGGGGCGGG
>Ga0210101_1000087_pt1 | contig 32404 bp, 33 predicted proteins | sample Muzzi_PWC_D1_FD_185534 | JGI IMG/M metagenome (GOLD analysis project Ga0210101, IMG submission 185534) | Wetland microbial communities from San Francisco Bay, California, USA, that impact long-term carbon sequestration - Muzzi_PWC_D1 (SPAdes) | ecosystem: Environmental > Aquatic > Marine >... | reverse complement strand
GGCCTGTTTGTACCCCTTAAAATCATGTATCCGGAGGCATCAGTTCCCTGCGTGCAGTTATCCCTGCTCAGCGGGCTGGATCCGGACGCCCATATCCGGCTGGGCCGGGCCCTGGCGGGTCTGCAGCGGCGGGATGTCCTGGTTCTGGGATCCGGGTTCTCGTTTCATAATATGCAGGCCTTTTTTTCTGCGGCGACTGATGACACGGCGGCGATGAACCGGGCGTTTGAACAATGGTTGATCGAGACCTGTTCCAGTCCTGATCTCGGCGAAGAGGAGAGGCGGCAGCGGTTGATCGACTGGACCAGGGCCCCGGCGGCACGCTACTGCCATCCCCGGGAAGAGCATCTGATGCCGTTGCATGTGTGCTATGGTTTTGCCGGTTCAGCCGCTGGCCGGGTTTTTGAGTTCGAGGTGATGGGCGTTAAGGCGAGCGCCTATCTCTGGTAACCAGCATGCCGCGGGGTCGTTTCAGTCATGGGCAGGTTGGTCTGGCATCACTATCCGTGCGTATTATTTCCATCCGGGATCGATGAAATACAGGGAATTCTTATGAGTAAGGCTATAAAGGCGGTGATGTTATCGGCTTTGGTATTTCCGGGTAGCGGACATTTTTATCTGAAGCGCTTCAAGGGTGGCGCGGTACTGGCAGGCGCTGCATTGCTGGCGCTGTATGTCCTGGTTTCAAAAACAGTCGAGCGTGCCCTGGTGATCAGTGACAGGATACAGCGCGGCGAGATAGCGCCGGATATAGCGGCTATCAGCGAGTACGTATCAAGACAATCGGCGGGGAACGAGGCGCAATCCATTAATCTGGCCACGGCTGTCCTTATCATCGCCTGGCTGATAGGTATTATCCAGGCCTACAGGATCGGGCGCAGCATGGACAGTGGCGCAGCGGGCACGGATTCTGTTGAAACATGGCCGAAGAATGGGTCAAAATGACCTGACATTAGAAGCGCAATTATATCAAGCCTAACAGGAGAAGATGATGTCCAACGAAGGCTATCACGAACCGATCGAAGAGCTGACTGATGCAGTACGGGATATGCATCGGGCCATAACCTCATTAATGGAAGAACTGGAGGCCGTTGACTGGTATAACCAGCGGGTGGCCGCGTGCAAGGACGACGAACTGAGGGCCATTCTGGCGCATAATCGTGATGAAGAGAAAGAACATGCGGCGATGGTGCTGGAATGGATAAGACGACAGGATTCCGACATGGACAAGGAACTGAAGGATTATCTTTTCACCGATAAACCCATTGCGCATAAATAACGCGCCGCCTTATGAGGCGTGGTTTGATACCACTGAAACACTGTCCGGGAGTAACGTCCCGACACATTAACGTCTGGCAAGGGGGTGACAGCCTGTGAAACCTCGCATCAGCATGATTACCCTCGGGGTCCGTGATCTTGAAGCCGCAGCAAGATTCTATCAGCAGGGTCTCGGTTTTCCGCGCATGGATTCACCACCCGGGGTCGCATTTTTTACCCTCAATGGCACCTGGCTGGGTTTGTATGGCCGCGAGGCTCTGGCTGACGACGCCAACGTCCCGGCCACCGGCGAAGGATTCGAGTCCTTTGCGCTGGCCCATAATGTCCATTCACAGGTGGAGGTTGATGAGGTCGTCGATCAGGCTGTCAGCGCCGGGGCTACGCTGGTGAAAAAACCGCAGAAGGTGTTTTGGGGCGGGTACAGCGGTTACTTCAAGGACCCGGACGGCCATTTGTGGGAGGTGGCTTATAATCCGTATTTCTGGGTCGGACCGGACGACCTGGATACATAACATAAGCATGCACCATGCGCCGATGTGGCATCAGATGAAATCTGCTGGCGATTGGCCGTCACAACAGGGCATGGGTCTGTAGTGATTGCTTGAGGAATCGGTTATGAAGCTGCTTTACACCAACGAAAACCGCTTCCTGGTCAGTAATGCAAAAAATCTTGTTGAGAATGCGGGGTTCGCGGTTATATTAAAAAATGAATATGCCGGGGGCGCTGTCGGTGAGATCCCTCCTTTTGATGTCTGGATGGAGCTCTGGGTCGTTAATGATGCGGATTATGACGGGGCGATGCAGGTCATCGGCTCTTCACTCAGTCCGGATAATGCACTGGACTGGGTTTGTAAAAGCTGTGGTGAGCGGAATGCGGCAGCATTCGAATGGTGCTGGAATTGTCACAATGAAAACCAGTAATACGCCATCTCACTGCATTGACGCCATGTTGCCGGGCTTACGCGGGTTGCAGGGATGGCTGGCTCTTTATAAGGTCTTTGCCGTTCCCGCTGCCACCGGCCACGCAGGTCGAGGTCGTGCCTGTTTTTCAACAGGGCGAAAAAGCGGGTAAAATCGGAGCCGAAGTTGTGGCTGCCGGATATCGGAACTGCATTAATGCACCGTCCCGTGTACCGATTACAGGAGTCAGAGATGCTAGAAATAAACCAGCCGGCCCCGGCGTTTACATTGCCGAACCAGGATAATGAACAGGTCTCCCTGTCCGACTTTCGAGGCAAAAAGAATGTTGTCCTGTACTTTTATCCCAAGGACGATACCCCGGGTTGTACGATCGAGGCCAATCAGTTTACCGCGCTGGCCGATCGGTTCACGGCGCTGGACACGGTCGTCCTCGGTGTAAGCAGGGATGGTTGCGAGAGTCATCGGGCCTTCATTGGTAAATATCACCTCAAGATCGATCTGCTGGCCGATACCGATGGCGAGCTGTGCGAAGCCTATGGCGTCTGGCAGGAAAAGGAAAAAGCCGGAGTCAGGAAGATGGGCATCGTCCGTTCTACGTATATTATCAATAAACAGGGTGTGCTGGTTGAGGCGATGGTCGGGGTGACACCGGAGGGGCATGCCGAGGCCATGCTGGAGCACATCCGGCAGCTGCAAGCGACATGATCAGGTGACCGCGATGAGGATCTGGGTCGATGCCGACGCCTGCCCGCGTCCGATCAAGGAGATCCTCTATCGGGCCGCGAACCGGACCGGGGTGGAGCTGACCCTGGTCGCGAATCATGCCTTGCAGATACCATCGTCACCGAATATCACGACGATCCGGGTACCGGGCGGCTTCGATGTTGCCGACCAGCGGATTGCCGGGGATATGCAGGCGGGTGACCTGGTCATTACCGCCGACATACCGCTGGCCGCCGAGGCGATCAGAAATGGCGGCCATGCACTGAATCCGCGGGGCGAGATGTACAGCAGTGATAACATCGGTCAACGGCTGTCGATGCGCAACTTCATGGAAGAACTGCGCGGCAGCGGTGTCAACACCGGTGGTCCGGCGACGCTGAACCAGACCGATCGTCAGACCTTTGCCAATGCCCTCGACCGTTTTTTGACAAGTTACGCACCATCCGGATAAGGAAGATGACTACACTGTTTGAACAGGTCGGCGGCCTGCCGGTACTCGAGCGGGTACATAAACTGTTTTATGACAAGGTCTATACCCACGAATGGCTGGGACAGTTTTTTATCGGCCATGACCAGGCATCGATCGAGCGCCGGCAGACCCTGTTCATGGCGGAAAAGATGGGTGCTGACATAGACTACTGGGGCAAGCAGCCGCAGATGGCCCACCGGCAACTGTATATCACCCGGGAACTGTTTGATCTGCGTCATGAACTGCTGGCCGAATCGCTGCATGAGGCGGGTATAGATGAGGGCCTGATCGACCGCTGGCTCGAGATCGACAATGCCTTTATCCCGGTCGTGGTCAAGGATTCGATTGAGTCTTTTTACCGCACTACCTTTCCGTATGAAAAGCGTATCATTATACCTCGTCCGGAGAAGAAAGATGCCTGATAGTGTATGGGGGGCGGGTGTATGTATGGAATGTAGATATTTGAGCCCAGCAGTGAGCGGTAGCTTCGTATCGATCGGAACCGGTGTCGTGTCATGAACCACCAGGTCATCATCGATTTCTGGTTTGATGAAACAGAGCCGGCTGCCTGGTGGCGGAAGGACACTGCCTTCGATGCCTCGATCAGGCAACGTTTTCTGCCGCTCCATCGGGCGGCGGCCCGCTGTGAATTATCACCCTGGCGCGATCAGCCACAGGGCCGGCTGGCCGAGATCATCGTCCTCGACCAGTTTTCGCGCAATCTCTATCGTGATGATGCCCGGGCCTTTGCCTGTGACCCGCTGGCGCTGGCACTGGCCCAGGAGACGGTGCGGGCCGGGCTCGATCGGCAACTCTATCCGGTCATGCGCGCCTTTGTCTATATGCCGTTTATGCACAGTGAATCCGCCCTTATCCACCAGCAGGCGGTCGACCTGTTTGATCAAGCGGGTATGGAATCGAACCTGGAGTTCGAATACAAGCATAAGGCGATCATTGACCGCTTTGGCCGTTATCCGCACCGCAATCAGGTACTTGGCAGGGAATCGACGCCTGAAGAGCTGGAATTCCTGCGTCAGCCGGGATCGGCCTTCTAGTCGATTGCAGGCAGCGTCATCCGGTACACGACGCCGGCAGCGGGGCGTGGGTAATGTTTACCGGCGACAGGTCGACATAAAAAGCGGAGGACACGTGAAGATTCTATTAATCCTGTTGCTGATGATGAGCGGGTGGCTGGCTGTTGCCAGCCAGGCCGGGGAACAATCCTGGGTGCTGCTGGACGATGATCAGGCCGCGATCCTGATCCATCAGTGCTCGCGTGAAAGTCCTGTGGCCATACAGTCGGTATGGACACCATCGGCAGAAATTCTGGAAGACATGGAGTCGCGACTGACCGCTATCTCCAGGCTCGAAGCCAGTATCTGCTGCGGTATCGGGTCCAGTGTCGATGACGTCAACGCCTACTATCGCCAGTATGCCGGCCTGGTTGTTGAGGACCGCAAACTGATTTATATCAATGCCTTTGCCCGGAACGCCGGTATCAATGACTGGCGCACGCAACCGGTTTTGCATTGTGGCGGCGGCCGCTCATTCTGGGGAGTGCTTTACGATCCGGCCACGAAGCTCTTTTTTGACCTGGCCTTCAATGGCGACGACGAAGACGGTAGCGGGGAGTAACCCGAGCGGGGGTTTATTGAGGCGATGCCTCGTTCGAGGCACGTATCAGGTAACCGATGCTCAAACCCTGGACCAGTATCGAGAAGACGACGACGGTGTAGGTAACGACCAGGATGAGGTCGCGCTCCTGTCCGCCCGGAAGTGATAACGCCAGCGCCACCGATATACCCCCGCGCAGACCGCCCCAGGTCATGATCCTGACGGCATGATTACTGAAGCTGCGCCTGCGCCGCAGTAGCGTGACCGGCAGACCGACACTGATGAAGCGCGCCAGCAGGACTACCGGTATCAGGAACAGGCCGGCCGTCAGGTAATGCATGTTAAACGTCAGCACCAGCACCTCGAGACCGATCATCACAAACAGGACCGCGTTGAGTATTTCATCAACCAGTTCCCAGAAGGTATCAAGGTGTTCACGGGTGTGGTCCGACATCGCCAGCAGGCGGCCGTGATTGCCGATCAGCAGGCCGGCAACGACAACCGCAATCGGACCCGACAGATGCAGTACATGGGCCAGGCTGTAACCGCCGCAGACCACGGCCAGCGTTATCAGGATTTCGACCTGGTAGTTGTTGATGCTTTTGAGCAGCGCATAGGCGATGCCGCCCAGCATCAGACCGAAGACGATTCCGCCGATGGCCTCCTGGGCAAACAACAGCATGATCGAGGAGGTGCTGATCAACTGACCACCACTGGCGATACCCAGCAATACCACAAAGACCACGACACCGACACCGTCATTGAACAGGGATTCGCCACCGATCTTGGTCTCCAGGCTTTTCGATGCACCGGCGGACTTGAGGATAGCCAGTACGGCGATGGGATCGGTGGGTGAGATCAGGGCGCCGAATAACAGGCAGTAGATCAATGGCAGGTCGATGCCGATCTTGGCCAGGACCCAGTGGCCGATATAGCCGATGATCAGTGTCGACAGACACACGCCGACGGTGGCAAGGATACCGATGACCCACTTGTTGCTGGCCAGATCGTTCAGATTCACATGCAGCGCCCCGGCAAACAGCAGGAAACTGAGCATGCCGTGCATCAGCGTGGTATTAAAATCAATGGAATTCATCAACGGCCTGATTCGCTCTGCCAGGCCCAGGCCGGGTCCAAGGCTGTCGAGGACGACGATAGCCAGCGACATCAGCAGGGCGATCAGCATCAGGCCGATGGTCGTCGGCAGATGGATAAAACGGTGATTGACGTAACTGAACAGTGCCGACAGCGTGATCAGTATCGCGAGGATATCAAACAGATTGATCGATGTGATTTCGGTCATGGCTGCCGTTGTTCACCACTTACTTGTCGTTTCGAGCAAAGCGACTCGCTGCCGCATGTCGGTGGACAACTTTTTTTTTAATCTATAACCAGGCATTTTATAAAGGCGGGATTTCTCGCTTTGCTCGAAATGACAAAATCATCATTCATCAGAGTCGTCCTAGTATGCCGACCTTGCTATACGGGGTAAATCCCTTTTTTGGCCGATCGCCTGGTACATCAATTGCTGTTTGATCAGCGGCAGGCTGTCGGCCAGATTCAGACCGTTGCTGCGTATCCAGCGTAGCGGTTCGCTGGGGCTGCCGAACAGGCGCTTGAAACCGTCCATGGCAGCCATCGTCAGCAGGTTGTCACCCTTGCGCCAGCGTTCATAACGACGCAACGAGCGCTGGCCGCCGGGGTCCTGTTGATCGCTGACGCTATCGAGTATCACCTCGGCCAGCGCTGCGGCATCGAGCAGGCCGAGGTTGACGCCCTGGCCGGCCAGCGGGTGGATGGTATGCGCGGCATCGCCGATCAGGGCGATTCGCTGACGTACATAATCGCGGGCATGTTGCAGCAACAACGGGAAGCTGGCCCGTTGCAGACTTGCGTTGATGATGCCCAGGCGGAAATCGAAGGCCGCGCCCAGTTGCCGGTGAAAAGTGGCCTCGTCACAGGCCAGTAATTGTTCCGCCTGCGTCGGTGTTGCTGACCAGACAATCGATGAGCGGCCGTCGGCCAGCGGCAGAAAGGCCAAAGGCCCGCCGGGCATGAAGTGTTGCCAGGCGGTTTGTTGATGTGGCCGTTCGGTTTCAACGACGGTGACGACGGCGTGTTGCCGGTAACTCCAGCCGCGTGTCTCGATCCCGGCCAGTTGACGGACGGATGAGCGGCCACCATCGGCGCCGACCAGCAGACGCGTGTTCAGTGTGCGGCCGTCGTCGATGCATACCGTAACATGATCCGGGTAATGCTGCAGACTTGTCAGGCGCACCGGGCATAGCAGTTCGATGTTGTCATGGTCCTGCAGCCGTTGCAGCAGTGCCGCGAGTATAACCCGGTTCTCAATGATGTGACCGAGTTGCGGCATACCGATATCGGCACTGTCGAAGTGGATTTCGCCGCCGCTGCCAATGTTACCGCTCTCCCACACGCACATGTTCAGAAAGGGGCTGACGCCCAGTGTCTGCATTGATGACCAGACCTGAAGTTGTTCGAAGATTTGTTGCGAGGCCAGGCTGATGGCCGACACGCGCAGGTCGACACTGTCGCTGGCCCAGGCCATTTGCGCTGGCTGGGGTTCAATAATGGCGATGTGCATGCCGCTGTCTGCCAGGGCATTGGCCAGCGTAGCGCCTACCATGCCGGCGCCGGCAATCACCAGATCGTAATGCCGTGCCGTCTTCATAACGGCAGACCGCGAGCCAGGCGCGGCAGCCGACCCGCCAGGCCCATGGCCTGGCGGGTCAGATGGCGTTTTAACGGCGGCACCAGGTCCAGCGCCAGTAGTCCGGCATTTCGGGCCAGTACCAACGGCGTGAAATTATTTGAAAACACCCGTACCAGCGTATCGGTCAGTGCGGAGATGTGGCGCTGATCCTTGTGGCGCCATTGTTCATAATGTTCGAGTACTGCCGGTGCACCGATATCCTGCACCTGTCGTGCAGCTTCCTCGAGTACCTGGGCCAGTGCTGCGACATCACGGATGCCGAGATTGAATCCCTGGCCGGCGATCGGATGCAGGGTATGGGCGGCATTACCAATCAATGCCACGCGTGGTGTCTGATGGCGTCGGGCACGGATCAGCTGTAGCGGATAGCTGTTGCGGTGTCCGCAGTGTAATAATCGGCCCAGTCGCTGACCGAAACGTTGCTGTAAAAGCCCCAGAAAGGCATCGTCATCGAGCGCCAGTAGCGATTCGACCGAGTCATTGCGGACCGTCCACACCAGTGAGCATCGTTGCCCGGACATCGGCAACAGCGCCAGTGGACCCGTATCGGTGAAGCGCTCATAGGCGACGTGTCGGTGTGCTTGCTCCGGGGTGATGTTGGCGATAATCGCACTCTGACCATAGTCCCAGTGGCGGCTGCCGATGTCACAGAGTCGGCGCACAGCCGAATGTCCGCCGTCGGCGCCGATCAACAGACGGGCGCTGAGTTGGCGGGTTTTCGTCCCCTGCCGTACGGTGACGCTGGCCTGTTGCGCGTCTGTCTGCAGTGATACCAGTTCAGCCGGACACAGGATGTCGAGCCCGGGCTGTGCTTCCAGTGCTGTGGCATAGACATTGCCAATGGCCCTGTTTTCGATGACATAACCCAGTGCATCATGGCCGCTGTCGTGACAATCGAGGTGGGTTAAACCAAAGTGGCCGCGATCGGAAACATGAATCCTGTGAATGGCGGTCGCCTGTGGGGCGAGTTGCGGCCATAGGCCAATGCCTTCGAGGATACGCCGTGAGCCATAGGCGAGGGCGATACTGCGATCGTCGTAGCTCGGTTGTTGATCCGATTCAAACGGCCAGGCCTCGACCAGAGCGATACGCAGGTCCTGGCCGCTGAGCGCACAGGCCAGTGTGCCGCCGACCAGACCGCCACCGATGATCACGACATCATAATCGAGCGCGCTTGTCATCGGTTCAGCTTAACCGTTCGCCATCAGTGCTTCAATATCAGCCACGAATTTCGGTGCTGCGCGGCTCAGCACTTCGCAGCCATCGCGGGTGACGAGGACATCATCCTCGATGCGAATACCCGTCCCCCACCATTTTTTTGCCACCCCGCGGCTGCCGGCCGGAATATACACGCCGGGTTCAACCGTCAGTACCATGCCGGGTTCCAGCAGTCGCCAGACACCATCGATCTTGTAGTCACCGACGTCATGGACATCCATACCCAGCCAGTGGCCGGTACGGTGCATATAAAAACGACGATAGCCCTCGTCCTTGATCAGATCCCGGTATTCACCTTTGAGCAGACCCAGTTTGATCAGGCCCCGTGTCAACACCCTGACCGCGGCCTGGTGGGGGTCGTTCCAATGGTTGCCGGGCCGCACCTTGTCGATGGCGGCCAGCTGGGCCTTCAGAACCAGTTCATACAGGGCCTTCTGTATCGGGTTAAAGCGACCATTGACCGGGAAGGTGCGGGTTACGTCACCGGCGTAACCCTGGAATTCGGCGCCGGCATCGATCAGGACTAAATCACCATCATGCAATTCGGCGTTATTGGTGGTGTAGTGCAGGACGCAGCCATTGTTGCCGCCACCAACGATGCTCGGGTATGCCGGTTCACGGCAACCGTGACTGATGAATTCGTGCAGCAGCTCGGCCTCGAGCTGATATTCCATCATCCCTGGCCGGCACGAGTGCATGGCACGGCAATGGGCCTGCGCCGATATCCTCGCCGCCTGACGCATCGCCGATATTTCACCCCGGTCCTTGAACAGGCGCATCTCATGGATGAAATGTTCTAGAACGACGATCTCTTCAGGCGTTGTTACACCGCTACGGGATTTTCCACGCACATGGTTCAACCATTCCGTCAGGTGGGCATCGAACTCCGGGTGGCTACCCATGGTATAGAATATTTTTTTACGATCTTCCAGCAGGCCCGGCAGGATGTCATCGATATCATCGATGGGAAAGGCATCATCGGCGCCGTAGATATTACACGCACCTTCCAGTCCCGCCATCGGACCATTCCACAGGGCGGTCGCCGGGTCATGGCTGCGGCAAAACAACAGGTATTCAGCCGAGCGACGACCCGGCAACAACACCATGACGGCATCGGCCTCCGGAAAGCCGGTCAGGTAATAGAAGTCACTGTCAGGACGGTAGGGATACTCGACATCGCGATTACGCAGTTTGACCGGGCTCGCTGGCAGGATGGCAATGCTGTCGTGGCCCATTGCCTGCATCAGGCGTTTACGTCGACGGCTATATCTGGTCATGGTTTGCCCGTTCTGTCTTTGGTCGGCGGTTGGCTAGTGCAATACGGTACTGTCTGGTGACGGCCGCGCCGGGACCTGCAATTCCGTGTAAATTAACATTGTGCCTGCTCGGATGTATTCTGTTAGTTCCATGTAGGCGTTTTCAGCCTCATTATTATCCTCATCCTGATCATCAGAGTAGTCGGCAGCGGATATCTGTGTCAGGTCATGGATGATCTCGTTAACATCGTCAGGCAGGTCCGGGCCCAGTTTCAGGTTGGCGGCACTGATGCCGTAAAGAAAACCGCGACACCAGTCCGTCAATGCCAGCGTGCGCTGACTCAATGACTGCTCGTCATCCGGCAGCATTAACTGAAAACCCAGTTCATCGCCGCTCAGTTGTTGCATAGTTTGCTGGTAGACCTGCTCCAGCAGGGCGCGATCATTATTGTCGATTTTGTTTACATCCTCATAAAGCAGTGTCAGCCAGTGTACGCTATCCACCGGTCCGGCCGCACAAATAAGGCCGCTGAGGATGCCATGGCATTCCGCAGCACCGAAATCCAGATCGTCCTGAAGACACAGGCTCTCAATTTCATCAAAACGGGTCATCATTCCACACAATTATAATATTTTCATGGTTATCAGTAATATAACAATTTTGTACTACGGCTGCCGGTATTTTTTATCTTACTTCGGTCACCGACCGGACAAGTGCCGGTGATCGCTATATAATACAGGTGTGGACGGAATTCGCATTGACCATTTTAAAGAACGCTTTTATATTGAGCTCATGGGTAAGAAAACGAACAGTCAATTTGACAGCAATGATATGAAACGGCTGGAGTTCTCGCTGGATGAGCTGGTTCGCATGTGCGAACGGTTGCAGAAGGAAAACAGCCGCCTGCGTAATGACCAAATGCGCCTGAAGTCAGAGCGCACCCTGCTGATCAAGAAAAACGAGATTTCCAAAAAAAGGATGGAGGCCATTATTACCCGGCTGAAGTCCATGGAGCTTGAAATATGAGTGATAATGTCCGTCCTACCAAGGTCATAATCTATGACAAGGAGTTTCTGGTCGCTTGCCCGGAAGAGGAACAGGCAGTCTTGCTGGAATCGGCCGATTACCTCAACCACAAGATGAGGGAATTGCAGCGGAATGGCAAGGTCATCGGCATGGAACGTATCACCATAATGGCGGCATTGAATATCGCCCATGAATTATTGCAGCAGCGCGATAGTGGGAGTGATTTTGACCAATCGATCGGAAATCGATTGCATTTGATGCAGGATAAAATCGACTCGACCATGAGCAAGATCCAGCAGGTAGAATTCTAGCCCCGATATTCTGCGCTGGTTCTACGGCCGGAATGGCCGACCACGGGTCGATACTGGGTAAGGGCATCCCCTGCGGCGTTTGTGAACAGGCCGGGTACATCTCTTGAGCCTAATTCTAAACCCCGGGAGTGAAGAGCTGATATCTTTGTGCATGTCCGTCATGAACGGAAAGCCTGTGCTATCACCGGCATTCCCACTTGAACCACTGGTTCAAGGGCGAAAGCCTGTAGCGGCGTTTGCGGAGGGTGCCCCTTTTTCCACAACCGGCAGTTGCCATCTTTCATCGCTGAATCCACCTGTGAGTTGTTCAAGTGTCATCACGCCAGGCCATCCGTAGTGAAATCCGTCTTCAACGCCAGTCGCTGAGCCAACGACAGCAGATCGCCGCCGCCCATCTGATCGGACGTCGAATAATCACCTTGCAGAGTTTTCGAAATGCCCGGCGGATCGCCTGTTACCTGGCCAATGATGGTGAGTTGGACCTGTCGGTCGTCATGGCCCGTATGCGGATGATGAACAAACGCTGTTACCTGCCGGTGCTGGATACTCTGGGTTCGAATCGGTTGTGGTTTGCACCCTTCGATGATATCACCCCGCTGCAAGTGAACAGGTTCGGTATCCCTGAGCCGATGGTTTCAGCCCGCGAATTTGTGGCAGCCGGCAGCCTGGATCTCATTTTCCTGCCTTTAGTCGCCTTTGACCGTCATGGTAACCGGCTCGGTATGGGCGGCGGCTTTTACGACCGTAGTTTAGCCTTTCTGAAGCGACGACATTACTGGATCAAGCCTCGTCTTTACGGTATTGCCCACGAGTTTCAGCAGCTCAGCAGGCTGACATGCGCCCCCTGGGATGTGCCGATGCACGGCATTGTGACAGATCAGAGTATCTATAAGGTGCAGGATCGGAGTTGATGCAGGGAGCCGCCGATCCCCCGCTGCGGGACCATTTTTCATGTCATTCAGTTTAGCAGATCGGTCCCGCTGGACTATGCAGGGCGTGCATAGACCGTTTGGACGTTCATTATGGTCAGGTTGGTCCCGACATGGTTACATCGACTATCATTGCAGCCGGATGTTGTCGGATGATTCCATATATTGAAAACCATTTTCGGAGATAAGCATGAAATATTGGCTATTGAAGTCAGAACCCTCGGTATTCGGCATTGAAGATCTTAAAAACAGGCCGGATGCTACCGAACATTGGGATGGTGTCCGCAATTATCAGGCAAGAAACTTCATGCGGGATGAAATGGAACGCGGTGACCTGGCTTTTTTCTATCATTCCAACTGTAAGGTGCCCGGGATTGTCGGTATTGTCGAGATCGTACGTTCGGCCTACCCGGACTTCACGGCCTTTGATCCGGAGAGTGATCATTTCGATCCCAAAAGCCATCACGATAACCCTCGATGGTTTATGGTCGATGTGCGTTTCAGTCAGCAGTTTCCGCGTACAATCAGCCTGAATGAACTAAAAGAGTGCAGTGAATTGCAGGAAATGCCTTTGTTACACCGCGGTAACCGACTTTCAGTGATGCCGGTCAGCAGTGATCAATGGCAATTTATTTTGTCACTGGTTGAATGAATCTGATTGTTGGATCGTATGTGGTGATCGTGTTTTGCCATATCACTATGTCAGCGAAGTTCATACGGTGAATATTGAAGATGTCATTTGCTGTTTTTTTTGATAAGTTCTGGTCGTAATAGTTTGTACTCAGTGATGTTTTTGTTTATAAATACTCAAGAATAAGAAACTGGCGTCGATAAATGGAGCGAATGTAAAAAAATATACATAACAGACTAGTAATCTATGCAAAGATGTTTATACTAATCTGCGGAATAAACCTGGAGGATAGATAATGGCGACTAAGAAAAAAACTTCACCTAAAAAGAAGGTGGCCACAAAGAAGAAGGCCGCTGCTAAGAAGAAAGTAGCTACCAGGAAGAAAGTAGCTACCAGGAAGAAAGCAGTCACCAAGAAGAAGGCCGCTACCAAGAAGAAAGCAGCAGCCAAGAAGAAGGCCGCTACCAAGAAGAAAGCAGCAGCCAAGAAGAAGGCCGCTACCAAGAAGAAGGCCGCTACCAAGAAGAAGGCAGCAGCCAAGAAGAAAGCAACGCGTAAGAAGGCCACTACCAAGAAGAAGACTGCAGCCAAGAAGAAGACTGCAGCCAAGAAGAAGGCAACGCGTAAGAAGGCAACGCGTAAGAAGACCGCTGCCAAGAAAAAATAAGCCTGGTTCAGCGATCTATCCCTGATAGATCAATGAGCAAACACAAAAAAGACCCGTTTACGGGTCTTTTTTTATTCCCGGAATACTGAAATCGAGTGGGATCCGGCCGGATTAGGGGTATTTATATGCCCAGAAACAGCCGATAGGCCTGATTTTCCGATTCTTCCCAGTACTTATAGCCGAGACTGTCAAAATAGCCATACAGGCGTTTTTTGTCTGTATCGGTGATTTGGATGCCGACCAGAACCCGGCCATAGGCGGCGCCATGGTTGCGGTAATGAAACAGACTGATGTTCCAGCGTTGACCGATGCAGCTGAGAAACTGCAATAATGCTCCCGGGCGCTCGGGAAATTCAAAACGATACAGGGTCTCGCTGATCTCGATATCCGGACGACCGCCGACCATATAGCGGACATGCAGCTTGGCCATTTCGTTGTCAGTCATATCGATGACCGGGTATTTTTTGCCTCGCAATTGCCGGATCAGTTCATTTTTTTGTTTCTCACCCTGGGTTAGTTCAACACCGACAAAAATGTGAGCCTGCAGCCTATGGGTATAACGGTAGTTGAACTCGGTAATGCTGCGCTTGCCGAGGATACGACAGAATTTCAGGAAGCTCCCCGGTTGCTCCGGGATGGTGACGGCCAGCAGGGCTTCGCGCTGCTCGCCGACATCGGCCCGTTCGGCAACATGCCGCAGGCGGTCAAAATTGATGTTGGCGCCACTGCATATCGTGACCAGGCGCTTGTCCGCGAGTTTTTTCTGGTGGATATATTTCTTGGCTCCGGCAACAGCCAGCGCACCCGCCGGCTCCGCAATGGAACGGGTATCATCAAAGATATCCTTGATAGCGGCACAGATTTCGTCGGTACTGACGAGGATAATATCGTCGACACACTCGCGGGCAATGCGGTAGGGTTCCTTGCCCGCCTGTCTGACGGCGACGCCGTCCGCAAACAGACCGACCTGATCCAGAACGATGCGGCGTTTGTGCTTCAGGGCCTGATACATACACGGGGCGTCTTCGGGTTCGACGCCTACGATCTTGATGTGCGGGTATAAACTCTTGGTGTAGGCAGCGATACCGGCGATCAGGCCGCCACCGCCAACCGGGACGAAAATGAGTTCAGGTAACCGGGCCTGGCGATTGAGTATCTCGGCGGCAATCGTCCCCTGGCCGGCTATAACCTCCGGGTCATCGTAGGGGTGTATAAAGCACATACCCCGCTCATCAGCCAGTTTGATGGCGTGATCAAAGGCATCGTTATAGGTATCACCATGCAGTATTACTTTACTGCCACGTGCACGTACCGCACCGACCTTGATAGCCGGTGTGGTCTTGGGCATTACTATCGTGGCCTTGATGCCGAGGCGTTGGGCCGAGAGCGCGACGCCCTGGGCGTGATTGCCGGCGGATGCAGCTATGACACCGAGTTTTCGTTCCTTGTCGCTGAGTTGGACAATCTTGTTATAGGCACCGCGAAGCTTGAATGAAAAAACCGGCTGCAGGTCTTCCCGTTTGAGCCAGATCGCATTACGCATGCGCTCGGACAGCCCCGACATCATGTCCATCGGTGTTTCGATGGCGACATCATAGACACGGGCCTTGAGGATTTTCTCGATGTATTGTTTTGGCATGGCTATGAGTGTATCGCGTGTAATAATTAAAAGTCAGGGAATTCACAGCTAATACCAGCTGTGCCGCAAGTTATTGTAAATCATAAAAAACATAAATCATACTGCCGGCTAAATTTTGCTTCAGGTCATGACAAGGTTGTTGCCGGCAGGTATGATTGGGCCATTAACGACAGGAGAATACTAATGACCCAGGATGAACAAAAAAAACTGGTCGCCGAGGCGGCGCTGGAATATGTCGAGGTCGGTTCGGTAGTCGGAGTGGGTACCGGTTCGACGGCCAATTTTTTTATCGATGGCCTGGCGCGGATCAAAAACAGGATCGATGGCACGGTGGCAAGCTCCGAGGCCTCCGCCGAACGTCTCAGGGGTCACGGGATCGAGGTTCTGGATCTGAATGCCGTCGATTCGATACCCGTCTATGTCGATGGTGCCGATGAAATCAATCGTTATTTTCATCTGATCAAGGGCGGCGGCGGCGCTTTAACCCGTGAGAAGATCGTCGCTGCCGCCAGCCGGACCTTCGTTTGTATCGCGGATGCATCGAAGCTGGTGGATGTATTGGGCAGGTTTCCGTTACCGATCGAGGTTGTGCCGATGGCGCGAAGCTATGTTGCCCGTGAACTTGTCAAGCTGGGAGGCCAGCCCGTACTGCGTGAAAGTTTTACCACCGACAATGGCAACGTCATCCTGGATGTCCATAACCTGGAGATACTGGATCCTGTACAATTGGAAGAACAGCTTAACGGTCTGGCCGGCGTACTCTGCAATGGCCTGTTTGCCCGCCGTCCGGCCGATGTGGTTCTGCTCGGCACGGCTACCGGTGTGCGTAAACTGGACTGAGTGCTGAGTGCTGAGTGCTGAGTGAGGAGAATTTTGTAGGAGCGGCTCCGCCGCGATGGTGATGTGCTAAAAAAATGATCGCGGCGGAGCCGCTCCTACATTGATTTGGGCCAGGCGAATGGTGAAGGTTATTACCGCTCCCGCCGTCTCCGGGCTAGAGCAGTACCCGTTCGATACCGCCCTGGTTGACACGCTGGATGAAATTCTGTTGCCAGTTCTCACCCAGCAGTTTTCCGGCCATCTCGACGACGATGTAATCGGTCTCCATACCGGTATCGTCCTGATAACGTGACAGACCCTGTTGACAGGCCGGGCAGGATGTCAGCAGTTTGATCGTGTCATCACCGTGTCCGGCACCGCTGGCCGCGCGGATTTCAGCCATGTCCTTGTGTAGTTCCTCTTCCTTGCGAAAGCGTACCTGGGTGGCAATATCGGCCCGGGCAACGGCGAAGGTGCCGGCTTCACCACAACAACGATCACTCAACGGTACTGTCTGTCCCATCAACTGGGACGCGACCCGGGTTGGATTATAGGTCTTCATCGGTGTGTGGCAGGGGTCATGGTACAGATAACGGACACCCGCAGTGTCCGTTAATTTGACCCCTTTTTCGAGCAGAAATTCGTGGATATCCAGCAACCGGCAGTCAGGGAAGATCTTGCCGAATTCATAGGCCAGTAACTGATCCATGCACGTGCCGCAGGAGACAATGACGGTCTTGATGTCGAGATAGTTCAGGGTATTGGCTACGCGATGGAACAATACCCGGTTATCAGTCGTGATCGTGCGTGCCTTGTCCTCATCACCGGCTGAATGCTGCGGATAGCCGCAGCATAGATAGCCCGGCGGCAGCACGGTCTGGACCCCGGCGTCATACAACATGGCGATGGTGGCCAGACCAATTTGACTGAACAAGCGTTCCGAACCGCAGCCGGGAAAGTAAAACACCGCTTCGCCGGCGTCATCGAGGCGGGCCGGGTCGCGAATGATCGGTACGATCTTGTTGTCTTCGAGGCCCAGCATGGCGCGGGTCGTCTGCAGTGGCAGCGCCGCCGGTAATGGCTTTTTAACGAAATGAATGATCTGGGCCTGTACCGACGGTTTACCGGTCGTTGCCGCCGGTGGGCGCCGGCTTAGACCCAGGGTGAAACGACGAATCAGCCGTGTCGCCAGTCGCTGGGCCCGATAACCCCACTCAATGGCGACCTTGCGCATCAATTTGATGGTGGTCGGATCAGTGATATTGAGAAAGGTCATCGCCATATAGGTCCCGGGACTGGTATGGCGGGCCGATCGCTGCTTGAGGATATTGCGCATGCGGATGGTGACATCGCCAAAGTCGATATCGACCGGACATTTGGGCAGGCAGCGGTGGCAGATAGTGCAGTGGTCGGCAACATCATTCATTTCTTCGAAATGCCGCAGTGAAATGCCACGTCGGGTCTGCTCTTCATACAGAAAGGCCTCGAGGATAAGCCCGGTGGCCAGTATCTTGTTGCGCGGCGAATAGGGCAGATTGGCACGGGGTACATGGGTGGTGCATACCGGTTTACATTTACCGCAACGCAGGCAGTGCCGGATGTCGTCGTTGAGCGCGCCGAGTTCGCTTTCTTCGAGGATCAGGGCTTCTTGCTGCAGCAGGCGTAATGAAGGCGTGTAGGCATTGCCGAGACTGGAACCGTTCAACAATTTGCCGCGGTTAAAGTGACCATCCGGGTCGACGGCCTGTTTGTAGGTGGCAAATTTTTGTTTGCTGGGTTCATCCAGGTAGTGAAACTTGGTCAGACCGATACCGTGCTCACCGGAAATAACCCCGCCCAGTTCAACGGCCAGGACCATGATCTGGTCGACCACCCGCTCGGCTACCTGCATCATGGCATAATCATTGGAATTGACCGGAATATTGGTATGCACATTGCCATCGCCGGCGTGCATATGCAGGGCCACGAACAGTCTGCTCGAGCGAATCCGGTTATGCAATTCATCAAGGCGCTGATGGACACTCTTCATTGCATGGCCACTGAAGATTTCCTTCAATGGCCGCTCGATCTCGCGGCGATAGGACAGACGCAGGTCGCGCCGCAACAGCAGGTCGATCAAGCGATCGCCCGGCTGGATCTTCTCAATACAGGTATCATCGAGCATTGCCCTGTTGTCAGCAGCATCATCATTCAGTCCGGCCAGGATAGTCTGCCAGCGCTGGCGTACCTGGTTGACCTGCTGGCGGGCGGTGTCGCATTTCGAGGTAATGATGGCGTCGCCTTCATTACTGTTTTCACTGTCGGGGTCGGGTGGCAATAACGGCGTTTTGCTATCCAGCATGGTAATGACAGCGTCGGCCATCGCCAGCTTGTTGTCGAGCGAAAGTCTGATGTTGATACATTCAATACCTTCGTTGTATTCCGCCAGCCGCGGTAGTGGGATGACGACGTCTTCGTTGATCTTGAAGGCATTGGTATGTGCGGCGATCGCCGCCGTGCGGCTACGATCCTCCCAGAAGGCGCGCCGCGCCTCGGGACTGGTGGCTATAAAACCCTCAGCGGTACGGCTGTTGGCAAGCTGGACGATATGTGAGGCCGCCTGCGCAGTGTGGTCTTCATCATCACCGCAGATATCCGCGATCAGGACCATTTTAGGCAGTATCGGGTTGGGCGCCTTGGTTGTGTAGTTGATGGCACGCAGATAGCGTTCATCGAGGTGCTCGAGTCCGGAAAGGGCTACCTGCGGATGTCCGCTCAAATAGCCAGTGATTTCAACGATCGCTGAAACGGCACGCTTCATGTCATGACCGAAAAATTCCAGGCACACGGTGCGTGTATATGCGGGTTGCCGATGCAGGATGAAGACACCCGAGGTGATCAGACCATCACAACCTTCTTTCTGGATGCCGGGCAGGCCGCCGAGGAATTTGTCCGTGACATCCTTTCCCAGCCCGGCCTTGCGGAACAGGGCGCCGGGAAAACGCAGTATCTCGGGAGCACCCAGGCTGCTGACGCCGTCAGGGCCGAAGCGTGTGACGCGGAATTCGACGGTTTCCTGATCATGTATCTTGCCCAGATTATGGTTCAGTCGTTCCACTTCAAGCCAGTTGGCATCCGCCGTGACCATGCGCCATGACAGCAGATTGTCCAGTGTCGTACCCCATAACACGGCTTTTTTACCGCCGGCATTCATGGCGATATTGCCACCGATCGTGCAGGCATCCTGTGATGTCGGATCGACGGCAAAGACCAGTTGTTGGGCCTCCGCACGTTCGGACACACGGCGGGTCACGACACCGGCCTCGGCCCGTATCGTTGTGACCGGATTTTCAACACCCGGAAGCCGACGCATTTTTATCGCCTCCAGGCCTTCCAGTTTTTCGGTATTGATGACGGCGGTGTCGGCATGTAAAGGTACTGCTCCGCCGGTATATCCGGTACCGCCGCCACGCGGGATAATCGTCAGTCCAAGTTCGATACAGGCCGCGACCAGCGTCTGCACTTCCTGTTCGCTATCCGGGCTGATGACGACGAAAGGATATTCAACCCGCCAGTCGGTGGCGTCGGTGACATGAGAGACCCGCGCCAGGCCACCAAAATCGATATTATCCCTGCGTGTCAGGCGAGAAAATTTTTGCTGGGCACGACGGCGTAATTCCCGTTGTTCCGGCAACCAGCCTTCAAACGTTTCCACCGCCTCACGGCTCGCAGCCAGTAACTCGCTGACCAATGAATTTTCATCGGCACGTTCATGGATCTGGTCCAGCCGGTGATGCAGGGCCCGGGTCAGTGACTGCCAGCGTCTGGGGCTTTCCAGTAAATCATCCTGGATGTAGGGGTTGCGGGTAATGACCCACATGTCACCAAGTACCTCGAACAGCATACGGGCCGAATGACCGGTACGGCGCGAGCCCCGTAATTCGTTGATAGTATGCCAGTGGCGCTCGTTGAGAAAGCGGATAACGATCTCGCGATCAGAGAACGAGGTATAGTTATACGGGATTTCCCGTATACGTGAAAATTCGGCAGCATTCATGTGGGTTTTATAAAGAATATCCTGTGGTTGCCGATGTCCTAAGCATCAGGTTTAAAAGGCATATTATTTTATCATGCCCGGGCGCCGGTAACAGTATTTGAGATGACCGTAAGGTCGCTACGTCATAATAAGCAGATTAGAGGGCGGGCTGCATGGAGATTACACGATCATCAGTCAATAACGAGGCATTTATTGCCCGGTTCAAGAAACTGGAACCGATAAACTCGTTAACTGATGAGCAAATCAGGGAACTGGTGTCCCAATCATTAATCGACAAGGTCAGCGAAGGCTGTTCATTACTGGATGATGTCTCCGACGAGGAATCACTGTATCTGCTGAGCGGGGCGGTAGAGGCCACGTTGCAAGGTGGTCAGCCTCGCTTGCTCAAGGGCGGGGCGCAGGATGCCATATTTCCGCTGAACAGCGAGCAGAATAATTATCGCCTGGCCCTGACGCGTACTCCGGCCGTCGTCGCCCGTGTCGATAAAGAGTTGCTCGACATCATGTTGACCTGGGCCCAGATTACCGCGCCGGAAACCGAAGTATTGATGACCGAAGACGGCATCATTTCGATCAACAAGGCTGAGTGGTTGAAGGCCATGTTTAAATCACCGACCTTTCGTCATCTGCCGCCGGCTAATATCGAGGAATTATTATCACGTCTGGAACCTGTCCGGGTGCATAGCGGTGATGTCATCATTCGCCAGGGTGAACCGGGGGATTATTTCTACATGATCGACAAGGGTGTGGCGATGGTTACCCATACCCCTGAAAACGATGAGGAATCAGTGACAATGGCCGAGCTTGGCGAGGGCTTAACCTTCGGTGAGGCTGCACTGATTTCGGACAAGCCCCGTAACGCCACAGTGACGATGATGGAAGATGGTATTCTGCTGCGCTTGTCAAAGGAAGATTTCAATAAACTGCTTAAAATGCCAATACTGCAGCAGCTCGGTTTCGAGATTGCCAGCGACAAGGTCGAACGTGGCGCGGCCTGTTGGGTTGATGTGCGTATGCCGGTGGAATTTGAACGCTCACATCTACCCGGGGCGATTAATATCTCCATGCGTGATATGCACCGCATGGCGCACAGCCTGGAGAAATACAAGACCTATATCTGTTACTGCGAGACCGGCAATCGCAGTTCGGCGGCCAGTTTCGTCCTAAAGCAATACGGCCTGAGTGCTGCGGTGCTCGAGGGTGGTCTGAAAAAGGTCCCCGCCGGCAGGCTTGAAAGCTGAAATACGTAACCCCACACCGTTTTCGCTGCGCCTGCACCCCGTTGTCGTAGTTCATCCGTTCAGGAAGGTTTGGTCTGGCTGATTCCGGCACTATCTCCCCGAAGTTTGTGAAATTGATCAGGCGAACACAGCAGTTATTGTTATCCAGGCTTTTATAATGTTGGTTGTGTGCGCTGACGCGTTCCGGGCCGATCAGGTGTTGGTATACCCTGATCGAGTCGATATCCGCCGGCAGCGCGGGCCTTAAACGTTTTAACATTGGCCGGCTTGCGTATAATATGGCCTAGACTCGATGGCAGGCCATGGGGTGAAAGCGGCCCGACGGCAGCTGCATAACAGGGAACAGGCATTTTGTGGAAACCCCGATTCGTTCGATCCTGATCATCCGCCTCAGCGCCATCGGCGATATCCTCATGGCCTCGCCCTTGATTGATAGCCTGCGCCGACGTTACCCCCAGGCCCATATCGCCTGGCTGGTACAGGCCGAGGGCAGTGAACTGATCGAGGAACACCCGTTGCTGGATGAAATCATCGTCTGGCGTCGCCAGCACTGGCGCGATTTATGGCGCCGGAAACGCATCATCAGACTGTTCAGGGAAGTCAAAGACCTTGTGCAGGCGTTGCGTCGCCGGCGTTTTGATCTGGTGCTGGACCTCCAGGGCCTGCTGAAAAGCGGGATCTGGGCCTGGTGCAGCGGCGCCCGGCAACGTATCGGGCTGGATTCCCGTGAAGGCAGTGCCCGCCTGATGACCCGGGTCGTGATGACGCCGGACTCGGATTCGCGGATCGGTTCTGAATACCGCGCCCTGGTGACGGCCCTGGGGTTGCAGGCCGATCCGTTCAGGTTGCAGTTGGCGCTGACCGAGGCGGATGAACTCTTTGCCGATCAGCTAATACAGCAGCATAACCTGGCTCAGGGCTATGTGGTCATATGTCCGTTTACCACCCGGCCGCAGAAACACTGGATGGCCGACCGCTGGCCGCTACTGGCGGCAGAGATCCGCCGGCACTTTGGTCTGGCGGTTGTCATGCTCGGCGGTCCGGCCAATCTGGGTGAGGCCGGGGCGATGCTGACGAATGATACCGGTATCATCAATCTTGTCGGCGCCACCCGTCTGCGGCAGGCCGGGGCTGTCATTGCCCGGGCGCGGGCACTGGTCGGTGTCGACACCGGGCTGACGCATATGGGCATCGCCTGTGGCATACCCGTTATCGCCCTGTTTGGTTCTACCTGCCCCTATCTTCACACGGATCTTGAAACGACCCGTATTCTCTACAAGGGATTGCCGTGCGCGCCGTGCCGACGCAATCCTACCTGTGATGGGCGCTTCGACTGTATGCAACAGATCACCGTTACCGAGGTCGTCGATAGCCTGCGAGAACTGAACCCGGCCGCTGTCCGCCCACAGACGCAGGTCGCGGATAGACAATGAAGATTCTGCATGTCGAATCCGGTATGCATCTGTATGGCGGGGCGCTGCAGGTGGATTATCTTTTGTCCGGCTTGCAGGAGGAGGATTGCCAGAATATTCTCGTCTGTCCGCGCGGCAGCCGGATAGCGGAGCATGCCCGCGGCAAGGTGGCCAGGGTTTATGCGCTCACGATGCGGGGCGACCTGGATCTCGTGTTTGTGTTTCGTTTACTGCGCATCATCCGGCATGAACGCCCCGACATCGTTCATCTGCACAGCCGCCGCGGGGCCGACCTGCTTGGCGGCATTGCCGCTCGCCTGGCCCGCCGTTCCTGCGGCTGTCGTATCCTGCTGACCCGCCGGGTCGATAATCCGGAACCGCGCTGGTGGGTCAGCCTGAAATACCGCCTCTATGATCATGTCATTACGATCTCGGACGGCATTCGCCAGGTCCTGCTCGATGAAGGTTTAGACGCGGATAAGGTGACCTGTGTACACAGCGCCGTTGATCAGCAGCGGTTTGGCGGACACTGTGACCGGGCCTGGATGCTGAATGAATTCGGGCTGCCTGATGATGCCCGTTGTATCGCCATGGTTGCACAGTTTATCGAACGCAAGGGACATCGTTATTTACTGGAAGCCGTACCCGCTATCCTCGATAAACATCCTGCCGCCCGCTTTTTGCTCTTCGGTCAAGGGCCGTTACTGGCGCAGGTCAGGGCGCAGATTGAGTCGTCAAGCGTTTTATCATCCCGTATCATCCTGGGCGGATTCCGTACCGACCTCGAACGTATCCTGCCATGTCTCGAGGTGCTGGTCCATCCGGCCGAAATGGAAGGACTAGGGGTATCGTTGTTGCAGGCGGCGGCATGTGGTGTACCGATCGTCGCCACACGGGCCGGCGGTATGCCGGAGATCGTCCATGATGATTACAATGGTTATCTTATCCACCCCGGGGCTGTAAACGAACTGGTCGACAGGGTGATCCGCTTACTGGATCAGCCAACACGGCTTGCGACGATGGGGCAGCATGGCCGGCAACTGGTGGCCGAACAGTTTTCGTTGCCGGTGATGGTTCGTGGTAATTTGTCAATCTATAAACGCCTGCTGGGGTAAGCCGGTGTCGTTACAGCGTGCCACCCAACCAGGTCGGGCGTCTGCCCGCGGTACCTTTCGGAACCCGCTTCAGGCTGCGGCGGTATCAATGGGGATGGCGGTAGTGATGCAGGCCAGCATACACTGTGGAGGAGGCTAGCGGCGACGGTAGATATCCTGTTCAGGATCGATGCCCTTGAAGCGCTGATGAACCCATAGATATTCCGCCGGTTGTTCACGCACCTGCGCTTCGATGACGGCATTGATTCGCCGGGTATCGGCGGCAATATCGTTGGTGGGAAAATGTTCCAGGGCCGGTTGTATAGTCAGTCGATAACCGCTGCCATCTTCCAGCCGGTGGGTGTAATAGCTGACCACCGGGGCGCCGCTGGCCCTGGCGATGCGCGCCGTGGCGCTGTTGGTCGGCGCCGGGATTCCGAAAAACGGTGTCATCAGGCTGCCCTTGTGGCGATAGTTCTGGTCCGGCGCATACCAGACCGCATGCCCCTGTTTCAGCGCCCGCATCATCGTGCGGATATCATCATGGGCGATCATCTCTTCATCGGTTTTTTTGCGTCCATGCTCCATGATCGCCGCGATTAACGGATTTTCATTGCGGCGATGCATGAAATGAAAGGGTGTGTACAGTCCCAGCGCCTGGCCACCGATTTCGGCGGTGGTGAAATGCGCGATCAACAGTATCACCCCGTGGCCCTGCGCCAGTGCCGCCTGCAGGTGTTCCAGGCCCTCGATTCGGACCAGTCGTTTCAGGCGTTGCGGGCTGGCCCACCAACTGATACCCATCTCGATGATCAGCATACCCAGGGCCTCGAAATGCCGGCGCAACAGTTGTTGTCGCTCGGCATCGCCAAGCTCGGGAAAGCACAGGCGCAGATTGACGGAGGCGATGTGGCGGCGTTTGTGTGCCAGACGGCAGGCCAGACGACCGAATGCGGTGCCGATCAGCGACTGCCAGCGATACGGCAGCAGGACAATGCCGCGCATCAGGCCGATACCCAACCAGATCGGCCAGTAACGCGGGGCGATGAAATGGTACAGGGAGGCGTGACGCTGGATTGGCATGGTGATATTCGGGCTACTCGGTTTTTTGTTGTCTATTCTAACGTGCCGGTTCCTTAACAGCATAACATTCAGTGCCGGACCGGGCATGTGCTATGATTCTGTCTGTGACAATTAAACAGATAATGGCCTATGAGACTGCAACTGCCGGATTTTAGTCAGGCAAGGATACTGGTTGTCGGTGACTTGATGCTGGATCGGTACTGGCAGGGTTCGACATCACGTATTTCGCCCGAGGCACCGGTGCCGGTCGTACATATCCAGCAGTGTGAAAATCGTGCCGGCGGTGCCGGAAATGTGGCGGTCAATATCGCCGTACTCGGTAGCAGGGTGTTGCTCGACGGATTGATCGGCGACGATGATGCCGGCACCCAGTTGGGTGCGGCATTACAACGGACTGGAGTGGATTGCCGTTTTCAGGCCCGTGATGATGTCACCACGGTGACCAAGATGCGCATCCTCAGCCGGCATCAACAGTTGATACGTCTGGATTTTGAAGAGCCGTTGCCGGACCCGCATGATCCTGCGCTGTTGCAACGTTATGCGACGGCACTGGATGATGTTGATGTCGTGGTGTTATCGGATTATGCCAAGGGTGCACTGAGGCAGGTGGCCGAAATGATCAAGCTGGCCACGGATAAAGGCAAGCCGGTATTGATTGATCCCAAGGGCGATGATTTCAGCCCGTATCGCGGGGCGACACTGTTGACGCCGAACTGGTCGGAGTTTGAGGCCGTGGCCGGTGCCTGTCGCGATGATGACGAATTTGCCGTACGGGCCAGGGCCCTGTGTGAACATCTCGAGTTGCAGGCATTGCTGGTGACACGAAGCGAGCAGGGTATGTCATTGATACAACGGGGGCATCCAATACAACATTTTCCCACCCGGGCACGGGAGGTCTTTGATGTCACCGGTGCCGGTGATACGGTGATATCGGTCGTGGCCGCGGTACTGGCTGCCGGTGACACATTGCCGCATGCGGTGGCATTGGCCAATGAGGCCGCTGGTATCGCAGTCGGCAAACTCGGCGCCGTAGCCGTAACCGTCGATGAATTACGCGCGGCGGTCACTCCACTCGGCGGTCATGAAGCCGGGTTCGTCACCGGAGTGATTGAAGAGGATGACCTGAATACATTGGTACAGCACTTGCGTGCTCAGGGTGAACGGATCGTCATGACCAATGGTTGCTTCGATATCCTCCATGCCGGTCATGTCGTCTATCTTGAACAGGCTCGCCGGCTCGGTGATCGTTTGATCGTAGCCGTCAATAATGACGCCTCGGTCGCGGCACTGAAGGGGGCCGGGCGACCGGTCAACCCTCTGGAGCAGCGTATGCGCGTACTGTCAGCGCTGCAGAGTGTCGACTGGGTCGTTTCATTTAGCGAGGACACGCCAGAGCGCCTGATCTGCTGTATGCAACCGGATGTCCTGGTCAAGGGCGGCGATTACCGTCCGCAACAGATCGCCGGTTATGCCTGTGTCACCGCGGCCGGGGGCGAGGTAAGGGTCCTCGATTATGCGGATGGTTGCTCAACCTCGGCCATTATCGATGCCATTCGCGGCGATGAGAGTGTGTAACTGTTGATCCGTGCGCCGAGCCACCACGAAACCTGACTGAATCTTGCGTTTTATATATACATGCCTGCTTTACCTGTTAACGCCGCTGGTGTTGGCACGTCTATTGTGGCGGAGCATCAAGTCATCCGGTTACAGACAACGCTGGGCGGAGCGCTTTGGACATTTTCCTGAACCGGTCGAACAGCCCAGCCTTTGGGTGCACTGTGTCTCCGTAGGCGAGACGCTGGCGGCACTGCCGTTGATTCGTCGACTGCAACAGCAATATCCGCATCATGTGCTGGTGGTGACAACGACCACGCCGACAGGTTCGGCCCAGGTTCGTGCCACTTTGGGTGATCAGGTCATGCATGCCTATATGCCCTATGATCTGCCGAGCAGTGTACGACGTTTTCTCACGCGGGTACGGCCACACCTGGTGGTGATACTGGAAACCGAATTATGGCCAAACCTGTTTGCCGCCTTGAGCGAGCGCTGCATACCCCTGGTGATCGTCAATGCACGCCTGTCTCCACGTTCGACCCGTGGCTATGCCCGCTTTGCGGCTCTAACCGCACAGACGCTGCACCGGGTCAGCCTGATCATGGCCCAGTCACAGCAGGATGCCGAACATTTTCTGGCGCTCGGTGCTGCGCCACGACAGGTCATGGTCGGTGGCAATATCAAGTTTGATATGAGCCGGCCGGCGAGCCTGGATGAACAGGCCCAGTCCCTGAGGAATGACTGGAATGCCGGCAGTGATATGCAGCGGCCAGTGTGGATAGCTGCCAGCACCCATGAGGGCGAGGATGAACAGGTACTGGACGTATTGAAACGGATCAAAGAGACACTGCCCCGCTTGCTGCTGGTGCTGGTGCCGCGTCATCCTGAACGTTTCGACCGTGTCGCGACACTGTGTCGTGAGCAGGGACTGACTACGGTGCGACGTAGTCAGGGACAGTCCTGCGATATCGATACGGACATTTTTATTGGCGATACGATGGGTGAACTGCGCCTGTTTTATGCCGCTGCGGATATCGCCTTTGTCGGCGGCAGCCTGGTGGCTGCCGGTGGTCATAATATTCTCGAACCGGCGATGTTGGGGCGGCCGGTCATCTTTGGTCCGCATATGTTTAATTTCCGCGAAGCCGCCGAACTGCTGCTGGCAGCCGGGGCCGCTGTTCAGGTTGCGAATGCAGCGCAGCTGGCGCGGGCGGTATTGCGGTATGCACAGGACTCAGCCCTGCGTTTGCAGGCCGGTGAGCAGGGGCAGCGGGTGGTAGCCGCGAATCGCGGCGCTCTGGATGTGACGCTGGCACAGATCGCCCGGCTATTACCGCCACCGGTTGCCGGCGAACCTCCCCGCTAGTTAATGATGTGCAGAGGCGAAGCGGGTTTAATTGCCGGAGCTTACTGTAGCCATTGATTGACCTGTACGAGGTCAGCCTCCTGTAGCTGGCCACTGACCTGTTTCAGTTTCAGGGTATTGAGGATGTAATCATAACGGGCGCGGGCAAGGTTACGCCGGGCTCGAAAGAGATTGCGTCGAACCTCAAGGACATCGACGGTCGTGCGCGTGCCCACTTCCAGTCCGGCCTCGGTGGCCGTCAGGGCGCTTTGCGCCGAGACAACGGCCTGCTGCAAGGCCTTGACACGGTCGATCTCGGCGAGCACGCCACGGTAGCCATCACGTGCCTGACGCACGGTCGACCGCCGTATTTGTTCCAGTGTCTCGATGGCCTGCTGGTATCGGGCCTGTGCCGCCCGTACCTGAGAGTTGATGGCACCGCCCTGATAGAGCGGTACGGTCAATTGCAGGTTGAGGGTGCGGTTTTTTGTTTCGCCGCTGTAGCTGGCACCCGTGCTATCGTTGTAGGCCTGACTGGCGGTGAAATCCAGTTGTGGCAGATGTCCGGACTGAGAGATACGAATATCATCCTTCGCCGCGCTGGCGCCGAGTTGTGCAGCCTGCAGGCTCAGATTGTTTTGCAGGGCATGCTGGCTCCACTGCTCGATATCGGCCGGTTCGGGTTTGATTAACGGCATTTTTTCACTGAGTACAGATAACGTGTCGTGGTATTGATTGGTCAGTTCACGCAGCGCTTCGCGCTGGCTCGCCAGCAGGTTTTCGGCCTCGATGGTCTGGGCATTGACCAGGTCATAGGCCGCTTGCGCTTCCTGGACATCGGTAATGGCGATAAGGCCGACATCAAAACGATGGCGGGTCTGTTCAAGCTGACGTGCGAGGGCTTTTTTTTCCGCGTGGCTAAATTCAAGGTCGTCCTGTGCCGCCAGGGTATCAAAATATTGCTGGGCCGTGCGGATGATCAGGGATTGTTCCTCGATGACATATTTGATCTCGGCCTGGGCAACCTGGGTGTCGGCCTGTCCGAGGCGGGTAAAATAATCAAAATGAAACAAAGGCTGTTTGAGCGTCAGTGTATATCCCCTGGTATCATCGGACACCAGTGGAAACGGCGTACCACCCAAGGTGTCCTGATAATAACGGGTTTTGGCGGCGCTTAGGCTGATGTTCGGCAACAATAAAGCCCGGCTTTGCGGCCGGATTTCCCTGGCTGACTGTCTCGCGGCATCCGCGGCCCGCAACACCGGATCCTGGTCCAGCGCCTGTTGATGAATGAGAACCAGGTCGTCAGCCTGGACCGTAGTCGTCACTAAGGGTAATAGCCACAACAGGGTATATCTTAGATAAGTTAACTTACGCATGGTGATGCCGGCCTGGACAATCCAGCGAGCTGTTGCCCCGCCGTTGTCAGAATATAAAGGTTGAGGGTGTGCTGGCATTCAGTAACGGTGGCAGATCGGTTTCAAACAGGGCCTCCCGTGACCAGCCGGAATTACCGACGCGACGTAACAAAACGGCTTCCATAACCGGTGACGTGCCGAGGATAACAAACAGACGACCACCCCGGTTGAGTCTCTGTTTAAATACCTCGGGTAGTACCGGTAATGAACCGGTGATGGCAATGATGTCAAAGAGCTGATTTTCACCCCAGCCCTGGGCGGCGTCGCCGGTTTCCAGTGTGACATTATCGATGGCGAGCGCGTGCAGTCTTTTTTGCGCCTGTGCAGTAAAATCGGCGTAGATATCCACTGATTGAACATGGTGGGCCAGTCTGGCCAGCAGGGCGGTGACGTAACCGCTGCCGGTGCCGATTTCCAGCACCTTGTCGGTGTGGTGTGGCTGCAGTGCCTGGAGCATGCGGGCCTCGATCTTCGGGTGCATCATCACCTGGTCGTGGCCCAGGGTGATGGCGGTATCGGCATAGGCCAGTCCCTTGTGCGCATCATCGACGAAGCGTTCACGCGGAACCTCCAGCAGCATATCCAGTATGTCCTGGTCCAGGACATCCCAGGGCCGGATCTGTTGCTCGATCATGTTAAAGCGCGCTTGTTCGAGTCCCATCGTCTTCTCCGCTAGTCTTTCTGGTAATCGTAAAGGGTATTCGTTTTAGCATGCCAAGGCAATATGCAGACCGTGTAGCGAAGCTGGAAAAGGAATAGGATTGCCGGCGTGACAATGGCTCCGGAGTGGACAATAATAACTGATGTGTGTGGCAAGTTATCGCTGCCGCTATACCTTACTAGCCATAATCGAGCATCATAAGTATATGGATGAACACAAAAAAGCGGGGCATCCCAGTTTGGCCCCGATCAATGACGCCATGCTCACGCGTGAATCCTGGAAGATTTTTCAGATTATGGCGGAGTTTGTCGAGGGTTTTGAGCGCCTGGCCCAGATCAAGCCCTCTGTCAGTATTTTCGGTTCGGCGCGGACCCGGGCTGAGCACGAGGATTATATCCTCGCCGAAGAGATCGCCCATGCCCTGTCGAATGCCGGTTTCAGCGTTGTCAGCGGGGGCGGTCCGGGCATTATGGAGGCCGCCAACAAGGGAGCGCTGGAGGGGAAATCCCCCAGCATCGGCCTTAATATTGATCTGCCGAATGAACAGACGGGTAACAATTACCAGGATATCTCGCTGCGATTCAGACACTTTTTTTCCCGCAAGGTGATGTTTGTCAAATATGCCTCCGCCTACGTGGTGCTGCCGGGGGGATTTGGCACACTGGATGAACTGGCGGAGATCCTGACCCTGGTGCAGACTGGCCGCACGCGGCGGATACCGATTATCCTGGTCAAGAGCAGCTTCTGGCGCGGTCTGCTCGACTGGTTTGAACAGACCCTGATCCCTACCGGGGTCATAAGCGCCACGGATATGGACCTGTTTGAGGTGCTGGATCATCCCCAGGATGTCGTCGATGCGATCTTCAGGCACTATGAACAACGTGGTTTTGAACCCTCGGCGGAAGAACAGGAACGCTTGCTGGAGCTATAGTTGATATGCGATTAATTTTGTTCATATTGATTTGCGGCATCGTCTCGGCACCGGTGTTGGCTGACAGTGATGAAGTGCAAGCACCGCCGCCGACGCCAGCGCCGGACCTCAGTAATCCGCTGCAGCAGCAGCCCCAGATTATTGTCCGTCCCGCGCCATCAGGAGAGGTTGAGGAATATCGTATGGGTGGCCAGTTATATATGATCAAGGTTACCCCGGAGAAGGGCATCAGTTATTACCTTGTCGATAGCGACGGCGATGGCAGTCTCGAGACCCGTCGCAATGAGTTGGGCAGTCCGTTTGCCATTCCGCAATGGACACTGAAACGCTGGCGATAATGAAGGTCGTTCCATCCCCGCGCAGCGGCACGATGTTCGTTGATCGTTATCAATGGTGTTGTTAGGAAATTATGTCCGTATTTACGCCCGTTTCCCGCTCGCAACTGGAAGCCTTTCTCAGGCATTATAAGTGTGGCGAGTTGACCGCCTATTCCGGTATCAGTGCCGGTATAGAAAACACCAATTTTTTTGTCACCACGACCGAAGGCTCCTACGTGCTGACACTATTTGAGGCACTGACGGCGGCCGAGCTCCCGTATTTTCTTGACCTGATGGCCTACCTGGCCGAACATGGCCTGCCCAGCGCCCATCCGCTGGCGGATAAAAACGGGGGCTACCTGCGGGAACTACAGGGTAAACCGGCGGCACTGGTACGGCGACTGCAGGGCGCCAGTGTCATGCACCCGGATAGCGGCCACTGTCGGTCGGTCGGCGCTACACTGGGACGTATGCATGTGGCCGGTCAATCATTTCAGGCCAGCCGGCAGAATGATCGAGGTTCTGTATGGTGGAATGAGATGCGGGAAAAACTGCAGGACTTTCTGAATGCAGATGATCTGGCATTGCTGGAAGATGAGCTGGAGTGGCAGCGCCGGCACCAGTACCTGAATTTACCATCCGGTATTATTCATGCCGATCTGTTTCGTGACAATGTGTTGTTTGACGGTACCCGCCTGACCGGCATGATCGACTTTTATTATGCCTGTAATGACGACCTGCTCTATGACCTTGCGATTACCGTCAATGACTGGTGTTGCGATGAGGATGCTAATCTTGATGAGGCGCGGACGATAGGACTGCTGCAGGCCTATCACCAGCAACGCCCGCTACAGGTGGCCGAGCGTCCTGCCTGGCCACTCTACCTGCGTGCCGGGGCGCTGCGTTTCTGGTTGTCGCGCCTGCATGACCTGCATTTCCAGCGAGATGGAGAGATAACCCATATGAAGGACCCGCTTCCGTTTCGCCGCATCCTGTGTGCCCGCCGCGATCAGCACACTGTCCTGCTGGAGCTCTGGGATGCCGCGCAATCAGTGTGAAGGCCGGGGGCGGATCGA
>Ga0210101_1000086_pt1 | contig 32557 bp, 33 predicted proteins | sample Muzzi_PWC_D1_FD_185534 | JGI IMG/M metagenome (GOLD analysis project Ga0210101, IMG submission 185534) | Wetland microbial communities from San Francisco Bay, California, USA, that impact long-term carbon sequestration - Muzzi_PWC_D1 (SPAdes) | ecosystem: Environmental > Aquatic > Marine >... | reverse complement strand
CCGCCACGGCACGCGTCACTCGGAGGCGATCGTCAGCCGCGCGGCGGAGGCGGCCGAGCGCTTCACCGCCGGGGTCGACGCCGCGGTCGTCTACAGCAACGCCTCGACCCGCTTCACCGACGGCTTCGAGTTCGGGATGGGAGCGGAGATCGGCAACTCGACCCAGAAGCTGCACGCGCGCGGCCCGATCGGGCTGCGCGAGCTGACCACCTACAAGTACGTCGTCCGCGGCGACGGCCAGGTGCGTGAGTAAGACCCCATCCGGGAACCCCTCGCGCACGGCTGGCGGCGCCAGACCGGCGCGATGCGGCGTCCTCAGTCGGCCGAATAGCGCTGCTATTCGGCCTCCCTGCGTTCTTGCCTCGCTTGGCCTGGCACCGCCATTCGCACACGCGGAGTTCCCGGATGGGGTCTAGCGCGCCGGCGCCCGGCATCGGCGTCCTCGGCTCGGCGTTCAACCCGCCCCACCTCGGGCACCTGGCGCTTGCCCAGGAGGCGCTCTGGCAGCTCGGCCTCGACGAGGTGGTGCTGGTGCCGACCGGCGAGGCACCCCACAAGCGCATCCTCGACGACCCGGGGCGCGAGCTGCGGCTGGCGATGACCCGGCTGGCCGCCGCCGACGACTCCCGCTTCAGCGTCTCCACCCTCGAGGTCGAACGCGAGGGGCCGTCCTACACCTATGAGACCTTGGAGCTGCTTGCCAGCGAAAGGGGAGAAGCGGATCTGGTGTTCGTGATGGGGGCGGACGCGGCGGTCGGGCTGGAGAGCTGGCGCAAGCCGGAGCGCGTGGCCGAGCTGGCGCGGCTGGCGGTGGCGCGCCGAGCGGGCGTCTCGGACGCCGACGTCGGCGCGGTCCTGCGCAGCCTCGACGCCAACGGCCGGGCGACGATGCTGGAGATGCCGCAGTTCGGCGTCTCCTCCTCGGCGGTGCGGGAGCGGGCCGCTGCCGGCAGGCCGCTGCGCTACCTCGTCCCCGAGGCGGTGGCGCGGTTCATCGAGGAGAAGGGGATGTACGCGTGAGCGGGCTGGAGTCCGAGGCGCTGGCCCGGCGGCTGGCCGAGCTCGCCGAGGCGAAAGGAGCGGGCGAGGTGGTCGTCCTCGACATGCGCGGGCTCGCCTCCTACACCGATTTCCTGACGATCTGCACAGCCCGCAACGAGCGCCAGGCGCGGGCGATCGTCGACGACGTGCGGCTGCGGATGAAGCAGGAGCACGGGATGCTGCCGGGCGGGGTGGAGGGCGACGGGGCGGCCGGCTGGATCGTCCTCGACTACCTCGACGCGGTCCTGCACGTGTTCACCGACGAGGCCAGGCAGCGCTACCGGCTGGAGGAGCTGTGGCACGAGGCGCCGCGGCTCGAGTTGCAGCCGTCTCGAGATGGCGTCCGAGGGCACCTCTACGGTGCCGCGCATGGGTAGCTTCAAGAGGGCGCTGCTCGGCTACCGGCGTGCCGACGTCGATGCGGCGGTCTCGTCGCAGGACGAGCGGATCTGGGTCCTGGAGCGCGATCTGGGGGAGGCGGGCGAACGGGCCCGCGAGGCGTCCCAGGCGGCCGAGTGGGCGGAGCAGGAGTCGACCTCCCTCGCCGGAATGGTGATCGAGCGCGAGCGCGAGATCCGCAGCCTCGGCGAGCGCCTGCGGGAGGCCAACGAGCGGCATGACCGCAGCATCGCCTCGCTGCAGGCGGTCTCGGCGCGGTTCGAGGAGATCCAGCGGCAGGCGCGGGGCCAGGCGACGCGGATCCGGATGAAGGCGCTGCGCGAGGCCGCCGAGGTGAGCCGCCGCACGCAGGAGCTGGCCGAGGCACACGAGGCAGCGGGGGATGCCGCCGCGCCCGCAGAGCCCGCCTCCGGCGGCGACGCCGACCGGCGGGTCAAGCTGGAGATCGGGCCGCTCGGCGACTTCTCCCAGCTGGTCGGCTTCGAGGAGGCGATCGGCCGCCTTGGCGCCGCGGAGATCTCGGTGGAGCGCTTCTCCGAGGGTCGCGCCACCCTCTCGATGCAGCTTGACGACCCGGTCGACCGGCTGCGCGAGCTGGAAGAGAGCGCCCAGTTCGACTTCCGCATCCGCCACACCACCGGCGACGAGGTGGTCCTCGACCTCGACGAGGACCAGGGTCCCGAACAGCACGCGGCGTAGCCCTCACGGCGGCTGCGGGCTACGCGTACGCCCTTGCCGCCTACTCCGAGCTGCGGGACTCGCCGACTCGAAGCAACCAGAGGGCCGCGATAAACTTCACGGCTGATTCCGACCTTGGGGCTATAGCTCAGCTGGAAGAGCGTTCGGATGGCATCCGAAAGGTCGTGGGTTCGAGTCCCACTAGCTCCACTTGCCAGCTCGGCCGTCCGGTCGGCGTCGGCTTCCGCGACCGCTTCGCCGACCTGAAGGAGACTGTCGGAATGGACGAGCTCGACGCCAAGCCCGCCCAGCACGTCCGTCGCGCCGAGGCGGGCGACGAGGCCGAATCCGGGAGCGGTACCATCTCAGTCTCTCACCACCACCGCTGAGCCCTCCTCTTGGAGGGCTTTCACATTCTCGAAGGGGTCCGCTCAGCAGGCGTTCCCGATGGCCTGTTTCGTCCCGGGCAACCAATCGAGCGGGGTTGCGGTGCTGCCGATTACGCCGAGGAGTTCGAGGCCGCCCGCCGGTGCAGAGCAGTCGAGTTCGGAAATAAGAACCTGGAAGGAAAAACCACTGTGCAAGAGCGATCGTCGGTGCTCATGTTCGGCGACATCCGGCCGCAACTCATCGGGCTCCACGACCGAGATCGCGCTCCCCTTCACCCGGCCGAGGATCTCCCTGGCAGGCTGGCGAAAATCGCCTGACACAGCCCATCCCCCGATCCACAGTATCTGACCTGCGACAGATACATTGTCCGCGTAGCCTTTCACTGCGCCTGGCTTCACGGATATGCTCCGGTTGACCGCGCCGGGTTGAGGCCGAACGATCGGTGAGCGGGCACGTCCACCGGCATTTTCGGGGCGGATCGGTACTTCGGAGAACTCGAAACGAAGCGCTTCGGCTGCCTCCGAGTCGCCGCCGCGGACGACCGCGATCGTTGCCGGGTCCGGAGCCATGTCGAACGGGGGTGGGAAATCTGCTCGAGCCGGCAAGCTCAAGAGAAGTCCGTCTGGAGCCGTCGCGCCAACCAGGCGGTAGGCCTGTCCGTCGAGGACGATGTACCGAGCCTGCGGCCGGAGCAGCACCTGGGTCACTCGTTCGAGTCCGGCCGGTTGCACACCGCTGACCTCGACCAGCATCGCGGCGTTCGAGTTGCGCGGCGAAGGGACATGGACGACACCCCCCCAGGTGGCGGAGGCGGTGCCGACCTGACGCGGTGAACCACACCGGTCGGGACCACGGGCCAGCAGTTGCCAGGAGCCATTCCGCGCCATCTCCTGATAGCGGCAGAGAAGTTGAAGGGTCGCAGCGGGAGCTTCGAAGGAGGAATATCTCGCGTCGATCAAGCCGCTGGGGTTCCTCACGATGAGTTCGGGCGCATCCTTCGACGCCAGGGCCGCGGCATCCAGTTCGTCTAGCGAAGGGGTGTAGGCGGAATACGATTCAATTACTGGTAAGGGTCGCCAGTCGAAGTCGTCGGCATACGCGAGATCTGCGAAGGAAGACGGCCAGAACGCCACGGACCTGTCACCGATTCTCTGCCTTAAACTGGCCGGGAAGCGGTAGTAGCTCTCAATTGCCGCTGCGAGCGACGCCCTCGCCGCCGTTCGTTTCGACTTGCTCGCCAGGGTTTCGACTTGCTTCGCTGCGTTCTTCACATGGGCGATTGGATCGAATGCCGACTCGATCGTCACGTACGACGGGATCACGAAGGCGGCCGCGCAGGCGATCACGCTGACAAACCCGAACGTACGCACTGGCCGCCGCACGGGTATGACGGCTAGAACCATCAGCGCGTTGCCGGTGAAGATCGTCGTGTGCTCGACAATCCCCCGTACGAAGCCTGCTTTGAAAGCGAAAAAGGCAGAGACGAGCCAGACGGCGATCACGCCGAAGCGCTGTCGCCCCGCGGTGAAGCGAGCCGCGTTCCATACGACTGCCGAGGTGAGGAGGAACAAGGCGAGAGCGAGGAGATAGGTCCATCCACGCTCTGCGCTCGTTCCCATCGCGGCGGCGTAGCCACCGACGATCTGGGCGCTGTAGCGAATGTAGTCCCAGATTGCGCCCACCGCCTGGCCGGTGCCAAACCACCCTACCGCTGCGATGGAGAGCGCTGAGGCAGCAAAGACGAGCCCGTCCCGCCAGCGCGCGCCGGGGCGAGCCGCCAAGGCGATCCCCGCCAAGGCAACCATCTCCGCGCCTTGGTTCAGCTTGGCAAGGATCAAGAACCCCGTCAGCACACCGATCGCCGCTGGGAACCAGCGCTCTCCTGGCGCCTCTCGTCGTTCGCTGCCGTAGAGGATGGCCAGCATGCACCAAGCGAGACCCAGCAAGAGCGCGCGATCACGTACCACCGCGACAACTGCGAAGGCAAGCCCGAGGGAGGCAAACACTGGGTAGGAGCGGCGTGCGGCGAGGAAGACGGTCGCAGTCAGCAGCAGTTGCAGGATCCACTGATAGGCAAGGGCCACGAAAGCGAGGCCGCCGTAGTAGTACGACGGACCGGGACCGAAGTTCATGAAGCCCAACGGACCATAGGTCCAGACGATCTCCTGACCGAAATGCAAGCCTCGAGTAACCGCGATAGAGAGAGCCGCCTTCCAGGTCCAGTCTCCACCCACACCGGGGATGAGCGCGTGATACGGCCATGCCATGACCGCGACGGCGCACAGCGCCACAACCGTCCATGAGCGGCTCAGCGCAAACCGACGCTTCGCATCCGGTGCCGCCGCCGGACCAGCCGGATCCATCACAGAGTCGCCGAGCGAATCGCCACCGTTGAGAGCCAGGTCCGTGGCAAGTGGGGGTCCCCGCCGTCTCGACGGGTATGTTCGAGGCGCAGGAACGCCTCCGGGCTCCTCGCGCGCACGGCAGCCCTCCGCGAGCAAGGGCGCAGCTCGGCGAACTCGCCGGCCGCGCCCCCTCCGTCTTCGCTCTGGCTGCCGAACCCGTCGTCCATCGCTGGTCAGACTCCGCCGCTTGGCCCTGCGGTTCGGAACGCTAACAGACCGACATCTAGTTGATCGGGCAGCCGGAAAGGGCGCACGAGAGCGCCTCTGCAGAGCGGTTAACCGGGGAATTTCTTCGGTCTTGCGCGTACGCAATGCGGCGCTGAGAAGCCGCGGCAGCCGGGCACGATTTCGACCGTGGGGCAGCGGCCGAAGCGTTGGAGGGACCGCTGGCGCGCTGTTGAGAGAGGCTCCGTAGAGGGGCCTTTTCGTGGACGGGCCGCAAGGGGAAGACGCCCTGGGAAACAAGGAGGTACCGAGCGGCTCGGTGAATTTGGCGAGCTCGAAATGGCGGACGGCGGGAAGTGCGCGCTCGACGCCGGGAACGAGGTTGCGCACGATCGGCTCGGTGATGACGCGCGGGGCCGGCTGGATCAGGCCGAGCAGCGGCAGCGGCGCCTGCAGGAGCCAGCGCCTGGGTAGTGCTCGGCGAGAGGCGCTTGCCGCCCGCTTTGCGTCGGCAGCGGCTGGGCCATCGCAGGTGACGTTAGCGCCGGCATGCGCGTCGTGCAGCCGCAGTGCTCTACTTCTCCTCGCCCTCCTCCGAGCATGGCCCGGCGCCGCAATGGGACTCGCCCCCATCGGGCCATCCTTTGCCGGCCACCTGCCCACAGGCCGTTTTGCAGCGCTCCTGCATCGACATTGCTCGGCGGGAGGCTGCCACGCTGAGGCCCAGTAGCGTGGCGCCAGCCACGATCACAGCGATCTTGCCCTTCATTTGAACCCTCCTTCGGTCTCTTGGTCATGGGACGACCGAGGAAGCCGAGGGGATACACCCCTCCGGGCTGGGCGATGGGATCCCCGCTGCCGCCCGCCCGCGCGAGATCAGTAGCCATGCGGGTATCCTTGCCAGCGAGACCGCACCCAGGAGGTCACGGGTTCGAGTCCGGTCAGCTAGTAGCTCCACTCCCAAACCCGGAAGCCATGGCTCACGACATAGACCTGAGCGGAAAGATCGCCGTCGTCACCGGCGGCGGCTCCGGGATCGGCCGCTCGACCGCGGTGGCGCTTGCCCGCCACGGGGCGAAGCTGCACGTCGCCGACATCAAGGCCGAGACGGCCGAGGCGGTCGCCGGGGAGATCGAGGCCGCCGGCGGCAGCGCCGTCGCCCACCCCCTCGACGTCTCCGACCCCGACGCCGTCGAGGCCTTCGCGGCGGCGGTGTTCGAGGCCGACGGCGGGGTCGACATCCTCCACAACAACGCCGGCATCGGCCACGGCGGGGATATCGAACACACGACGGTCGAGGACTGGCAGCGCGTGATCGGCGTCAACCTGCTCGGCGTCGCCTACGGGATCCAGGCGTTCGTGCCGCGGATGCTCGAGCAGGGCCGGCCCGCATCGGTCGTCAACACGGCCTCGATGGCGGGCCTCGTCCCGGCCGCGAAACTCGCTCCGTACTGCGCCTCGAAGTTCGGCGTGGTCGGATTGACCGAGTCGCTCAACGCCGAGCTCTCGAAGCGCGGCATCCACTTCAGCGCGATCTGCCCCGGGATCATCGACACCTCGATCGTCGCGAGCGGGACCATGCGCGGCGGCCTCGCCGAGAAGCACGACAAGATCACCGACTTCTACGAGAAGCGCGGGGTCTCGCCCGACGAGGTGGCGGACGCGGTGCTGGGGGCGATCGCCAAGCACAAGCTGATCGTCCCGGCGCCGCGCCGCCAGGTCAGCGTGCCCTACCTGCTGCATCGCCTCTCGCCGCGGCTCGTGCAGCCGATCGCGCGCAACATGGAGCGGATGATCAGCAAAGGGTGAAGGGGGGCCCCGTTTGATCCAGGGCGCCCGCCCTTAACCGCCAGCCCGAGGCTGCCGATCATCTAGCGATGAACGGCGCCAACGAGCATGTGTTCTCGCACGGGATGCGGGACACGCGGGAGGCCTTCGCGGTCTGGAACGAGCGGCCCTGGGCGGTGCTGCGCGGCTGGCTCGCCCTCAGCGTGGCGATCGCGCTCGCCCTGCTGGGCGCCGTCTGGGTGGTCTCCGGGCTGCTGACCCCGGACGTCACGCCGGTCCACCTGCCGGGGCTGACCGAGCCGTCGGACCCGGGCGATCTGCTGCCGATCCTCTGGCGCAACTCGCTGGTCCTCGCGCTGCACGCGACGGCGTGCGTCGCCGGCTTCATCGCCGGCGCCTCGATGCCGATCGCCGCCGCGCAGCGCACCGGCCTCTCGCGCTGGGTGCACGTCAAGGCGGGCCAGTTCGCGATCCTCTTCGTCGCCGCCGTCACCCTCTTCTCGCTCTCCACCCAGGCCCTCTACCTGGGCTTCCAGGGCGCGACGATCGCCTTCCAGCTCGACATCTCCCGCGCCGCTCTGGTGCTCAGCGTGCTGCCGCACGCGATCCCCGAGCTGACCGCGCTCTTCCTCCCCCTTGCGGCCTGGCTGATCGCCAGCCGCCGCGGCGAGTGGAACCGTCTCCTCGCTGCCACCTTGATCACCGTGCTGCTCGCGATCCCGGTGCTGGTGGCGGCGGCGACGGTCGAGGTCTACGTCTGGCCCTACATCCTCGAAGCCCTCTCGCCCGCCGTGTGAGGGCAGGGGAGGGGACAGGTGTCCCTCCCGCCCAGCACCTCCATAAGATCGAGGCTATGAGCGGATACGAGCCCGGCGCGATCGAGCAGAAGTGGCAGCGGATCTGGGCCGAGGAGCGGACCTGGGAGGTCGCCAACCCCGGGCAGCCCGGCTTCGTGGGCGGCAGGCCGAAGTCCTACGTGCTGGAGATGCTGCCCTACCCGTCCGGCGAGCCCCACGTCGGCCACCTCAAGTGCTACGCGGTCGGCGACGCGATCGCCCACTTCCGCCGCCGCCAGGGATTCGAGGTGATCCACCCGATGGGCTACGACTCGTTCGGCCTGCCGGCGGAGAACAACGCGATCAAGACGGGCGAGCCGCCGCGGCAGGCGACCGAGCGCTCGATCGAGTCCTTCCGCCGCCAGTTCCGCGAGTGGGGGATCTCGATCGACTGGTCGCGCGAGCTGGCCACCCACACGCCCTCCTACTACCGCTGGACGCAGTGGATCTTCCTGCAGCTCTTCGAGCGCGGCCTCGCCTACCGCGACGAGGCGCCGGTCCAGTGGTGCCCGAAGGACGCCACCGTGCTCGCCAACGAGCAGGTCGTCGACGGCCGCTGCGAGCGCTGCGGCACGCCGGTCGAGCAGCGCCGCCTCGAGCAGTGGTTCTTCCGGATCACCGACTACGCCGAGCGGCTGCTCGCCGACTTCGACCTGCTCGAGTCCTGGCCCGAGCACGTGGTCACCATGCAGCGCAACTGGATCGGCCGCTCCGAGGGCGCCGAAGTGACCTTCCGCTGCGAGGAGGCGGACCTCGACTTCCCCGTTTTCACCACTCGCCCCGACACCCTGTTCGGCGCCACCTTCTTCGTCCTCGCCCCCGAGCATCCCGAGCTGGAGCGGCTGGTCGCCGGCACACCGGCCGAGAAGGCGGTGCGCGAGTACGTCAACGACGTCGCCCGCGAGTCGGCCGAGGAGCGCGGCGACGAGGAGCGGCCGAAGACCGGCGTGCCGCTCGGGCGCAGCGTCGTCAACCCGGTCAACGGCGAGCAGATCCCGATGTTCGTCGCCGACTACGTGCTGATGGAGTACGGCACCGGGGCGATCATGGCGGTGCCCGCCCACGACGCGCGCGACTACGAGTTCGCGCGGGCCTTCGAGCTGCCGATCAGGCGGGTGATCGAGGGCGAAGACCCGGCCGAGGCCCGCGATCCCGATGGCCTGCCCTATTCCGGGGACGGCGCGATGACCGGCTCGGGCCGCTTCGACGGCAAGGGCAACCGCGAGGCCTACGAGGAGATCGTCGAGTGGCTCGCCGCCGAGCGGCGCGGGCGCGCCTCCGTCAACTACCGCCTCCGCGACTGGCTGGTCTCCCGCCAGCGCTACTGGGGGGCGCCGATCCCGGTCGTCTACTGCGACGAGTGCGGCATCGTCCCGGTGCCGGAGGACCAGCTCCCGGTCGAGCTGCCGGCGGTCGAGGATTACGCGCCGCAGGGCCGTAGCCCGCTCGCCGCCGCCGAGGACTGGGTCGCCACCGAGTGCCCGCGCTGCGGCGGCGGGGCGCGGCGCGAGACCGACACGATGGACACCTTCGTCGATTCCTCCTGGTACTTCATCCGCTACCTCGACCCGCGCAACGACGCCGCCGCCTGGGACCGCGAGGCGGCTGACCACTGGCTGCCGGTCGACCAGTACATCGGCGGCGTCGAGCACGCGATCCTCCACCTGATGTACGCGCGCTTCTTCACCAAGGCGCTCGCCGACATCGGTTGGCTCGCGGTGCAGGAGCCGTTCGCCAACCTGTTCACCCAGGGGATGATCACCCGCGACGGAGCGAAGATGTCGAAGTCGCAGGGCAACACGGTCAGCCCGGCCGAGTACGTCGAGCGCTACGGCGCCGACACCGCCCGCACCTACGTCTGCTTCATGGGCCCGCCGGAGCGGGGGGGCGATTGGGTCGACGAGGGGGTCGAGGGGGTGAACCGATTCCTCTCCCGCCTCTGGCGGCTCTGCGAGGAGGCCGAGGTTCGGCCGGACAGCGAGCTGGGGGCCGCCCGGGAGGGCTACGCGCGGCCGCTGCTCGCCAAGGCGCACTGGGCGATCGACAAGGCAACCCGGGACTTCCAGCGCGGCTTCCAGTTCAACACCGCGATCGCCGCGACGATGGAGCTGGTCAACGAGACCTACCGCCTCAAGGACGGCCTCTACGGCGAGCCGGGCGGCGCGGCCGCGGTCCGCTTCGCCACCGCCACCGCCGCCTCGCTGATCTTCCCCTTCGCTCCCCACCTCGGCGCCGAGATCTGGGAGCGGCTGGGGGGGGGACGGGTCTGGGAGCAGCCCTGGCCGCAGGCCGACCCCGAGCTGCTGAGCAGCGACACGGTGACCCTGGTGGTCCAGGTCAACGGCAAGCTGCGCGACCGGATCGAGGCCGCCGCCGACGCCCCCGAGGCGGAGCTGCTGGCGCTCGCCCGCGCCAGCGAGAAGGTGCGGCGCCACCTCGACGGCAGGGAGGTGGTCAAGGAGGTGGTCGTGCCCGGCAAGCTGGTCAACCTGGTGGTGCGATAGGCCGTCGATCCGCCTGGTTTTCCGCGATCTCGGGTCCCCATCTGGTACAAAGCCGCCGAATGCTGGTGAGGCGCCATTCAGATGCCCCCGCGGAGGACTGGCACCGGCTCCGCTACCGCGTCCTGATGGACGCCGGCGAGATGGGGGCGCGCAACATGTCGGTGACCTGGCTGGAGATCCCGGCCGGCGCCGAGCAGACGCTGCGTTCCGACGAAGAGGCCGAGCAGGTCTACGTCGTGGTTCGCGGCGCCGGCACGATGTCGGTGGCCGGCGACACCCAGGGAGTCGGGGAGGGCGACCTGATCCTCGTCCCGCCCGCAACCGACCACTCGATCGCCAACCAGGGCGATCGGCCGCTGGTCTGCGTGTCCGCTCAGTCGCCCCCGGTTGCCTCCTCGGACCTCTACAGCGATCAGCTGGCCGAGGTGAGCGGCTACGACGAAGACGCTGAGCCGCGCTAGGCGGCGCATTTCGCGACTCAGCCGGGGCTGAAAATCTTCAATTGGCGCGCCACGCGCGCGGCCGGCTGGTGAACGCTCCGCCCCATGCCGGAACTGAGCCGTTCGCAGGTCGTCGTCTACGGGGCGATCGCCATCGCCCTGCTGCTGGTCGGGGTGCGGGCCATCCGGGCCGAGGGCAGCGCCGGGCCGACCGAGACCCGGTCGCCGGCCTCCTCCTCCGGATTCAGCATCGCGGCGAGCGGCGGCGGGCCGGACGTCGTCGTCGACGTCGCCGGGGCGGTGCGGCGGCCCGGCGTCTACCGCCTGCCGGCCGGGGCGCGGGTCGTCGACGCGGTGAAGCGGGCCGGAGGAGCGGAAGCCGGGGCGGCGCTGGAGGCGATCAACCGTGCCGCCCACCTCGCCGACGGCCAGCAGGTGGTCGTGCCCGAGCGGAGCCCGGGCGGGACCGCCGCGACCGCCGTCGGCCCCACGGCGCCGGAAGGGCCGATCGGCCTCGGCAGCGCCACGGTCGAGCAGCTCGACACGATCGACGGGATCGGCCCCGTGACCGCACAGAAGATCGTCGAATACCGCGACCAGCACGGCGGCTTCGCCTCGATCGACCAGCTCGACCAGATCAGCGGGATCGGGCCGGCGACGATGGAGTCGCTGCGCGCTCGCCTCCAGCCCTAGGCCAAGCCGCCGATGCGCGACCGCTGGCCGCCCCCGCCGCTGTTGCTCGGCGTCGCGGCGGCCGTCCTGCTGGCGCTGGCGCACAGCGGCGAGATCCGCGCTCGCGCCGAGGCGGCGCTGGGCAGGGGGATGCCGCCGCGCGAGGCGGAGTTGGCGCGGGGCTTCGTGCTCGGCGAGGACGAGGGGGTCGACCCGGCGACGGTCGAAGACTTCCGCCGCTCCGGGCTCAGCCACCTGCTGGCGGTCTCGGGCCAGAACGTCGCGCTGCTCGCCCTGCTGGCGGTGCCGCTGCTGGCGGCGCTCGGCATCCCGCTGCGAGCCCGCCTCGTCTGGGTGCTCGCGCTGATCGCCGTCTACGTGCCGCTGGCCGGCGCCGGCCCGACGATCCAGCGCGCCGGGCTGATGGGGGCGCTGAGCGTGCTGGCGACCCTGGCCGGGCGGCGCGCCTCGCGCTTCTACGCGCTCGGCCTCGCGGCTGCCGTCATGCTCCTCCTCGAGCCCGGGATCGCGGCCGACGTCGGCTGGCAGCTCAGCTTCGCCGCGGTGCTCGGGATCCTCCTGCTGGCGGCGCCGTTGCGGGAGGCGATCGCAGCGCGGATCGGCGCGCGGGGCTGGCGCCGGGCGCTGGCCGACGGCGCGGCGATGACGATCGCGGCGACCCTCGCCACGGCCCCGCTGATCGCCTTTCGCTTCGAAGCTCTCTCGACCACGACCCTGCTCGCAAACCTGCTGGCTCTGCCGGCGGTGGCGCCCGCGATGTGGCTGGGAATGCTCGCCGCGGCAGCCGGCCAGGTGCCGGGCTTCCCGGTCGAGGCGCTGAACGCGGTCGACGCCCCGTTGCTCGCCTACATCGCCCAGGTCGCCGCCTGGTGCGGGCGGCCGGGCTGGGCCTACGTGCACCTGCGGATCGGCGTCGCCGGCCTGCTCGTCTCCTACCTGGCGATCGCGGTGGGCGCGATCCTCGCCATGCGGGTCGGCCGGCGCCGGAGGATCGCGGCGCTCCGCAGGCGCAAGCGTTTCGCCGACAGGACGATCTCGGCCGCTGTGGGTCCGTTCTCGTCCCGTCGGCGGAAGGTTGCCGCGCTGCTGGCGGCCTTCGCGGCCGCGGTCGGGGTTGCGCTGGCGCTGCACGGGCCGGGCAACGCCTCGGTGCCGCGGCTGCCCTCCGGGCTGCGGGTCTCGGTCCTCGACGTCGGCCAGGGGGACGCGATCCTCCTGCAGCCGGCGGGCGCGGCGGCCGTTCTGGTCGACGGCGGGCCGCCGGGCGACCGCCTCGCCGCGAAGCTGCGCGCCGCTGGGGTCGCGCGGCTCGGCGCCGTGGTCGTCACCCACGACCAGTCCGACCACGCCGGCGGCGTCCGCGAGCTGCTCGGCACGATGCCGGTCGGCAGGCTGCTCTACGCGCTGCTCGACCGGCGGATGCTGCGGCAGGCGCGCGCGGCCGGCGCCGTCCCCCGCCGCCTGGCGAGGGGAGGCGAGCTGCGGACCGGGCGCCTGCGGCTCGACGTGCTCTGGCCGCCGCGCGAGCTGCTCGCCGATCCGCCCCGCGGCGAGGATCCCAATCGCCTGGCGATCGTCATGCTCGTCCGCTGGCGCCGCTTCAGGATGCTGCTCACCGCCGACGCCGAGGCCGAGTCGACGCCGCTCGACCCCGGGCGGATCGACGTGCTCAAGGTCGCCCACCACGGCAGCGAGGACGCGGGCATCGGAGAGCTGCTCGATCGCGTGCGCCCCAGGCTGGCGGTGATCTCGGTCGGCGAGGACAACCCCTTCGGCCACCCGACCGCCGCCACGCTCGCCACCCTCGCCGCCCATCGAGTCCCCGTCCTGCGCACCGACCGGGAGGGCACGGTGGTCCTCGACGTGAGCCGGCAAGGGGTTCGGGTTGGCCGTGGCTGAGCTTTGAGGCGTCGCCTAAACGAATCTTCGAGTCGAAAGTGGGGCTTCTCGGCGCCTCCCTATCGCCCGGCACGCCGCCCGCCGATGACCGTAGAGGTGCTCTACATACGAGGACAGCGTTTGGTGCGACGCCTCGCCGGAGTCAGCGTCTTCGGCGACGGGATGCTGGAGCGGGCGCGGAGCACCTATCTCGGGCTGCTCGGCGGCATCGTCGCGATCGGTCTCGCGATCGTCGCCTTCGTCCTGCAGCTCGGCTGGCCGATCGGCGCGGACCGCCCCTTGCCGAGCGCCCCACCGAAGCGCCAGGCCGTCGCCGCTGGCGTCGCGGTCGCCGCCGCGGCCTCGCGTCCCGCCGCCTCGCGGCGCAGCCACGGTGGGGGGTCCGCCGCACGGCGGGCCGGCAGGCAGGCGTTCGAGCCGACCGGCTCCCAGGCCGGCACGGGAAGCGAGCTGGTCGTCTCGCACTCCGAGCCGGCCGCGTCACGTCACGGGCACTCCCGGGGGCATCAGGAATCCCCGCAGGGACCACCGGCGGCCGCACCGCAAGCGCCGCAGTCGCCGCAAGCGCCGCAGGGGGGTGCCGGTGCCTCGAAGCCCGAGCCGTCCCCGCCGCCCAACCCCGCCCCGGTTCCGCCGCCCGAACCGCCGCCCGAACCGGTCGCCGAAGCCTCCGACGTGCCCGGCGTCGGCAACGCCTACGGCAAAGGCAACGGGAACGGACCGCCGGCGCCGCCGCCGGCGGTCGGCAATCCGCATGACGGGGACGCGGGATCCCCGCCCGGGCACTCGGGCGAGGCGCCCGGCCACTCGGGCGAGGCGCCGGGCCACTCGGCCGGCTGAGAGTCCATCGGCCGGCCGCCCGGACTGGCATCTAGACTCGGCCGATGGCTGCCGAGATGCGCCCGCTGTACCTGATCGCCGGGACCGACGGGGCGAAGATCGATGCCACCCGGGCGCGGCTGCGGGGGCGGGCGGAGCGCGACGGGGGCGCCGCCGCGCTCGCGGTCTTCGAGCCCGGCGAGGGGCGCGGCGCGCCCGACCACGAGGCACTGCTCGCCGCGATCCCGGCGATGTCGCTGACCGAGTCGCGCCGTTACCTGCTCGCCGACGGCGTCGAGCGCTGGCGCGAGGGGCAGCTCGAGGCGGTGGCGGCGGCGCTCGCCGAGCTGCCCCCCGACCTCAGCGTCGTCCTGATCGCCCGCGCCAAGGCGCCGGCCAAGCTGGCCCGCGCGGTCAAGGCGGCGAAGGGCGAGATCCACGAGTTCGAGGCGCCGAAGGCGCGCGAGATGCCGCGCGTCCTGGTCGGCGACGCGAAGCGGCTCGGCTTCCGCCTCGATCCCGCCGCCGCCCGCATGCTGGTCGACCGGATGGGAGCCAACCCGACGCGGCTTCGGCACGAGCTGGAGCGGCTCTCGCTGTGGGCGGGGGAGGGCGGTGAGGTATCGGCAGCCGACCTCGACGCGATGGTCGCCGACACCTCCGAGGCGGCGGTCTGGGCGCTCTCCGACGCGCTGCTGGAACACGACTCCGGCAAGGCGCTCGGCATCGGCGAGCGGCTCGTCTCCCAGGGCGAGAGCGTCACCGGCTTGGTCTACGGCCTCGCCTCGCGGCAGCGCAAGGCGTGCGCGGCCGCCGCCCAGCTGGCCGAGGGGGTGCCGCCCAAGCAGGTCGAGTCGAGCCTCGGCATGCACCCCTACGCGGCAAAGCAGCTCGTCGCCCGTCTGCAGGGCACCGGCGTCGAGGAGCTCCGCGACGCGACGATCGCCCTCGCCGATCTCGAGGTCTGGTGCCGCGGCGGCGCCGACTACGGCGACGAGCTGGCCCTGACGCTGGCGCTACGAGCCGCTGCCGGCTAGCTTCGCGGCCTTCGACTTCTTGCGCGCGCCGGTGTTCTTGTGCAGGGCGCCCTTCTGGACCGCCTTGTCGATCCGCGAGACGAGCGCCTTGTGCTCAGCCTCGATCGCCGCCGCGTCGCCGCCCTCGACGGCGCTCTCCAGGCGGCGGAAGTAGGTCTTCACCGTGCTGCTCAGCAGCCGGTTCTCGGTTCGCTCCCGCTCGCTGCGTAGGATCCGCTTCTTCTGTGAGGCTATGTTGGCCATGGGTGGCGTCCCTGAGGCGGGCCGAGCCGGCTCCGGGCGGCCGCCGACTATAGCGACTGAGGCCCAGCTTGGAGACGCCCACGACGCCTGACAGACCCGATCGCGAGCGGGCCGCGCTCGCCGCCGACGCCGCCGTGCGGGCCGCCGAGGCGTTCGAGCCGGGCGAGGAGACGACCGGCGATCCGGCCCCCGGACGGCAGGCCGGCCGCATCGCCCGCTCGACCGCCTTCTTCTCGGTCGCCACCGCCGCCTCGCGGATCGCCGGCCTGGTCCGCGAGATCGTCGCCGCCAGCTACTACGGCGTGACCGGCCCGATGTCGGCCTTCACGATCGCCTTCCAGGTCCCCAACCTGGTCCGCAGCCTGTTCGCAGATGCGGCCCTGCAGCCGGCCTTCGTGCCGATCTTCACCGAGCAGCTGGAGAAGAAGAACTACAGGGAGGCGTTCCGCCTCGCCTCGACCCTGCTGCTGCTCGCCACCCTCGTCCTCGGCGCGATCACCGCCCTCTTCGTGCTGCTCGCCCCGGTGGTGATGCCGCTCTTCGCGCCCGGCTTCGAGGGGGAGATCCTCGACCTCACCATCACCCTCTCGCAGGTCCTCTTCCCGATCCTGATCCTGCTCGGGGTGAGCGGCGTCGTGGTCGGCGTCCTCAACAGCTACGACCGCTTCGGCGCCTTCGCGATCTCGCCGCTGTTCTGGAACCTGACGATCATCGTCGTCGTCGTCCTGCTGGTGCCGGCGTTCCACGGCCGGGACCGCATCTACGCGTACGCGATCGGCATCCTGGTCGGCACGCTGGTCCAGCTGCTGATCCCCAGCTTCGACCTGCGCAACACGCCCTTCAAGTTCGGCTGGAGCTTCGAGTGGCGCAACCGCGACGTGCGCCGCGTCCTGCTGCTGATGCTGCCGGTGACGATCAGCCTCGGCCTGATCAACTTCAACCTGCTGATCAACAGCCTGTTCGGCAGCCTGGTCAGCGACCAGGCGCCGGCGGCGATCGACAAGGCGTTCCGGATCTACCAGCTTCCGCAGGGGATCTTCTCGGTGGCGATCGCCACCGTCCTCTTCCCGACCCTGGCCCGCTTCGCGGCGCGCGGCGAGCACGAGAACCTGCGCGCGACGATGGCCAACGGGATGCGGCAGATCCTCTTCGTGCTGGTGCCGGCCGCAGCCGCCGTCTTCGTCCTCTCCGAACCGATGATCCGGCTCATCTACCAGCGTGGCGAGTTCACGCCCGAGCAGACGACCCTGGTCGCCACGGCGCTCTTCTGGTTCGCCTTCTCGCTGCCCACCAACGGCCTCTTCCTGCTCCTCACCCGCACCTTCTTCAGCCTGCAGCGGCCCTGGGTGCCGACCGCGATCGCCGCCGCCAACCTGGCGGTCACGGCGCTCGCCGCGCTCGGCCTCTACCGCCTCGGGGTCGGCGGCATCGTCGCCTCGACGGCGATCGCGACCACGGTCAGCGTGGTCGCACAGTGCGCGGTCCTGCGCCGCCTGCTGGGCGGCCTCGAGCTGCGCCGCCTGCTCGACACCGGCCTGCGCATCGCGCTGGCGGCGGCGGCGCTCGCCGGGGTCAGCTTTGGCATCTGGGACGTCCTCGACGGCGCCCTCGGCCGCGGCCTGGCCGGGGAGATCGTCTCCCTGGGCGGCGCCCTCCTGATCGGCGGCATCGTCTACGTCGGCGTCGCCAAGCTGCTCCGTGTCGCCGAGCTGGAGCAGGTGGTGCGCCTCCTGCGCCGCCCTTAGAGCGATGCTGGACCTGCCGCGCTACCTGCTGGGCGTAGCCGACATCCTCCTGCTCGCCGGCTTCGCTCTGCTCGGCGGATCGACCCTGCGCCGGATGCTGCTGCCGCGCTTCTCGGGCCCGCCGGCGTGGCTCGCCACGGGCGTGATCGCACTGGCGCTGCTGGTCTGGACCGCCGAGCTGCTCGGCAGCTTCGGCTGGCTCGACCCGGTGCCATATGTCGTTGTCGTCGGGTTGGCCGGGGTCGGTTGTCGAGCGCTCGTCCCGCGGGTGGCGGGGAGAGGGCGTCCTTTCGACGGAAACGGCGTCCTCTCCCCGACGGGACCCGCGGGCAGGGCGCCCGATCCCATCGCCTCGATCGCCCTGCTCGTCGCGGCGGCCGCGGTCGTCCACTTCGCCGTCGACGTCCGCGCGCAGCTGCTGACCGGGATGACCGGGTTCGATTCGACCTGGTACCACGGGCCGTTCGCGGCCGGTTTCTTCCAGAGCGGGGACACGTGGAACCTGCACTTCATCGCCCCGCAGTTTCTGGCCTGGTTCTACCCAGCGAACGCGGAACTGTTCCACGCCGCCGGGATGCTGGCCTTCGGGCGGGATCTGCTCTCGCCGCTGCTCAATCTCGGCTGGTTCGTCGGCTGCCTGCTGGCGCTCTGGTGCATCGGCAGGCCGTACCGGGTGGCGCCGTGGTCGCTGGCGCTGGGGGCGATCGCGCTGAGCGTGCCCGCGCTCTCGGATCAAGCCGGGGAAGCGCGCAACGACATCGTCGGCATCTTCTTCCTGCTTGCTGCCGTCGCGATCGCGCTCAACGGTGCGGCCGGCTTCGGCCCCGAGGCCGGTCCCAGCCGCGGCAACCTCTCGCGCGGTCGACATTTCGACCGCATGGCGGGCGAAAACTCGACCGCGGTCGGGGTGCTGGCGATGTCAGCGCTTGCCGCTGGGTTGGCTGCCGGCACCAAGCTCAACTTCCTCCTACCTGCTGCTGTTCTCGTCGCCGGGCTGGCTGTCATGGCGCCGCGTGGCGGGAGATGGCGCGCACTCTCGGTGTCCGGACTTGCCGCCATCGCCGGCGGCGGCTACTGGTACCTGCGCAACCTGGTCCACACCGGCAACCCGCTGCCCTGGTTCGACCGGCTCGGGCCGGTCTCGCTGCCGGCCCCCGAGCAGGCGCTGGGCGGTCGCCAAGGGCACAGCGTCTTCGGCTACCTGGCCGACGGCTCGGTCTGGTCCGAATGGTTCCTGCCCGGCCTTCACCACGGCCTGACGATCCTCTGGCCGCTGCTGGTCGCGCTGGCGCTGGCCGGGCTCGTGCTTTGCCTCGGGCGCGGCACGAGCCCGCTGCTTCGAGTCGCTGCCCTCGCCGGGCTGGCCGCGGGATTGGCCTGGCTGGTGGCGCCCACCTCCGCTTCCGGCCCCGAGGGGATGCCGCGCGGCTTCGAGTCGGGCCTCCGATACTTAGCTCCGGCGCTGGTGCTCGGCCTGGCGCTGCTGCCGGCGACCCCCGCGCTTCGAGGCCGCTTCGCCCGATTTGGTCAGGCGCGGTCGACGTTTGAACCGCATAGCGACTCAAATCTCGACCGCGCTCGTCGATGGGCCTGGCCGGCGCTTGCCCTCAGCATCGCTGCCGCGATCGCCCTCGGCTACCCGGTCCAGCGCCACTACCTGCGCGACCGCTACGCGAACCCGACCTTCGCCGCCCCCGGCCTGAACGCCGCCTTCAAGTGGGCCCACTCCATCTCCGTCTCCCGCATCGCCACCACCAGCACCCGCCAGTACCCCCTCTACGGCACCGACCTCTCCAACCGCGTCCAATACGTGGGGGTCGAGAAGCTCCACGGGGGCTTCGTGCCTCCGACGACCTGCCGCGCCTGGCGCCGCCTCCTGAACGCCGGCCACTACGACTACGTAGTCGCAACCCGCGACCGCCTGGAACGCGACAAGCCCCCGTACCCGCCGACTGCGGCCTGGACCGCCGGCGCCTGGGCGAAACCCGTCCTGTCCAGCCCGCCGACCAAGGTCTACAAGCTCACCGCTCCCCTGGATCCATCGGCCTGCCCCTGAGCGTGACGACTTACTCTCGCTATGCGAGAACAAGTCGTCACAAGCCAGGGCCTCGGCTCCCCGACAGGATCGGCGCGCCGAGCGCCATACTCCGCAGGCCGATGGACCACATACGAAACTTCTCGATCATCGCCCACATAGACCACGGCAAGTCGACCCTCGCCGACCGCATCCTGGAGATCACCGGCTCGGTCGATCCGAAGAAGATGCGCGCCCAAGTGCTCGATTCGATGGACCTGGAGCGTGAGCGCGGGATCACGATCAAGGCGCAGGCTGTGCGGGTCGAGTACCGGGCCGCCGACGGGCAGGCCTACCACCTGCACCTGATCGACACGCCCGGGCACGTCGACTTCTCCTACGAGGTCTCGCGCAGCCTCGCCGCCTGCGAGGGCGCGCTGCTCGTCGTCGACGCCGCCCAGGGAGTCGAGGCGCAGACCGTCGCCAACACCTACCTGGCGGTCGAGAACGGGCTGGAGCTGATCCCGGTGATCAACAAGGTCGACCTGCCGGGCGCCGAACCGGAGCGGGTGGGCGGCGAAATCGAAGACCTGCTCGGCGGCGAGCCCGGGGATGCGCTGCAGATCTCGGCGAAGACGGGCGAGGGGGTGGTCGACGTGTTGGAGGCGATCGTCGCCAGGGTGCCGCCGCCCGGCGGCGACGCGGCGGCGCCGACCCGGGCCCTGATCTTCGACTCCGAGTTCGACCAGTACCGCGGCGTGGTCGCCTACGTGCGGATCGTCGACGGCGCCTTCCGCAAGGACGAGCGGATCGTCGCGATGCAGAACGGCACCGAAGCCGACATCGACGACCTCGGCTTCTTCCGGCCGGCGATGACCCCGGTCGAGCGCATGGAGGCGGGCGACGTCGGCTACCTGATCACCGGCGTCAAGGACGTCGCCAGGCTGCGGGTCGGCGACACGCTGACATCGCGCGAGCGCCCCGCCAGCGAGCCGCTGGAGGGCTACCGCGAGGTCAGGCCGATGGTCTTCTGCGGCCTCTTCCCGATCGACACCGACCGCTACGAAGACCTCCGCGACGCGCTCGACAAGCTGGCCCTCAACGACGCCGCGCTCTCCTACGAGCCGGAGACCTCCGAGGCGCTCGGCTTCGGCTTCCGCGCCGGCTTCCTCGGCCTCCTGCACATGGAGATCGTCCGCGAGCGGCTGGAGCGCGAGTACGGGCTGGAGCTGCTGGCGACGACCCCGAACGTGCTCTACGAGGTCCACCTCACCGACGGCACCGAGGTCGAGGTCCACAGCCCCACCGAGCTGCCCGACCCGGCGACGATCGAGGCGATCGATGAGCCCTACATCCGGGCGACGATCATCTGCCCGACCGAGCACGTCGGCGCGGTGATGGAGCTCTGCCAGGCGCGGCGCGGCACCCACGTCGACATGCACTACCTGAGCCCGCAGCGGGTGCAGATCCGCTACGACCTGCCGCTGGCCGAGATCGTCCTCGACTTCTTCGACAACCTGAAGTCTTCGACCCGCGGCTACGCCTCGCTCGACTACGAGCCGATCGGCAACCGCCCCTCCGACCTGGTCAAGGTCGACATCCTGCTGGCCGGCGACCAGGTCGACGCCCTCTCGATCGTCGTCCACCGCGACTTCGCCTACGAGCAGGGCAAGGCGCTGGTCGAGCGGCTGCGCAAGACGATCCCCCGCCAGCTCTTCGACATCCCGGTGCAGGCGGCGGTCGGCTCGCGGGTGCTGGCCCGCGAGACGGTCAAGGCGCTGCGCAAGGACGTCACCGCGAAGCTCTACGGCGGCGACGTCACCCGCAAGCAGAAGCTGCTGAAGAAGCAGAAAGCGGGGAAGAAGCGGATGAAGTCGGTGGGGCGGGTCGAAGTGCCGCAGGAGGCGTTCCTGGCGGTGCTCGAGATCGACGAGTAGGTAGGGTCCCTGCCGATGGCGATCAAGACCGAGGCTGTAGGGAAGGAATGGCCCGCCACGACGTACGAGGTGGGCAAGGAGAAGGTGGGGGAGTACGCACGGGTGGTCGGGCTGGAGAACCCGGTGCACTTCGACCGCGAGGCCGCCAAGGCGGCCGGCTACCGCGACGTGGTCGCGCCGCCGATGTTCTGCGTCGTCTACTCCGCCCCGGCGCTGGGGCCGGCGATGTTTGACCCGGACGTCGCGATGAACTTCGCCGCGATGGTGCACGGGGGCCAGGAGTTCGAGTGGGGCGAGCCGGCCTGCTCGGGCGACGAGATCACGACCACGGCGAAATGCCTGGAGATCTACGAGAAGGACGGCAAGGGCTTCTACGTCTTCGAGACCGTCTCGACCAACCAGGACGGCGACGAGGTCGTGCGCGGGACCTGGACCAACATCGTCAGGGGGGTGTGAGGTGGCCGAGCTCGAGACGGGCGACCGGATCGCCGAGCTGAAGGTGACGCCGGACAAGTACCTGCCGCACCGCTACGCCGGCGCCTCCGGGGACTTCAACCCGATCCACATCGATCCCGAGTTCGCCAAGGGGGTCGGACTGCCCAACTCGATCCTCCACGGCCTCTACATGATGGGCCTGGTCGCGCGCGCCGCCAGCGAGGCGGCGGGCGGCGACCCGCGCTCGCTGAAGCGCCTCTCGGTCCAGTTTCGCGGCATGGGGGCGCCCGAGACCGAGATCGCCGTCAGCGGCACCGTCGAGTCGGTCGAGGACGGCCGGGCGACGATCGACGTCGTCGCCGCGCAGGGCGACAACCAGACGATCCGCAATGCGGAGGCGGAAGTCCAGCTCTGACTGTCTCCCGGGGAGGCGCGCCCGTCGGCGCTTCTACACTCTGAGCATGCTCTCCGAGCGGCAAGAGCTGATCCTGAAGCTGGTCGTCGACGCGCACCTCGCGTCGGGCAGGCCCGTGGCGTCGAAGCCGATCGCCGAGAAGCGGCAGGTGGAGTGGGGGTCCTCCACCGTGCGGGCGGAGCTGGCCGCGCTGGAGGCCGCCGGATACCTGACCCATCCCCACACCTCGGCCGGGCGGGTGCCGACCGAGGCCGGCTACCGTTACTACGTCGACCGGCTGATCGAGTCGAAGGCGCCGGCCGTCGACTCCGAGGTCGCGCTGGAGGTGTCGCGGCTGCGCCGCGAGATCGACGACGCGATGCGGGAGACGACGGCGGCGCTCGCCCGGGTCACCGACCTGATGGCGCTGGTCACCGCCCCGCCGCTCGGCGACGCGCTCTTCGTGCACGGCGTCTCCCGGCTGCTCTCGGAGGAGCATCTGGCGGAGCTGCCGCGGGTCGACGAGCTGATGGGCGCCCTGGAGCGCCGTGTGGACGTGCTGGGGATGATGCGCTCCGCGCTCGACCAGCGCTCGGTCTTCCTCTGGATCGGCGGCGAGAACCCGCAGCCGGAGCTGCGCTCGGTCAGCGTGGTCGGCGCCAACTACGGCCTCGGCCACCGCAATCTCGGCTCGGTCGGCGTGGTCGGGCCGCTGCGGATGGACTACGCGACCGCGATCGCCTCGGTGCGCGGCGCGGCCAGCGAGCTGTCGCGCTACTGCGAGACGGTCTACGGCTGACGAGCGGATGCCGCGCGACTTCTACGAGCTGCTGGGTGTCGAGCGCGACGCCAACAAGGCGGAGCTGAAGACTGCGTTCCGCCGCCTCGCCCGCGAGCTGCACCCAGACGTCAACGACCACGATCCCGAGGCGGAGGAGAAGTTCAAAGCGGCGGCGGAAGCCTACGAGGTGCTCTCGGACCCCGAGCGGCGCCGTGCCTACGACGCCTACGGCCACGAGGGGCTGCGCGCCAGCGGAGCTCCGCCGGGCGGCGGCTTCGGCTCGGTCGAGGACATCTTCCAGGCCTTCTTCGGGGGTAGCTTTGGCTTCGAGGTGCGGCGCGGTCCGATGCGCGGCCAGGATCTGATCCACCAGGTCGAGATCTCGGCGGTCGACGCGATGCTGGGGGCGAAGCTGAGGATCCCCAGCCAGGAGGGCGAGCGCGAGATCGAGCTGCCGCCCGGCGTCCAGCCCGGCTCGCAGTTCGCGCTGCGCGGGCAGGGGATGCCCGGCGCCAACGGCGGCCCTCCCGGCGACCTGGTGATCGCCGTCCAGGTGATCGTCCCCGGCGAGCTCTCCGAGGAGCAGCGCGAGCTGGCGGAGAGGCTGGGGGAGACGCTCGAGCCGCGCAACCTGCGTTCGCGCCGCGGCGGCGAGGAGAGCTTCTTCTCGCGCGTCCGCCGCGCCTTCGGTTGATACGCCTCGCCGTCCGCTGCGCGCCCGAGCAGGCGGAGCTGGTGCTCGCCGAGCTGACCGTCCTGGCGCCGAACGGGGTCGAGGAGGAGCGGGGGGACGGCTACGTCGAGTACGCGATCTACGGCGGCGAGGGCGAGCTGCCCGAGCTGGGCGAGTTCGAGGCGGCGGCTGGCGAGAGCCTGGTCGAGGTGGTCGCCACCGAGGTGCCCGACGACTGGGCCGACCGCTGGCAGGACTTCCACAAGCCATTGCTGGTCGGCGGGCGAATCTGGCTGCGCCCCTTGTGGGAGGAGCCGAAAGAGGGAACGATCGACACCGTCGTCGACCCCGGCCGGGCCTTCGGCACCGGCGCCCACCCGACCACCCGGCTTTGCCTCGAGCTGCTGCTCGACCTGGAGGCGGCGGGGGAGGCTGGCGGTGCGCTGACCGACCTCGGCAGCGGCTCGGGCGTGCTGGCGATCGCCGCCGCGAAGCTCGGCTGGGACCCGGTGCGCGGCTGCGACCACGAGGGCGCGGCCGTGGAGGCGGCGAGGGCGAACGCGGCGGCGAACGGCGTCGCGGTCGAGTTCGAGCGCCGCGACCTGCGCCAGGGCCTGCCCGGTCTGGCACCGACCGTCGCCGCCAACCTGACCGCGCCGGTGCTGAAGGCCGTCGCAGCGCGGCTCGACCGCGACCGCGCCCCGTGGACGCTGGTCTGCTCCGGGCTGCTGCCCGCCGAGCTGGACGAGGCCGCGGCCGCCTTCGCACCCGCCGGCCTCGCCGAGGCCGAGCGCCGCATCGACGGCGATTGGGCGGCGCTGCTGCTCCGCGCCCGCCCGCACCTGTAAGTTTTCCGCCGATGACTGCAACGATCACCGCCTACGGCGTCGGCCTCTTCATCCACGTGCTCGCGGTCGTCGTGATGATCGGGCCGACCTTCGCCTACGGGATCTTCATCGGCACCGCCGAAAGCAGTGCGCCGCGGAGCGTCCCCGGCGTCCTGCGCGGGATCCAGACGACCGACCGCTACCTCGTCAGCCCGGGGCTGCTCGTCGTCCTCCTCGCCGGCATCTACCTGATGGCGAAGGGCCACTGGGACGCGAGCGAAAGCTTCATCGGAGTCGGCTTCGCCGGGATCGTCATCCTGCTCGGCATGCTCCACGGCTTCTTCCGGCCGAACACCGTGCGGGCGCTGGAGCTGGCCGAGCGCGACCTGGCGGCCGGCGACACGCTCAGCGCCGAGTACGCCGCGGTCTCCAAGAAGCTCGATAGCGCGGGCAAACTCGCCGGCCTGATCGTCGCGATCGTGATCTTCTTCATGGTCGTCCAGCCCTGACGGCCCTGTCCGCGCCCGCCGCCAAGCTCGACTCCTCCCGCCCGGTCGCGATGTTCGATTCGGGAGTCGGCGGCCTCACCGTGCTGCACGAGTGCCTCGTCTCGCTGCCCGAGGAGGACTTCGTCTACCTCGGCGACACGGCGATGTTCCCCTACGGGACGCGCGACGCCGATCGCCTCCGCGAGCGGATCCGCGCGATCGCCGCGCTGTTGCTGGACCGCGGCGCCAAGCTGCTGGTGATCGCCTGCAACACCGCGACCTCGATCGGCGAGGACGTGACCCGCGCGGTCGCCGCGCAGCGCGGGGTGGAGGTGGTGCCGGTGGTCGAGCCGCAGGCCGAGATCGCCGCGGCGATCACCGACAGCGGCAGGGTCGGCGTGCTCGCCACCCCGAACACGGTCGAGAGCGGCGCCTACCGGCACTCGCTCGAAGCCCAGGGGCGGGCGCTCGAGGTGACCGAGGTCGAGGCGCCCGACCTTGCCCCCTTCATCCAGGACGGCTCGCCCTTCGACCAGGCGGTAGTCGACATGACGCGCGCCTACTGCGCGCCGCTGAAGCGGGCCGAGGTAGACACGCTGATCCTCGGCTGCACCCACTATCCGCTGGTGGCGCCGATGCTGCAGCGCATCCTCGGCCGCGACGTTCGCCTGGTCAGCGGCGGCCACGCGGTCGCCGCCGCCGTCCAGCGCTGCCTCGAGCGGCGCGACCTGGCCCGCCCGCCGGGCGGCGAAGGCGATTACAGCTTCCTCTGTAGCGGCGAGGTGGACTCGTTCCGCGAGCTGGGCACCCGCTTCCTACAGATGCCGTTGGGGGAGGTAGAGCGGATCGAGTTGCCCGCCGACTACCCTTAGCGACGATGAGCGTTCTGGAGAAGGTGCAGGAGGACGTGCGCGCCGCGATGAAGGCGGGCGAGCGCGAGCGTGCCGCGGCGCTGCGGATGCTGGTCGACTCGCTCCAGCAGGACGCCAAGCTGGGCAAGGGAGACGAGGTCGCGGTGCTGCAGCGGGAGCGCAAGAAGCGGCTCGAGGCGGCCGACGCCTATCACGAGGCGAACCGCGGCGAGCAGGCGGACGTCGAGAGGTCCGAGGCGGAGCTGATCGAGGCCTACCTGCCGGCCCAGCTCTCCGACCAGGAGCTGGCCGAGCTGGTCGACGAGACCGTCGCCGAGACGGGCGCCTCCGAGCAGCGGCAGATGGGTCAGGTGATGTCGGCGCTGATGCCGAAGGTCGGGGGGCGCGCCGACGGCAAGCGGGTCAGCGCGGCGGTGCGAGAGCGACTTGGCGCGTAGGCAGCTGACCCTCGACAACACCGTCGCCGCCGAGCTGGCCGGCTCGGAGGACGCCGTGCTGAGGGCGCTGCGCGGGCGGCTCGACTGCGACTTCCACCTGCGCGGCAACGTCCTCACCCTCGACGGCAAGGCCGGCGACGTGCAGACCGCCGCCACCGTGGTCGACGAGCTGGTCGACCTGATCGAGCAGGGCCACGAGGTGGCGCCGGGGACGATCGAAGCGGTGACCGGGGCGCTCGACGCGCACGAGAGCCCGGCGCAGATCCTCGAGGACGTCGTCTGGCGGCACCGCAACACCAAGGTGGCGCCGAAGACGCTCAACCAGAAGCGTTACGTCGACTCGATCCGGCGCCAGACGATCACCTTCGGGATCGGCCCGGCCGGCACCGGCAAGACCTTCCTCGCGGTGGCGATGGCCGCCGCGGCCCTGGCGGAACGCGAGGTGCAGCGGATCATCCTCACCCGGCCGGCGGTCGAGGCCGGCGAGCGGCTCGGCTTCCTGCCCGGCGACATCCAGGCCAAGGTCGACCCCTACCTGCGGCCACTGTTCGACGCGCTCTACGACATGCTCGACCCCGACCGGGTGAACGGCTACTTCGAGCGCGGCGTGATCGAGGTGGCGCCGTTGGCCTTCATGCGGGGCCGCGCCCAGCCCCTCTCCAGCCCAGTGCTTACGCCATCCGGTTTTCGGCCAATCGGGAGCCTGCGGGTTGGAGATCTGGTCATCGGGTCAAACGGTCAACCGACTCCCGTCCTCGGCGTATACCCACAGGGTCGCAAGGAGATATTTCGGCTGCGTGCACAGGATGGTGCGTCGACGCTGTGCTGTGGAGAGCACTTATGGCACGTCTTCACCGCAGAGGACCGGCGTCGCGGGAGGCCCGGCCGCGTCGTGTCCACCAAGGCGATGAGAGATCGACTTCGAGCTACTCACCGACACCGATACGAACTGCCATTGCTGAGCGCGCCCGTCGATCTTCCTCATCGAAACGTGCCGCTGGACCCCTACGCCCTCGGTCTCCTGCTCGGCGACGGCTGCTTGACGACCAAGACGACGCCGAGTTACTCAACTGCCGATCCGGAGCTCGCCGTCGCCCTCGAGGCAAGTCTCGACGGGATCGAGCTCCGCCCGAAGGGCGGGGTCGATTTCGTCCTTCACAACGCCGCCGGTCGACGGGGAGGCGTGATCGTCGCCAACCCCGTAACCGCCGTGCTGCGCGAGCTCGGACTTGCCGGCACGCGGTCGGACACCAAGTTCGTGCCCAAGTCGTATCTACAAAACGATGTGGCTGTACGGGTCGGGGTCTTGCAGGGGCTCCTCGATAGCGATGGCGGCCCGGTGCCGCAGGCCGGCCGGACATGCCGGGTTCAGTATGCGACCTGCTCCGAGCGCCTCCATGATGACGTTGCCTTCCTGGTTCGCTCGCTTGGGGGCGTTGCCTATTCGCGAAAGAGGAAGGCCGCCGGTCGGCCACCCGGTCGGGCGCGAGGACGTCCTGTCGACCATCGCCACGACGCATTTGTGATGGATATCCGCTTGCCCGAGCGAATCGAACCGTTCCGTCTCGAGCGCAAGCGGGAGCGCTATCGGCGGGATGGGGGAGGACGCCCGATGCGCTTTGTGCACGCCATCGAGCCGGCGGGCGAAGCGGAGACCGTCTGCATTCAGGTCGCCGCCGCCGACTCGCTCTATGTCACCGAGGACTTTCTCGTCACGCACAACACCCTCAACGACTCCTTCGTGATCCTCGACGAGGCGCAGAACACCAGCCCCGAGCAGATGAAGATGTTCCTGACCAGGCTCGGCTTCAACTCGCGGATGGTCGTCACCGGGGACATCACCCAGATCGACCTGCCGGCCGAACAGCGCTCCGGGCTGATCGTCGTGCGCGACATCCTCAGCCAGGTCCCCGACATCTCGTTCATCCGCTTCGGCGGCGAGGACGTCGTCCGCCACAAGCTGGTGCAGCGGATCGTCGCCGCCTACGGCGAGCACGCCGAGCGCCAGCAGGGCGAGGAGCCGCCGGGCGCGAATGGCAGTTGACCTCGCCGACGTGCCGGCCGAGCTGCGCGGGGCGGTCGCCGCGGTGCTCGCCGCGGCCGGCGTCGCCGACGGCCACCTGGCGGTCGAGATCGTCGACGTCGGGCGGATCCGTGCGCTGAACCGCGAGCATCGCGGCCGCGACGAGCCGACCGACGTGCTCGCCTTCCCGGTCGACGAAGCCGGCCCGACCGCCGGGCCGCGCGAGCTGGGCGACGTGGCGATCTGCCCCGAGCAGTGCAGTGACGTGACCGAGGCCGCCGTCCACGGCACGTTGCACCTCTGCGGCTACGACCACGAGGCCGACGACGGCGACATGCTTGGCTTGCAGGCGCGGGTGCTCGAGGGCTTGCGATGACTGCGACGCGCGCCGGCTTCGTCGGCCTCGCGGGGCGGCCCAACGTCGGCAAGTCGACCCTGGTCAACGCGATCGTCGGCAGCCGCGTGGCGATCGTCTCGGTGCGGCCGCAGACGACCCGGCGGGCGATCCGCGGGATCGCCACCGACACCGAGGCCGGCCGCCAGCTCGTCCTCGTCGACCTGCCCGGCGTGCAGCGACCGCGCGACGTGCTGACCGAGCGCATGCAGCGGCGGGTAGAGCGCGAGCTGGCCGACTCCGACCTGGCCCTGCTGGTCGTCGACGGCGAGCAGGGGATCGGCCCCGGCGACCGCTTCATCGCCCGCACCCTGCTCGGCGCGGGCGCGGATATGCCGACGATCTGCGCTGTCAACAAGGTCGACCGGGTCGGGCCGAACCAGCTGGTGCCGGTGCTGGCCGCGGCGGCCGAGCTCGAGGGCGTCGACGAGATCTTCCCGGTCAGCGCCCGCAGCGGCGATGGGCTCGACGCCCTGGTCGAGCGGCTGGGCGAGCTGGTCCCGGAGGGCCCCTACCTGTACCCGCCGGAGGAGCACAGCGACCAGCCGAGCGAGACGATGCTGGCCGAGCTGATCCGCGAGCAGGTGCTGAACCGGACCCGCGAGGAGATCCCGCACGCGGTCGAGGTTCAGGTGACCGAGGTGGAGCGCCGCGAGGACGGCCTAGTCACCGTCCGCGCCGAGGTCTGGGCGGAGTCGGAGTCGCAGAAGGGCATCCTGATCGGCAAGGGCGGCGTCAAGGTCGGCGAGATCGGCACCGCCGCTCGCCGCTCGCTGGAAGCCGAGCTGGGCGCCAAGGTCCACCTCGACCTCCAGGTCCGGGTCCGCAGCCGCTGGCGCCGCGACGAGGGGCTCCTGGATCGGCTCGGAATCGAGTGAAGACGTGCTCAGGCTTCGCGGACCAGCTCGCCGACTACCTCGCCCGGTTCCTGCCCGCGCTTTGCTGCAAGTTCGTCGAGCCTAGCGGCGTCCTCGCCGCTGACTCGGACGACACGCGTCAGCTTGGCCTGCGCATTGCCCTCGTTCTCCTCAACGAGGCGGCGGTCACGCCGGTCGATCGTCGCCAGGAACTCGTCGAAGTCTCCCGGCTGGGGATCTGAGTCTGTCCAAGGATCCTTGTCCATCGGTCAGTCTTCGAGCATCTTACGCTCACGATCAGTCGCGGTCCAGCCGGTCACGACCAGCCACGCGGTCGGCTCGATCGTCCGCTCGACCACCAGCGTGAGGACTCGACCGCCGTCTGTCCGCCCAATCAGAAGTCGCCTCTCCGCCTCGTCCCCCGCAGTGGGATTTCGGACCGCCACGCTGGCGTTCCGAAGCAGCTGCCCGACGTCTGCGTCAGAGATGTCTCGCGCTCCGAGCTTCTCTGCAGCCACATCGGTAACGAGGAGCTCACGAATGGTGCCTGCCATGCCCGCACTTTATGCCTAGTCCCACCGCAGTTCGGCAAAGCCGGCGCCAAGATCGGCGGATCGGCGCCGCCGCCCGCCGCTCGCTGGAAGCCGAGCTGGGCGCAAAGGTCCACCTCGACCTGCAGGTCGGGGTCCGCGGCCGCTGGCGCCGCGACGAGGGGCTGCTGGCTCGGCTCGGCACCGAGTACTGCGCTGATTGGTGGCTGGGAAGGAACCTTTCCTCGCTATCTGATAAGAAGGCGGGGTGGGTGATCAAGGACAGTCTTCTAACGCGATGGGATCTGAGCAGTCGGATCAGCAGCCTAGTGAGGATTCGGTTGGAACTCGCACCCCCTCCTTTGTAGCGGCAGGGCACCAGTTTTGGGACACCCTAGATGCGCTGAGGGAGCTTCACCGCTCGATGAGTCCCACGGTCGCTGAGCTTGACACCAAACGGTTTACTTGGGAGGAGTTGGTTGCAGTTCAGGGTTTGACTGCTGAGAAGCAGGCGAAGCTTGCAAAGTTTGCGAAAAAGGCGGAAGAGCACCGGAATAAGAAGACGTCAAGGAACGGCGATGGCGATCATGAGGATCCCGGTACCCCTACGGACCGGAGTTCCGTTTCGAGAGGCTACGAGCCAACCGATGAAGACAAGGAGATTCTCGAAGACATTTTTGGCTCAGATGTCGAGCGAGCAGCGCTTGCGAGGATTGCTTTTAAGGTAAGCCAGCTTGGCTTGATTCCAGGCCGCAAATGGTTTCTCAATGGTGCACTGCTCACGATGGTGATCGGTGCGTTTGAGGTTCTCATTGGCTCCATCCGAGCACGGCGACACGATTTACATCCCGAGAGTCTCGGGCGGAATGTGAAGAAATTTTCGCTCGCAGAACTCCGTGAATATGGTTCGCTGGCTGATGCTGAGTCGGATGCAATACGGAGAGATGTGGAGGACTTTCTCCACGCCAGCAACCTTGACGGATGGATTGAGTGGTATGACGCGGAGACCGGACTAAGTTGTCGAGGGTACGCGATTGACTTCGAGACGCTTGATGAGGCATTTCAGCGTCGGAATGTGATTGTGCATAACGCTGGACGCGTTTCAAAGCGTTATTTGGTGGAGACGGCTGAGCCGGCCTCGGATTTGAAGGTCGGTGAGCTCTTGCCAGTGAGCGATGACTATCTCCGTCGCGCCTTGGATGAACTCGATGCGTTTGGCACGCTGCTTCTAATTGGAGCTTTCTCAAAGTGGGAGCCGGATGAGGACGAAACTGCGCGCTACTGGCTCCTTGATCATGCCTACGAGTCCATGCTTGCCGGACGGTGGAGGGTCGTGCGGAAGCTAGCGAGCTACGGAAAGCGACTTCGCGAGAACAATGAGAATACGGGTCGCGTCCCAACGTCCGGGTAATTTCACCCTGACGTAGCTTCCGCGCTCGGTCAATCCTACGCGGCGATCACCTCCTCGTCTGGCTCGGCTGCCCGTGGCGGTTCCGCGGAACCGCCACGGGCGCGACGGACACGCTCTATCTCGGCCACCGTTCGCGGAGTCATGGTGACACCGCGCCAGCCGCGGGATGCCAGCTCCAGCACCGCCCAGATCAAGGTCAGCGCCGAGGTCTCGCCGGGGAAGCGGCCGATCACCTTGGTGCGGCGCCTGACCTCGACGAAGGTGCGCTCGAGCAGGTTCGTCGAGCGCAGCCGCTTGCGGTGCTCGGAGGGAAAGAGCAGGTGGGAGACCAGCTCATCGGCGTTCTCCTCGATCGTCCGCATCGCCGAGGGGTAGGCCCGGCGGAACTCCTCGGCGAGGGCGAGCAGGGCTGCCTTCGCCTCCCCGGGGGAGGACGCCTCGTCGAAGATCCGCCACCAGCGCGCCTTGAACTCGGCGTGGTGGCTCTCGGGGAGCTTGGCGAGGACGTTGCGCAGGGCGTGCACCGTGCAGCGCTGCTGGGCCGCCGCCGGCCACAGCTCGCCCACCGCCTTCCAGATCCCCTGCGCGCCGTCGGCGATGACCAGGGCCGGCGCCTTCAGGCCGCGCTTCTTCAGGTCGCGCCCGAAATCCAGCCAGCACTCATAGCTCTCGCGGCTGCCCAGCTGCAGGCCGAGCAGGACCTTGCGGCCCTCCAGGGTGATCCCCCAGGCGCAGAGCACGCCCTCGGCGGGGGTGTCGTCGGGGCGCAGCTTCAGATAGATCGCGTCGAGGAAGCAGTAGACGAGGTCGTGCTCTTCGAGGCTGCGCTCGCACCAGCGCCGGTAGCGCTCCCTGGTGTCCTCGCAGATGCGCGAGACGGTCGACTTGGAGATCACTTTCTCCTCGAAGGTTTCGGCCAGGGCGCCTTCGACGTCGCGGACGCTGAGGCCGCGCAGAAACGAGCAGATCACCAGCGACTCCAGGGCATGGGTGCGGGTGACGCCCTTGCCCAGGACCCTCGACTCGAAGCCGAGCTTCTCGGCTTCCCTGATCCGCGGTCGCTCGACCTCGACCGGGCCCGAGGTCGTCACCACCTTGCGGTCCTCGTAGCCGTTTCGGTGAGCGAGGGGCTCGCCGTCGCGCTGGTAGCGCTCGCGGCCCAGGAACTCGCTCACCTCGTCCTCCAGCGCTACCTGCAAGACCAGCCGTGCGCCTGCACGGGCGATCTCCTCGACCGGGTCCTGGTTGTTGCTTGCTCCCGCGATCAGCTCGTCGAGCTGATCGCGATATCTCTCACTCGGGACTATTCTCGCCATCTCGGGCGTGCCTCCTTTGCGTCGTCTTTGCTGGACAACGCGGAGGCTACGTCCGAGCTAATTCCCCCGGCTTATGGGACGCGACC